>Ga0247841_10001632_pt1 | contig 48901 bp, 52 predicted proteins | sample LaCruzMarch2015__2_FD_192410 | JGI IMG/M metagenome (GOLD analysis project Ga0247841, IMG submission 192410) | Freshwater microbial communities from meromictic Lake La Cruz, Castile-La Mancha, Spain - LaCruzMarch2015_18m | ecosystem: Environmental > Aquatic > Freshwater > Lake | place: Spain... | reverse complement strand
CCCCCGGACGAGGCTCTTTGCGTTTTGGCCTTTAGATCGCGGACAACGTCATGAAATTCGTCGACGAGGCATTCATCCGGGTCGAGGCCGGCGACGGCGGCAGCGGCTGTGTCAGCTTTCGCCGCGAGAAATATATCCCCAAGGGCGGTCCGGACGGCGGCGACGGCGGCGACGGCGGCAGCATCCACCTGATCGCCGACAATAATCTCAATACCCTGGTCGACTTCCGCTTCCAGCGGATGCACCGGGCCGAGTCCGGCCACAAGGGCATGGGCAAGGACATGCGCGGCCGCGGCGGTCGTGACCTCCTGATCCGGGTGCCGGTCGGGACCCGGGTCTTCGAGCAGGAGACCGGCGAGTCCTTGGGTGAACTGCTGGCCAACGGGGAGCGCCTGCTGGTCGCCCAGGGCGGTTTCCACGGCATCGGCAATGCCCGGTACAAGTCGAGCACCAATCGTGCCCCCCGCCAGTTTTCGCCCGGCACCCCGGGGGAGCGGCGCGACCTGCACCTGGAACTGATCCTGTTGGCGGACGTGGGACTGCTCGGCTTTCCCAACGCCGGTAAGTCGTCGCTGATCCGTCAGGTCTCCAGTGCCCGCCCCAAGGTGGCCGATTATCCCTTCACGACCCTGTATCCGAACCTGGGCGTGGTCCGTCTGGGGCACCGGCGCAGCTTCGTGATCGCCGACATCCCGGGGGTGATCGAAGGGGCGGCGGAGGGCGCCGGGCTCGGCATCCAGTTCCTCAAGCACCTGGCCCGTACCCGGCTGCTCCTGCACCTGGTGGACCTGGCCCCGCTCGACGAATCGCTGGAGCCGGCCGCGCAGGTGCGCAAGATCGAGGCCGAGTTGGCCGCCTTCGGCGGTGACCTGGCGCAGAAGGAGCGCTGGCTGGTGCTGAACAAGTGCGATCTGCTCCCGCCCGAGGTCCTGCGGCAGCGCCGCGCGCAGGTGGTGGACGACCTGGGTTGGCTGGCACCGGTCTATGAGTGCTCGGCCCTGACCGGCGCCGGTACGGCCCAGTTGATGGAAGACCTGATGCGCCGATTGGAGGCCCTCAAGGTCGAGTCCGGCGAGGCCCGACCCGCGGATGAGCCCGACGCCGCCGACTGGCATCCGCTGGATTGAGCGCGAAGATTGTTCGTCCGCAAATAAACGCAAATGAACGCAAATAAGAATCGTATCTCGTAAAATCTGGCGAACGAAAAGGTCCCGCCGAGGCGTGACCTACCCGCTCGGGGCAACGCCCTGGGAAAACGCGATTTTTCTGATTTGCGTTTATTTGCGTTTATTTGCGGACAATGACTCTTTACCCATTGATGCCAAATACTCCGGAGCCCAGACGTGATCTCCCGTGACAGTCTCCCCGCGACCCGCCGGTGGGTCGTCAAGATCGGCAGTGCGCTCCTGACCCGCGACGGTCTGGGGCTGACCCGGGGGATGCTGATGCCCTGGGTGGAACAGATCGCGGCGCGCCGGGCGGCCGGTCAGGACGTGGTGCTGGTGTCCTCCGGGGCGGTCGCCGAGGGCATGGTGCGCATGGGCTGGCGGCAGCGCCCCAAGGCGCTGCATGAGCTGCAGGCCGCTGCTGCCATCGGTCAGATGGGTCTGGTGCGCGCCTATGAGGCCTGCTTCGAGACCTTTGGCCTGCACACCGCGCAGGTGCTGCTCACGCGCGACGACCTGGCCCACCGGGCCCGCTATCTCAACGCCCGCGGCACCCTGCGTACCCTGTTGGGGCTCGGGGTGATCCCGGTCATCAACGAGAACGACACGGTCGCCACCGAGGAGCTGCGCTTCGGCGACAACGACACCCTGGCCGCGCTGGTGGCCAATCTGATCGAGGCCGATCTGCTGATCCTGCTGACGGATCAGGACGGGCTCTTCGACCGCGATCCGCGCCATGACCCGGCTGCCCGGCTGATCGGCGCGACCCGGGTGGACGACCCCCAACTGGACCTGGTGGCCGGGGGGAGCGTCACCGCGCACGGTACCGGCGGGATGGTGACCAAGGTGCGGGCGGCCCGGCTGGCGGCCCGCTCGGGGGCGGCCACGGTCATCGCCCCCGGCCGCGGCGCGGGCGTGCTGACGCGGATCGGCGCCGGTGAGGCCGTGGGGACCCTGCTGGTGCCGGCCCAGGGCCCCCAGGCGGCGCGCAAGCAGTGGCTGGCCGGGCACCTGCAGGTGCGCGGCCGGCTGACCCTGGACCCGGGTGCGGTGCGCGCGCTGCGCGAGAAGGGCACCAGCCTGTTGGCGGTGGGGGTCAAGGCGGTGCACGGTACCTTCGACCGGGGTGAGGTGGTTGCCTGCGTGGACGAGGAGGGTCGGGAGGTCGCCCGGGGCCTGGTCAACTACGATGTGACCGAGACCTTGCGTATCCGCGGGGAGCCCACCAGCCGACACGAGGAAATCCTGGGCCACAGCGACGCCGAGGAATTGATCCACCGGGACAATCTCGTCGTTCTGTGAGGGTCGGCAACGAACTTGAGACGGTATCCGGGGCGCGAGAAAATCGACAGGATCAACAGGATTTCGCAGGATTAACAGGAAAATCGGTTCCTTGCTGCTTTTTCGGGAAATCCTGTCAATCCTGAAAAATCCTGTTAATCCTGTCTAGTTGTCGTCCGCCCGTGACGCCTCCTGGGCGGGTGCCGGATCTATCTGCGATCACGGCGGGAACTCAGGCCCCCGCCGGGCAAACGGTTACTTGCTGGCGGGGGTCTCGAACAGCCGATAGATCCCGCCGGCGATGCCGGCGCCGATGAGCGGGGCGGCCCAGAAGAGCCACAGTTGGGACAGGGCGAGCCCCTCGCCGTTCAGCGCCAGGACCAGGGCCGGGCCGGTGCTGCGCGCCGGGTTCACGGCGGTGTTGGTGACCGGGATAGAGATCAGGTGGATCAGGGTCAGGGCCAGGCCGATGGCGAGCCCCGCGTGGGTGCCGATGCCGCGCTTGTCGGTGCAGCCCAGGATGATGAACAGGAACATGGCGGTCATGACGACCTCCACGATCAGGCCGGTGGTCATGCCGTACTTGCCGGGGGACAGGTCGCCGAACCCGTTGACCGCCAGGCTGTTGGCCTTGAGGACGAACTCCGGATTGCCCTGGAGGATCAAGAGCAGCAGGAAGGCCGCCAGGATCGCCCCGATGGTCTGGAAGAGGATGTACAGGGGCGCGTCCCCCGCGGGGAAGCGGCCCCCGACGACCAGACCGACGGTCACGGCCGGGTTCAGATGACAGCCCGAGATGTGGCCGATGGCATAGGCCATGGTCAGGACCGTGAGGCCGAAGGCGAGGGCGACACCGAGCAGGCCGATACCGATATCGTTGGGGCCGGCCATGAAGACCGCCGCCAGCGCGGCGCTGCCGCAACCGCCTAAGACCAGCCAGAAGGTGCCGATCAGTTCGGCCATGGAACGGGACATCAGGGACATGCAGATCACCTCGGAGTGTTGTGAAGGGGACGGGTTCCGGACTTGGCAGGCGGTCCGCGAGTCGGCGGGTGCCTGCCGGCGCCGGCGCTGTCGCTCCGAACGGCAGCCGGCGGATCGGTAGCCGGGTACGACCGGGCCGCATTGTAAGCGATGGGACAGTGCGGCGTGGACGCCGGTTCAGGTGGCGCCGCTAGTGGACGCGCCAGGCGTCCTTCGCCTTGACCAGCGCGACCTCCGAGCGCTTGAACTCGACCTCGCCGGCACCCACGCCGGCCTCGACCAGGATGCTGCAGATATAGATATCCTTGCGTTCCTCGACCGGGTTGCACTCCACGACGTCGACCTTGACCAGGTTGATGGTGAGCTTGGCCGCCGCCGCCGGGTCGAGATACCGGGTCGTCCCCGCATTGACCTCGTTGATTCTGTCCGTGTAGGCGACGCGGATGTCGGTTTCGGTCGGGCCCTTGTATTCGGCCTTTTCGCTGCCCTTTTTTTTGGGGGTGCCGGGCTTGGCGGGGGCCGGGGCGGGCGCCTTGGCTGGGGCTTGCGCCTTGGCCGGGGCCGGGGCCGGTGCGGGGATTGGCACTGAGAGCGGTTTCGGCGCCGACTGGTCGGCCGCGTGGACCGCGGCGGCGGCCGTGGCGATGAGGAGGACCGCGGGCAGGGACGTCTTGCGCATGCGCTGGCTACCGGGTGGCTTGGGTTCGGGGTGCCTCGATGGCCGTCGCGGCCGTCTCGCCGTGGGGCCGGGGTCCTGGTCCGCACAGCGGACCCTGCGGCGCGCGGCCCTCGCGTCGGGTCCGCTGCGCGGACCGTTCGCCGCGCGCCGCAACGATAGTACGTTTTTCGCGCCTCGCGGACCAGTTGCCGAGGCCGCGTTGGCCGCCACCGAGGTCAGCGTGGAAGAAAAAAGTATTTCAGAAATCGCTAATTTTCTATATTATCGGAAGCGAGTCGGCGACCCGCGGCAATCGTCATCTTTGAGTCCTATCGTTCACGGATGACCAGTGTCGCCCGAGACTGCACAGACCGGTCGGCAGGCCCAGGCGGCGCGGTTGCGCGCCGGGTGCGAAGCCCTGGCCTCGCTCGCCGACCGGCCATCAAATCCCCTGTACCCGCGGAGAAGCCCTCGTGGACTCAAGCAGCGACATCGCGCGTTTCAACATGATCCAGCAGCAGATCCGCCCCTGGGAGGTGCTCGATGACCGGGTGCTGGAGGTCATGGGCGAGATCAGGCGTGAGGTCTTTGTCCCGGATGCCTACCGGGGGCTGGCCTACGCGGACATCGAGGTCCCGCTCGGTGAGGGCCAGGTCATGTTGGCCCCGAAGGTGATTGGGCGCCTGTTGCAGTCGCTCAAGGTTCAACTCGCCGACCGGGTGCTGGAGGTCGGGACCGGCAGCGGCTATCTGAGCGCCTGTCTGAGCCGACTGGGCGCCGATGTGGTCAGCCTGGAAGCCGACCCCGCCTTGGCCGCCGCCGCGCAGGAGCGGCTTGCGGGCGCGGGGTTCGACCGGATCGAGGTGCGGGCGGGCGACGCCCTGGCCGGACCGACGGCGGGCGGGCCCTTCAATGTGATCGCGGTGACCGGCTCGGTGCCCGCCACCGCGCTCCTGGCGGTACTGGAGGCGCAACTGGCCCCGGCCGGGCGCCTCTTCTGCATCCTCGGTCGGCCGCCGGTCATGGAGGCCTGGCTGATCACCCGGGCGGCCGGCGGCGGCCTGCGCCGCGAGTCCCTGTTCGAGACCTGCATCCCGGCGTTGGCCCACTGCCCCACGGCACCGGCCTTCGTGTTCTGATCGACGAATAAATCTGCATCAAGCAACGACAACCAATCGGAGGACATCCAGTGAGCGTTCCACCCATCCAGATGCCGCTGTGTCAGCGCGACTCGTCCCAATTGCTCATCATCGACGCCCAGGAGCGGCTGGCGCGGGCCATGCCGACTGAAGAACTGGAGCAGGTCGTCGCCAATATCAATCGACTGATCGCCGCCGCCAAGGTCTTCGGCATCCCGGTGATCGCCACCCAGCAAAACTCCAAGGGTCTGGGGCCGATCATCGAGTCGATCGCTCTGAACCTGCCGCCGGACACCCAAGCCACCGAGAAGACGGCCTATTCCTGCTGCACGGCGCCCGGGTTCGAGCGCAATATCTCGGCCCACCCGGGGCGGCGCCAATTGATCGTGGTCGGCATGGAGGCCCACATCTGTATCTCCCAGACCGTCTCCGGGCTCCAGCGCTGGGGCTATCAGGTCTTCGTCCCCGCCGATGCCATCATCTCCCGCAAGAACGTGTCTAAGGCGAATGCCCTCGACCGCATGCGCGCCGGCGGCGTTCAGGTGTCGTGCACCGAATCGGTCGCCTTCGAATGGATCGGCGACTCGACCCAGGAGCATTTCCGTGAGGTGTGGTCCCTGTTCCGCAATCAGTGATCCCGGAAAAAGCAGTTTAGCCGCTCCTCGATCAGTTCGATCAGCCGCGCCAAGGCGCCGCGGTTCTGCTCGACCACCTGCCGTCCGCGTTCGCCGATGCGCGCGCGCAGGGCCGCGTCGGTCAGCCAGTCGCCCAGCAGGTCTGCCAGGGCCGCGGCGCTCGTCACCTGCACCGCCGCCCCCGCGCTCACCAGCAATTCGGTGATCGCCGCGAAGTTGAAGACCTGGGGGCCGGTGATCACCGGCACGCCCACGGCAGCGGCCTCCAGGGGGTTATGACCGCCGGTGGGCACCAGACTGCCGCCGATAAAGGCGGCGTCCGCGGCGGCCAGGAAGACCGGCAGTTCCCCCATGCTGTCGCCCAGGAAGACGGCGCTCTCCCGCGTACAGGGCGTCCGGGCGCTGCGCCGCACCAGTTCGAACCCCGCGCGCGTCACCAGGCCGGCGACCCGCTCGAAGCGTTCCGGGTGGCGCGGCACCAGCACCAGCAGGGCTTCCGGCACGCGCGCGCGCAGCCGACGGTGCGCGGCCAGCATGAGCTCGTCCTCCCCCTCATGGGTGCTCGCCGCCACCCATACCGGACGGTCGCCGCCCCAGGTCCGACGCAGCACCTCCGACTGGTCCTGAAGGCTGGCCGGCAGCCGCAGATCGAACTTGATGCTGCCGATCACCCGCACCCGCCGCGGGTCCGCCCCCAGGTCCAGAAAGCGCCGGGCGTCCGGCTGTGCCTGCGCGGCGATCAGGTCGAAGCGCCCCAGGGTCTCCCGGGTCAGCCCGGCCAGGCGCGCATAGCCCGTGGCCGAACGGGCGGAGAGCCGGGCGTTGGCGAGCACCACGGCAATGCCGCGGGTCGCGCACTGGGCCAGGGTGTTGGGCCAGATCTCGGTCTCCATGACGATCAGGAGCCGGGGCCGCACCCGCTCGAGCAGGCGTGCGACGACCTCCGGCAGGTCATAGGGCGTGTAGCGATGCGACACCGCATCCCCGAACAACTCCCCCAGCCGGGTCGCGCCCGTGGGGGTGGTGGTGGTCACCAGGACCTTAAGCGGCGGTTGGCGGGTCAACAGATGCCTGATCAGCGGTGCCGCTGCCTGGACCTCTCCCACTGAGACGGCATGGACCCAGACCGCGGCCGGCGCGGTGGGGGGCGCGTCGCGGACCAGGCGTTCACGGATACGCCGCCGATAGGCCGGGGCCTTGAGGCTGCGCAAGAAGAGCCGCAGCAACACGAGCGGCAGCAGCAGGCGCACGATCAGCGTGTAGGTTTGCAGATTCATCGGGCCGGTGTCGCGTGCCGAGGGGGGGTGTCGCCATCTTGCCGGAACGACGCGGGCAGGTCACGGCTAATCCGGTGGGGCGGGGCGACCTTGTGAGCGCGGCGGCGCGGACCCATAAACAGTCGCGGGAGCGGGACCTGCAAGGCCATCGGCGAGCGTTGTTTGGCGTGTATCGCATGGTTGGGCTGTCTTTCAACGCTCCACGCCCCCCTTCTGCCCCGCTGCCGACCTGAGCGCGCTCGCCCCGGCCGCGATCGGCGTTGGACGGGGCCTCGATCAAAACGCCCACCAGCCCTTGCGGCCTTCCGTCGCGGCCTCCAGGCCGCGACGAAGGTTCCGCGCGCGGTGGCTGGAATCAGGATCACGACGGCCAGCCGGACCGCCGCACTATCAACCTTCCGTTTGAGGAGCGCCTTCGTCATGACCCCTACGCTTGGATACGCCGCCCACAGTGCGACCGCCCCGCTCGCTCTCTTCGACTTCGAGCGGCGCGCGCCCGGCCCGCGCGACGTGCAGATCGAGATCCTCTATTGTGGTGTGTGCCATTCGGACCTGCATACCGTGCGCGACGAATGGCACAACAGCGTCTATCCGGTGGTGCCGGGCCACGAGATCGTCGGCCGGGTCACCGCAGTGGGCGGCGAGGTCACGGGCTTCAAGGTCGGCGAGCTGGCCGGGGTGGGCTGCATGGTGGATTCCTGCGGTACCTGCCCTGACTGCCGCGACGGCCTGGAGCAATATTGTCCGACCTTCACCCTGACCTACAACAGCCCGGACCCGCATACCGGGAAAATGACCTATGGCGGGTACTCCAACCGTATCGTGGTGGATGAACACTTCGTGCTGCGGGTATCGGACAAACTGCACCTGCCGGGGGTCGCACCGCTCTTGTGCGCCGGGATCACCACCTGGTCGCCGCTGCGGCAGTGGCAGGTGGGTAAGGGTCAGAAGGTCGGCGTGGTCGGTCTGGGCGGTCTGGGTCACATGGCGGTGAAGTTCGCCCATGCCTTCGGCGCCCATGTGGTGTTGTTCACGACCTCGCCGGGCAAGGCGGCCGATGCCCGCCGGCTGGGTGCCGACGCGGTCGTGGTCTCGAAAAACCCTGATGAAATGAAGCAACATCTTGCCAGTTTCGACTTCATTCTCAATACGGTGGCCGCGCCGCACAACCTGGACGCCTATCTGGAGCTGCTCAAGCGCGACGGGACCATGTGTCTCGTCGGGGCACCAGAGAATCCGCACCCGTCGCCGAGCGTTTTCAACCTGATCTTCAAGCGCCGCCGCCTGGCCGGTTCGCTGATCGGCGGCATCCGGGAGACCCAGGAGATGCTCGATTTCTGCGCCGAACACGGCATCGTCTCCGACATCGAGATGATCCCGATCCAGCAGATCGACGAGGCCTATGAGCGGATGCTGCGCAGCGACGTAAAATACCGCTTCGTCATCGACATGGCGTCGCTGCGCCTGGAGCGCGTCGGCGGCTGAAAATCGCGGGAGCGGCTTGCCGCCGCTGTCGGTCTCGCTAAGGGTAGTGTTTGATCCGGCGCCGGATATTGCGCTGGACGATGACGCCGAGGACGTCCCAGTCGAGCCCGGCAAGGCTGATCGGCGGATAATCCGGGTGTTCCGCGATCAGATACTCGGCCCCCTGGGCGTCGCGCTCATACTTGCGGAACCAGCGCACCCCCGCCACCTGCGCGACCACATAGGACCCGGGGTCGCGCTGGTCGCCGGGGGCGACGATCACGATGCAGCCGTCGGGGAACTCGGGCGCCATCTCCTCGCCCAGCACCTGCAGGGCATAGGGTTCCTGGTGGCTGCAATCCGTGCCGGCGGGGGTATGATCTGGCATGATGCGTCCTCATCGAGCGATGACTTTGTTTCACCGGGGCCGCGCACGACGGCGGACCCCGCACCGCCGTGCAAACTGACACCCGCGGCGCCCAAACGCAACCAGACCCGATGCAAGCACGAATCATCAGTACCGAGCGCGTCCACGGTGACCGTCGCGACTGGGGCAACCTGCACGCCATGCTGCCCTATCTGTGGGAGTTTCGCGGGCGGGCGGTCGCGGCACTGGCCTGTCTGGTCTTGGCCCGCGTCGCCAACGTGGGCGTGCCCCTGGTGCTCAAGGGGATCGTGGACGCCTTCAGCGGGACCCGGGGCCAGACCCTGGTCCTGCCGCTGTCGCTCTTGCTCGCCTATGGGGCGCTCAAGCTCGGCAGCTCCCTTTTCAACGAACTGCGCGACGTGGTGTTCGCCCGGGTGCGCTACCGGGCCATGCGGCGGCTCTCGACCCGGGTGCTGGAACATCTGCACACCCTGTCCCTGCGCTACCACCTGGAGCGGCGCACCGGGGCGGTGAGCCGGGACCTGGAGCGCGGTACCCGCTCGGTGTCCACCATCGTCAACTACATGGTTTTCAGCGTCCTGCCGGTACTGGTCGAGTTCGCCCTGGTGGCGGTGGTCCTGCTTGGCCGCTACGCGCCGATCTTCGCCCTCGTGACCTTCGGCACGGCCGCGGTCTATGTCGCCTTCACCTTCGCCATCACCGAGTGGCGCATGGACTATCGCCACGACATGAACCGCCTGGACTCGCTCGGCAACGCCCAGGCCTTCGACAGCCTGATCAACTACGAGACGGTGAAGTATTTCGGCAACGAGCCCATGGAGCTCGCGCGCTACGACCGCACCCTGGCCGCCTGGGAGGAGATGGCGGTCAAGAGCCAGACCTCCATGGCGGTCCTGAACTTCGGTCAGGGTGCCATCATCGCCCTGGGGGTGACACTCCTGATGGTCTTCGCCGCCCGCGCCGTGGTGGGCGGGACCATGACCGTCGGCGACTTGGTGATGGTCAATGCCCTGCTGCTCCAACTCTTCATCCCGCTCGGCTTCCTGGGCATCGTCTATCGCCAGATCAAGTACGCCCTGGCGGACATGGACCTGGTCTTCAAGCTCCTGGAGCGCCAGCCGGAGATCGCGGATCGCCCGGGCGCGTGTGCGGTCCCGCCAGGCCGGGGCGGAATCCGCTTCGAGCATGTGGATTTCCACTACCAGCCGGAGCGTCCGATCCTCCATGACCTGGACTTCCGCATCGAGCCCGGTCAGACCCTGGCCGTGGTCGGCCACAGCGGGGCGGGTAAGTCGACCCTGGCGCGGCTCCTGTTCCGCTTCTATGATGTGACCGGCGGGCGTATCCTGATCGATGGCGCGGATCTGCGCGACCTGACCCAGGCCAGCCTGCGTGCCGCCATCGGCATCGTCCCGCAGGACACGGTCCTGTTCAACGAAAGCATCTACTACAACCTGCGCTACGGTCGGCCCGCGGCGACGCGCCCGGAGATCGAGCGGGCGGCGGAGATGGCCCATATACGCACCTTTGTGGAGGGTCTACCGGACGGCTGGGAGACGCTGGTGGGCGAGCGTGGACTCAAGCTCTCGGGCGGGGAGAAGCAGCGGGTGGCCATCGCCCGGGCGATCCTCAAGTGCCCGCGTATCCTGGTCTTCGACGAGGCGACCTCCTCGCTCGACAGCCACACCGAGCAGGCGATCCAGCAGACCCTGGCGGAGGTGGCGGAAAATCACACCACCCTGGTCATCGCCCACCGCCTGTCCACGGTGGTGGAGGCCCACCGAATCCTGGTGATGGAGCAGGGGCGCATCCGCGAGCAGGGGACCCACCGGCAACTCCTGGCGGCCGGCGGCCAGTACGCAGCCATGTGGGACCTGCAACAGCGTGAGGGCAGCGCCGCCACCCTGAAACCCACCGCGAGTCAGACCGCTGTATGAAAAATTTTATCGAGCTTATCCGGGGCTGCCTGCAAGACGTCAGAGAGATCATGCCCTGGGACCTGGCGGAGCGCCGACAAGAGAACCCTGACCTGTTGATCGTGGATGTCCGCGAGCCGCACGAATTTGCGGCCATGCACATCGCGGGCTCACTGTCTGTCCCCCGCGGCATCCTGGAGTCTGCCTGCGAGTGGGAGTACGAGGAGACGGTTCCGGAACTGGTGCGGGCGCGACAGCGCGAACTGGTGGTGGTGTGCCGCTCCGGCTATCGCAGCGTGTTGGCCGCCAATTCTCTGTTGATACTAGGTTTTTCCGACGTCGCCTCGCTGCGGACCGGGTTACGGGGCTGGAAGGACGACGAACAGCCCTTGGTGGATGCCGCCGCCGCCGCGGTGGACCTCGACGCGGCCGATCTGTACTTCAGTCAGCGACTTAGGGCGGACCAGATGCGCCCCAAGGACTGGCGCAGGGCGCCCTGAAGCGCCTGGCGCGCAGAGAAGGGCGCAACGGCTCTGGAGCTTTTGCCGGAAAGTGTGTCAAAATTAGGGCGCTGGTGTCCCGGTTTGTCTGTGGGGTCGAATCAGATCAGCGTGCCGTGTGCAGTGCCGGAGTCGCAAACATGAATGTCAAGGTCGTCACTTGCCTCTTTGGGGTCGTGGTTTCGAGCGCCGCGGCGCTTGCCTCTGCGCAAACCGCCGGCGTTACGAACGCCGCCTTCATCTCACAGTCGGTGGGCGCCTTGACCGATCGGCTGGCCGCCACGGGCGCGCGCGCCGCGGGGGCGGAGGAGCGGATTTCCGAGCTGTGTTCAGAGTCCACTGACACGGGTGACCTCACCGAGGCACTGCTGCTCAGCGGATTTGACGTCTTCACCGTGGTGCGCGACACCATCCTTGCCTGTGGCAAGGACGGCAACGCGTCGGGTGTCGCCGCGCGTGTCGCCACCCGTGCACTGTTGATCAAGGGGCCGACGGCAAGATACCTGATCGACGCGGGCGTGCTGGCAGCGGCCGCGGAGATCGAACGGCGCCGCCGCGCCGCGCCGGTGGGCGGGGCCCCGGCTGCCGGGGCCACGACGGCAATCCAGGCGCAGCGCGACCTGGAGCGGGAGCGGCTGGAACGTATGATGCAAAAGGGACTCATCGATGACGAATATCGCCGCTACATCGACGAGCGGCGCTCCCTGGCCGAGCGGAGCTTCCCGGAAGCGGCCCCCTACGCCGAGCCCGACGAGGCGATTTACGGGATACTCTACACCCAGGCGCTGATCGGCGGCGGCTACCTCGACCACACCCTGGACCAGCGTGCGGACCCCGGTGGTTTTTCCAGCCCCAACTAAGAACTAGGTGCCGTTTCAGTCCTGATCGCCAATACTGCGGAGAATCCCTTCAATGTTAAGGCTGCGCCCCTTCATGCTTGTCGGCGTCCTGGCGATCTGCGCGGTTCCGCGGGCCGCGCTCGGTCAGCCCGTCGGAACCGGGTTCGATCTTGGCGGGTTTCGGGCCTATCCCTGGCTCAACCTGCTCGCGGGTTACGAATCCAATTATTACAAGACCAGCACCGACGTGCGTCTCGATAATGCGATTGCGGGCCTGGGCGGCGTCGGGCGGTTGTCCACCTGGGAAACGGTCGTGGAGCCGGGCATCCGCCTCACGGCCTTGAAGGGGGCGGATTCATACAGTCTGTCGTACTTCGCCCGCATCGGCATCGTCAGCGCGAGCCCGGCCGACAACTTCACGGATCAGCAGGCGCAGGCCAACGCCAATTGGGAGTTCGGGTTGCGGCATCGCGTCACCTTCAACTACCAGTATTGGTACTGGCACGACCGCCGCGGCTCGGGCTCGCCGGTGGACTCCTCGCGCGCCAACTTTTTCTACCCGCATCCCGACCTCTGGGATTCGAACCGCGTCACGCTCGGTTACAGTTACGGGGCGCCGGGGGCGCGCGGCCGGGTCGACCTGATGGCGGGTTACCGGACCCGTCATTACTTGAACAACAACCAGGAGGTGCGCGACAACGACCGGCCCGTCCTGGGGGCGACCCTGTACACGCGGGTCAGTCCCAAGGTCTCGCTGCTGTTTGATGCGGCCTGGGAAAAGGTGAATTACACACGGCAAGCGCCCGGTGCGCTCACCCTGGACAGCGACCAGATGACCCTCTACACGGGCGTGACCTGGGACGCCACGGCAAAGACCAGCGGCACCGTGAAGGTGGGCTGGCTGGGCAAGAACTTCACCGCGGGCCAGCGGGAGAATGTCAGCGATTTCGGTTGGTCGGCCCAGCTCCAGTATCGCCCCCGCACCTATTCCACGTTCAATCTGGTGACTGAGCGTACCCCGGCCGAGACCAACACGGGCTTGGCCGACGCGATCGTGGTCAGCCTGGTCAATCTGGACTGGGTGTACTATTGGCAGCCGCGCCTTTACACCCGGGTCGGGCTGCTCGGCACCAACGACAAGTATATCGGCGAGTCGCGCACGGACCATCGTTACAATGCCTCTGGCGGGGTCTTTTATCAGATGCGGCGGTGGCTGGAACTCGGGGTCAATTACACCTATGAGGCGCGCACCTCCGATGTCCCCCTCGACGCGGCGGATTACACCGACAACGTGCTGCTGTTGTCGGTGCGCACCGCGTACTGACCGCGCGTCCGGGGCCTTGCCGCGGAGGCTGCCGTGAGTGCACTACGGCGCTTACTCAACCCTCCATCTGGTCGATCCCATGAATCCGTTTGCTGTCTTGCCGGCCCCCGCTCGTCGTTGCACGCACCGCACCCGCTGGTCCCGGGTGCTGGTTGGCGCCTGCCTCATCCTGCTCTTTTGCGGCCTGGCAACCAGTGGCGACGACTTGCAGAGCTATCGCTTGAGCGCCGGGGACAAGGTGCGGATCGCCGTCTTCGGCGAGGACGACCTGACCGTGACCGGCCAGGTCAGCGCCCGGGGTACCATCTCTTACCCCTTGCTTGGGGAGTTGAAGGTCACGGGCCTCACCCCGGGGGAGTTGGAGCAGTTGGTCGCCGGGCGGCTGCGCGGACCCTATCTGGTCGACCCGCGGGTGAGTGTGAGTATCGAGGCCTACCGGGAGTTTTTCGTCATGGGACAGGTCAATCGCCCAGGGAGTTTTCCGTACCTGCCGGGGCTGACCGTGCGTAAGGCGATCTCGGTCGCCGGCGGCTATACCGAGCGGGCCTCGCGCAGTAAGGTCTTCGTGGTCTCGGAGGGGGCCGCCAAGCAAGAGCGCAAGGTGGGTCAGGATGACAGCATCGGGCCTGGCGACACGGTGATCGTCAAGGAAAGCTTCTTTTGACCAATCGCTACGAGGACCGGTTGGAGTTACCCGTCACCACCGCCGAGCAGGGACGTGAAGCAACCGTCGTCACCGCGCCCAGCGATGCCTTCAGTCCCGCGGCCTATTGGCGAGTCGTGCTGCGGCGATGGCCGCAAATCGTCGGTCTGGCATTGGCCATCGGCCTCTTGGCCGGCTTGGTAGCCCAGTCCCTGGAGCCGCTTTACAAGGCTTCGACCACCCTCCTGATCGACACCAGCCGCCGCGGCTTCAGCCCGGTCGACAAGGACCCGGTGGGTGGTTGGTATTCCTTTCTGGCGGGTCAGACCTACCTCGAGACGCAGATCTTGCTGTTGAAGTCCCAGGCGCTTGCGCAGAGCGTTGCGGAGCGCCTGGACCTGTGGACCCATCCTGAGTTCGATCCCCGTCAGGAGGCGCCGCGGCGGGCGCGCTTTCGGTTGAGTTTGAGCGGCCTGCTCCCGGACTGGTTCGAATCCGACCAGGACCCGACGCCCATCGCGAAGGAGGACGCCCACCGCAGCGTGGTCGAGGCCCTGGCGGGACAGGTGCAGGCGAGTGTTCTGCCGGAGTCGGAGATGATCCGGGTCGCGGTTACTTCACATGATCCGGAATTGGCTGCCCGCATTGCCGCGGCCTACGCGGATGCCTATATCGAGTTTGGGCTGGAGACCCGCCTGGAACAGGTCAAGAAGGCCGCCGGTTGGTTGACCGGGCGCCTGGAAGGTCTGCGCGGCCAGGTGGACTCCTCCGAGCGCAAGCTTCAGAGTTACCGCGAGCAACAGGGATTGGTGGACGTGAAGAGCGGCCTGGACCTGACGGATCGGGAACTCGGCGACCTGGCCGCGCGCCTCGTCGAGGCGCGCGCCAAACGCGACGGCCTGGCCAACGAATACGACCAGGTGCGTAAACTCCGGGACTTGGCGAGCGCGGAGCTGAGTTCCAATCCGGTCGTGATCCGCAACCCGACCGTCCAGGCACTCAAGACCGAGGAGGTAAAGGCCGAGCGTGCCGCCGCGGAACTGGCGGAGCGTTATGGTGCCCAGCATCCGAAGATGGCAGCGGCACGCTCCGATCTGAATACGATTCGTGCCAAGCTGCGCTTCGAGATCGACAACACGGTGGCCGGCGTCAAGAAGGAGTACGACATCGCCAAGTCGCGAGCGGATCAGCTCCAGCAGGAGCTCGATGCCATGAAGTCACGCGCCCAGGAGGTGAGCCGCAAGACCTTTACCCTACGCTCGCTCGATCGCGAGGTGGAAACCAACCGCCAACTCTATGAAGTGTTCATGAAGCGCTTCAAGGAGACCGATCTGGGCGCAGACGTGGAGTCGACCAACGCCCGGGTCATCGATGCCGCACGGGTCCCGCGGGCGCCGATCGAGCCGCGCAAGGCGCGCATCGTGGGCATCGCGGTGTTTCTGGCCCTGGTCCTGGGCGCCGGGCTCGCGGTGCTCGAGGACTACCTCGACAGCACGCTGAAGGACGCCGAGGACGTGGAGCTTTACACCCAACTCCCCACCCTGGGAACGGTCCCACTCCTGGGCCGGCGCGGGCTGCGCAAGGGGCGGCCCGAGCGCATCTTTCTCGACTCCCCCAAGAGTGACTTCGCGGAGGCGATCCGCACCGTCAGGACCGCCGTGGCCCTGTCCGGGCTCGATAATCCACATCGGGTTCTCTTGGTCACATCCACTGTTCCCGGAGAAGGTAAGACCACCGTCGCGATCAATCTCGCCGCGGCACTGGGTCAATTGGAGCGGGTCCTGCTGGTGGACGCGGATCTGCGTCGCTCCGCGGTAGCGGTGCGTCTCGGGCTGCCCGCGCAGGCCCCGGGCCTGTCCGACTTCGTGGCCGGCACCGCGCCGCTCGACGAGTGCATTCACCCCCTGGAGGGCACCAATCTGCACATCCTGCCGGCCGGTGCGACGCCGCCTAACCCACTGGAGATCCTCTCCTCCCAGCGCTTCGAGAAGACCCTGGAGGAATTGGCGCAGCGCTATGACCGTATCGTGCTCGATTCGGCCCCGGCCCAGGCGGTGAGCGACGCCCTGGTCCTTTCGCGCCTATGTAACGCGGTGGTCTTCGTCGTCCGCGCGGACGCCACGCCGCGTCAACTCGTACAACTCGCGGTCAAGCGCCTGCGCCGGGTCGATGCGCAGCTGATCGGCGCGGTGCTGAACCACTTCGACAATGCCAAGAGCGCCCGGTACGGGTCTTACCGCTACGGCCGCTACCGACGTTATTCCTATGCGTACCGGGGCTATACGCAGTATTACCGCGACAGCGGCAAGCCGGGGTGAGGGTGCGGGCGCGCCGGGGCCTGGTTGGCACCCTGCTGGGATTGGTCGCGCTGGCCTGTTGCTGGAGCCTGGCCAGTACGCTCGCCAGTGTGGCCGCCTGGCAGGCGGGCCGGATCAGTGAGGATGCGCCTGGGGTGGGGGTGGTCACCGGGGGGGCAGACGACCACGCGATCCGCCGCCTGCTGGCGCTCGCCCGGCGCCTGGAGCCCGCTGACCCGCGTCACGCCGATCAGTTCGCGCTGTACCTGGAACGCCAGGCCGGGCAGGCCGCGCCGCGCTCCGACCTGGAGCACCGGCTCCTGACGCAGGCGCGCGAACGTTATGTCGAGGGAGTCCGTCAGCGTCCGACTTGGCCGCTGGGGCTGACCTCGGTGTTACGCATCGATTTCAAACTCGGCCTGTGGGGCGGGGTATTCAACCGGCTCTATGCCCGTGCGGCCGCGCTGGGCCGCTCGGAGCCGGTATCCCTGGGCGCCCTGGTCGACCTGGGGCTGGCGGCTTGGCCCGTGCTCGAGCCGGACGGCCGGCGGGAGGTCCTGGCGATCCTGCGCCATGGCCTGCGGCGCGATCCCCACCACCTGCTCGAGCAGGCCGTGCGCCTGCATCGCGGTGCCGTGGTCGAGCCCCTGTTGGCATCAGACCCCGCGCTGGTGCGCCTCTACGCGGAGCTGCGCGCCCGCGCGGCGGGCCTGCGATGAGCGACAGGCCCCCCCCGCGGGAGCGCTGGGCGCCTTATCTGGGCTCCAGCGACCGGTGGCTGTTCTACGCCCTGTTGGTCCTCCTCGTCTGGGCGCCGCTGCCGCTGGGCAGCAACCGACCCTGGGCACGCGCCCTGCTTGAGGTCGGTATCTTCGGTTTGGCGGCCGCCTGGCTCGTGCTCGCCTACGGCGCCCGCGTCTGGTTGACCAGTGCGGGCACGAAGGCACGACTTGCCACGGCGGCCTTGGTGCTGTGGCTTGGTCTTGGCCTCCTGCAACTGCTGCCGCTGCCATGGCACTGGCTCGAGGTCCTGTCGCCGACAGCCGCGCGGCAGTGGGCGGCCACCTCGTTGGCCCTGGGCGACACCGCCCCCCCCGGGTACGCACCACTCAGCATGGCCCCCCACGGTTCGCTGATCGCGTGGCGTCTCGGTCTGGCCCTGACCGGGCTTTTCGTGCTGGTGCTGCTACTGGTGCGCAGCCGCCGACGCCTGCGCCTCCTGGCGGGCACCCTGGTGCTCGCGGCGGTCGCCCAGGCCATGCTGGCGAGCCTGCTGGCACTCGCCGGAACCTCCTGGCTGTTCATCGACGCCGGCGCACGCGCCCACGGTACCTTTGTCAACCCCAATCACCTGGCCGGCTATCTGGAGATGGCGCTGGCCTTAGGCGTGGGCCTGCTGATCGCGGACCTGTCCGAACCAGGTGCAGCCTCCAATTGGCGCAAGCGGCTGCGCGCCTGGGTCAGGACCCTGCTCGGGCGCAAGGCACGGTTGCGCATCTACCTCGCCATCCTCGTCATCGCGCTGGTGATGACTGCCTCGCGCATGGGTAATACCGCCTTCTTCATCAGTCTGGGGGTCACCGGGGCGATCGGTGTGCTGAGTTTTCGCCGCTCGCCAAGGCCGGTGCTGATCTTGTTGGTGAGTCTGGTGCTGGTCGACCTGCTGATCCTGGGGACCTGGTTCGGGCTCGATCGGGTGCGCGAGCGGCTGGAGCAGACCGTGCTGACCGAGGATGCGCGGTATCAATTGGGGGTGCGGGCAGCGGCCTACTTGAACGACTATCGCTGGTTCGGGAGCGGGGGTGGGAGCTTCTCTGCCGTCTACCCGGCCTACCGCGACGCGGAGTCGATCCCGCTGCATTTCGCGCACGCGGAAAATGATCTGCTCGAGTTTCAGTTGGAATACGGGGTCGTCGGGGTGGTGCCCCTGGTCGGCATGGTCCTCTTGTCACTGGCGGCCGCGCTGCATGTGCTCTGGCGTCGCGAGGATGCCCTGTGCCGCGGCATGGCCTTTGCGAGCCTGATGGGCATCACCGCGATTCTGATCCACTCCGCAACCGACGCCAATCTGCACATCCCCGCCAATGCCGCCATCTTCGTGGTCCTACTCGCCCTGCCCTGGCTCGGCCTGACGCTCGGGCGTGACCGTGACTGATTCGTAATCCGCAAGAAAAAATATTTGTCCGCAAATAAACGCAAATGAACGCAAATTAAGACAAAAAGCCTCGCTATGCCCACGGCGGCCCGGCACCTTCCGGGTGACGAGCACCAGGTCTGCGAGCCATTGTCTCATTTGCGTTCATTTGCGTTCATTTGCGGACAATCCTCTTCCTGGGTCGACGGCGGGCCGCAGACCGGGCACGCCGGGTCGGCGACGAGGCGGATCTGGCGCCATTGCATGACGGCGGCATCGAGCAGCAGGAGGCGCCCGAACAGGGGTTGCCCCAGGCCGGTCAGGACCTTGATTGCCTCGGTCGCCTGGATGCTGCCGATGATACCGGGCACCGGGGCCAGGACGCCGTGGGCGGCGCAGGTCTCGTCGGCACTGCCGTCCCGGGGAAAGAGGCATTGATAGCAGGGTCCGCCGGGTTGGCCCGAGAAGGTCGCCACCTGTCCCTCCATCCGGATGGCGGCCCCGCTCACCAGGGGTTTAGACGCCGCCACGCAGGCGGCATTGACCGCGAAGCGGGTGTCGAAGTTGTCGCTGCAGTCGACCACCAGGTCCACGTCGGTAAGGAGCCCGGGCAGGGTATCGATGGTGAGGCTGCGCTTGACCAGCACCAGTTCGACCTCGGGGTTGAGTGCGGCCAGGGTGGTCCGCGCGGACTGCGCCTTGGGCGTCCCGATACGCTCGGTGGTGTGCAGGATCTGGCGCTGTAGATTGGACAGGTCCACGGCATCGAAGTCGGCCAGCACCAGGCGGCCGACCCCGGCTGCCGCCAGATACATCGCCACTGGCGACCCGAGCCCGCCGAGTCCCACCACCAGCACCCGCGCCCGGCGCAGGCGCTCCTGGCCTTCGATGCCAAAGGCCGGCAGCATGATCTGGCGGCTATAGCGCAGCAGTTGTCGGTCGTCCATGCGTCAGCCCAAGAGACTGACCGGTGGATTGAGGCGGTGGACACTGAAGGCCACCACCGAGGCGAAACTCAGCCACAGCGCCAGCGGCAGCAACAGCAGGCTGGCCCGCTTGCTGTTGACGAAGACCACGGCACAGACGATCCAGGCGATGAACGCGGAGGCGACGGTGCCGACAAAGCTGTTGAGCAGGCTCTGCGGGAGCAGGGCGTAGAAGGGAAAGGCCATGACCACGAGGATCATCGCAAGCAGGGCGATGGACGCGGCACGGCGCTCCGGCAGCGGCGGGGTGCGGCGCACGACCCAGTAGGCGGCGGCCATGCAGGCGAAGAGGACCTCCCACACCAGCCCCATCTGCAGCCCGGAGAGTGCGAAGGCCGGTTTTCTCAGGGATTCGGTCCACTCGGCTGCATCCGAGAAGACAATGATGGCGTTGATGGCCGCGGCCAGGACCACGGCGACGAGCACATAGATCGCCAGTGCCGTGCGGCCGGGCTTAAAGGCGTAACGATTGACCAAGGATCAAGTCTCCCGTGAGTCCAGCCAAAAAACTGTCCGCTGATTGTCCAGCGTCCCGGGTGATCGCGCCAGCAGCGGCGAATGCCGCCGCGGTACTCCCGGATCACTTCGCCCCCAGCAGCAGCCGGTTTTTTTCGTCCTCGATGGTGAGGCGAAAGCGCCCGAGCAGACTCATCCCCAGCAGGGCGTTGCCGCCGAGCCTCCCATCCTCGATGAAGGCCACCGGGACCCCGGTGACGCGCTGATCCTTCAACCAGACCGCCTGGAGGGTCCCGAGCGCCGCCTCCACGTTGCCGTTGGCGGTCTGCACCTGCTGCTGGCGCAGTGCCTCCGGGGGAATGCCGAGCTGCGCGATCAGCGAACTCGGTAGTACCACATAATCGGCCCCCGTATCCACCAACAGGACCCGGGAAACGCGCCTGCCATCTTCACCCTCCAGGGTCAGGGTGACGGCGTGGGAGGAACCGACGCGCTGGGTGTCGAGGACGATCTCGCCCGCGGCGCCCGCGGGGTTGGCTGGCCCAGGTGTCGCGGCGGCCGGGGCCGGCGGGGTGTAAGGAGTCTTCGCGCCCAGGATCAGCACGCGCTCGACCCCGCCTTGCGGCGCCTGGACGATGATGTGGTCGAATCCCTCCAGGAGCACCCGCAGGCGCGGGAGCAGTTCCGCGCCCTCCTCGGCGCGCGCCTTCTTGTCGCGGGTCGCATCCAGGTCGGCCGGCTTCATCGCGAAGCCGTACCGGGTCATCATCCGCTCCAGTTCCGCCGCCACCTCGACCTGGGGCGCGGCCGCGCCCATGCAGGGCCACAGGGCGCCGCACCACAGGACCAGGGGCACCAGGGGCCGCACGAGCCCCCGCCGCCGCGGGTGAGACCTGGGACCAAGATGCGCCATGGGTGCAACTCCAGAAAACGGGGTTCGGCGCCCGGCGACGGGCGGCGATCGGAGCGATGATCCCGGCCGGCGCCGGGGGTTGCTCAGAGGTCCGCCGGGACATAGACATAGGCCGGCTTCACGCCGGCCCCGACGATGGCGAATTTCTGGGAGTTCCAGTAGCCGCCGAGGTTCACGGTCTGACCCGCCGGGAAGGTGCCGATCCGCACCTCGTTGCCGGTTACCTCGTAGGTGCCGGTCCCCGGGGGCATGACGAGCCGGACCTGGCAGGGCGTGGATTCGCAACTGCCGGTGTCGCCGGGTTTGACGGTGATCGAGATGACGCCGGTGGGGGTGTTGGGCGAGGAGGCGCAGCCGGCGAGCGCCAGGGCGGCAAGCAGGGCCGTCAGGGTCCGGGCGCCGGGCGTCGCTGCCGGCCGGCGGTGCAGGGGGGCTTTGGTCATGGTGGTCGGCTCCGGATCGGGGCTGAATCGTGGTCGCGGGGCCGTCAGTCCAGCGCCCGTCGGCCTCTGGTCACTTGTTCGGCACCACCGCGGCACCGGCGGCGCCGGTCGCTGCATCCAGGGCCCGCGTCGCGGCGGCCTTCTTGCCTGCATCGGTGGCCTGGTCCTGGGGGGCGTTCATCCCGTCCTTCCGCTCGATCGCATGCTCTTCCCGGACCTGGGTCGGGTCCTCCGACTCCGCGAACGTGGACTGATCCAAGAGCTTTTCCGACTCGGTTTCCGCCCGGACCAGGGCGGCGCCGGTCAGGGCCAGGCTGAAGCAGGCGGCAAGGATGGGCAGTGCGGGGCTCATGGTCAGGCTCTCCAAGGGTGGTGTGGCTGGCGCTGGTGACCCTGGCCGCTCGCGGCCTGGTCAGTGGGTGAATCATCGTCGATACGGGGCGGGATTTCGAGTGCCGGGATGAAAAAGACTGCGGGGGCCGCGGCCCCCGCGGGTCGGCCTGCCTACCAGCGCTGCGGTACCCGCTGGAGCTGCGCGGTGTCGTAGCCGACGCCCTTGAGGAAGGCCTCGATTTCCTTGAACTTGGCCTCGGGGATCTGGGGTTGCCGGGCCATGATCCAGACATAGTCGCGCTTCTCGCGGCCGATGACGGTGATGCTGTAGTCCGGCTCCAGCCAGATGATCCGGAAGTCGCCCTTGAAGGGCCAGATGAACTGCATCCCCCAGCGGGCATTGCCGGTGCCGGGGACGACGAAGCCCTTGGGGTGATATTCCTTCCGGGGGCCGTCGAAGGCGTCCTTGCGGAAACTGAAGGTGGTGGCGATGGTGCCGTCCGGGTTCAGGGCATAGGACTCCACCGCGTTGTGGGCGCCCTTCTCGACGAAGGTCGGGATATTGGCGATGACATACCAAGGGCCCATGAAGCGGGCCAGGTCGACCTGGGGTACGGTCTGCATCGGTTTCTCCTGCGCCAGGGCGGCGGCGCTCATGAGCAGCAGTGAGATGGCGAGGAGGCGGGTGCTGGTCGGTGTCATGGTTCAGATCCGTTCATAGCGTAAGGTGCGGCCCTTGCCGGTGTCGCTCTCCAGCCCGATCCAGCGGCCGTCCGGGGTGTACCACAGGGTGATGTCGAGTTTGTCCGCCCGCAGCCGGTAGCGCTCGGCCTCGACCGTGCGGCCCTGGACGACGCGGCGCTCGGTTCCCCCCGGTGTGACCTGCACGTCGACCAGTTCGCCGGTCTGTGGGTTGAGCAGACGGGGGCGCTTCAGGAAGTCCCGGTCCCAATAGGCAAAGGTGGAGACGCAGTCGGAAAGACGCCGCGCCTCGCCATTGACCTTGAGGGTCAGTGTGTCGGCCTGCGTGTCACCCGCCACCGTAAAGGCCGTGCCGTTATCGTCGGTGCTGGCGCGGATACGTTCCAGGCAGCCGTTACGCCACTCCTCGCGGCTCTCGTGGCGATAGCGGTAGGCGGTGACAAAGAGCAGTTTCACGTCGAAACTGGCGCGGCTGACGATCTGCCTGCCATTCGGACCGGGGCCAACCTGAAAGCTGTGCTCGCCGATCGGGTCCTGGTTCAGAAAGACGCGAAAGCGCAGCGAGTCGGTCCGCGAGTCGGTCCGCGCGTCGGGCGCGGCGACGGCGCTATGGGCCACGGGGCAGGTGAGTAAGAGTCCCAGCAGGACCGCGGCGATGCGCGTCGGCCGCGGCGGCCGGGAACTGGCGAGCGGGTGTTCAGTCATTGGGTGTCTCCGGTCTCGTGTGATGGGCCGGTCGCCTGGGCGGCCCCGGAATGAAGGCGTTGGTGCATTCGATGTACTCCCGGTAGCCGGGCCGGCGCTCGCCGATGTCCTGTTCCAGCAGGCTGACGCCGGAGACGCGCAGCAGGAGCCAGGTCATGAGGACGGGCGAGAGGATGCTCCACCAGCCGCCCGCGGCCAGTGCGAAGAGGAAGAAGGCCCACCAGAGACAGGCCTCGCCGAAGTAATTGGGGTGACGGGTGTAGCGCCACAGGCCGCGATCCATCACGCGGCCGGCGTTGCCGGGTTGCGCCTTGAAGCGAGCGAGTTGCCGATCGCCGAGCGCCTCGAAGCCGAGACCCATAAGCCACAGGGACGCGGCGGCGGCGTCCAGCCAGCCCAGCGGCGCCTGACCCAGCATCGCCGCCAGGAGCGGCAGTGAGATCACCCAGGCCAGGGTCCCCTGGAGCCCGAAGACCAGGTAGAGACTCTTCCACCAGAAGCCCGGGTCGTTGTTCGCGCGCATGGCCCGGTAGCGGCGGTCCTCGGCTTCCCCCCAGTTGCGGCCTGTGATGTAGACGCCGAGGCGGGTGCCCCAGAGGCCGACCAGGAAGAATACGAGCCAGGCGCGCCCATTGGGATCGGGCGCGTTGAGGATATAGGTGAGGCCGAGCAGGATGAAAAAGACCGGCCACAGTGAGTCGGCGATGCCGGCGTTCTTCAGTAGGATGCTCAGCAGCCATCCGCCCAGGGCCAGCGCGAGGGCGATGGCCAGTCCGGAGCCGTAAATAGCCAAGTCAAACATGGGCAGGGTCTCGGTGGATGAGGCGACTCGACCAATCGTGATGCAATGCGGCGCAGGGGCCTGGTGGTGCCTCGGGTAGCGCGCAACGGATCCTTGTGTCTTCCGGAAATGGGGTTGGACTTTGCGTTGTCCAGCGTGACCGATGCGTTTCTCTAAGCTCTGCCCATCCGAGCGGACTCCTTGTGTCTTTGTGTGAGCAATTCCCGGATTTAGGGTTATCATCGTCGGCCGGTCGCAGGCATCGAGTCGGCGGCGGGTTGCCGTCCGGTGCCTCATGGCGGCCCTTCCCATCGCATTTGCCTGCGCCAATCACCCCTTCGCGTTCGGAGTCGTCTCGATGAAACAGCGTCTTGCCAAGAGTGCCGCGATTGCGGCGACCGTCAGCCTGCTCGTGACCGGGTGTGCCTCGGACGGGTCCGGGATGACCGAGACCGGGCAGGGGGCCGCCATCGGCACGGCGGCCGGGGCCGCCTTGGGGGCGATCATCGGCTCGCAGGGGGCCAACGCCGGCCGCGGCGCCCTGATCGGGTCCGTGGGCGGGGCCCTGATCGGGGGCCTCGCGGGGGCCTACATGGAGCAGCAGCGCAAGGATTTCCAGCAGGTCCTGGCCCAGGAGATCAACGCCGGCGCCATCCGCGTCGAGAAGCTCCCCAACGATCAACTGCTGGTGGGCATGACCGGCGAGACGACCTTCGAGGTCGACTCGGATCAGATCAAGCCCGGCTTCTACAGCACTATGGACAAGATCGCGGCCATCGTGAACAAGTATGGCAAGACCGAGTTGGTGGTCGCCGGGCACACGGACAACACGGGTTCGGCAGAGCACAATCAACAACTCTCCGAACGGCGCGCCGGGTCGGTGGAGCGCTATCTGGAGGGTCGCCGCGTACTGCCGCAGCGGATCTGGGCGTCCGGTTACGGCCTGTCCCAACCGATCGCAACCAACGACACCGACGCCGGCCGCCGCCTGAACCGCCGGGTGGACATCACCATCATCCCCCTCACGGAAGGTACTTGAAAAATCGCCTGCCAGGCGATCTTTCAAGTAATTGATTTTCCTTATTACAACTTGAATAGTCGCCCGGAGGGCGATTATTCGGGACTATTTGGTCGGGAAGACGCAGCCTGTTACCGGGGTCTTGTACCAGTCCATCGCCTTGGCGCCGCTGCTGTTGACCCAATCGACGAAGCTCGGGTGGCAGGCATGGACCGGTTGTTTTTCCAAGGGCTGCTTCCATTCCGCGGGGATGTTGACGGCCCACGGCAGGGCGCGGTCCTTGGTCTTGTAGTAGCGGCCCAGGGCCGGGACGCTGCCCTCGTTGGACCAGCCGAAGAGCCAGTTCTTGCTCTTGGCGGTCGGCGGCTGATCGGGCAGATGGGTCTCGCGCAGACGGTCCCCGACGATGTAGATGAAGGGGTTGTAGGGCGCGGCCCCGATCTCGTCGCGGGTATAGGACTGTTTGAGCCGCGCCTGGAAGTGGATGGTCGGGCCGGTCTCCTCGGGGCAGTTCTTGTCCGCGTTGAACTTGGTGGTGTAGCAGGTCCGGGTATTGGTGTTCTTGGGGGCGAGTTTCAGGGTGTTCTCGGTCAGGACCAGGGTGAGGCTTGGCTGACCGGCTTCACTCACCAGCGGCTGGCTCGCCTGGTTGTCGACCCAGACGCTGGCCGATTCCAGCGCGTCCGCGGGCAGTCTCGGGAAGTTGAGCCCGAACCCGTGTGCGTAGGCCGACCCGCGGGCCTTGACCTGGAAACTGCCCGTGACCTGCCGGACCCGCCCTTCCTTGTCCCGCCCTTCATCAAGGGTGTAGGCGAGCACCAGGTCGTTCATGTCGTAGTCCCCCTCCAGGGGCCACATGTCCTCGAAGGACAACTGGGCCCGGCCCTTGTCACTGGGGTAGGTGACCCGGGTGGTCATGGTGGGGTCCTCCGGGTAGTCGTCCAGCGTATCGGGGACGCCGTCCTGGTCCAGGTCGCTGCCGGTGAGGTAGTCAAGCTCGACGATCTTGTCGGTCTTGATCGCCTCGACCGGATTGGACTCGACCGCGAACAGCACGTCGTTGAAGTCGTGGTCACCGCCGGTGCGCATCAGGTCTTCCATTCCGAGGACCATGCGCTGGCCCCAGGAGTCTTTGAGCAGGACCATGTGCTTGCGCAGGTCCTCGCTGGCCTCGGGGTTCAGGGTGCTGAGGCTATAGAAGTGATTGTGGTCCGGATCGACACCCTTGGTGCCGTCCCAGCCGTTGGCGATGACGAAGAACCCGATCCGGATACCGGCCGGAAACACCCCCAGGTCGATGCGGTGGCCGGTGCGCATGCCCGCGGCATTACCGCCCGCGTTGGAGAAGGAGGCATTGGGCAGGATGACGATGTGCTCGACCTCTGCCGGGCTCTTGGGTGGACTGCCCTCCGGATAGGTGAAATAGCCGAAGGTGTTCTTGAAGGCGGCACCCTCGTGGAGGAAGGTCACCCAGACCTGCGCGGGCTTCACCAGTTGGACCACGGCGGCGTCGTCAGTGGCGATCAGGTCCCGGCCCTGGGTGCGAATGTCCTTCATTTCCGGAAGCGTACTGGCGATGCGGGCCATCAGGGCCGCGTCCACCTGCACCAGGTTCTGGTCCAGCTTGAGCGGGATGCCGGCGCTGTCGTGGTTGAGCCGATAGGTCTCGGCCAGGTCCTTGCCCGGTTTGTCGCTGAACGCGAATTTATAGGCAGTGGCGGCGTTCGCCGACATCGGCGTGGCGACAACGGCAATGCCCAGCGCGATCGAGCTGGCGAGCAGCGAGGTCCGCGGGCCGGTGCTGACGGGCTTGGTCATTGAATGAGACTCCAGGTCGGGTAGGGCCGGGCGGGCCATGGCGGACAGTGTTGGTTCTCGGGGGACTGCATCCGGGGCGCGACGCTCACTCGAAGGTGTGGGTCAGGGTGCCGCTGCCGTCGAGGTTCATGGTCACGGTGTTGGTGATCCCCAGCACGCCGACGCGCACCGTCAGTTGCCTGGTGGCGGCCGGCACCCGGACCTTGCGCTCGAAGCTGCCGGTTGCGTCGGTCAGGCCGCGCTCCAGTACGCGGGTTTCGTTGCCGTCGGCGTCCAGGGCCTCGAGGATCTCGACGGCGCGCAGGTCGGCCGGCGCACCTTCGATATCATAGGCGGCGATCTGCACCCAAACATCCTGTTCGGCGGAGTATTGGAAGTTGGCGTTGGCGGAGACCAGATCCTGCAACGAACTCGCGGCCTGGGTGTTGGAGACGGTGGCGGCCAAGAGGAGGGCGGCGGCGAAGCGGATCAGGGTGCTGGTGTTCATCGTGGCCTGCCTGTGAGTCGGTCGGATAGTGCGTCTGCTAGCGATACAGCATTTCCCGTGCCAATAAAAAAAGTGTTTTAATATAATATGGATAGCCTCTTTTTCTTGAAACTCCGAAGATGGGTGAGGGAGATGCAAATTGCGGGTGCGTTGCAGATTGCGCATGGTCGATCTGCCTCCTGACTTGGGACCGCGCGGGTTGCCGCAGCGCATCAGCAGCGCATCACCGGTCTTCTCGAATGGTGGGAATCCGCGCTTCGCGGTACCAGGCACATTCGCCGCGACCTCAAGTCGGGGTCACCGTTTGCAGTGGCCCCCGGCTCCAGATAATCGCCATCACTCGCGGCGTCAGGGCGTCGGGAAGACGCAGCCCGCCGCCGGGCTCTGGTACCAGTCGGCCGCCTTGGCACCGCTGCTGTTGACCCAATCGACAAAGCTTGGGTAGCAGGCGTTGACCGGCTGCTTCTCCAGGGGGTGCCGCCATTGCGCCGGGATATTGACCGCCCACGGCAGGCCCAGGTCTTTGGTCTTGTAGTAGCGGCCGATGGCCGGGATGCTGCCCTCGTTGCTCCATCCGAAGAGCCAGGTCTTGCTGTGCGCGGTCGGCGGCTGGTTCGGGAGATGGGTTTCGCGCAGACGGTCCCCGACGATATAGATGAAGGGGTTATAGGGCGCCGGCCCGATCTCGTCGCGGGTATGGGACTGCTTGAAGCGGGCCTGGAAGTGGATGGTCGGGCCCTGTTCCTCCGCGCAGTTCTTGTCCGCGTTGAACTTGGTGGTGTAGCAGGTACGGGTCTTGGGGTTCTTGGCGGCGAGCTTCAGCGTATCCGTGGTCAGGACCAGGGTCAGGTTGGGCTGGCCGGGTTCGTTCACCAAAGGTTGGCTCGGCTGCTCATCCACCCAGAGGCTTGCCGATTCCAGTGCGTTGGCCGGGAGTTGAGGGAAATTGAGCCCGAAGCCGTGCGAATAGGCCGAGCCGCGCGCCCTGATCTGGAAATGCCCCGTGACCTGTCTGACATTGCCGTCCCTGTCCCGCCCCTCATCGAGGGTGTAGGCGAGCACCAGGTCGTTCAGGTCGTAGTCCCCCTCCAGGGGCCACATGTCCTCGAAGGATAATTGGGCCCTGGTCTTGTTGCTGGGGTAGGTCACCCGGGTGGTCATGTCGGGGTCCTGCGGGTAGTCGTCCATCGTATCGGGTACGCCGTCCCCGTCCAGGTCGCGGCCCGTCAGCAGGTCCAATTCCGTGATCCCTTGGATAGAAATGGCCTCGACCGGGTTGGACTCGACCGCGAACAGGACATCGTTGAAATCATGGTCGCAGCCGACGGCGCTGCGCAGCAAGTCCTCCATCCCCAGGACCACCCGCTGCCCCCAGGAATCCTTGAGCAATACCATGTGCTTGCGCAGTTCCTCGGTGGGCTCCGGGTTCAGGGTGCTCAGGCTATAGAAGACCGGGTAGCGGTTGAGGTCTGGGTTGACGCCCAAGGTGCTGTGCCAGCCGTTGGCGACGACGAAGAACCCGAGGCGGATACCGGCCGGAAACTGTCCCAGATAGATGCGGTTGCCGGTGTGCAGGCCCAGCGCGCTGCCCCCGCCGTTAGCGAAGGAGGCGTTGGGCAGGATGACGATGTGTGCGATCTGGGACGGGCTTGTGGGGGGCTGGCCCTCCGGATACGTGAAATAGCCGAAGGCGTTCCTGGCGGCGGCCCCCTCGTGGAGAAAGGTGATCCAAACCTCCGCGGGCTTCAGCAGATGCACCACCGCGGCGTCTTCGCCGGCGATCAGTTGCCGGCCCTGGGTGCGGATGTCACTGCGCTCCGGCAGGGTCATGGCGATCCGCGTCATCAGGGCCGCATCGACCGCGACCAAGTTGCGGTCCAGTTTCAGCGGGATCCCGGCGGCGTCGTGATTGAGTCGGTAGGTCTCGGCCAGATCCTTGCCCGGCGTGTCGCTGAACAGGAATCGGTAGACGTTGGGTGGGGTGACCGACTGGACCGGGATGGCGAATGTCGCGGCGCCCAGTGCGATGGCCGCGGCGAGCAGCGTGCGCCGCGGGCCGGTGCTGAGGGGCTTGGTCATGGAAGAGACTCCAGGTCGGTAGGGGCGGCTGGCCCGTTGCGGACACCTGTGTTCTTTGGGTTGCTGCACCGGGCCTGGCGACGGTCACTCGAAGGTGTGGGTCAGGGTGCCGCCGGCGTCGAGGTTCATGGTCACGGTGTTGGTGATGCCGAGCACGCCGACACGCACCGTCAGTTGTTTGGTGGCGGCCGGGACCCGGACCTTGCGCTCGAAGCTGCCGGTCGCGTCGGTCAGGCCGCGCTCCAGCACGCGGGTCTCGTTGCCGTCGGCGTCCAGGGCCTCGAGGATCTCGACGGTGCGCAGGTCGGCCGGGGCCCCCTCTCTATCGTAGGCGCTAATCTGCACCCACAGGTCCCGTTCGGCGGAATATTGGAAGCCGGCGTCGGCGCAGACGACAGCCTGCAAGGTGCTCGCGGCCTGGGTGTTGGACAGGGTGGCGGCCAGGAGGAGGGCGGCGGCGAAGCGGATCAGGGTGCTGTTGTTCATCTTGGCCTGCCTGTGAGTCGGTCGGAGCGGGTGCGTCAGCCGATTCAATGCAGGTGTCGTGCCAGGCGATATTCGTTTCTTAAAACAGATTCCTAGGCCGCGCGCGCTCAGCCGCCTCCAGATCGTGGGAGACGCGCGGATTGCGGGTGCGTCGCAAAATGCCTAAAAATCGGGTGCCCAGTCGCAATCGGTACCGCAAGTGCATTTTGCAACTGGCGCCGGCCCGCGGTGGGGTGCGGGCCTGGCGGCGCTCAAGCGAAGGCTTGCGCCTGGCGGCGCAGCTTCTCGACGATGGCATAGACACCGACGTGGCGGTTGGGGCTCAGGTGCTCTTCCAGGTGCAACCCCTCGAACAGGGCCTCGGCGTCGGTCGCCTCGATCTGCGCGGCCGTCTTGCCGGAGTACAGTTGTACCAGCAGGGCCACCACGCCCTTGATGATGGCCGTGTCGCAGTCCCCGGTGAAGTGCAGCCGCGGGGGTGAGGCCTCGTCGGGGTGAGGCGCGATATGCACGAGGCTCATGCACTCCTTGACCCGATTGTCCTCGGTCTTCTCGGCCGTCGGCATGGCCGGCAGGCGCTCCCCGATCTCGACCAAATACTGGTAGCGCTGGTCCCAGTCGTCGAAGAGCTCGAAGTCCTCGATGACGGCCCTGATCTCGTCACTCATCATGATGCGCAATCCAAATCGATCGCCGCGCGCACGCGGCGCGGGCGCCGCGAACGGCTCAGACGTTGAAGGACTCGCCGCACCCGCAGGTGTTCTTCACCCGGGGATTACGGAACTCGAAGCCCTGATGCAGCAGGCTTGCGCGCACATAGTCGATCTCCAGGCCATCGAGCTGCTCCAGGGCCGCGCCGTCCACCACCACCTTGACCCCGTGGCTCTCGAAGACCCGGTCGCCCGCGTCCACCGCGTCCGCATAGTCGACGTCGTAGGTGTAGCCGGTGCAGCCGCTCTTCTTGGTGCCGACCCGCAGCCCCAGGCCCGACCCGCGTTGGTTCAACATGCCGGCCACATGGTTGGCCGCCGCCTCCGTCAGTGTCACTGCCATTTTGCAAACCTCTCTTCGATCATCACCCTCAAGTCTCATGAAATAGCCCTGAGCGGGCACCGATTCAAGTTGCTAGTGCCGCAACTCCGCCACGTCCATGCTGGCCGCGGAGGCCATGTCCATCAGCCCCCGCATCAGGCCGGCGCGCTCGCTGAGTTGGATGGTTTCGACCAGGGCCTGCTTGTCCTCGGGGCTCAGGGGCAGGTGGGCGCACAGCAGGTTCACGAGATCGCTGTCCGCCATCTTGTTGACATCCTCCCAGGGCACCTCCACCCCGCGCAGGGTGCAGTAGGACTTGAGCGACACCAGGAAGCCGTCCCGGTCCCCGATCACCTGCGTCTCCTCGTGACAATCGGCGGCGAAGCGCTCCCAGTCCACCGAGACCCGCCGGTAGCCGCGGCGCCCGGCCACCTCGCCGCGGACCTGGAAGCGGCAGACCCCGGTCAGGACCACCACGATCCGCCCGTCCGCGGTCTCGCTGTAGGAGGTGATGCGCCCGGCGCAGCCGATGCGGTGGATCTCCGGCACCTCCTCGAACAGGGTCTCGCTGGTGGGCTGGACCATGCCAATCAGGTGCGCGTCCGCCAGTGCGTCGGTCACCATATTGAGGTAGCAGGGCTCGAACATATTGAGCGGGAGCTGGACGCCGGGCATCACCACCGCGCCGGGCAGGGGAAAGATCGGGATCTCGGTGGGCAGATCGGCAAAGCGGGGGAAGAACGGGTTGCGGCTCATGGGGGCTCCGGGGTGCGGTCGGCCGACGGGTAGGGCAGGCACGGTATGCCATCTGCCGCAGTTGGGGGCGACCTGCCCGGTTCCACAGGGCAACGGTTGGGCGCGATGTCCCCACGCGCTTGGCGCCCTTGATCATCGCTCCGGCCAGCGGCCATCCTCTGGAGTCCAAGGCTTCAGCCTTGGTCTTGTCCAGCCAAGGCTGACGCCCGGGACTCCGGCCCCCGGGTGGCCGGAACCATGATTCAGGCCCGCCCGGCGGTCCTTTGGCCTTAGACTAGGCTCCGGTTCCTGCCGTCAGTCACCCCGAGGCCGCCCCCATGATCGACCGTCTCTTTCACCTTTTCGAGCGTTCCCTCGCCGCCGTCCTGCTGTTTCTGATCGGCATCGTGGCGCTCATTGCCGTGGCGGAACTCTGCTTCGTGCTCTACCTGGACCTGATCAGCCCCCAGGGACTCCTGCTGGGCCTGGACGAGTTGTTCGAGGTCTTCGGGATGTTCCTCATCGTCCTGATCGCAATCGAGTTCATGTCGAGCATCTACATGTATATGAAGGATAAATCCGTGCATGTGGAGATCATGCTGCTGATCGCCATCACCGCCTTGACGCGCAAGGTGGTGGTGATGAAGACCACCGAGGCCGACGCACTCTACCTCATCGGGCTGGCCGCGCTGCTGGGCACCCTGATTGCCGGGTACTACCTGATAAAGCGCCTCGGTGACAAGGAGTCGCAGCCCGGCGACGGGCACTCGTAGGGTCCGCTGTGCGGACCACGCTGAACCGTAGGGTCCGCTGTGCGGACCAAGCTGAGCCGTAGGTTCGCTATGCGGACCAAGCGCCGCGGACCCAACGCCAAGGACCGGCACCATGATCAAAGCCGCCCCCCGCACCGATTCCCCCGCCTACACCCCGCCCCCACGGGTTAGAATGCCGCCTTGAGGCAATAACCCTAGCGGCCGTGCGCGGAACCCGTCAATGAATCAGAGCACCCAAGAGTGGAGCCGGGAGCTGGACCAGGTCCGGACCCAGGAGCGGGATCCGGCGCCGGATCAGGATCAGGATCAGGGCCTGGACTTGGAGCGCGACGTCCAACTCTTCACCGCCCTCTTGGGCGAGGTCCTGCGCGAGCACAGCCGCAAGCGCGTCCTGGTGATCGTGGAGCGGCTGCGCGACGGCTTCATGCAGTTGCGCGACCAGGAGGACGCGGACCTGCGCGCGAAACTGATGAAGCGGATCGACGACATGGACGCCCCGACGCTCGCGGAGGTGATCCGCGCCTTCACCATCTTCTTTGGGCTGGTGAACACGGCCGAGGAACTCAATGCCCATCTCGCGCGCCGCGACCGGGTCCACGCCGGTGAGCGTCTGTGGTTCGGCTCCTTCGACGACACGGTGCGCCGCTTCCACGCCGACGGGGTGCCCGCGGATAAGCTCCAGGACCTCTTGAGCCACCTGGTCTATCTGCCGGTCTTCACCGCCCACCCCACCGAGTCCAAGCGCCGCACCACCTCGGACGCCTTCCGCCGCATCTTCCTGATCGCCCAAGGCCTGCACCGCCAGCGCCTGAACGAGGAGGAGCGCATGGAGCAGCTCCAGGCGATCCTGACCGAGATCCAGATCCTGTGGAAGACCGACGAGGTGCGCGTCCACAAGCCCCAGGTCACCGACGAGGTCCGCCAAGGGCTGCACTACTTCCGTGAATCGCTGTTCAAGGCCGTACCGGAGACCTACCGGAACCTGGAGCGGGCCATCCGCCGCACCTATGGCCCCGCAAGCGGGCTCAGGGTGCCGAGCTTCATCCAATTCGGCTCCTGGATCGGCGGGGACCGCGACGGCAACCCCTTCGTCAAGCCCGAGACCACGGCGCTGGCGGTGCGCCTGCACCATCAACTGGTGCTGGAGGAATACCTGCGGCGGGTCACGGCGCTGCGCCGGGTGCTGAGCCACAGCATCCCACTGTGCCAGCCCTCGCCGGCCTTCATGGACAGCCTGGACGCTGACGAGGACTACCGGCTGGTCACCATGGGCCAGGGCCCGCGCCGCTTTGCCAACGAGCCCTATCGGCGCAAACTCGCCATCATGGGGCATCGCCTCGCCGCCAACCTGGAGCGGGTGTGCGCCCGCATCCGCGGCGAGCATCACGAGGTGCTGCCGGGCGGCTACGCCGGTGACCGGGAGTTCCTCGCCGACCTCTATCTGATCCGCGACTCGCTCATCCATCACCACGACGGCAACGCCGCCGCCGGCCCCCTGCAGGACCTGATCCGCCTCACCGAGAGCTTCGGCTTCCACCTGGTGCACCTGGACTGCCGCCAGGAGTCGACCCGCCACACCCAGGCGGTGACCGAACTCTTCGCCCGCCAGCCCGGCGCGCCCTACTACGAGGCCTTCGACGAGGACCAGCGGCTCATGGCCCTGGCCGAGTCGATCACCCACCCGCATCCCTTCATCATCGACAAGGCGACCCTGACCCCGGAGACGCGCGAGACGCTCGAGGTCTTCGAGGTCATGGCGCGTCTCACCGCCGAGATCGGTCCCGGCTGCTTCGGCCAGTACGTCATCTCCATGACCCACGCCGCCAGCCATGTCATGGAGGTCATGCTGCTCGCGCGTCTGGCCGGGCTCGCCGGTCGCGACCGCCAGGGGTGGTTCTGCAACATCCAGATCTCGCCGCTCTTCGAGACGATCGAGGACTTGGGCCATATCGATGCCGTCATGAGCGCGCTCTTCGACCACCCGACCTACAGCGCGCTGCTCAAGGCCTCCGGCAACCGCCAGGAGGTCATGCTCGGCTATTCGGATTCCTGCAAGGACGGCGGCATCCTCTGCGCCAGTTGGAACCTCTACGAGGCACAGCGCAAGGTGATTGCCCTGGCCGACCGCCGCCAGGTCTCGTGCCGGATCTTCCACGGCCGCGGCGGCACCATCGGCCGCGGCGGCGGCCCCACCCACGAGGCGATCCTCGCCCAGCCGGCCGATACGGTCCACGGCCAGATCAAGTTCACCGAGCAGGGCGAGGTGCTGTCCTACCGCTATGCCAACCCCGAGACCGCCCGCTATGAGCTGACCATGGGCATCAGCGGGCTCATCAAGGCCAGCCGCTGCCTGATCGAACCGCCCCCGGAGGACCGCAAGGACTATCTCGGCATCATGGACGAACTGGCCCGCCTGGGTGAGGAGGGCTACCGCCGGCTGGTGCGCGAGACCGACGGCTTCCTCGACTATTTCTATGAATGCACACCGCTCGATGCCATCGCACTGCTCAATATCGGCTCGCGCCCGTCGCACCGCAAGCAGGGCGACCGGGCACTGTCATCCATCCGTGCCATCCCCTGGGTCTTCGGCTGGGGCCAATCGCGCACCACGCTGCCGGCCTGGTTCAGCGTCGGCCAGGCCATCAAGCGCTGGCGCGGCAGTGACCCGCAGCGCCTCGCCAAGCTCCAGCGCATGTACCAGGAGTGGCCCTATTTCCGGGCGCTGCTGTCCAACACCCAGATGTCGCTCTTCAAGGCCGAGATGCACATCGCCCGTGAATACCTGCGCCTGGCCCAGGACCAGCGCCGCGCCCAGGTCATCTACGGCCTGATCGAGGCCGAATACGAGCGCACCTGCACCCAGGTATTGAACGTCGTCGGCCTGTGCGGACTCATGGAAGACACCCCGGAGCTGGCCCACTCACTGGCCCGCCGCAACATCTATCTGGACCCCCTCAACCACATCCAGGTCGCCGTCCTCGCCCGCTACCGCCGCGAAGCCGACGAGGCGCAGCAGGAAGAATGGCTCGACCCGCTCCTGCGCTCCATCAACGCCATCGCCGCCGGGATGCGCAATACCGGCTGACCAGGTCGGCGCCGCCGTAGGGTCCGCTGTGCGGACCAACGACCTCGCGTCGAGCACCGTGGCGAGCGTTATGGTCAGGGCCTTGCGCAGCGCCCCGGTGGGAGCGGCTTCAGCCGCGACGGGCCGCGCAAGCCGCCGTGGTCTCGTTGCACCGTAGGATGGGTAGAGCGCAGCGAAACCCATCCCGCGCCCCGTCGGGCCCGATCCCGTCTCAGGGTATTATTCCGACGGCGGGTAATAGTCCCGAGCCAACACCTGCCCCTGGTCATAGGGACAATCCGCCGGAAAAATCGCAGCCGGCAGCCCGGTCTCGTCGGCCGCTAACTCCAGCGCTTGTTGGTATGCTTCCGCGATGCTATCGGCCAGCACGGACCGCAGCCCAGGGTTCTTATCCAACAGATAGGACAGGGCCGCGCGTTGCTCGATGATCGTGTTGCGCCAGCTCTTGCCCTCGAACTCGGCCCACCGTGCGGTGAGTCGGCGATACTGAAATTGCCACTTGAGCAGGTGGGCCAGCAGTACCCGCAGCCGGTTTACCAGTTCGTGCCGCTGGCTCTTGCCCATGTCGTTCAGTTCCTCCGCCAAGTGCTCGATGTCCAGGTCCGCAAACCGCCCTTGCCTCAGCAAGGCGATGGTTTTCGCCGTCCATGCGGAGAAATCGTCCTCATATAGCAGGCTCAAGTCGCTCACTGTTCACCTCCCCGGTCATGGTCTGCCCGTGCGGGCGCCTGCGGTGAATACTAACCCAATCTCCGGCGCCGGGGCCCGGAACCGGCAGCGGCCGGGCCCGACCCGCGCACGATTCGCCTTGCTCCGCGCCAGCCCCTAAGATCCGCCATCATGGCAACCACCCTCATCAGTTGGCTCGGCCGCACCGATCTGCGCGCCGTCACCGAGTCCGGTCAAGTCGGCGTTGGCCCAGTCGCCCAGGCCCTGCAAACCGGCCGCTTCGCCCGGCTGGACCTCCTCTGCGACTATGCCCCGGACGAGGCCGCCCCCTATCTCGCCTGGCTCCAGACCCAGGCACCAACGCCAGTTGCCGCCCACTACGTCACCCTGGACAGCCCCACCGACTTCGGCGCCATCTACCGCCACGCCCGCCAAGTCGTCGCAGCCACCAGCGCCGACCTGCCGCCAGGCGACGGACTCGCCTTTCATCTCAGCCCCGGCACCCCCGCCATGGCCGCCGTCTGGATCATCCTCGCCAAGACCCGCTTCCCCGCCGAGCTGATCGAGTCGTCTATCCAGCACGGCGTGCGCGTAGCCTCAGTCCCCTTCGACATCTCCGCCGACTTCCTCCCCGACCTGCTGGAGCGCCCCGACCGCACCCTGGAGCGCCTCACCCTCGGCCTGCCGCCCGCCGCCCCCGAATTCGACGCCATCTGCCACCGCAGCCCCGCCATGGCGCGCGCCATCGCCCGCGCCCGCCGCGCCGCCCCGCGCTCCATCCCCATCCTCATCGAGGGCGAGTCCGGCACCGGCAAGGAACTGCTCGCCCGCGCCATCCACCAGGCGAGCCCCCGGCGCGCCCACCCCTTCGTCACCGTCAACTGCGGCGCCATCGCGGCGGACCTGATCGAGTCCGAACTCTTCGGCCACGAAAAGGGCGCCTTCACCGGCGCCGTCGGGCAGCGCCAGGGCTATTTCGAGTCCGCCCACTCAGGCACCCTGTTCCTGGACGAGGTCGGCGAACTACCCAAACCCGCCCAGGTCAAGCTCCTGCGCGCACTCCAGGAAGGCGAGGTCACCCGCGTCGGCGCCACCGCCCCCACCCCGGTCGACGTGCGCATCCTCGCCGCCACCAACCGCACCCTGGTCGACGAGGTCGCCGCCGGCCGCTTCCGCGAAGACCTCTTCTACCGGCTCGCCGTCGCCGTCATCCACCTGCCGCCGTTGCGGGAACGCGAGGGCGACGCCGGTCTGCTGCTCGACCGGCTGCTGGATCAGGTGAACCGCGAGAGCGAGACCGAGCCGGACTACAGCCCCAAGATCCTTTCAGTCAACGCAAGAAAACTTCTACTCGAACACCCCTGGCCCGGCAACGTCCGCGAGATGCAGAACACCCTGCGCCGCGCCGCCGTCTGGACCCCGGGCCCGACCATCGACCTGGAGGACGCCCGCGACGCCCTGCTGCCGAGCCCGACGCGCGACCTTGCGAGCGACCCGGCCCTGGCGCAGGATATCGCCCAAGGGATTGATCTCAAGGCCACCATCGACCGGATTGCGCGGCACTATCTGGAACAGGCGATGCGGCTGACCGGCGGCAACAAGACCCGCGCCGCTCGGCTGCTCGGCTTCGGCAACCCCACGACCTTGACCAACTGGCTCAAGAAGCACGGGCTCGATGCGTGATGGCACGGCAACTGCTTATTACAGGTCAAGGTAGGTCGGGTTAGGCGCGCCCCCTCTGCACCCGATTTTCGGCCGCGACGCCGCGGCGCGCCGTAACCCGACATGACCCGCAGAGGTCGGGTTACGCTACGCTAACCCGACCTACACTCTGGTACCAAAGCGCGCCTCGATACGACTTCAAACCCTTGGTGACTCACTCTGATGCAAGCCATCGAAATCAACGCCATCATCACGCCGGACCATGAAATCCGGGTGAGACTCCCGGATCATGTCCCACCCGGACCGGTCCGCGTCATCGTCCTGTTCGAGTCCGACGGGACCGCATCGGCAAAGGGTAACCTCGACGACTTCCTGGACCGGCTGCCGATCAACAGGACCACGGCGCCATGACCGAGACTGCCCATCTACTGCGCAGCCCAAACAACGCCCGGCGGCTGCTGGAGTCCGTCGCCGAACTGGAACAAGGCGGCGGCACCGAGCGACACGCCACGCGAACAACCGATCCGGAGCCGGAACCCATGTCCACCGCGCAGATCAACCCGGACTTCGTGCCGGTCCTGGAGCCCCTCGGCCAGGGCGCCGGGGACTTCTTCCTCGCCGCCAGTCTCTACCATGCCCACAAGGTCAGCTTCGCTGCCGCGGCGGCACTCGCCGGACTCGGTTTCGATGAATTCCATTACCGCCTTAAGGAGCAATTCGGCTACGGTATGGTCATCGACGACGAGACGGTCCGAGAAGATCTCCGTCTGGTCAATCAGCTCAAGGACGGGCAGGAAGTATGTGCCGACGTGGCACCTTCCCGATAGCGCGACCGGCATTCCAGATACCCACGGAACGAATAGGATAACCCAATGATCCTCAAGGCACTCACCCTCGAAAACTTCAAAGGCATTCGCGAGCCGGTGCGGATCGAGTTTGCGCCGCTGACGCTGCTGTTCGGACCCAACAACGCCGGCAAGAGCACCGTCGTTCAGGCGCTCATGTATGCCCGTCACGTCTTGGAGGGGCATGACTGTGATGCGCGGCGAACGGCCCTTGGTGGGGATGTCGTCGACCTCGGAGGATTCCGGAACCTAGTGCATGGCCACGATCCGGACCGTGCGATCCGAATGCGCTTCGAGTTGGTCCGGCGCGAGACCGCCCTTCCATCATTCATGAGTGACGACAAATGGGCCGATCTCCAACACCGTGAGGAACATGCATTAGGGGTGGACGACGAACTGAGCGATGCTTTCGGACTCCCCGATCGTTTCGACTGGGCGAAGGACCAACTGAAAGACATATGGATCGAGCTTGAGATCGCACACCGGAAATCGCACGCGCCGCAGCACGCGCTCAATCCCGTGGTCCGACGCTACTCGGTTGGGACCGGCAGCACCCTCTATGCCACTATTTCACTGCCCGAGGATTCGGAGCGGGCAGCGCTTACGTATTTCGACTTCGGCGCTCCACCCTTCGGTTGGCGTTATAGCAAGGGCGATGCGTCCGATTTTGAATGGGACTTTGCCCGAGTGGCGAGACATTGGCTTGAAGGCCGAGTATTCTCGATGGATAATCCTTCTCGGGGATTAAAAAAGGGCGCCAGGGTTGCCTTCGCGGGCGAATCGAGCGATCTTGACACCAATATGATGTCACGAGAGCATTTCGATACCGTTGTGGCACAGATTCTTGCTGGCGACGGAAGATGGGGAGACGAGTCAGTATCCCCAGGAACGGGAGAGTATACCTGGCATTATCAAGTGAGACAGGACTTGCTTCGGCTCGCCCAGGAGGCCCAGGAAATCCGTGACAAGTATCGGCGCGCCCGTGAGCTCGACCAGAGAGCCCTTGATTGCCTATTGGAACTCGAGCAGGAATTTGCGAGGATACAGGATCTGGACACAGGCTTAGATGGATTACATGGCTCGCGCTCGTCTGACCCAGAAGAAGCGGACGGCGTTGATGGAACGGATGCGCCATCTCCCGAGGAACTTCATCGTTTGTCCCGTCTCTGGCACCAATTAACTCGGTCTGAATCTAATGAAACGGACGAGCTGGCTGGGTGTTGGCTATTGCAGTGGGTACTTGAATTAACCAACCTCTTTGATGGATCTGTGACGGAATCGATTAGATCTAGCGCGAAACCTGGTTATGGCTATAATTGGATCGCGAACATGAAATGGCGCGCGGAGGATGCTATTGAGTTGACTGTCAGGAACACCGCACTGCCAGACTGGCGGCAGATGCTCCAGCCGTTTACCAACATTTGGGCGGCAAAGCGCGAGGCGTATCACGGGCCTTGGCGTCCGATTGCCGAGGACTATTTAATCGACTTTCTCAGCTCGGTCATCGTCGGCCCTGGCAAGCTACTACTCGACGCACTACAAAGCTCGACCTATCTCGGTCCATTCAGAAAATTGCCATCTCGGGATTACCGGCCGACTAAGGGGGGGGACCCGTCCTCTTGGGCAGCCGGTCTTGCGGCCTGGGACCTTCTGTCGCAAGACGAGCACCACTCTCTGTTGCAGGCATTGAACTGTTGGCTCACTGCTGACGAGCGGTTCAATACCGGCTATCGCGTCGTCGTGCAGCGTCGCAAGAAGCTCGAAGTCAATGGGACGCTTTGGGAAACATTGCTCCGCGGTGATCTGGCAGCCCATGGCGATTTCATTAGACAGGAGTTACAAAAGCTGCCTGAGGAAAGCAAGGTCGAGTTCGAGAACAGCAGCAGTGGCGTTGTTCTTGCTGCGCAGGACCTCGGCGTCGGTATCTCCCAGGCGGTTCCGGTCATCACCGCGGTACTGCACAACACCGCGGGTATCCTCGCGGTCGAGGAGCCCGAGGCAAATATTCACCCCCGCTTCCAAGTGGTTCTTGGCGATCTATTCATTACTCAAGCTAACGCCAATCAGGGCACGATGTTCCTGGTAGAGACCCACAGCGAGCATCTTGTCCTGCGCATCATGCGGCGTATGCGCGAGACTTATCACGGGAAGCAAGTAGGCACGCTGGCGGTCACCCCCGCAGACGTTTCGATTCTCTACGTTGAGCGGGAAGGGGACCGAACGATTGTCAGATCGATGCCTCTCAACGAGGCAGGGGAGTTGGTCAAGGCTTGGCCTGGCGGGTTCTTTGAAGAGGGGCTTAAGGAGCAATTCGGCGATGATTGACGAATATGCCTTGATTCCCGACGTGTTTGATCCGAGCGCGTATTCCAATCCTGATCGCATCGAAATGTGCTTGCCGCATCTGAAAGAAGCGCTCTATCGAGAGGCAGTGATCCGCGATCTTGGAAATGGGCGTTGGTCCGCTTACTGCCTAAGTCGCGACCAGTCCGGTACGGCTCGCTTTCATCGATTGGCTACGGAAATTTTGAGGAAGCTGGCGTCTGGGAACCGCTTGCACCCGTTTCCCCAGATGTCCGCAACAGAGCCGTCGGATTCGGAGGGCTGGTGCCGGGAAGCCCTACAGACTCATAAGGAATCGCGTCTAACCGGCGTAATTGCTGCGCATAGAAGCAAGCAGCAGTTTTCTGACGATATAGTTGGCTCAATCGAGCGGCTGACGAGCTGTGACTGGTGGCAATCGCGAAGCTGCTCGATCTTGCTCGATCGCAAGACCGAGGCTTACCTCAAAGCACTCCGAACCCTTCTGGAGTGCGCGAACTCGTTCATGTTCATCGATCCGAACCTCGATCCAAGCAACAACTACGCAGAATTCCATCGCTTACTCTCGCCTCTCGGGCAACGGAAACCGGCGCCGCGGATAGAGCTTCACCGGAGCTTTTGCCTTGGCGACGGCAAAGCGCGAACCTTTCCTAAGGAGCCTGAATGGCGCCAGCGATTCCGTTCGTTGGATAACGAGCTTCAAAGGCTAGGTCTCTCGGCCGAGGTCTATTTTTGGCAGGACTTTCATGCGCGGTACCTGATTACGGATCTCATTGGGCTCGTCGCGGAAGCGGGTTTCGATGCGACCGCGACCCCGAATGATCTCACCACTTGGGCGCGTCTGGGCCGGGCCGACCGCGACAGCATTCAGCGACTTTACGATCTTGGCGCGCATGTCGGCCGCCTGAAGAATCGTTTTCGGATCGGTATAGCGTGACTTGATGCGTTTACATGGAGAACACATGATGCGCGAACGAATCCAAAGCATTTTGATCAATCTCGAAACCGTTGGCGAGGACTTACTCGCCCTCTCCGACGACATCTGGCTGAATATCGACCACAACGACAACGACGCGCTCGATAAAGGTCTGACCTTCAAGAAGGCGTTCAACAAGACCGTGGGCGAATTCCGCGAGGTCTCGGGCCGGCTGTCGAATCTGGTCCAAGATTATACCCAGGTCCCGACCTTCGAGGCACCGAGCGCCCCCGCGTCGGAGGATGAGCGGGAGCGGCGCGAGCGCCTGATTCGCGCACTCGACCGGCGCGTGCCCCATGGTCTGGCCGAGGATTTCCGCTACAAGCGGCCCGCGATCTTTACCCTGAGTAGCGTACCCTTCGACGGTACCAACACCTGGTCCCAGGTCTACGAGACCCTATGTCGACACTTCGCATCCTTGCAGCCGGCTGTCTTCAATGCCTTGCCGACCAATCCGGATTTCGTCAGTTCCAAAGGCAATAAGCATTTTTCCAGGCAGGCCGCGGATCTCCGCATCGCGCGGGACTACGGCCGGGGCGTGCTTGCCGAAACCAACCTTTCGGCCAACCAGATCCGGGACAACATCAAGCGTCTTCTCTGCGCGTTTGGCCTCCCGGAATCGGCGTTCGTCGTCTATCTGCGCGAAGATCGGGATGCCGGGGCGATTGGAGACACACCATGATTGAAAGTGCCGAACGACCATAGTTCGCGTTTCCTATCATCGCGAGGCTGAAACCATGTTGCAAACCATCGAAGTCGAAATCGACGCCAGCGGTCAAGTGCACCCACTGGAGCCGCTCATCCGCCTCCCGCCCGGCCGTGCCCTGCTCACGTTACTGGATGAGCAAGCGAACGAAACGGCCCTGTTGGCAGAGGCAGCGCTGGCCGAAGATTGGCTGAAACCGGAGGAGGATGAGGCATGGGCGCATTTGCAGCCGGCCAAGTCGTAGTCCTGCCGTTTCCCTTTTCGGACCTGACGCGCAACAAGTTCCGGCCAGCGCTCTTGCTTGCCGATGTGGGTCGGGGCGACTGGATCGCCTGCCAGATCACGAGTAACGCCTTTGCAGACACTCGGGCAATCATGGTTGGTCAGGCGGATTTCGTCAGCGGCGGGCTACAGCGTCAGAGCTACGCGCGCCCCGGAAAGCTCTTTACCGCCAATGACACCTTGTTTTCCAGCGTTGCGGGAGAACTTCAACCCCATTTGTTTGGGCATATCCGGCATGCGGTCGTGCGATTGGTGCAGGGCGACGTTCTATCATGAGGGCCAACCTTCACATGCTCCATCTATTGGGCAAACGCCAACGTTCGGCTTCCGCCCGGAAGACCAACTGCGTCGAGGCGAAGCAATACCATGCGTGACGAATGCGATTTCAGTGGCGGCAAGCGCGGTGCGGTGATCCAGTCGCGAGGCAAAACGCAGATCATCTTGATGCTGGATGATGACATTGTCGAGCATTTCCGCGCTCGGGCTGATGCAGCGGGTACGGGTTATCAGGACCTCATCAATGACATCTTGCGCGAGGCCACGGCTCCGAAGGCGGTGCCGGGCAGCGATGATGCGCCGCTAACCGTGTCTGCATTGCGGCGGGTGCTGCGCGAAGAGCTGCATTCGTCATGAGGATGCTCGTCTGTCTCCAACGCTCCAGTGTGGGAGCAAGCGCCGACGCTCCGCCGTCACTTAGCCAACCGGCCCGCTGGAGCGGTCAAGACTTCATTTCCACGCAGAGCGTGGCAACGAGATGACCGAGATGAAAATGACCGACATAATTGAAGCATTGTACGATGGGAAGGTCTTTCGTCCGACCGGGCCGGTCGCCCTAGCCCCCAATACCCGCGTGCGCATGACCATCAAGAGCCTGCCATCCGCCGAGCGGGAGGGTACGTCTTTCCTTCGCACGGCACGCGCGCTTGAGCTGGAAGGCCCGCCCGACTGGTCGGATAACATCGGCGAGCAGATACCACGCAAGCCGCTAAAGATGGGCCTGTTTCGTGGCCGGATTCACATGGCCGACGACTTTAACGATCCCTTGCCTGACGGCCTTTGGCTGGACGGCAATCCATGAAGGGACCGTGCTCTGGCTCCCACGCTCCAGCGTGGAAGCAAGTCCCGCCGCTCCAGCGTCGCATGGCTACTCGGGCCGCTGGAGCGGCCAAGACTGCATTCCCACGCGGAGCGTGGGAACGAGACAACGAGATAGACGAGACAAGTGAGTTCCGATGATTGACCCGACCGTGGAATTGCTTCGAGACCGGCTTGTGTCGGCCCTCGCACCGCGCCGGATCATCCTCTTCGGATCGCGTGCGCGTGGGACGGCGCAGCCTGATAGCGACTACGACATTTTGGTCGTTGCGGAGACCGATCTGCCGTTCGAGGATCGGGGGGTTCAGGCGCGGCGGGCGGTCCACGACGTGCGCGTCTCCAAGGATATCGTCGTCGTCACCCCTGACGAATTTCACAAGTATTCGACCTGGCTGACCGGCGTTGTCCGAGACGCCGTCGAGCACGGGGAGGTGCTTTATGAGGCCACCTGATGATCCGGAGATCCATGACTGCCAGGCAATGCCGACCGCCAAACAGGAGGCCGAATCAGTGCTGCGGCGCCTGCCCGACAACTGCACTCTGGAGGATATCCGATGCCACCTCTATGTGCTTGAGAAGATCGGCAAGGGTCGGAAGGACATTGAGGACGGTCGCTCCTTCACGGCGGACGAGGCGAGGGAGCGTCTGGCGTCAAGGCTCACGAACTGATCTCGGCGCTGGAGGCGCTCGACGATATTCTCGCTCCTTAAGCTCCAGTCTTTCTGGAGGCGCCCCGGATGCCGCATCAGTATCCGGCGCCGAATAGGTTGTCAAGTCAATCGAGTCATCGCGGAGGGACTCATGGAACAGGCATTGGATCGTATCCTGGCAGGTCAGGATTACAGCATCGTCGAGGAGTTTGCGTTGCCGCCCCGGGCGGCGCGATTTCGGGAGATCCCTGCTTTCCTTCTCGACTCCTGCCTGGGCGCCGGATTGCAGGCGCTCGCGGGGCAGTTCGGCGGGCTCTGGCACCACCAGTCGCTCGCCTTGGAGCGTATCGGGGACGGGGCCAATGTGGTGGTCTCGACGGGTACTGCGTCGGGTAAGAGCCTGATCTTTCGCTCGGCGGCCTTTCATCGCACGGCTACCGACCCGCAGGCGCGGGTGTTGGTGTTCTATCCATTGAAGGCCCTGGCCTCGGATCAGGCGGTGGCCTGGAAGGCGCAGGCGCGCGAACTTGGGCTCCCGGACGGGTTTGTCGGGCGTATCGACGGGACAGTGCCGATGGCGCAGCGCGAGGGCATCCTGGAGCAAGGGCGCATTCTGTTGATGACCCCGGATGTCTGTCATGCCTGGCTGATGTCGAATCTGGCCAAGCCGGCGGTCAAGCGCCTGCTGCGGCATCTGGCGCTGTTCGTGCTGGACGAGGCGCACACCCTGGAAGGGGTCTTCGGCAGCCATTTCTCGTATCTGTTTCGGCGCCTGCTGGCGGCTCGCAACTGTGCCATCGGCGGGAACGGTCGTGGTCCGGCACCCGCGGTGATCGCGGCGACGGCGACCATCGCCAATCCCGCCCGGCATCTGGCGGACCTGACCGGCTTGAGCTTCGAGGTCGTGGGGCCGCAGGACGATGGCTCGCCGCAGCACGCCCGCCGCGTGGTCCATCTGGCCGCGCCGCCGCGGGACGAGATGGGGATTGCCCGGAGTTTGCAGGTGGCGCTGATGCAGCAGGTCGCGAGCGGGGGATTCATTACCTTTGTGGATTCCCGTAAAGGGGTGGAACTGCTCGCGGTGGCCGCGAACCGGGAACTCGACCAACTCCTGTCGGGTCAGGCCGTAATGCCTTATCGGGCCGGACTCGACAACGCTGATCGGCAGGATATCGAGCGTCGCCTCCAGGAGGGCACCCTGCGCGGGGTGGTCTCGACCTCCGCGCTGGAACTGGGGATCGACCTGCCGCACCTGCGCGTGGGGATCAATCTGGGCGTCCCGTCCACGCGCAAGGCGTATCGCCAGCGGCTGGGTCGGGTGGGTCGCGCCGCGCCGGGGGCCTTCGTAGTCATCGCGGAGCCCCAGGCGTTCCGCCGGTTCGGCACCAGCTTTCGGGAGTATCACGACCTGTCCGTGGAGCCATCGTATCTCTATCTGGACAACCGGTTCATGCAATACGCCCATGCCCATTGCCTCTGCGAAGAGGTCGAGAGTTGCGGAGGGACGGACCGCTCCACCTTGCCGGGTCGGGTACAATGGCCGGAGGGGTTTGCGTCGATCTACCAGGCGGCGCGGCCCGATGGGGTCCGCCCGCGTGAATTCGACGCCATCGCCCAGCAGGGCGGCGATACGCCCCAGCGCAACTACCCGCTGCGCAATGTGGGGGAGATCAACTTCAAGATCGGCGCCGGCGAGCATGGCGATGCGATGGGCGAGGCAACTTTACCCCAGGCTTTGCGCGAGTGCTATCCGGGTGCGACCTATTACCACCTGGCGCGGCCCTACAAGGTGCTTTCCTGGCGTACCTTCGGCTACCAGCCATTCATCAAGGTCAAGCCCGGCGGCGGGCCGCTCACGAAGCCGCGCATCCGGACCTGGATCAATGCGAGTCTGATCCCGGCGGATCTCGTCGAGCGTCATCTGCGCCTGGCCCCAAATGGCTTGGTGGCCGAATGCCAGATGCAGATCACCGAAAAGGTGGTAGGCTTCGAGGAGGGGGATGTGTATCGCTCCTATGACGAGCTGCGGGCGAGCAATGCGAATATGCGCCCGAGGATGCGCCAGTTTCGCACGACTGGTGTCATCCTGCGCTGCGACCACCCCTGGTTTCGGGATGCGGCGAACAAACGTCTGGTCGCGGACAGCCTGCGGGAGCTTTTCTGTCGCGAATACAGTGTGCTGCCTCAGGACGTGGATGCGTCCTCGACGAACATTGCCGTGACGACGCGCGAGGGCCACCAGGCAGTCCCGGATGCCGTGGTGGTCTTCGATCAGACCTACGGCAGCCTGCGCCTGACCGAGCGGGTCTTCACTGAGCTTGCGCACCTTCTGGACCGCCTCGCCATCGGCGCAGACAGCGAAACCGGCGACGAGCGTGAGCGTCGGGCGGCGATGGTCGAGCACTTGCGCGCCTTTACCGCAACGCTGGAGGAGGCCCAGACGACGCCGGGCGATCAGGACCCACTGCCGACGGTCGACGGCGGGATCATTCAGGTCTTCGCCCCCGGGTCGCTGGTGGGGTTGCGTGAGCAGGGGGTCTTGTTTACCGACGTGCGGATCATCACTGCCGCCATGATGCCGATGCCCCCGGATGACGCGGAGCGACTGATGTATCAGGTGCAGTGTCCACCACGGTATGCGGGAAGCCCCCCGAGTCGGCGCTGGATCGCAGCGGATTATCTCGAGGCGACCGCCGAAGAGGGGGAGTGGGAGTACGCGCTGTGGGATACGCGGATGCAGCGTTATGTCGAGAACGGCGAGGGCGCGGGTGAGAGTGCATCCGCACCGTGATTGCGTGAAGGCGCAGCCGACGATCATTACGACATTCCGGCTGTCGCGCAAACCGATCGGCCGTTTTACGATCCGGGGGTTGCGTTGCGCGCTGCGCCGCGAGGTGGAGGAATGGCCGTGGCCGAGGTTATGATCGAGGCCGCCAAGACCGTGAAGCAGGTCTATCCAATGAACCAGATCCCAAAGAAGCTCAAACGTTTGCTGGCCGAGCAGGCGGACCTTGCCTGGGAAGCCGAGATGCGCGGGGCGCTCGCGGCCCTGGCGGAGCAGTTCGACCAGTGGCGCGCGGGCGCCCTGACTTGCGATGAACTGGATCAGGCCGTCCATGCCTATCACAACGGGATCGCGCGTGACATCTGGAAGCGCTATGCCGGCAACGATCCGGTGCTCCCGGTGGCGCGTGCGGTGGCGCTGGGGATCCTTGGGCGTGAGTCGGTTCCGCCCGAGGTTCTTGCGCAGATCGCCGGGTTGGTCGACCTCTTCGCTCGTGGCGCGGACGACGATGATGAGGAGGGTGACGGATGACCGCCGCGACGCTGCATGGAGTCGAGCGGTTCGCCTGGCTGGTGCAGGAAACTCGCTGCGGCTACTGCGTCGATGCGCTGTTGGGGCGGGATTACCGGCCGCGGTGATGGGCTGGGCTTGGGCGTCGGTGCGCTTGGCGACGAATGGTCCGCACAGCGGACCCTACCGGCACCGTCATCATTTTGGCGCATCCAAGGCGTCCAGCAGCTTCTGGTGAATCCCGCCGAAGCCGCCGTTGCTCATGACCAGGACCTGATCCCCGGGGCGGGCCTCTGCGGCCACTTGCGCGACGATGGCGTCCGCCGAGCCTAGGACCCTTGCCCGCTCGCCCAGCCCGGCGAAGACGGCCGCCGCGTCCCAGCCCAGGTCTGCGGGGGCGTGGATATAGATCAGGTCCGCGTCCGTGACGGAGGCGGCCAACTCGGCGTTGTGGACCCCGAGCCGCATGGTGTTGGAGCGCGGCTCCAGCACGGCGAGGATGCGCGCCTGACCCACCTGCCGACGCAACCCCTGGAGGGTGGTGGCGATGGCGGTGGGGTGGTGGGCGAAGTCGTCGAAGACCCGCACGCCGCGCGCCTCGCCGCGCAGTTCCATGCGGCGCTTGACGCCTTGGAAGCGGGAGAGTGCCTCAATCCCAATGCCTCCCGGGACCCCGGCGTGGCGGGCGGCGGCGAGGACGGCGAGGGCGTTGTTCACGTTGTGCAGGCCGGTCTGGCCCCAGTGGACCTGGCCCTGGGGGGTGCCGTCGTGCAGGACCTCGAAGTGGGAGCCGTCGGCTTGGATGAGTCGGGCGTCCCAGCCGGTCGCCGGTGCGGCAGACCGCCCGAAGACCTCGCACGGGGTCCAGCAGCCCATCGCCAGGACCTGGTCCAGCGCCGGGTCGGCGGCGGGGTGGATGATG
>Ga0247841_10001630_pt1 | contig 48953 bp, 42 predicted proteins | sample LaCruzMarch2015__2_FD_192410 | JGI IMG/M metagenome (GOLD analysis project Ga0247841, IMG submission 192410) | Freshwater microbial communities from meromictic Lake La Cruz, Castile-La Mancha, Spain - LaCruzMarch2015_18m | ecosystem: Environmental > Aquatic > Freshwater > Lake | place: Spain... | reverse complement strand
CCACCTCGCCACCGTCGTCGAGAACGTACACCTCCCCGTGTTCGAAGGGGTTCATGGTCCCAGCGTCGACGTTCAGGTAGGGGTCGATCTTGATGGCAGTGACCTTGATCCCCCGCGATTTAAGCAGGCGACCGATGGACGACGCGGTGATTCCCTTGCCCAATCCGGAAATGACTCCGCCCGTGACAAAAATGTATTTCATGCCTTCACGGGAATGGTCCATAGCCAAGCACCATATTTTATTATTTCTACTCCGGGGTGGCCAGTCTGTACCCGGACGCCGGGACGCCAATGACGAATCGCACGCCCTTACCGGGCTCGCCCACTTCTCTGATGTGCATCCCAGTGATTTCCAGGAGCCGGCGGACGAAATGCAGCCCGTGCCCGGTCCGACGGCCCAGCTTTTCCTCGAATAGAACGGCTTTGCTCTCGAGCGGTATGCCGGGTCCGTCGTCCTCGAACCAGATGGTGATGCCGCCGTTGGCGCTCTTCTCGCTCCACACCTTGATATGTTTGGCCGAAGGGGCATGCTTCAAGGTGTTGAAGGCCAGGTTGGCGAACACCCTTTCCAGCATGGGATCGGCGAAAACCTCGATCCCCTTCCCGATGTCCACGGTCGCCATCCTTTCGTCCACACCAGAACCGGAAAAGCCGCTGCGGACCGTGTTCGCCAAGTCCATCCAGATAGCTTTCTGAGAACCCAGACGTTGGTAGTCCCGGGAGGCTTCCAGCAATCTCTGGATGTCCTTGGACGCTTCCATAGAGGTCTTGACGTGCTTGGCCAGGCCTGTGTTCCCTGCCTTCATTTCCAAGAGCTGGAGGTTGCCGTTGATTATCGTCAGCAGGTTCAGCACATCATGCCTGGTCATCTCCCCCAGCAGACGAATCTTCTCGTTGGCCAGGACCAGTTCGTGCATCATCCTCTCCCGTTCGGTGACCTCGTTGAAGATTACGATCATCCCCTGATACTTCTCGGAGATATCGAGCATCTTGGTGGTTTGCACCAGGTAGCTCCTCCTGCCGTTGGCGGATTCCAGCTCGGCTTGGAACTGGCCGTGCCGATCCGGGAGCGGTAACAGGTCCTGGATCCGCTCGGCGATCTGCGCCGGCAGGTAGATCGTGGCCGGTTCCCCGTAGTAGTGGTCCCCGGGCACCTTACCACCGAGGAAATCTTTGGAATAGGGGTGGTTCACGGTAATTATCTCGCCGTGCTCGTCCAGAATGGCTACCGGTTCCGGCATGCTCTCGAAGATCGTGAGGTACAGGTTCTTCTCGTTGGTCATTGCCCGGTTGCGCCCTTGGAGCTCGGAGATGAGTGTTGGCTCTCCGGAGGTGATCCATCCCGTTATGAATCCTATCTCGATGTGCTCGAACACCCGGTCCACATACGTCCGGAAACGCTCGCCCTTCTCCCCGGAATACTCGCTCCGCACGCAATCGATGTATGCTTGCCGATAGTAATTCATCAGGCCGAGGAACATCGACAAGGTGATCCCCCGCGAGCGGTGCAGCCTGGCCTCCAGGACGCCGAAGGCCGCCAGCCGGTCGTTTGCGTAGTCCTTGTCCGGGTGGTGCTCGGGTATCCCATCGATGTTCAGAACCGCTTCCTTGAACGTGAGGTTCAAGCCCCGGATGGAAGCCCGCCAGGCCTCTTCGAGGGTAGATGTGTATTTCGTGTACTCGGTGCCCTTGGCGTATTCGATGAGTATCCTGATTATCCGGTCCTCCTCACGGAAAAGTAGGTCGACCAGCTCCTGAAATTCGCTCACAGGATTACAGATTTTATTATGATTATTTAAAACGTAATAAAAAAATCACAGATTAATGAAAATTTAAATGAGAATGGGGCGCTCGATGTTGTTTTTAGTGCTTGGTAACCCTGCCGGAATTGGTGGGAGAAACACACGTAAATGCCATTCAAGCTTCACAGTGTTTCCCCTTGCGTAGGAGGTGATCCATCTGCAGGTTCCCCTACAGATACCTTGTTACGACTTAACCCTCCTTGCTGAATCTCAGTTCGAAGACCCCAATCAGAGATATCCTTACTGAAACCCAACTCGGGTGGTTTGACGGGCGGTGTGTGCAAGGAGCAGGGGCATATTCACCGCGGATTGTTGATCCGCGATTACTACGGAATCCAGCTTCATGAGGGTGAGTTACAACCCTCAATCCGAACTACGATTGGGTTTCGAGATTACCTTCACCTTTCGATGTCGGAGCCCATTGTCCCAACCTTTGTAGCGCGCGTGTAGCCCAGGAGATTCGGGGCATACGGACCTACCGTTGACCTCTCCTTCCTCTGTCTTAGCGACAGCGGTCCCGTTAATGTGCGTGCCCTCCGGAGAGAACACTAGCAATTAGCGGCGAGGGTCTCGTTCGTTATCTCACTTAAGAGAACGCCTTACGGTACGAACTGACGACGGCCATGCACCACCTCTCGGAAAATCAGGCAAGGTCATCAGCCTGGCCTTCATGTAACCGTCGCTCCTGGTGAGTTGTCCGGTGTTGAATCCAATTGAACCGCACGCTCCTCCCGTTGCGGTGCTCCCCCGCCAATTCCTTTAAGTTTCATCCTTGCGGACGTACTCCCCAAGCAGCAGGCTTAACAACTTCTCTCCGGCACTGGGCGCCCTCAAAGGACCCCCAACACCAAGCCCGCAGCGTTTACACCCTGGACTACCGGGGTATCTAATCCCGTTTGCGCCCCAGGGCTTCGTCCCTCACCGTCGGATTCGTTCTAGTGAGACGCCTTCGCCACCGGTGGTCCTTCTAGGATTACAGGATTTTACCCCTACCCCAGAAGTACCTCTCACCTCTCCCGATCCCAAGTCTTGCAGTCTCCCCGGACTTCGAACAGTTAAGCTGGTCGATTTACCCAAGGATTTACAAGACCGGCTACGGACGTTTTAGGCTCAATAATATCGACCACCACTCGGGCCGCGGGTATTACCGCGGCGGCTGGCACCCGTCTTACCCGGCCCTTACTTCTCCGGTTTTTTAGACCAGAGAACAGTCAACACAATGTGCTGACACTTGGAATTCCCTCATCGGGGTTTCCCCCATTGTGAAGTTTTCGCGACTGCTGCGCCCCGTAGGGCCTGGACTCATGTCTCAGAGTCCATCTCAGGGCTCCCTCTCTCAAGGCCCTTACGCGTCATAGGCTAGGGGGTACGTTACACCCACTACAACCTGATACGCCGCAGACCAATCCTTGGGCACCGGAGTTTTGAACATAGAAGCATTCCAGCTTTCTATGTCTATGGGGTATTATTCTCAGTTTCCCGAGGTTATCCCCCACCCAAGGGCATGTTATCCGCGTGTTACTGAGCGGTCCGCCGAGTCCTTGCGACTCTCGACTCGCATGTCTTAATCGAATTCCAATAGCGGTGGCCGCCGGCAGGATCAACCGGAATTGATCCTTCGACAACCATAATTAATTGATCGCCTAGGATGTGTTTTAAAGAAAATTGGCAGAGTTACCAAGTTTCACCAGCAGTACCATTTTGTTAGAAACAGTAACTGCCATCGAGCGTCAGAACCAAGAGAGCACACGGCGCCTTCCGCGGAGATCTCGGTTCTCCATTCCCATTCTCAACGCCGCCGAATGCAAGCATCCAGTTTGACGTTTTTGTCGCTGTATTCCAGCGCAGAATCCCCTTAACTTCGGTCTATTATATAACCGTTTCGGGGCTCTAATGTTTTGAAGCGACTAGAGCGCCTCAGTCGAAGCGGTTTCAACGCTTCCATCACTCCCATTATGGCAGTGCTATTTCATCTTTTCCCTAGAACGGGCTTTGATATGGCGATCCACGGGTCTCGGAGAGACGATTGCGATCAAGAACACAGGCTCCCTAATGTACATCCTATCGATCTATGCCAGAATGGGACCTTCTAACCTCGTAAAACAATCATGCTGGAAGAAATGTCAACCTTTGGCAAAAGCTATTAATAACGACTCCTGCTTTTGCAGCCAAAAAGCGGAGGTGGCCCAGCCCGGCAAGGCGATGGATTGCTAATCCATTGTTCGCAAGGACCCGGGGGTTCGAATCCCCCCCTTCGCGCCATTTTCCTTACGTGCATTCCTTGATAAGTAAAAGTTATCTCGAATGAAGAATACAACCAACAATTGCATATATTTTCCAGATGCCTTCACTCTCATCAGGTTAAGTTCCCGAATGGTCGATCCTATGGCTTTGTACATCAACATGAAAGTGCTGGAGAATGAGGACGGAAGCGGTACCCTCGAGCTTTGGAAGAGAGGGTCCATAACATGCACTCACATCCTTGGGACATTGAAATACGACAACAAAGATGAAAGGGACGTTCTATTGGACATGCTCATGAAGGGCCATCCCGAGGTCAGCTTCATGGAGAAGGAAAACCCCACTGGGTGCTTCGTCGACAACTACTACAAGTGGCCTCAGCGGGGGCCGATCGAGAGGCGATGAAATGCTCATCACTCTGACGGTCAAGAACGATGTACAGGGCGGGCACATTCACTTGGCCAAGGTGGACATGGACGGGGAAAAGGAGATAGGTTCGTTGCATTACGAGAACCAACAGGACAAGGAATGGCTGCTCAAGGTGCTTATGGATGGTCATCCGAACGTTACTCTGATGGGTGCTAATGAAAAAGTGGCCGAGGTACCTGAAGGGGAGTACAAGCCATGCTGCTTCTTCGGAGCCATGATCGATGCTATGGCCGAAGCGGAAAAGAAACAAAAATAAATCTCCGGGAGGATTGTCATAAATCGATATCGATTCTTCTATAGGTCATAAGAGGTATGAGGGACTCATTCCGCAAATATGATGGAATATCATATATAGTCAAAATCCTGTGAAATTATAAGAATGGCATCCTCACTCATCCGCGTATTGGTCGTTGATGACGAGCCATCCATCTGCTCATTGACAAAAGAATTTTTGGAACTTTACGGGGACATCGAAGTGGACTTTACCTATTCGGTGAAAAGTGCCAAAGATGTTCTCGCTACAAAGTCTTACGATGCCATCGTTTCCGATTACCAGATGCCCGATGAGGACGGCATCCATTTCTTAAAGGAACTGCGGTCCACTGGTGATAAGATACCATTCATCCTCTTCACCGGCAAGGGGCGGGAGGAAGTGGTCATCGAGGCCTTGAACAACGGGGCGGATTTTTATATCCAGAAAGGTGGCGACCCCAATGCCCTGTATACGGAACTTACTTACAAAGTTCGGCACGCCGTCTCTCGCAGGAAGGGAGAGATATCTTTGGAATCCTCGGTGGAAGAGCTCCGAGGTGCCGCATCCAGGTACAGGGCGCTCATCGCCGCATCGAACACAGGCGCCTGGGAATACCACACGAATAGTGGGTTCACATGGTGCAGTCCCGAGTACTTCTCCATGCTGGGGCGTGACATACACGACTATGACTTTTCAGGGAAAAGGAACGTCGAGCAGGTCTGGGAAGCTCTGTTGCATCCCGATGATCTGGACCGGGCAAAGGGTCTCTTCAATGATTATCTCAAAGATCCGGAGGGGGTCTACGAGCAATACTTCCGGGGTTCCCACATCGATGGGCACTGGGTCTGGATTTGGTCGCGCGGCAAGATGCTGCGCGACGAAGATGGGAAGCCCACCGGGATGGTAGTCGGAACTCATATCGACATAAGTGAGCGCAAGCGGATCGAAGAGGCTCTGCACGAGACCCAGACCAAGCTCCGGGTGGCCATGGACATGGCCAAGATAGGTCATTGGGAATATGATGTAGCGACTGACACCTTCACCTTCGATGATCAGTTCTACGCCTTACTTGGAACTAATGCAGAAAGAGAAGGGGGAACGAAGATGCGCTCCTCGGAATATACCACCAGGTTCCTTCCCCCGGAAGCCGCTCCACTAGTTGGTCAAGAGACCGACGCAGCCATATCTACCGAGGATCCCAACTTCTCTAGTAGGATTGAACACGACATCATCAGAAGGGATGGGGAGAGGCGCAAAATCTCTGTGGTTTTCAGAGTGATCAAAGACCCAACAGGAAAGACCATAAAGACCTTTGGAGCCAACCAGGACATCACCGATCTTAAACGAAATGAGGAGAAGTTTCAATCCCTGGCCACCCGATACAACATAATTCTGGGCGTTATCCCAGATATCATCGTGGAAGTTGATAATTCTAAGAAATACACCTGGGCCAATCAGGAGGGATTGAAGTTCTTCGGTGAGGACGTCATCGGTAAGGAAGCATCTAACTATTTCGAAGGAGAACAGAATACATATCGCCAGGTCCAATCACTGTTCAACGGGGATGAGGACGTCATTCGGTTGGAGAGCTGGCAGCGCCGTCATGATGGGGAAAAACGTCTTCTCTCCTGGCGCTGCAGGGCGTTAAAGGATGAGAATGGAAAGGTGATCGGGGCATTATCATCAGCCCGTGATATAACCGAGAGAAAAGCGAGGGATGATGTGATCAAAGAGAGCGAAGCTCGTCTGCTGGCGCTCGTTCATACCATTCCGGACCTGATCTGGTTGAAAGATAAGGACGGGATCTATCTGTCCTGCAATACAATGCTCGAAAGGTTCTTCGGAGCCACAGAGTCGGACATCGTGGGAAAGACCGACTATCATTTCCTGGACCGGAATTTGGCCGACTCCTTTAGGGAGAACGATCGTAAGGCCATCGCAGCGGGCAAGCCCACCAGCAATGAGGAATGGATCAAGTTCGCCGATGATGGTCATCTTGCATTTCTGCATACCATCAAAACACCGATGTTCGATGATCAGGGTCGTTTCATCGGTGTCCTCGGCATCGGGCATGACATCACCGAGCTGAAGGAGGCGGAGAAGAGCGTGCGGGAGAGCGAGGAGAAGTTCCGCCTAATATCTGAGAACTCACCTGATCATATCGTTGTGCATGATAACGATCTGCGTTATGTTTGGGTCCTAAATCCGCAGCTGGGTCTGACCCAATCGGACATGATCGGGAAGACCGATTTCGATTTTCTGCCGAAACCATATGCCGAGAACTTGACCGCCGCAAAAAGAGCAGTAATGATCTCCGGCAAGGAAATGAAGTTCTGCATGATCCTCCCATCGCTCGATGGGGGCGATCAGCATTTCGATGGTATATATAAACCCAGATATGATTCCAAAGGTCAGATGAATGGCGTCATCGGATATTTCAAGAACGTTACTGAGATCGACAGGGCCCAGGAATCACTTCGTGAGGTCAACCGAAGGCTAAGTCTGCTATCGAGCATCACTCGGCATGACATCAACAACCAATTAATGATCATGGAAGGGAACCTCGAACTGCTCAAGAAGAAAGAAAGAGAACAACCTTCCGAGGATCTGATCAGGAAGGTCGAGGCTGCTGGTAAGAAAATATCGGCTATGATCAAGTTCACCAAGGAATATGATGATATCGGGGTGCACGCCGCTGTCTGGCAGGATGTTCGAGAGTTACTGAACCTGGTCGCCATGGATATGGAATTAGGAAAAGTGACAGTTGTGAACGATATCCCAAGTGGCATCGATGTTTTCACCGACCCCATGGTCGATAAGGTGTTCCACAACCTGATCGATAACGCAATACGGCATGGTGTGAAGGTCACCACGGTCCGCTTCTCCATGGAGGAGAGATCCAATGCTCTTATCATTATATGTCAGGACGATGGAGCTGGCATATCTGACATAAGGAGGGCGAGTTTGTTCCTGCACGATTATGGGACCGACCACGGTTTCGGTCTCTTCCTATCCCGAGAAATAATGGCCATAACCGGGATCTCCATCGAGGAGAACAGCGTGGTCGGCGAAGGCGCAAGGTTCATGATAACCGTACCAGCTGGCCGATGGCGTCGCCTTCCAAGGTGATCATCCAATTTCATCGCCCCCAATAAGCCCTTCTCACGTGGCCATCGACGATGGAGTGTAATAAAGCAATCTGTTCATATCTGGGACACAATATCAAAGGGACGACCCCATCGAGGGCGAACCATGAAAAGAACCATCATGGCGTTGGTCCTAAAAGCCTATCATAGGACCTTGGCGATCTGGGCGGCGAACTGTGCCGAGCACTCATTGCATTTTTTCGAAGAACGGGATCCCGGGGCTGGTCGCCCCCGAGAGGTGATCGAGGCGTTGCGCGAATGAATACGGACCGGGGAGTTCAGGATGGCCCCGGTCCGGAACGCATCGTTGTTCGCTCATGCCGCATCCATGAACATGCGGGAGTACATTCTGGCCAGGTCTGCGGCCCGTGCTGCCGGTCAGACCGTGGCCACGGCGCACGTTCCAACCCATTCCATGGCTGCGGCGATCTACGCCGCTACAGCGGTACGCGACGCATCCGTTCCCACCGAGACGGAGGCGGCGATGATCGAGGAGCGCACCTGGCAATATCAGCATCTGCTCGAAATGATGGAAAAACGCTGAGAAAGGGTCCATGGCGAGGGACAGGCCCTCAAATCCGTTCATCCGAAGAATGGCCTTCGGCCAATAAGGTCAGATGAGCAACAAGACCAGATATGCGGCATAGATGCCCAGGAACATGATTCCGGTGTTCCGGTTCAATTTTCGTTTCTTGAACATGAACAGCACAAGCACCGTATACATCGCCAAGGTCATCGGTAAGGCCAGTGTAAAGAAGTCCATGGGAACGGTGACCGGGGTGAAGAGCCCGGCCAGACCGATGCTCAGCAAGCTGTTGGAGATGTTGCTTCCCAGAACATTGCCGAGCAGTAGGTTGGTCTCCCGGCGGCAGGCGGAGGTCAAGGACACTGCTAGCTCCGGCATAGTGGTGCCCAGCGCTACGATGGTCAGTCCGATGGTGAACTCGTCCACTCCCAGCACGATGGCGAGGCCGACCCCGCCCCTTAGCACTAGTTCGGACCCCAGTACCAAAAGTCCCAGTCCAAAGATGATGTACAGCGCCATCCGCCATCTTTCCATATTTGGCCGCTCGTCTGCCATCTTGACGCGCCTGGCCGCCCTTTCGGTGCCCGCCGATCGGAGCACGAAGTAATTGAATGCGATCGCCGCCGAGATAAGGACCAGGGCATTAGCCAGCCCTATGGTCCCGTTGTAGCCGAGGATGGCGATGACCGATATGGAGATGATCAGGAATATGGCCTCCCGACGCAGGAGGGCCATGCCCGCGGCGATAGGGCAGACGATGCAGGCCGAGGCCAGCACCACGCCCAAGTTGGCCATGTTCGCCCCTACTATATTCCCGAATGAAATGGCAGGGTCGCCCTGTAATGAAGATTAGATGGCGAGGGTAGCTTCGGGAGCAGAGGTTCCCAAGGCCACCACGGTCAGACCGATTATGAAGGTGCTGATGCCCAGGGACGACGCCAGGGCGGATGCCCCCTTCACCAACCAATTGGCCCCGAAAACGAGAAGGGCCAGTCCTCCCAGCAGCATCGCGATGTCGAGCAGCATGCCCTTCCCTCCCAAGCCTTTTCTGACTATCTATAATAAATTGGTAACGCATCACGCGATGTGAAGTTCTTCGTCGAGACCTATGGGTGCACCATGAACCATGGGGAGTCAGCGGAGCTAAGTTCTTATCTGCGTCGTGCTGGTCACCAGCAGGTGGAGGACGAGGAACAGGCCGAGGTGGCGATGATCAACACCTGCGTGGTCATAGCTCCCACCGAAAGGAAGATTCACCGGCGCTTGAAGCAACTACAGAGCGATGGAAAGAGACTGGTGATCGTCGGGTGCATGGCATCGGTGGACCGGGGCGCTTTGATCAGGGAGTTTCCCGAGGCCTTGGTCTGCGGTATGACCGAACATCCCGTTCTCCCATCAATATTGGGTAAGGAGTTTGGGGCTCAAGATCCATTGCTTCAGGAAGCTCCGTCCAACGGTCCGCTGGTGCTGCCTATCGCCCAAGGGTGCAACGGTTCCTGCACCTATTGCATCACGAAATTGGCTCGGGGGGAACTTGACAGCTATCCTCTGGGGGAATTGGTCGAGAGGTCGAAGCAAGCCATATCTCAAGGCGTGAAGGAGATACTGATCACCTCACAGGACACCGCGGCCTATGGCATGGACGGTAACGACCGTTTACCGGACCTGCTCAAGGCCATTTGCGACCTTCCCGGCGACTTCCGCGTCCGGGTGGGGATGATGAACCCCGACAATCTGGCGGAGGTCCTTGACGATATGATCGAAGCGTACCAACATCTCAAGGTCTACCGTTTCCTCCACCTCCCGGTGCAGAGCGGCAGCGACCGCATCATCCGCGATATGGGCCGGGCGTACTCCATAAAGGACTACCTCGGAATGGTGCAAAGGATGCGGAACGCCATTCCCGATCTCACTATAGCTACCGACGTCATCACCGGGTTCCCTGGAGAGACGGACGAGGACCACCAGGCGACGGTGGAGCTCATGAAACGGCTGCGGCCGAACACCATCAACATAACCCGGTTCTCTCCCCGTCCTGGAACGGTGGCGGAAACGATGGATAATCAGGTCACCGGGCATGTATCCAGGGAGCGCTCACGGGAAATGACGGCGTTGCGCTTCCAGATATCGTCCGAGATCAACGTCTCGAGGATCGGTCGGGAGTATTCCGTCCTCATCGATGAGAATGGTAAGAACAAGAGCGTCATAGCCCGCACGGACGACTATATGCCAGTGGTCATAAGGGGAGACCACGAACTTTGGCAGAGGGTGACCGTCAAGATCACGGCCGCCGCCCGCACCCATCTGTTCGGTGTGATGGTTCGCAACATGGAAAATTAAATAGGGGATACCGCATCGAGGATTCCAATAGCCCCGTAGTGTAGTGGTCAATCATGCTGGCCTTTGGAGCCGGTGACTCCAGTTCGAATCTGGACGGGGCTACCATCTTTCATCTTCTTCACAATGATGGCCCCATCGCGGAACAAAGAACATTTATTTCCGGGCGGGCATAGGCCGCTCGTGGAAGCGAGCTGCCTTCTGGAACTGGACATGGGTACCGCCGAAAAGGCTCGAAACGTCAACCGCTCCATCGAGCTGGACCACGGCGATTACGCCCGGTCCTGGGTGGAAGGTTCCCTATTGAAGGTCGAGTGCCAAGCCAACAGCCTGATGTCGTTGCTGCACACCATCGAGGACCTGATGGCCTGTCTGAAGGTGGCCAACGACATGACCGAAATGGAGTAGGCTCAGGCGCCTTCCCGGACCTTAACCGCTATCCCCTTTTTGAAGCTCAGCATCTCCTCGCGGACCAGCTGGGCGCGGCCAACGGCCACCAGGACATCGTTCTTGTCCACCACCATCACCTCGTCGTGCAGGCGGATGTCTGGATCGGCGTCGGTCACGAAGGAACAGAAGACGTTCTTGCCTTGTTTGTTGAACTCGATGGCGTCGTCGTTCACCGTCACCCGCAGTCGCGGCGCAGTCAGCCCTTTCAACAATCTCCGGGCTCCGGCCGGCCTCAAGGTGCAAAAACCGTCCTCGGCCCTCAGGGACACCACGTGCTCACCGTCCACCAGCACGTTGCGGATGCGGTCCACGTTCTTGGACTTGACCAGCTCCACCTTCCCGCTGAACAGGGCCTCGGCCGCCCCCTTGCCGAACTGGTAATCGGCCACGGCCCGGATCCGGGCCTGATCGATGTCGAAGCTGCCCTTCCCCTGGGAGAACATCTTCAGGAACTCGAGCGTCTCGTCACCATCCCACATGGCCCCCATCTTGTAGGTGTGGCGGTGCGCCAGATCTTCCATGAGGCGGTCGGTGCGCTCCTTCGTCTGCTGATCTCGCTCCTTGGGGAACAACGACTGGGAGATGGGGTATATCTCGTCCAGCTCGATGGGTACCGGGCCGAAGGGTGAAACGACGTGGAAGTGGGCATCGCTGATCGCCAGCACCGAGTCCATGGCCGGGCGCAGCGTCCTCGAATATGGTTTCTCCGGTTCGTCAAAGGTGATGCCGACCTCGGTGCTGGGATGGACGTAACGCTCCTCCATTCGTTTTTGGTATCTAAGGAAGACCGGCCGGTTCAGGGATTCAGCGCCAGTATAGAACATAGCGTGCTCCCGGGACAGCGGCTCATATTTTTCCAGGAACTCCTGATGCTTGCCCAAGGCCCGTAGAGCGTCCAGCAGGGCGGGGTGGGAACGGCAGCGTCTCTCCACCAGCTCCCAGAGGTCGCCCTCGAGTATGGCGCGCTTCACCCGTTCCAGCTCCATCTTGGATATCCAGAGGTTATGGCGGGCGATGAGCTCGGTCCGCTTGCCGTCCGGCATCTTACGTATCTCCTCCAGGTCGTGCCCGATGCAGGCGGGGCAATTGCATTCCAGGGCCTTCATGTCCTGCAAGCGGAAGGTCCCTTCCAGGAACATGAAGCGGTCGTCGCGGGCGAACTTGGCGTAGGAGGCGGAATCGAACATGTCACATCCCAGCAGAACCGCCAGGGAGAAGAGCATAGGGTGGCCGGCGCCGAAGAGATGCACGGGGCGGTCAGGCCTGAGCCCCTTCTTGGCCGCAACGATCACATCGACCAGTTCGGCGAAGCGATACGTTTCCATCAACGGCACCACGCCTCCGACGGGGTTCACATCCACACCCATTTCCGACATGCGGCTGGCGCAGCTCTCCCGGAGGTCGGGATAGACCGACCCCTGAACGACACCGGCCAGGAGCATATCCCCTTTCAATGAGGCGGCCTCCTCGGTCCTCCTCAAGGTAACTTCGATGGACTCCGCGGTGCGCTCCTTGCTCCAGTCCGGTTCGGCGAATATGTCCAGGACCGTGCCGATGTCCGAACCTATGTCCCGCTGGAACTCCACGATCTCCCGGTTCACCAGGTCCACCTCGCCATACATGTGCGATTGGAAGGTGCCGGAGTCGGTCATGACCACTCCCGGGAAATCAAGCAGTTCATGCAGCCCTTTGGTCAAGGCCAACTCCTTGATCTTCGGGTCGTTGCGTATTATGTAAGAGTTGGTGATAAGGGCCCGGAACCCGAAAACGTCGTACAGCTCCCGTGGCTTGATGGTCACCAAGCGGGGATTGATCACTGGCAAGAGACATGGTGTCTCCAGCTCTCCCCGGCGAGTGTGCAGACGGCATATGCGCGCCAGTCCGTCCCTTCGTATGATCTCCAACATAATCGCCTCATTTCCTCCCCCTATAATAAAGATGATACGTGCGAAGGACGGGAAAGGGCTATATTGCCGGCAGGAAATGGTGGAGCGCTGTTCCCATGGAATCCTTCGTCATGTGCTGCCCCCTGTGTGAGATACTGATAACGGTCAAGGTACAGGACTGCGCCGAGGGCCGGGAATTCCCTTGCCCCATCTGCGGCAAGACCATATGCATAAAGTACACCTCGGAGGAACTCGAGAGAATGATGGAATTGGCCAAGAAGAACCAGGAGCGAGCCCTGCGGAGACAGTTCCCCCTGGCCTTCGGGGACGTGTGAGGTCTTTCTGATGGATTTCGACAACAAGATGGTAATAGTAGTGCGCAAGGACCTCAAGCTCTCACCGGGGAAGTTGGCCGCGCAGGTGGCTCACGCTGCGGTGAACTGCGCCTTGGCCAGCAAGAAGCGTAAGTCGGTCCAGTTCGACCGCTGGTACAACGAAGGGCAGAAGAAGGTCGTGGTCAAGGTCCAGGACCTGAACGAGCTCTTCGCCATCAAGCAGGCGGCCGAGGACGCCGGGCTGGTGACCTCCCTTATAACTGACGCCGGGATGACCGAGCTCCCGCCGAACACCACCACATGCCTGGGCATTGGCCCGGCCCCCAACTCCGAGGTGGACCGGGTCACCGGACACCTGGGGTTGATGTGATTGAAGGATCAGGCCCGCGTGCTAGGCATCGACGACGGTCCGTTCGTCAAAGGACAGGACTCCGTCCCTTTGGCCGGTGTCCTTGTATGTCCCCCGAACTACGTGGAAGGCGTGATGATATCCTCCTGCACCGTGGACGGGGACGATGCCGATGACGCCATACTTAGCATGGTGAACAGATCGCGTTTCCGAGAACAGGTCCGAGCCATCATGATCGACGGCGTGGCACTGGGCGGGTTCAACGTGGTCAATATTAAAACGTTGAGCGAGGCCCTGAACGCTCCGGTGATCACCGTTTCTCGCGACCAGCCAGACATTGGGGCGATCGAGAAAGCCCTCATGGCCCATTTCCCGGATTGGGAAAGGCGCCTAAGTATCATCGTTCAATATAACGTGAGAGAGGTCAAACTTCCCGAGGGCCGTGCGTTCATCTCCTCCGTCGGCATCGATGACCAGGAAGCCGACGCCCTGGTGAGAAGATGCACTGTGCGTGGATGCCTTCCGGAACCGGTACGTCTCGCCCATCTCGTTACCACCGCCTTGGTGCGCGGGGAATCAAAGGGCAAGGCTTAAAACCGGCAGGAAACGCTTAATTTGCGTAGCCGTTCTCATGTGACCGATGGCCGACGACCTTATCTTCACGGTAGCGAGGCGGAGGGTGCGGGAGATAGCCGAGGAGCTTCCTCATCCTGATATCGCTACGCACTTCTCCGTAGACGGGGAGGGCAGAGGTCTCATCGACATCTTCTACCATGGCGACCTCATCGGACAGGAGATCATCGAGACCTCTACCTCCTGGAGAGAAAAGGACCGTCTCCCGGCCTATCGCGAGGTGCTCAAGAAGAAGATCAGGTTGGTCGTCATGGCACCTCGGGCCGATGCCACGAAGGTCCGCATGATGATGCTGGAACTGAACAACTGGTGGATGTTCTATTACATGGTCTATGGATACGACTCCCAGGGTCGGCTGGTAAGGGTCCTTCGGCCGTCTCCCCCGGAACATGATATGCCATACGTCGCTTGACCTAAAAAGGGAGTATTAGTATAGCGGCCGTGTATTGTCCAGCATCCATTTTGGCCCGGCTTTACAATCCCATATTCTTATATACAAAATCGGTAATAGAGGGCCTGCTCCTGTAATTGAGGTGAATTAATTTGGCTAGAGGATTATACACTGCCAGAAAGCTGAAGAACGATCGGCAGAAGTCTAGGTGGAGCGACAGGTCTTACAAGAAAAGGCTGTTGAAGCTCAAAGAAAGGTCCGATCCGCTCGAGGGCTCTCCCCAGGCAAAGGGCATAGTGCTGGAGAAGGTCGGTATTGAGGCCAAGCAGCCTAACTCCGCCATCAGAAAGTGCGTCAAGGTTCAATTGATAAAGAACGGCCGTCAGATAACCGCCTTCGCGGTGGGCGACGGTGCGATCAACTTCATCGATGAGCACGACGAGGTCCTGGTGGAAGGCATCGGAGGTAGGATGGGTCGTTCCTACGGAGACATTCCCGGCGTTAGGTACAAGGTCATTCAAGTGAACAGCGTCTCCCTGAACGAACTGGTCAGGGGCAGGAAAGAGAAGCCGGTCAGGTGATTCCAATGGAAGAAGGCAGTTTCAAATTCGACAACATCATGCTTTTCGGCAAGTATGCCAGTGGCGAGGTAGTGGTTAAGGACGGGGGTTTGGCCAAGTACATCAACTTGACCCCCACCGCCATACCGCACACTTCCGCCCGGCATGCCAACAAGTGGTTCGGAAAGTCCAAGGTCAACATCGTTGAGCGCTTGATCAACAACATGATGAGGACCGAGGTCTTCACCGGTAAGAAGCTCAAGGCCTACAGGGTCACCAAGGATGCGTTCGCGATCATCGAGCAAAGGACCAAGAAGAACCCGATCCAGGTTCTGGTCGAGGCTCTGGAGAACGCCGCTCCCCGGGAAGAGATCACCCGCCTGCAGTTCGGAGGCATATCCGTGCCCAAGGCAGTCGATGTGGCTCCTTCGCGCCGGCTAGACATAGCCCTGCGCAACATATCCAAGGGAACGATCAACGCCTCCTTCAAGAACACAAAGCCCATCGAGCAATGCCTGGCCGAAGAGCTGATCCTGGCCTCCAAGGGGGACATGAACAGCTACTCCGTGGCCAAGAAGGAAGAGATCGAGAGGGTTGCTTCCTCCGCACGTTAAGTAAAAGGTGGGGACCATGGGCAGAAAAGAAGACAACATCAAGAAGGCACAGTCCATAATGATGACGCCTGCGTACATCAGGAACATCGGGACCGCCGCGCATATCGACCACGGAAAGACCACCCTGAGCGACAATCTCATCGCCGGGGCAGGCATGATGTCGGAGAACCTGGCCGGCAAACAGCTGATGCTGGACTACGACGAACAGGAGCAGGCCCGTGGGATCACCATCAACGCGGCCAACGCCTCGATGGTGCACACCTGGCAGGGAGACGGCAAGGAATATCTGATCAACCTGATCGATACTCCCGGGCACGTCGACTTCGGCGGGGACGTCACCAGGGCCATGAGGGCTTTGGACGGCTGCATCATTCTAGTTTGCGCGGTGGAGGGCATCATGCCCCAGACCGAGACCGTCATACGCCAGGCCCTGAAGGAAAGGGTCAGGCCGGTACTCTTCGTCAACAAGGTGGACCGCCTGGTCAACGAACTGAAGGTCACCGAGCAGGAGATGCAGCAGCGCTTCGTCCAGATCATCACCGAGGTCAACAAGAGGATCGCGGCCAATCTGCCCGAGGACCTCAGGAAGAAGTGGCAGGTGCGTGTCGAGGACGGTAGCGTCGCTTTCGGCTCCGCCTTCAACAACTGGGCCATTTCTGCTCCCTACATGAAGAAGAGCGGCATCTCCTTCAAGGACGTCTACAACTATTGCAAGAACGACGACCAGAAGACCCTTGCCAAGAGGTCCCCGGTGCACGAGGTCCTTCTGGACATGGTCATCACGCACGTTCCTAACCCGCTGGAAGCCCAGAAGCTCCGTATCCCGGTCATCTGGAAGGGAGACCTGGAATCGGTGGTCGGAAGTGCCATGATGCACTGTGACCGTCAGGGTCCGACCACTTTCATGTGCACCAAGATCATCATGGACCCGCACGCCGGCGAAGTGGCTGTGGGAAGGTTGTTCTCCGGTAAGGTCATTCGTGGCCAGGAGATGTTCATACTAGGTATGCCCAATCCCAACCGCGTCCAGACCGTGGCCATGAGCGTTGGTGCCGACCGTATCGCTGTGGATGAGGTCGAAGCGGGCAACATCGTAGCCCTAACTGGTCTGAAGGACGCCATATCCGGAGCCACCTGCTCTTCCGACAAGGACATGGAGCCCTTCGAGAAGATCACCCACTACACCGAGCCAGTGGTCACCGTGGCCATAGAGGCCAAGCACATGAAGGACCTGCCCAAGCTGGTCGAGGTGCTGAGGTCCGTCGGTAAGGCCGACCCGTCCATCGTAGTACAGATCAATCAGGAGACTGGGGAGAACCTGCTGTCCGGAATGGGCGAGCTCCACCTGGAGATCACCCAATACCGCATCGTGAACGACCATAAGGTGGAGATCAAGTCCTCCGCCCCCATCGTCGTCTACCGCGAATACGTAAAGGGCCGGGGCGGCCCGTTCGAGGGCAAGTCCCCCAACAAGCACAACAAGTTCTACTTCATCGTAGAGCCCCTGGAGCAGGCGATCGTCGATGCTATCAAGAGCAACGAGGTCAAGACCGAGGGCAAGATTAAGGACCCCAAGGCCTTGGCCAAACAGCTCAGCGACCTGGGCATGGACAAGGATATCGCCAAGGGCGTCGTAGCCTTCAAGTACAACAATGTCTTGATCGACACCACCAAAGGTATCCAGAACCTGCACGAGACCATGGAGCTGTGCAAGCAGGCCTTCGACGAGGCCATGGAGGTCGGTCCGTTGGCCGGCGAGCGCGTGGCCGGTCTCAAGGTCATGCTCGTCGATGCCAAACTGCACGAGGATTCCATACACCGCGGGCCTGGCCAGGTCATCCCGGCCACTCGCTCCGGGATATATGGTGCCATGTGCCAGGCCGGAAGGGTGCTGCAAGAGCCCCTGACGAAGGTATTCATCAACTGCCCCCAGGACATGATGGGCGACGTCACCCGGGAGTTGCAGGGACGCCGGTCCACCATCGAGGACATCCACCAGGACCACGACGCCACGGTAATCACGGCGAAGGCCCCGGTGGCCGAGATGTTCGGTTTCGCCAGCGCGATACGCGGAGCGACCCAGGGACGCGCCCTGTGGTCCACGGAGAACTCCGGCTTCGTAATATTGCCGAGGGAAATTCAGGAAAAGGTAGTAGGTGAAATAAGGAAGAGGAAGGGATTGAACCCCCAGCCTTACGACGCAGGATACTACTCCGGCTGAAGATGAAAAACCGTTATATAGAACAAATAATATCGAGAGGCAACCAACTCATATATAAGGAAAAATTGGAGGGAAAAAAATGGCTGATAAACCTCACATGAATCTAGTGTTCATAGGTCACGTCGATCACGGCAAGTCCACAACCGTCGGCAGAATGCTGCTCGACACCGGCGCCATCGACCCCTATGTGATTGAGAAGTTCAAGAAGCAGGCTGATGAGAAGGGAAAGGCAACCTTTGAGTTCGCCTGGGTCATGGACAATCTGAAGGAAGAAAGGGAGCGCGGTGTGACCATCGACGTTTCTCACAAGCGGTTCGACACTGACAAGTTCTACTTCACCGTCATCGACGCCCCTGGACACAGGGACTTCGTGAAGAACATGATCACTGGTACCAGCCAGGCCGACGCCGCTGTCGTCGTCTGCTCCGGTATCGAGGGCCCCCAGGCCCAGACCAAGGAGCACATCTTCCTGGCCAAGACCTTGGGTGTCAAGCAGATCATCATCGCCGTCAACAAGATGGACGCTGTGAAGCCCGCCTACGACGAGGCTGCCTACAAGAAGACCGTCACCGAGGTCAGCGCCCTGCTGAAGGCCGTCGGCTTCAAGCTCGAAGACGTACCCTTCATCCCGATCAGCGCCTACAAGGGCGACAACTGCGGGAAGAAGTCCACCAACATGCCCTGGTACAAGGGAGACAGCCTGCTCGAGGCCCTGAACAAGTTGAAGGTACCCGCCTCCACCGAGGGACTGGCCCTGCGCTTGCCCATCCAGGATGTATACACCATCACCGGCATCGGGACCGTCCCGGTCGGCCGTGTCGAGACCGGACTGTTGAAGCCGGACATGAAGATCATATTCATGCCCTCCAACAAGGTAGGCGAAGTGAAGAGCATCGAGATGCACCACGAGAACCTGCCGGTCGCCAGGCCTGGCGACAACGTCGGTTTCAATGTCAGGGGCATCGCCAAGAACGATGTTCACAGGGGAGATGTTGCCGGACCTATCGACAACCCGCCCACCGTGGCCAAGACCTTCGTCGCCCAGATCGTCGTGCTGAACCACCCTACCGCCATACCCGTCGGTTACACCCCGGTCTTCCACTGCCACACCGCTCAAGTGGCCTGCACCTTTATCGAGCTGCAGAAGACCATTGACCCCAAGACCGGCCAGACCAAGGAGGTCAATCCTACCTTCCTGAAGACCGGTGACGTCGCCATGGTCAAGGTCATGCCCACCAAGCCCTTCGTCGTTGAGAAGGCTAAGGACTTCCCCCAGCTGGGAAGGTTCGCCATCCGCGACATGGGTCAGACCGTTGCGGCCGGCATGTGCATCGATGTCGAAAAGAAGGAGATGTAAACCCCTTTCCCTTTCCATTTTTTGGGGACTTAACACATGGCACAGAGAGCAAGGATATCATTGAGCGGGACCGACCCCGAGAAGGTTGACAGTGTCTGCACTCAGATCAAGCAGATCTCTACCCGCACCGGTGTGGCCATCCGCGGACCTATCCCGCTGCCCACCAAGAGGCTGCAGGTACCCTGCCGTAAAAGCCCGGACGGAGAAGGATCCGAGACCTGGGACAGGTGGGAGATGCGCATACACAAGCGCCTTATCGACCTGGACGCGGACGAGAGGGCACTAAGGCAATTGATGAGGATCCAGGTCCCTGACGGGGTCAACATCGAGATAGTGCTCAGGTCCTGAATAATAAATCTCTTTCCCAATATCTTCCATTTTTAAACTGAGATTTTTTGTAATTGTTTCACCATCTGTGAACGATGGCTGATCCGACCATTCTCGGAATCCACGTACTGGACATAATTCTGTTCATCGGCGAGATAATTCTCACCATAGCCATGGCTAGATTGACATATGGCCTGGTAAGGAAAGCCCTGGACCTGAATGTGGGCAAGAAACGCTCCAAGATAACGGCCAGCTTTTTCCAGTACATCGTCCTGAGCATCGGGGTGGCCTATGGTGTGCTTTTCGTCCTCGAACTAGATATGGCCGCCTTAGCCGCCTCGCTGGGCATTGCTGGCATTGCTGTAGCCTTCTCCTCACAGCAGGTCATACAGAACTTCGTAGCTGGCTTAATGGTCAGCCTGGAACACCGCGTCCAGCTCGAGGATTGGGTAGGGATGGCCGACATTCCGACCAACCAGCCCGCCCGTGTGGTCGAACTGACCCTCACCAAGACCATCCTGCGTGACACCAGCGGGAACCTCATAATCGTGCCCAATAACCTATTGGTCACATCAATGGTGGTCAACTATACCCAAGCCGGTTTCGTTCGCGTAGACATACCTTTCCCCCTTCCTATTGGCGCAGACCGCAAGCAGGTGGAGAAGATAATCAACGATGTCATAGATGAGCATCCCAAAGTGCTTCCCAACGTCCAGAAGGAAGAGGAAGGCGCGATCCTATCGATATTGAGGCTGCCTAAGATCAAGCGCCTGTTCGACAATAAACTGAACATGGACCAGTTCAAGCCCCAGGTGCTGTTGCTGGAGGTTACGACCATGCGTACCATCCTCAACGTCAGGATATGGATCCGCGAGGTGCAATATCGGGACCGGATAGTGTCTGAGATACTGACCAAGGTGCTGGATGAATTAGATCATCAAGGAATTAAACCGAACTGATGCGCTTTTAAGACCATTTCGTTGGAGTTTCGGGCAAAGAACTTATTTTAGGCGATTGAGCATAACCGGTCCTGATGCGAAGCGACGCAGTGAAGAAAGGGGTGGACCGGGCCCCCCAGCGCAGCCTTCTGCGCGCCACCGGCCTGACCGACGCGGACATGGAGAAGCCGCTCATAGGCATCGCCAATTCCTGGAACGATGTCGTTCCCGGGCACATTCACTTGAACGAACTGGCCGAAGAGGTGCGTAAGGGCATCGTTGAGGCTGGGGGCGTCCCCCTGATGTTCGGGGTGCCAGGTGTATGCGACGGCGTGGCGATGGGACACGCGGGTATGCGGTACTCGCTGGTCTCCCGGGACGTCATCTCCGATTGCGTGGAGATAATGGTACAGGCCCACTGCATGGACGGGTGGGTCGGCGTTACCAATTGCGACAAGATCACTCCGGGGATGCTCATGGCCGCCGGAAGGCTGGACATTCCAGCGATAATGGTGACCGGCGGGCCGATGGAACCAGGCAAGAGGGGCGACACCGGACTGGACCTCCAGAGCGTGTTCGAAGCTCTGGGGTCCAACAAGGCCGGAAAGATGAGCGAGAAGGAGGTGCTGGAGATTGAGAGGTATGCCTGCCCCGGACAGGGTGCTTGTTCCGGTCTGTTCACCGCCAACACCATGGCCTGCCTGACCGAGGCCATGGGGCTCAGCCTCACCGGCTGCGGCTCCATGCTGGCCACCGACCCCGCGAAGAAGGAGCTGGCTCGAGCTACGGGACGCCGCATCGTGGAGATGGTGAAGGAAGATATTACCGCCCGCAAGATCGTGAGAAAGGGTTCGATACTTAACGCCATCATATTGGACATGGCTATCGGAGGCTCCAGCAACACCGCCCTGCACATACCAGCCATAGCCGCGGACTTCGGTATTGAGGTGGACTTGGGCACCTTCGATGAGATATCCAAGAAGGTACCGCACCTCACCAGCATCAAGCCCAGCGGACCCTATTACATGAAGGACTTCGACGCCGCTGGAGGCGTCCCAGGCATGCTAAACAGGTTGCAGGACGACCTCTACGACGAGATGACCGTGAACGGCATAACCATCAAGACCTTAGCACAAAGGGCCAAGGTCAAGAATGCGGAGATCATCCGTCCTAAGTCCCGACCGTTCCATCAGGAAGGCGGGATCGCCGTTCTGTATGGGAACATAGCCCCCAAGGGCTCGGTGGTCAAGCAGGCGGCGGTCTCTCCGGAGATGATGAAGTTCGTAGGAAAGGCCATAGTGTTCGATTCCGAGCAGGAGGCTACCGAGGCCATATCCGCCCGGAAGGTAGTCGCCGGTGATGTGGTTGTAATAAGATACGAAGGACCCAAGGGCGGCCCAGGCATGCCGGAGATGCTCTCCCCTACCAGCCTCATCGCGGGCATGGGCTTGTCCAACAGCGTGGCGCTGATAACCGACGGCCGGTTCTCCGGGGCTACCAGGGGGCCCTGCATCGGTCATGTTTCGCCGGAAGCGTTCGACAAGGGGCCGATAGCCGCCATCGTGAACGGCGACCGCATATCCATCGACATTCCTGGACGCAAGATCGAGCTGCTCGTCTCGGAGACGGAGATCAAGGAACGCCTGGCCAAGGTGAAACCGGTCGACCGCAATCCCACTGGAGTGCTGGCGAAATACCGCCGTTCGGTCGGAGAGGCATCCTCCGGGGCCATCTGCCGTTGAACGCGAAACCTATTTATTCAAACTTCTTTTATGCGGCCACACTGGGCGGGTAAATCAGCTCGGAAGATTGCCTGCTTTGCAAGCAGGAAGCCCCGGGTTCAAATCCCGGCCCGTCCATCCTTCTTTCAACTTCCATCGGCAGGTCCAGTATGTGTAGATCGATCTCATCGATCGACGCGAAGTATTAACAGTCACGTTAATTCAATCTGGGCACGACCGGTCGCCTTCCGAGCGGTGGGATGGAATGACCGTCCATGGTTCATGGCAATGCTGCACCTTGATGGTTAGATTTGGTTTGACACCAGCCAACGCAGGCAAGATGTGGTTCAGGACCTGCTCCGGAGTAGCCCGGAACCTTCGACCGCGTGCGCTCACCTTCAACCAGCCTTGCTCATCTCGAAAATATTGTTCGGTGAAGTTCTTGGTGCTGATCGAGATCAGATAGCTCTCGTTCGTCAGATCCACATTACCGCCCTCTTCCGCATTGACATCGATGTTTAAGAAGATAATATTTGACCATCCAGATGTTATCAGTCCATCGATCCGAACTTGTGACTGGTATTAGGCGGTCCGTCATTTCCGCTGCGATCAGCTATCAAAAAACGGCTCCCTTCTGTTCGGAACAAGATCTGGATTGGCATTTTATTTAATGATCTTGGATCCGGTGTCGACCGCATTCAACCCAAATCATATTGCACACGAGGTCGATATTATCAGAGGGGCAGTAAGGTGAGGGAAGCTTTCGAAAGTTATCTCAAAAATAGGAACTACCGCCCAGAGCGCATCGAGAAGGCGATGCTGACCGTAAAGGAACTGGAACAGTATCTGCGATCTATAGGGTCAAGCTCACGTGATATGGACCTTAACGCTCTACGCGGACATCTATCCCAACTTATGGACCAGGGCGCCAACTCCCCCGATCGACTTCTCGACCTGGCCAGATATTTCGCCTTTTCCGGCCGGTCAGACCTGTTCATTCACCTGGCCACTATCCTGAACTCTTACGAAATACTGCCGCTGATGAACCAGAGGGTCGGGGAGATGATGGGCGAGGCCAAGAGGGAGACGATCTTCCACGGTTTCAATATGCCCCCATTGGGAACCAGCCCTGAGGAGCTGCCGCCCCTTACCCAGCGCATAATACACCGAATGGAGGCCGAGCTGACGCCCGAGCAATGTCGTTCCATACTCACCTGGAACTACCATGAGATATCGAAGGAGAGCTTCTCAGAAAAGAAGGTCAGGTTCGACAACGCCGCCAGTATTGATGAGTTTCTAAAAGGCGAGCATGTTGCCCTGATAAAGGACCTTAAGGAATGCTTGCGAGCCGGGAGGCCATGGTACGAGCAGGAGATCACCCAGGAGTTCGTCGATCGCGTAGCCTCCGATCAGAAGGTCCAGACCGGGGTTCGGCAGGGTGACCGCATCATCTGCGAGAAGGTCCCGTTCGATCCCAAGCATTTCTACGCGGAGACGAACCCTATGCTGCGCAGATATCATTACTGCCACTGTCCCTTGGTAAGGTCCGCCATCAAGGCTGGAAGACCAAAGATATCCCCTACCTTCTGCTACTGCAGCGCTGGTTTCGAGAAGACCGCCTGGGACGCCATCTTCGATGAGCCAGTGGAGGTCGATGTGCTCCAGACCGTTTTGGGAGGGGGCGAAAGATGCGTATTCTCGATAAAAGTACCTGATGGGAAGCTCAAGTGAAGGCGGCATTAATCAGACATCAATGAGAGATGGAATAGCATCTTATAGCGCGCAGTCCATAAAAATAGTTGACATGGTGAGTAAAGGCGTGGTCTTCCTATTTGCCTTGCTGCTTCTGCTCCCGGTGGTCATCGGAATTCCCTTACCAGCCTATTCTTCCGCCTCGAACGGATCTTCGGCCGACGCGGTCATGAACGAGGGCTGGAACGGTCAGAACGTCATCGATCTGACCGAGGCGCTGTGCAACATATCCGCCGGCCATCACGCCTTCAGGGTCAGCGGTTCGGAGGGAGCCAACGAGGCCGCCGACTTCATCATGGACCACTTCCTGGAATACGGTCTTCAGGTGCACGAGGAAGAGTTCGAGCTTCCGGTTTGGGACCTGTCGTCCGATCCATCCATGCGATTCGACATCGATGGGAACTGGTCCACAGAGACAGATTCTCTCACGATCGGTTCGTTCAACACCGAGTCTTACAGCTTGCCGACCATTGAAGACGGGCTCTACGGGAGCATGGTCACCCTTCCGCTTCCGCAAGCAAGCAGTTCGAACGACATCGGCCGATCAATGATCGACGATGACGCCTGGGATGAGATAAACACGACCGGAAAGGTCCTGTTGATAGGCAGGGAGGTTCGTTGGGCCAATGGCTGGGAACTGTCGTTCAAGGAGAAGCTCGAGGCGGAACCTCCGGCCGTTATAATCCTCCATTATTCCTACCAATGGATGGAAGATACTGAATTCTATTCGCAATCGTCCACCGGCGGCCGACCTATGGGGAGCTTAGGTCCTTACTACTGGGACCTGGGCATAGCTATCGGTTCGGTCAACTACAGCGACGGGCTCATGCTTGAGAACATGCTCCTGGACGCACCCGAAGGCGAGGTCATGGTCAATATCCCCTCGGTGATATCGGAAGGGACGCACCGGAACATAATCGCGGACATCCCGTCCTCGTCCGGGTCGAACGAGCTGCTACTGATAGGTGCTCATTACGACACGGTGCTCTGCGAAGGATATATTGACAACACCGCTAGCGTGGCCACTTTATTGGAGATGGCCAGGATGGTGCAGGCGGCCAGGAGCTCTGGGGAACTGGAGATGAGGTTCGGTATCCGATTCGTGGCTTTCGCCGGTGAGGAATTAGGACTGGTCGGATCATTGAACTACGTTAGCGTGCACCGCGACGAGCTCTCGGACCACGTGGCCATAATGGTGGCCGATTCCATCGGTTCCCACATTTTCAAGGTCACCGACCCACTCTCTGAAGGCGAAATCGACCTCATCGATGTGACACGCGATGCCGCACGAAAGCTGGATGTTCCGCTGCTGATAGAAAGTTTGGACGCCTCGGACCACATCTCCTTTCAAGCACCGACATATGTCGCCAATAGCGTCAATACGTGCTGGAAAACTAATTGGGATCTGAACGGGGTGCAATTGTCGCCGAACTCCATGCTCTTCTATTCCTCTCCCTTGACGATCATCGATGAGCCTGTTGGCTCTTACCGCGGTTATATCCATACAAGCGCTGATTCGATCGAAGGCGCTCAGCACGAATGGGTCAACGAGAACGATCTAATGGAGCAGGCCAGTGTCGTTGCCTTGACCGCCCTCTATGTGATCGCGGACGATGACCAAGGACAAGATTGGACCTGGCTGTTCTTCACAATATTGGCCATAGCCGTGGTGGGCGGTTACCTGGTTTACCGCCTCATCAGCCGACATGATTGAGGTGAAAAAAATCTGGCTATGATACCTCACGGTCCAAATTAAATAAAATGAAAAAGGTTTGATGGAACAGGTTTCAATTGCGTTCCGAAGCGTCCAAGGATACCTTGGTGTGAGCTTTGACGGCCTCGGCCTCCTTTCTCTCTGCGGCCATGGTCGCTTCCAGCTCCTTCATGTCCCGGCGGAGCTCCTCCTGCGTGGGGATCGGGCCGAGTATGACATCAGCCGTACCGACGGTCCTCTCGATGTCTTCGGGCTTGGAGATCTCTCTTTCCGGAATGCTGCGGGAGCCACCGATGTACTCCGTGATGCCCTCCATCAGCCTGGTGATCTCGAACGGCAGCACGATCTTGGTCGCCGATCCCGCTCCCAGCTGCTTGAGCGCGTTCAAGGAAAGGACGGTCAAGGCCTTGGCGTCCAGGGTGCTTGCGCCCACGCTCAGGATCCTCAGCTTCTGGGACTCTCCCTGGCTCTCCAGGATGATGGCCAGCCGCTCACCTTCGGCCTCTAGGATCTTGGCTTGCCTCAATCCTTCAGCTTGAAGGATGCGGGACCTCTTCTCACCCTCGGCGTTCAGGATGGCTGCGGTCTTGGCGCCGTCGGCCTTCAGGATGGCCGCGCGTCTCAGCCTCTCGGCCGAGGTCTGCTCTTCCATGGCCTGCTTGACCTTGGGGGCCGGGTCTATCTCCCTGATCTCGACCGCTTCCACCTTGACACCCCACTGGTCGGTGGCCTCATCGAGGATGTCCCTCAGTTTGAGGTTGATCTTCTCACGGTTGGATAGGATCTCGTCCAGCTCCATGTCACCGATGATGGACCTGAGCGTCGTCTGGGCCAGATACACGGTCGCCGACCGGAAGTCGGTCACTTCGAAGAAGGCCTTCTTGGGGTCGATCACCTTGATGTAGATGATGGCGTCAACATTGACCGGGGAGTTATCCTTGGTGATGACCTCCTGTCGGGGAATGTCCAGTACTTGCGTTCTTAGATCTATCTTAACGGTCTCGTTGATCAACGGAGCCACGTAGTTGAACCCCGGATTGAGGATCTTGATGAACATACCCAGACGGATGTAGACCGCCTGTTCGTATGGTCTGATGATCTTCACTCCATTGACCAATATGACGATGGCCGCGATGATGGCCAGCATCAACAAACCCAATATTTCGACTCCTATTGCCATGATTACCCTCTCCTTAGAATGAACCTCAGATCTCCTTCACGGTCACGTGGACGCCTTCGCTATGCGTAACCTTGACCTTTCTTCCCACGGGAATTGTCTTCTCCGATGTAGCGCTCCAGACGACATTGGATATCTTGACCTTCCCCCTCATGCTATCCGGGACCACCTCAACCTCCACCACGCCCTCCTTGTCTATCAGTGAGGTACCTACTGTAGTCTCAGGCGGAGCCGGCGGAGCCAGTTTCTGGTACATCTTGATGGTCAGCAGGGTGGTCGGGACCAGGATGAGGACCGCGATTATCGGGGACCATATGCTCAGCAACAGATCTGGGAACATCAACCCGATAGTTCCCAGGGCCAAGAGCACCGTGGCGGGTATCAGCAGGAATGCCCCCGGGGAGCTGAGCTCGACCAGGAGCATCAACACCCCGATGACTATGAATGCCAACGAAAGGTCAGTGGCTAGTGTCATGATTGCAATAATATTCGTTTCCATATTTAGCATTTATTTCCCTTAAGGGATTATAGTGACACAAATGGGTTAGTTAGAGCCCCAAGTTGCCGAAAAGTACCCCCCACGAACTTGCAGGCCAGTAGTACGCCAATTCGCTTGAATTTAAAAAATCTTTAAATAATGCCTGGTATGTAGTTTTCATTAAGTGATATCAATGTGTGACGACATGGATGATAGCATGGGGTTGCCCCTGATAGGGGACAGGTTCCCAGAGATGGTGGTTAGCACCACTCACGGTAAGATGGAGCTCCCGAAGGACGTGGCGGGTAAATGGATGGTCCTATTCAGCCACCCAGCCGACTTTACTCCGACCTGCACCACCGAGTTCATCGGATTCGCCAAGAGGGCAGCCGAGTTCGAGAAGATGAACACCAAGCTGGTCGGACTGTCCGTTGACCAGGTCTTCTCCCACATGAAGTGGGTGGAGTGGATCGAGGACAACCTGAAGGTGGAGATACCCTTCCCCATCATCGCCGACAACGGCTCAGTGGCCGTGCAGATGGGCATGATCCACCCGAACAAGGGCAACAACACGGTCAGGGCCGTTTTCATCGTGGACCCCCAGGGAATAATCCGTTTGATAATCTACTACCCACAGGAGATCGGTCGCAGCGTCGACGAGATCATGCGGGCCCTCAAGGCGCTACAGTACAGCGACAAGAACAACGCCGCCACCCCCGAGAACTGGCCGAACAACGCCTTCTTGAAGGACAGGGTCATCCTTCACCCACCAAGAGACGTAAAGACGGCAGCGGAGAGGAAGAAGCTGGTCGGCAAGGAAGAGCACTGCTACGACTGGTGGTTCTGCACCAAGAAAGGCTAAACCTCCTCATCCAAACCCTTTACCTTTCCAATTTTTACATTCCCAGGTACAGGATGGACAGCAACAAGGTGACCATGGTCACCGGCAGCCCGGCCTTGACGAAATCGCGCAGGCGGACCTCCACCCCCATTCCCAACCCCTTCTCCACCACGATTATGTTGGCCGCCGCTCCCAGTATGGTGGCGTTCCCGGCCAGGGTGGAGCTGGAGGCCAAGGCCAGCCACAGGGTGTTATCGCCCGCAGGTATCATCGGGGATAGAAGCATCACGGCCGGGACGTTGCTTATGAGGTTGGAGAGCACGGCCGATATCGTGGAAAGGCCAGCCACTCCGGCCACCCCCGCCCCCAGGTCAGCGAAGGAATCAAGCATGAGGCTCATGAGCCCGGAGGTCTCCACTCCCTTCAGCACGATGAACAGGCCGACGAAGAACAGCAGCAAGGTCCAGTCGACCCCTCGCAGGATCGGTTGCGTGCCGGTATCCCTCTTCATCATGGGTAAGGCCAGAAGCAGGAAGCAGCCACCCATGAAGGCGATCAGGGATATGGGCGCGTTTAGCCACGGGGAGGCGATGAAACCGATGAACACCGTGCACAACACGGCCAGGACCAGGAAGAAGGGCGCCTCCATTTTGGTGCGGTGCATGCCGCTCATGATCAGCTCCCGATCGATCAACTTGGGCTTGCCCAGACCGCCGTCGAACAGGTCCTTCTTGAACACCAGGGCCACGATGGCCACCGCGGCCACCAATGATATGACGGCCAGAGGGGCCAGCACCAGGGCGAAGTCCGGGAACGATATCCCGGACTGGATGACGATATAGGCGTTCTGGGGGTTCCCCACTCCGGTGGCCACGCTGCCTATGTTGGCCGCCAAGGCCTCTCCCACCAGGAAGGGCACCGGGTTGGCGTCCATGGAGCGGCAGACCTTGATGATGATGGGGGTGAACATGAGCACGACGGTGTCATTGAGGATCAGCGCCGACATCAGCGCTGTCACTCCCATGCTCACCCAGAGAAACGTGAAAAGGTTCCCGCACCTTTCCACCAGGAAATAGGATACCCGGTCGAAAAGTCCCGTGATCTCCAGGCAGGAGACGATGATCATCATTCCCAGCAACAGGCCGATTATGTCCAGGTCGATGGCGGAGAAGACCTGGTCCCACGGCAGCAGCCCGAGAACTATCATCAGCACCGCGCCGAACAGTGCCGCCGCTGGTCGGTCGATGCTCAGGCTGCGCACCCTGCGTACCGATATCAGGGAGTAGGTGAGAAGGAACACCAGTAATGCCAACAAGGTGGCGGTCTGCATTCTGACAGTAAAGAAAATATGAGGTAATTAAGGCAGCGCCATCAAACGAAGCCCGGGTATCGGACCGTGCGATCGAGCACCAGGCGCACGTCCAGGCGCCGGAACCCCAGGGGACGAACGTTCTTGTCCAGATACTTTAGTAGCTCCTTATGGTCCGAGGCTTGCACCCGAAACATCAGGCGCGGCTCCCCCGTGACCTTCATGACCTCGCTGACGTTCTCCAGGGACATCAGAGCGCTGATGGCCTTGCCCTCATGCTCAGCGTCGATCTCCGCCAGCACCACGGCCTCAGCGTCCACGTCCAGCCGCTCCTGGTCCACCACGGTCGAATATCCCAGGATGAGCCGTTCCTCCTCCATGCGCCGGACTCGGTCCCGGATGGTCGATGGAGAATGGTTCAACAGGGTGGCTAGGTCCTCTAAGCTGATCTTGCCGTTCCCCTGAAGGATGCGAAGGATGTTCTGGTCCAGGTCGTCCTGCCCCATCGACACCGTATCCATTCCAGGGGCTATAAATCATCGTCCCCGAGGTTCCATGGCCTTCCCTATCATGAGGTGATGGTCGAAGGCCAGGGCAGGGAGGTCGTCCATGGGGTAGAAGCTCGCCGATTCGGCGTCATCCCCTCCCATCACCTTTCCTCCGGTGATCTCCAGCTCGTACAACAAGGTTACGAAATGACCGCGGGGGTCACGGTCGGGGGAGGAGAACACGCCTACCAGCCGTTTGACACTGGTCCGCAGTCCAGTCTCTTCCAGGACCTCCCGGACCACACAATCCTCGGCGCTCTCCCCGTACTCGACGATCCCTCCGGGCAGGGCGTAGCTGCCTTTGTAAGGGTCTCTCCCCCTTTTTACCAGCAGTACCTTCCCGCCACGACTGGCAAAACCGTCACAGGTCAGCGTGGGTTTCTTCCAGAGATGTTCCATCTGTTCGGACAGAAGCCGGATGTTCCTCTCCATCGCCACCAACAGTTCCAGGCCCAGCGGTGTGAGGTCCCCCCGATGGTGGACCTGACCACCCAAACGGCGTTCCAGTTTCCTCAGGCGGCGGCGCACCGTAGTACAGGTCACGTCCAGGTCCTTAGCTGCCCCCTCCAGCCCGTGGTCGCGGACTGACATTAGGGTGCGGTAGTCAGTCTGGTCAGCCACGTCCGTTCCATCGCGGGTCAGCACCGGATCCGCCCTTAGGCCGTAACCCATGGATTTGGCCATGTTTTATAAAGTACCTCTACTTTGTGACGGTCCGTGCAGAATCTCAGGAAACGCATTCCCACCATTCTTACCTCGGATGAGATCCTTGACAAGGCCTTCCGCAAGGTGAACAAGATCGATAAGGTAGGGCAGGTCAAGGTGGACATGGTCAAGCGCAAGTCCATGGCCCGTATAGCCTCGGCCACGGACGTCATATCCTCCACCATGCAGAAGTACGTCAAGTCCTTCCCCAGCATCAACGCCCGCGACGATTTCCTGGCCGAGATGATCGAGGTCACGGTGGGCATCGATCCCATGAAGAAAGCACTGTGCAATCTTGACTGGGCTGGTAACAAGGTCAAGGAGCTGCAGAAGCAGTACACCAGCAAGGTGATGACCACCACATCTGTACAAACGGCCGACACCATCCGCAAGGCCTTCTATGGCCGCGCTTCGTCCGTGGTCAAAAAGGTGGGACCGGACCTCAAATTCCTAGCCTACGCCCGGGACGAGTTCCGGAAAGTGCCGGACTTCAACGACACATTGCTCACCTTGGTCATCGCCGGATTTCCCAACGTGGGCAAGAGCCAGTTCCTGAGACAGGTATCGGCCGCCGAGCCCATTGTGGCCGCCTATCCGTTCACCACCAAGGGCATTGATGTGGGCATACATCAGGCGGGATATCGCCGCTACCAGGTCATCGACACGCCCGGGCTGCTGGACCGAGATATAGAGGACCGCAACCGCATAGAGATGCAGGCCGTGACCGCCCTCAAGCACCTGGCCAACGCCGTGCTCTTCATACTGGACCCATCGGAGACCTGTGGTTACGATCTAAAGGGACAGATGCACCTGCTGGAGGTCGTCCGCGGACTGTTCCCGGCCGTACCGATACTGGTGGTGGAGAACAAGATCGACCTGATCGACTCCGGCTCCGACCGACTTAAGATGAGCGCCACCACCGGCCAGGGGGTCCCCGAGGTCATGACCGCCCTGCTGGAACTGGTCAAGCCGTTAGAGAAGACGGACGTGCTGTTCTAAGGCAAACGTTTTTTTATTCTCCTTCCCCTAATCCGGGAGGGGGTGCTCTTTGCAAGAACTGGCCTGCAGCGATTCCATGCGCCGATATTTCTCCGACCTCTTCAAGGAGAACGAGCGCGCCTACGCCTTGGCCGTCGAGGCACGCTCCCGGGGAATGGACCCCAGTCTGGAGGTGGAGATCCCCCAGGCCGAGGACCTGGCGGCCAGGGTGGAAACGCAACTGGCCGACTGGCATGTGGAAGGCTTGGCCGAGCGCATACGGGAGGTATCCCGACTTATCGAAAGCCGCGAAGAGGTGTCGCTGGTCATCGCCAAGGAGCTGGTCAAAGAGGCTATCGGCGAACAAGGCGGTCGGGAGCTGGCCATAGAAAAGGCGGTGCGCGTGGGGCTTTCCATCCTCACCGAAGGTATACTGGTCGCACCTATCGTGGGCATTTCCGGGGTCAAGATCAACAAGAACCCGGACGGCACCGAGTACATATCGCTGTTCTTCAACGGCCCCATCCGGTCCGCCGGCGGAACTGGACAGGCCATGTGCGTGCTCATCGCCGACGTGGTCAGGCGCGAGTTCGGGATAGGAGCCTATCAACCCACCAGGGGAGAGGTCGAGCGCCTCAAGGAGGAGATACCCCTCTACAAGCAATGCCAGCATCTCCAATACTCACCCAGCAACGAGGAGATCGACCTCATCTACAGCAACTGCCCGGTGTGCGTGGACGGGGAGAAGACCGAGGACAAGGAGATCTCCGGGTTCAGGGACCTGCCGCGCATCAAGACCAACGCCGTGCGAGGGGGCGTTTGCCTGGTCATAGCCGAAGGAATGTGCCTCAAGGCGCCCAAGCTGGAGAAGCATGTCAAGAAGCTGGGGTTGGAGGGCTGGGGCTTCATAAGCGAATATCTGCGCTTGAAGAAGGGCGGGAACAAGGACGACCAAGGGCCCAAGGTCCTGCCCGACTACAAGTATCTCAAGGACATCGTGGCCGGCCGGCCGGTCATCGGTCACCCGTCCCGCGCCGGGGGTCTCCGCCTAAGATACGGGAGGGGAAGGACCACCGGTCTGGCGGCCATTGCCTTGAGCCCGGCCACCATGTACGCTCTTGACGATTTCCTGGCCATCGGCACGCAGATTAAGCTGGAAAGGCCCGGCAAGGCCGGAGCGGTGACCCCGTGCGACCGCCTGGAGGGGCCGATACTGCTACTAGAGAATGGCGATCTGGTGCAGACCAACACGGTCCAGGAGTTCCTAATTTGCAAGGGCAAGGTCCGGGAGATCGTGGACGTGGGAGAGATATTGCTGCCCTTCGGAGAGTTCGTGGAGAACAACCACGTGCTAGTTCCTGGCGATTACGATCTGGAGTGGCATCGGGCGGAGCTGAGGTCGGCATGCCAGGGAGAGCTGCCGGAGGGCTGGGAGGATCCCAAGGGCTTCCAGGCCGCGCTGCTGATGTCCAAGAAATACGGCGTCCCACTGCATCCCAAGTACAACCTGTTCTGGTATGACATACCGCTGACGGAGCTGCATGACCTGAGGGACTTCGTCCTGGCCAACGGCCGTTTGGAGGGAGAAAGGCTCATCATGCCTGCCGACATCATCAGCAAGCGTACCTTGGAAAAATTGGGCGCGCTGCATATCGTCGACGAGGGGTACGTGATCCTGGAGCGCTACGCCCAGCCTCTGCTATCCGGTCTCGGCCTGCTCGACGGTGACCATATGGCAGATAAGATCCCCCTGGAAGGCGCTTCGGTCATGGAGGCGGTGTCCAGGTGCACCGGTGTCAAGGTCAACCCCCGGGCCGTGACCCGCATCGGTTCTCGCATGGCCCGTCCGGAGAAGGCCAAGGACCGGAGCATGAAGGCGCCCTCCCACACCATATTCCCCATAGGCATGGCCGGGGGGCCGCAGCGGCTCATGGAGAAGGCGGCCGAAAAGGGCAAGGTCACCGTCAAGCTGGGCGTCAGAAAGTGCGAGCGGTGCGGCGAGTTCCGGGTTTACTACAAATGTCCCTGCGGTGGCCACACCCTCTCCGTGGGCGAACCTCAAGAGGTCCCGGTGGACGTCGGTGAAGAGCTGGACAAGGCCAGGCGGGTCATCGGGGAAAAGAACCTGCTGCCCAAGCTCAAAGGGGAGAAGGAACTGAAGTCCAAGGACTTCGGCCCCGAGCCTCTGGAGAAGGGCATCCTTCGCCGAAAGCACGAGATATACGTCAACAAGGACGGGACCGTAAGGTTCGATCTGACCGACGTCCCGCTCACCCATTTCCGTCCCCGGGAGATAGGGCTCAGCGTGAAGAAGGCCATACTGCTGGGGTATGACCATGACGTGCACGACCAGCCCCTGACCGACCCCGAGCAGCTATGCGAGCTGAAGGTCCAGGACATAGTTCCATCCATCTCCTGCGGCGATTTCATGGTGCGGGTGGCCAGCTTCGTGGACGACCTGCTGGAGAAGTTCTACGGCCTGCCCAGGTATTACAACGCCAAAAATAGGGAGGACCTCATGGGCCAGCTGGCCATCGGTCTGGCGCCTCACACTTCCGGAGGAATACTTTGCCGAATGATAGGGTTCACCCGGGCCAGCGTATGCTTCGGGCACCCGTTCTTTCACGCCGCCAAAAGGCGCAACGCCGACGGCGACGAGGACAGCGTGGTACTTCTTCTGGACGGGCTGCTCAACTTCTCCCGCTCCTATCTACCGGACAGCCGGGGAGGGCTCATGGACGCGCCGTTGGTCCTTGGCATCCGTCTGGACCCCAACGAGGTGGACAAGGAGGCCCAGAACATCGACGTACTTTGGGAATATCCCATTGAGTTCTACCGGGCCAGCGTGGAGATGAAGCACCCCAAGGAGGTGCAGGGGCACATGGACCTGATCTCCGAGCGCATAAAATCGCTCCTGCAGTACGAGGGCCTGGGCATCACGCACGACACGTACGATATCGCGGAGGGTCCTTTGGAATCGGCCTACAAGACCCTGGGGACCATGATGGAGAAGATGACCGCCCAGGTGGAGCTGGCCAAGCGCATCAGGGCCGTGGACGAGAGCGACGTGGTGTCCCGGGTCATAACCAAGCATTTCCTGCCCGACCTGATAGGCAATCTCAACAGCTTCTCCGGGCAGAAGTTCCGCTGCACCAAGTGCGGCGAGAGCTATCGCCGGGTGCCCCTTAGCGGTCATTGCTACTGCGGGCACAGGCTGAACCTGACGGTCTATGAGGCCAGCGTCAAGAAGTACCTGGAGGTCACTAGCCGGATCGGCCAGGACTTCGGCGTCTCCGATTATATCCAACAGCGCATACGCCTCATAGAGGAATCCATAATCTCCATCTTCGGCAAGGAGGAGGACGCGGCCACTCTGGACTCCTATAACGAAGGGGGCGAGGAGAGCTCGGAACCGGTTTGGGAGCGTACGGACCCCGATGCTCCGGAAGATGAGCAGGACCGTTGCGATGAGGCCGCACCATTAAAGAAAACCATCTGTTTGGATGATTTCTGAACGAACGATCCGCTGATGAAAAGATAAAAAATGGAAAGATCGACGGCCTATGGCCGTCTGTTCTGTGCTCAGCCTTCCAACGAGGCGACCTTCTCACGGAACTCGTCGAAGGTCTGTTCAAGAGCTTCGAGAGCCTTGAGGAGCACGACCCTGGCGCTCAAGGAGCCATCGGTCTCGAACTCGAACAGGAAGGTGTCCTCGGAGCCCTTTATGGATATGGCGCCAGTGCGGCAGACCTTCACGCAGTCCTTGCAGAGTATGCAGGCGTCGTTGTCCACCACTTGCACCTTCTTGTCCTTGAAGGCCATGACGTGCTTGGGGCAGAATGAGATGCAGGTCCCGCCGTTGTCGCATTTCTTATGGTCGATGGTCACCGTGGGCATGTACTTGTAGCCCACTCCGTGGGTGGCCTGCCACTTGGCGTGCTTGCGTCCCGTGCCTAGCTCGGCGGTGGCGTAGGCCAATATGCCTTGCCTCTCTCCCAACCGCACGATGGGGATGAGCTCGTCCTTGGGCCGATAGGCGTCGCCGCCCAACGAGTCCAGGTCTCCGGAGTATACCTCGCAGGGACCACGCTTCTCCAGCTTGTACATTATGGTGCAGCTGGGACAGCCCTCGCCGCCGCAGGAGCACTTCTCCCGGAAGCCGAAGAGCTCCAGGTCGGTGGGTATGGGAACCAGGCCGAGGCGATGGGCCACGATCTCGTCGAAGACCGGGCTGATGCTCTCGTACTCGTTGCCTTCCTCGTCTCTGATGGAGCCGAGCAGAAACTCGACGTCATCGATGGTCATCTTGGGGATGTCCATCATGAGGGCCCGGCGCAGGGCGTTGACCTTTTCCGGACTGGCATCGTTCACCACGAACTTGATGCTGGTCTCGGTCTCCTGGTCCTTCAGCAGCTTGATGTGCATAAAGGCGCCTCTTTACACCCTTCTGCCCCGGCGTCCACCCTTCTTCTTGGTTCCGTCGTGCGGGACAGGGGTTACATCCTCGATACGGCCGATCCTGAGCCCGGCGCGGGCCAGAGCCCTTATGGCGGCTTGAGCGCCCGGTCCAGGGGAAGTGGAACGGTTTCCGCCCGGTGCACGCACCTTGACGTGGATGCCGTCGATGCCCTTCTCCTTGGCTATCTCAGCCACCTTCTCCGCGGCCCTCATGGCCGCGTAGGGTGACGATTCGTCCTTGGCCGCCTTGACCACCATTCCACCAGTGCACTTTGTAATGGTCTCGGCACCGGTGACATCGGTCAAGGTGATGATGATGTTGTTGTAGCTAGCGAATACGTTGGCGATACCCCACTTACCCATCAGTTCACCTCCTCGGTCGGCGGCAGCTCGACGGGGACATCCTCGACGTCCTTAGCGGCCTCCACGACATCCTTGGGCACATGCTTGACGAACTTCGTCTTCGACATGTCCTTCTTGAACTCGGCAGCCTCAGCCAGATTCGACTTTACCTTAGCGGCCTCCTTATGGGCCTGCTTCAGCGGGTGCATCTCGTCGGCTATGGGGGACCTCGGGTTCAATATGATCTTGTTCTCGTCCTCCCGGGTGACGAGATATCCTGGAATGGTGACCTTCTGATCATCGATGCACACGTGTCCGTGGACGATGAACTGGCGAGCCTGACCGACGGTCGCGGCTAGTCCCTTGGCGAAGACCATGGTCTGCAGCCTGCGCTCCAGCAAGGCGATGTCGGATAGGCCCAAGACGTCGTCCAGCCTGGTTCCTTCCACCGGTAGCAGCCCGATCCTGGCGCACTTGTGCAGCAGGTTCTCGGTCTCGGTCCGGGCCTGGTCCTCTCCGGTCCTCAATCGGGCCTGGAGGTCACGGGATTGCTTGCGCATTTCCCGGATGATGGTCTTGGCCTTCCACAGTTCCTTCTTGCTCTTCAGGCCGTACTGCTTGACCAGTATGGCCTCCTCCTTTATGCGCTCGCCCTGCCAGGGGTGGGAGGGGGTGTCGTAGCTCCTTCTAGGGAACTTTGGGTCACCCATCTTCAGGCCTCCTTCTTAGCCGGGGCGGGAGCCTGCCGGACCTTGGAAACTCCCAGTGTCAGACCCTTCCTGCCGTTGGACCGGGTGCGCTGTCCGCGGACCTTGTGTCCGGACTCGTGGCGTACGCCGCGGTAGCACCTGATCATCTTCAGGCGGTTGATATCGTCCTTGAGCACCATGTCCAGGTCGGTACCGACGATGTGATGGTCCTCTCCGGTCTCATAGTCGCTCTGGCGGTTGATGGCCCAATTGGGGGCGTAATCGGAAAAGGTGGATATGAGTTCGGCCAGCTGGTTGGTGGTGGCCTCATCCAAGGAACCGATCTTGACCGACCGGTCGACCCCGGACTTCCGGACCACGACCTCGGCCACTCTCTTTCCCACACCTTTTATGCTCATCAGTCCGACCACAGTAGGCTTGTTGCCGTCAATGTCCGTGTTCACTATACGGACAATGTACCGGAAGTCGTCCTTCTCCTTCTCTTCTGCACTGGTAGTCTTTTTCGCTTCAGCCAAAGTAAATCCCTCGCTGATGATCGCGAATCGAGTCTCGCCCTCGCGAAGTGCGCCTCACGCTCAAGCGCGTGACTTGCAGTTCCCATCTCCGGATAGGGCTACCGGTCCGGGAACAAACCCCTCTTGTGAAGGGCTCCTTCAACAGTATCGATTCTGTCGAACATGCCAATCTTTAGCATGTATATAAGTATTATCCACTAAAAAGGGAATGTTGGAAGGGGTTTGGCATCATAGTTCGTTGCGCACCAGGTCCAGGGCCTGGTCCAAGGCCTTCTGCAGGAGCTGCGGGTCCCCGCCTCCACCCTGGGCGTAATCTGGCTTGCCCCCGCCGCCCCCGCCCATGATGGTCATGATGGACCGCAGGGCCTTGCGGCAATCCAGTTCGACATCGTTGGAGCGCGCCACCAGCAACTTGGCCTTGTCGCCTCGCACGCCGATGACCGCCACGGTCTTGGGGTGGGCGGCCAGCTTCTTGGACAGCTCCTCCGGGTCCTCTCCCGGCTGAGCCTCGTGCACCACGACGTGCACGTCCCCGACCATGGAGGCCGAGGATACCAGACCGCGCACGCTGAGCTCGCTGATGACCGCTGTTAGCTGCTCCAGCCTCTTCCGCTGCTCCTTCAGCTCGTCCTCCAGTTTGCTCAGGGCTTCGGGAAGCTTCTCTCCTGGCACGTTGAGCCGGTCTCCCAGTTCCTCGACCAGTCCCTTGTCCGTCTGCATGCCGGACACGGCAGCCATTCCCGCGGTGTACTCAATGCGCACAATCCCGTCCTGAATGCGCCTTGTTCGAGTAATGCGGACTGGACCGACCATGCCAGTGTGGTCGCAGTGCAGTCCTCCGCAAGCCTCGGCGTCCAGGCCGATGACGTTGACCACGCGGATGATCTTACCCGGGACCGCCCCTCCCTGGTACAGACGGTAACCGTGCAGCTTTTCCGCCTCGTCCCTCTGCATGAACCGAATATCGATGGGCAGGTCCTTCAGGACCACCCGGTTGACCTCCTTCTCCAGATGGTCACGCTGCTCGCTGGTCAGGTTCTCGAAGTGGGTGACGTCGAGCCGGGCCTGGTCCACGGCCTTGTGCGCCCCGGCCTGCCATACATGGTTGCCGAAGAGGCTCCTGGCCACGCCGTTGATCAGGTGCGCGGCGGTATGATGGCGCATGAGCTGCTGTCTCCGTTCCAGGTCGATGCTGCCGTGGACCTTGGCCCCTATGGCGGGGTTGCCGCCCTCCACGAAGTGCACCACGGTGGTCTTGATCTTGATGACCCGGCAGACCCTTTTACCGTCCAAGATGCCGAGGTCCCATTCCTGGCCTCCGCCTTCAGGGTAGAAGGCCGTCTGGTCCAGGACTATGCCGCCGTCGATCTCGGCGACGACCTTAGCGTCGAACTCCACCATCTCAGGGTCCTCATAGTAAAGCATGCGCGTCTCCGGCATGGACTCCGGCCGGTCCTTGGTTGCGACCAGCGCCGCCTCAGGCTTCTCATGCCTGGCTGCCACCTGCATGTAGAAATTGTCCGGAACGTCGATCTGGTCCGGGGCGTACTCCTTGGCTATCTCCGGGTTCAGTCCGTGGGAGTCGTAGAGCTCGATGAGCTTCTCGATGGAGAGCTTCTCCCCGTTCTTCAATTCCTTGACCAGGCGTCCGACCAGTTGCTTACCCCGTCCCAGCGTCTCGAAGTAGCGGTCCTCCTCCACCTGCACCAGATTGAGGATGTCCTCCTTGTTACTGGGCAGCTCCGGGAATATGTCCTGGAAGTGGTCGATCTGTCGGCTCACCGCCTCGGACAGCCTTAAGTCCAGATCGAGCGAGCGAATGGACCGTAACGCCCTTCTCACCAGCATGCGGGCGAAATAGCCCTCGCGCACGTTGGACGGAACGACGCCATCGTTGAGCATGAGCATCAGCGCCCGTGAATGGTCGCATATGACGTAGATGTCCTCCAGGGGGCCGATGGTCCGCATCAGCTCATCGTAACTGATGCCGATGCGTTCCGCCGTCGTTTCCCTGATGCGGCGCACGTCGGCCGCGGTCTTCATGTTGGTGGCACCAGCCACCTTGCTGTACTCCACCAGGACCCTCTCGTCCGGCTTGACCGCGGCTAGCTCCTTCAGCCAATCCACCACCGGTCCGAACACTGCCTCGTAGGCCGAGGAAACGCCCTGGGATACCCAGGTCATGCGCTCGAGCCCATATCCGGTGTCCACCACGGTCATGTCCATGGGCTTGCGTCCATCGGGCGTCTCGCGGTACATCATGAATACGAGGGTGGCCACTTCCACCCCGTCCAGGATGACCTCGACGCAGGGACCGGCGTTGCCGCCTCCCTCCCACCACTCCTCGATGTAGCGCATCTTGATGGGATCGGTGCCTAAACGCTCGGTGAAGAACTTGTGGCACAGCTCCACGGTGCGGTCCTTGAAGTAGATGTACTTGCCATCCTTCTTGTTGAAGGCATGGTGGGCGCACATCTCGAAGAAGGTGAGGTGCCGGCCGGTCTTGCCCACGTTGTCGATGTCGTTGAACCGGACGCAGGTCTGGGATATGGTCAGGGGATTGTAGGGCGGCTCGATGACGCCGTTGAGCACCCAGGGTTGGAAATCGTAGATCGAGGCCTGGGTAAAGAACACGTCGTCCCTCCAGCGGGCCACTATAGGATATCTCTTGACCCGCCCGTGGCCGTTCTCCTCGAAGAAGCTCAGGTAGGCCTCGCGCATCTCGTGCAAGGTCAGCCTCTGGTTCATGGGGGAATTGCCGATGAAGGTGTACTCCTCGCAGGGAGGCTCGCCGCAGGTCTCCCAGTCACCGAGGCTCCAAAAGTGCCTTTGGCACTTGGGACAGCATCTGCGCTTGAAGCCATTCTCTAAGAAGAAGGCGAGGTCGAACTCCGAACCGGTCATGACTGGCGTTATTCGGAGGTCGTTATAAGAATATTGTCATTTTCGGCAATGAACGGACTCTCGGACCTTGTCCAGCTCATATGTGGCAGGAGTCCAGTCCTTTCTTTTGCAGATATTTCTGGTGGTATTCCTCAGCTCTCCAGAACGGCCCCGCCTTCTCCAGGTTGGTGGCGATCGGCCGCGGGAAACGGCCCGAAGCGCCCAAAGCCGTTTTTGAGGCCATGGCCTCCTTCAGCTGTTCCTCGTCATGATAAAATATGGCGCTGCGATACTGCATCCCTACGTCCGGTCCCTGGCGGTTCCTCTGCGTCGGATCGTGGCCTTTCCAGAAAATGTCCAGTAGTTGCTGGTATCTGACCTGCTCGTCATCAAAGGTCACTTGTACCACCTCGGCGTGCCCGGTCCGGTCCGTGCACACGTCCTGGTACGTGGGGGATTCCGTATGCCCACCCATGTAACCGACCTCGGTCTGAACGACGCCCTTCACTTTCTGGAACGTGGCCTCGACCCCCCAGAAGCAACCTGCTGCGAAAGTGGCTTTCTTGATCGCCATATTGACCATTTCTCAAACGCAGCAGGACCTATTTAATCAATGCATCAGAACAGGTCAGCGATCTCAGAATAATCCACCTGGACATCGATCACCGCTCTGATATCTCTGTTCAGGCAATCCTCGAGGACCGCCTCGAAATCCCTCTCCTGAACTGCGTATCCCTTGGCTCCCATGGAACGAGCGAAGGTCGGGATGTCCGGAGAACCAAGGTCCACATTGGAGCTTCGTCCCAGGCTGCGGCGCATCTTCTCCCTTATCAGACCGAGGCCTCCATCATTGAATATCACCGTCACGAAGTTGACGTCATAGCGCCTGGCGGTCTCCAGCTCCGCCGAGGACATCAGGAAGCCACCGTCACCGACCACGGCCACCACTTTTTTCTCTGGGTGGACCATGCGTGCGGCGATGGCCGAAGGGACAGCCACACCCATGGATATCAGGCCGTTCTGCAGCAAAAGAGTGTTCGGCTCGTACGCAGGGAAATATTTGGCCAGCCAGATCAGATGGGCACCCACGTCGCTGACCAGAACGTCTTCTCGACCCAACTGCCGACGCATGGCCTGCACCAAGCTCTTTGGTCCCACGGTGGTTGATTCCATCTCCTGGTGCTGTTTGTCGCGATGCGAGGAACACCAATCCTTCTTCTTTACCGCCCCCTCCGTCAAACGTCGTAGCGAGAAAGGAAGGTCACCCAAGGCACTTGCCCTCATGCCCAGTTTATTGAGCGGTCCTGACCCGGCTCGCCCCAGGTACATAATCTTCTTCTCTCTTCCCCGATTCCAATACTGGGGCTGGAACTCTGAGGCGTCGTATCCGATAAGCAAGACTGAGTCCGCTTCCTCATAGCATTCCTTCACCAGGTCGCTGTTTCGCATGCCCACCGTGCCCAGGCTCAAAGGGTGGTCATAAGGAAGCGCTCCGGCGGCCATCCAGGTACATCCTCCCGGCATGTTCCAAGCCTCACACAGGGCTCGAACCTCTAACACCGCCCTCTCCCGGATAACCCCATGGCCGATGAGCACCAATGGCCTATCCGATTCCCTTAAAGTTCCTCGAATCAGGTCCAGCGGTCTTTGGACGCCGTTCCAGGCCGGCGGGACCATGGAGCCAGCGGGATGTGCGCCAGACTCCTTCTTCATCGTGTCCTCCGGCAGCTGCAGCATGATCGGCCCTGGACGCTCCCGGACGGCTAAAGTGAAGGCCTTTCGTACGGAAAGTGCAATCTCTTCCGGACCTCCTACATCGATGGCCGACTTAGTGATGGGGCGAAACATGGCCAATAGATCTATCACTTGTTTTTGAGGAGGGTTCCTTCGAGAGGCGCCAGCCTGGGCCACCAGGGCGATCATGGGTAGATTGCTCAGGTAAGCATCCGCCACCCCGGTGACCAGGTTCGTTGCTCCCGGACCAAGGGTGCTCAGGCAGACCCCAGGCCGACCGGTGAGGCGCCCCACGGTCCCGGCCATGAAAGCCGCGGCCTGCTCGTGACGGGTTAGCACGAACTTCATTCCGGAAGAGTGGATCTCGTCCATCACGTCCAGGTTCTCCTCTCCCGGTATCCCAAAAATTCGTTCGACGCCTTCGTTCCTCAGGCAATCGATGAGCAACCTGGCCGCTTTCATGTGATCACTCGAACACCTGAGCCCTCCGCTCGAAAAGATCGGATACGGCGCAACGAATGGCGTCTTCCACCGATCCCTCCTTGAGGTAGGGCTGCATACCTCTGGCCCTCATCTCCGCTTCCGCCCGTTCACCGAAACCGGAGGTTATCACGATGTCCACGCCCTTTAGGGCGGCCACCATCCTTTCGATCTTGCTGCGATGCTTCTCGCCGAACATGGATTCTTCGAGGAACGGATCGGTCTGCACCTTTCCGGCCATGGTCAGCTTTCCCTCCTCCATATCGTATAGGAGGAACTCCCGGGCCTGGCCAAAGTGCTGGTCCACGTTCTTGCCGTCAGATGAGGCCACGGCCATACGGTATTTCGTATGTCCCTCCATCTGAATGCCGATAGGTCCGCCTTCAGGCGCTTCCCGGGCGCCGCAGGTTATGTGGGCGAACTCCGCCGACCGGTCGTTGTCCAACATACCGATGGCGTCGGCGCGGCAGAAACGGCAATGCCGCATCTGTCGGATGTCACCCTCGCACATGTCTTGCAGTTTCTTTCTCTGTTCCGGTGTTGGCGCAGGCATCTTCTCGAATTTGGTTCCAGGTACGGGGATGAGCGGGATTATATTGACAATGTAAGCTCCCAGCTCCTTGACCTTCTTTGCTATCTCCGGAATATGGTCGGCGTTTATGGTGGGGACCATGACGATGTTCGCTTTGACCAGAATGCCAGCGTCGGTGCACATCTTGATCCCCTCAAGCTGGTTGGTCAAAAGCCTTTCGGCGGCTTCCCTTCCCCGCAGGACCTTTCCGTCCCAAATGACGAAATCGTACATCTTTTCGCCGACCGCCGTATCCACAGCGTTGATGGTCACGGTCACGAACTTGACCCCCAGCTCTTTTAGCCTCTCCACCGAACGAGACAGGTTCAGGCCGTTGGTGCTCAAGCATAGGGTAAGTTCCGGGAACTCCTTCTTGACCATCTCCAGTGTGGTGAAGGTCTCTTCATTCGCCAAGGGGTCTCCCGGACCGGCGATGCCGATCACGCTCAGCTGCGGTATCTTCTGCTTCACCAATCGAATTTTTCGGATGGCATCTTCGGGGGAGAGCACCTCGCTGGTAACGCCCGGACGAGATTCGTTCATGCAATCGTACTTACGGCTGCAATAGTTGCACTGAATGTTGCATCGGGGAGCTATCGGAAGATGCATGCGAGCAAAGCTCTTGTGAGCTTTCTCGTTATAACATGGATGAGTCTCCAGCATCTGTTGAACATGAAGTGGAATATCGCTCAAGCCAGCCACTCCCATTGATCTGTATCGTACATCGACCCTTGAATATCCAGCACTTCGTTATTATAGATTGTCCCGCTTTCCCGCGGCCTTCGAACAAAATATATCATATCCAGATGTTAATCTGAATATCTATGGTCGACGTGTTCAACGAGAGAACGATGCAGAGGCTGTTCACTAATATGAACCAGCATGTGCCGACCTCTCGCCGATCTCTTGAAACACTACTCCGGGATGAAGATCCCGTTTACGCAGGGAAGGACGGTACTATCTACCACCTGAATAAAAACGAGCTTCTGCTATTATCATCCCTCCTCGAAGAGGAGGAACGACCCCGATTGAAGCTTCCTATCTTGATCTTCACCGACACCTCTTACGGTGATGGATATTGGAAGATCATGGGAAAGGCAGAGGTCAAGGCCATATCGAAACTTATTAGCCGGGAACCGGAGAAGGAAGACGAGATGAGGCTGTTCTATCCTTATTTTAAAGATGTCCGGGACAAGCTGCCGACCACAACCAATGCGGTTTTCTCTTATTAATCCGATCAAAAACTCATAGCTTAAACTATTGTTTTGAATAAACAATCATACGCAACCAACTTCCACCTGAACAAAAAAAAAAATTTTACTTTGGAAGAGTTTACAAACGCAACCTGTTTAACGGTTAAGCCAAAGCCTACCATTAAGGCAAGCCTTCAGTGTTTCGCGGCAACAGACGTTAGTTAACGCGGACTGAATATCTCGGTTGCCCTCGATACTTACATCCCGTTTCTATCAAACTCATCAACTATGAGTGTCTTAAGATGCCTCTTTTTCAAGGTGGCTTCGAGCTTAGATGCTTTCAGCTCTTATCCAGTAGTGCGTGGCTGCTCAGCATGCCCTGTCGGACAACTGATTGACTAGAGGCACCGAACCCCCGTTCCTCTCGTACTCAAGGGTCCTTCTCGTCAGGCATCAATACACTTCCACCAAAAAGCAACAAACCTGTCTCACGACGGTCTAAACCCAGCTCACGATCCCTTTTAATGGGCGAACAACCCCACCCTTGGCAGCTGCTGCACCGCCAGGATAGGGAGAGCCGACAGCGAAGTAGCAAGCCGCCAGGTCGATATGAACTCTTGCTGGCGACAACTCAATTATCCCCAGGGTAACTTTTCTGTCATCAATCACCCCCATTCAGAAGGTTGATTGGTTCGCTAGGCCCTACTTTCGTATCGCCGATCCTTGTTATCCGGATCCGCGTCAAGCCAGCTTTTACCCTTACATTCACCGGCAGATTTCTGACCTGCCTGAGCTGACCATTGGGCGCGCTTGTTATCTTTTTGAGCGCGTGGCGCCCCACCCAAACTGCCTACCTATTGGTGTCCTTCTGACGAAGTTAGTGGTACGAAGTCTGAAGGGCGGTGTTTCATCGTTGGCTCGGAGAATACCTAGCGGTATTTCCTGGGTAACGCCTCCCGCCTACCCTACACATCAAAATTCATATCACAACAACAGGTTGCAGTAAAGCTCCATGGGGTCTTCGCTTTCAGGTGGAAGATACTGGACTGTGCACCAGTACTGTTAGTTTCACCGGCTTCGATGCGGGGACAGTAGAACTCTCGTTGGGCCTTCATGCAAGTCGCCAATTAAGCGACAAGGTATTACGCTACCTTAAGAGGGTCATAGTTACCCCCGCCGTTTAACGGTCCTTCGTTCGGTTGGACCCGAGTTTCAGATACCGTCACTGGGCAGGCTTCAACCGCTATACACATCCTTTCGGACTTGCAGCGATCTGTGTTTTTATTAAACAGTCGGAGTTCCCTTGCCACTGCGACCAGCCACTTTCGCGGCTGGCACCCCTTCTCCCGAAGTTACGGGGCTAATTTGCCGAGTTCCCTCGCATCGATTAGGCCGACACGCCTTAGACTTCTCATCTAGGGGCACCTGTGTCGGATCTTGGTACGAACGCATCAGGTGTAAGTCGTATAATTTTCACGGACACCAGGAATCAACAGAAGAGGACTTTCGTCCTCCTGCTCGCGCTTTCACCGAGTTCACACCATTACGGTTCTTCCTCAGCATATACGCTTGAACAACCAGACAAGATTGTTCCATCTATCCCGATGTGTCAAATACGACGCAAAATCTGACGCGGCACAGGAATATTAACCTGTTTCCCTTTCACTATTTCCGATTAAGTAATAGTTTAGGATCGGCTAACCCTCGGCTGACGAACATTGCCGAGGAACCCTGGCCCCTACGGCGGAATGGATTCTCACCATTCTTTGCTGCTACTCCTGCCATGATCCTTATACAAACGCGGTCCACCAGACCTCACGGCCTAGCTTCTGCCCACGCCTGTCACCTCCTTACCAGATCACCTTGCGGTGCTCAATAATATCGGTGTTCGGTTTAGCCCCGTCCATTTTCGGGGCCTATAATCTCGACTGGTGAGCTGTTACGCTTTCTTTTAAGGATGGCTGCTTCTAAGCTCACCTCCCAGTTGTCTTGGACTACAGACGCCCTTTGTTTTTACACTTAACCGAAACTTAGGGACCTTAATTATTGGCTGGGTTGCGTTCCCTTATGGACATCAAGCTTACCCCGGATGCCCTCACTCCCGGCTTCTACGGTGACTACATGTTCGGAGTTTGACAGGGGGCCGAAGGATTTCTCCTCCTAAACCCCCGATCAGTGCTCTACCACACAATCTACCTCCACCGAGATCTAACTGCGATTAGTTTCAGGAGGAACCAGCTATTTCCAGCTTTGATTGACCTTTCATCCCTATACCCAGGTTATCCGAAAGATTTGCACATCATTACCGGTTCGGTCCTCCACCTTCCTTTCGAAAGGCTTCAACCTGCCCAGGTATAGATCAACTGGCTTCGGGTGTCCCTCCAATGACTCCAGGCGAGCGCACCTCGTCCCTCACCTTGCGGCTGCGGACTTGTTGGTTTCCCTGCGGCTCCGAGGATGATCCTCTTAGCCTCGCCATTGAACAGAACTCCATGGCCCGTTTTTCGAAACGGACGTATAAACACTGGTTTCCCTTTCATGCCTATACAATTTATAGCCGACTGGTTTCAGGCTCTTTGAACCTCCCGTCAAGGGTACTTTTCAGCTTTCACTCACGCTACTACTGCGCTATCGGTCTCGGGGTGTATTTAGGGTTGGAAATGAATGTTTCCCAAATTCACGCGCGATATCCAACGCACGTTACTCAGGGACACCAGAACTCATCCTCGCGATTTATCCTTACGGGACTATCACCCTCTATGGTACTGCATTCCAGCAGATCTCTGGTTGGTCTTAAGGATGTAACCGGGCCCATAACTCCACATCTCCCCGTCATTACTGATAGGGATTCGGTTTGCCCTGTACCGTTTTCGATCGCCTTTACTCACGGTATCTCTATTGATTTCTTTTCCTGCGGTTACTAGGATGTTTCGATCCACCGCGTTCCCGTTCCTTACGGAACATTCCGAAGAATACGAAGTCGCATTAGGTCATCATCGGATCATAGGCTCCTTGCACCTACCCGATGCTTATCGCAGCTTGGCACGACCTTCTTCGGCACCCGAACCGAGCCATTCCCCAGTCGGCGTAGCAACGCCGCTACGCACTGTCGGCTTAACATACGTCCAGGTTGCGTGTGAGTGGTATCAACGAATCACCGGGGACCTCTTCCAAATTCCCAGGATTCTCCTCCGCTTCCCCGAAGAGGGTTCCTCTCCGGGTGCATGCAGATCTCTCATCATTCCAGCACATGGCTGGAACGCGTGAGTCCCCCAATAATTGGGGTTATATTTAAGCATTATCCCCGTCTAAGGGGGCATGCTCCCACTCGCCTACCTCGCGAGTGGAACCGGCTACAACGCTTCCATTATATAACGGTTTCTTATCGCAGCCAGTATTAGGTTGCATCCACCGTATGAGCCGGTATCTAATTACTATGTGATAGTTGTTCATAAGGCTTTCTCTCCCCATATCGTTATATTATGATTATTAGAGGGCGAGCATCATTTTTTGTTCGAATATCTCTTTAAAACAAGGTTCACGAGCTCGCTGATCGACCGCCCTACGGATACTCCGGAACTCTCCAAAGCCATGATCTTTTCTCCCGCCCCACCTCTGCCCTTTGAGACGATGGCTCCAGCGTGGCCCATGCGTCTCGATGGTGGGGCGGAAACGCCAGCGATGTACGCGAAGACATCAGATTCGTTGTTATTCCTGATGACCTCTGAAGCCTCCTCCTCCATCTGACCGCCGATCTCGCCGATGAGCACGATGCCGGACGGTCCTCTTTCCATGACCATCTCCAATGCTTCCTTCATGTTCGTACCCAATAGGCGGTCGCCTCCCAGGCCTAGCACGACATCCTGTCCCAGCCCTGCGGTACTAAGGGCCTGGACCACCTCGTAGGTCAGCGTACCGCTGCGCGAGATGATGGCCAGTTCGCCCTCTAAAAAGATGCGGTTGGGCATTACCCCCATCTTGCTCTCGCCCACCAGGCAGAGCCCCGGGCAGTTAGGTCCCAATATGGCCACGTTCTCCTTCCTGGCCCG
>Ga0247841_10001629_pt1 | contig 48958 bp, 42 predicted proteins | sample LaCruzMarch2015__2_FD_192410 | JGI IMG/M metagenome (GOLD analysis project Ga0247841, IMG submission 192410) | Freshwater microbial communities from meromictic Lake La Cruz, Castile-La Mancha, Spain - LaCruzMarch2015_18m | ecosystem: Environmental > Aquatic > Freshwater > Lake | place: Spain... | reverse complement strand
GCTTTTATTGTAATAGTCGGCTTGCAATCGACGGTGGCATGGATCCGAGACTGCGCAAAGGCAATGCCGGACAGGGAGATTGAACGGTAAATAATCCTGGATCACATCGGTATATTCCAGATTCATATCAAAGGCTTGCGATGAACTGACAGACCTCACTTCGCCTTTTTTACCGCCCAAACCATATCGAACTATCTGGCCATCGCTGCCATTCACTGAAAAGTTTTTATATTTCTGTTTTGAATCTTCATAGACGATATCGGCCCAGGCAAAAACCTTATCGCGAGATGCGTTCATGCTGCGGATCTTTTTCAGCATCATGTGATTACGTTTTCCTTCCTCGTAATCGTACATGATCCAATGGCCATTGGGGAGATGTTCGGAGATCAATCGATACCGTCCGATTTTATCATTATCTTCATCCTCGCCAACAACAATCGGTGTTTTTTTATACTCGCGAACAATGCCATTCGCCGTATGGACGATCAAATGCCTGAAATTTTCTTCTTCGATCAGAATATAATTGTTTTTGAAGTTCGTGCGGCTCGAGATCGCACCCATCGCCGTGTTTGAAAAGCCTTCTTTGAGATTTCTGGGCGTGCATCGAATGAATTTTACATTGTCAATTTTTACTGAATTCACTTTTTCGTATTTGATCTGACCGCCGTTTGGCTCCGCTACGATCCATGTATGGCTCGATTGATGATAAGCCAATACAAATGAGCCAAACGACCACGATCCATTGATATAGGTTCGAGAGAGATGGATCGGTTCAGCACCCTGAATCGTCAGATCTTCTTCAGAGCCGAGTAATTCGCCGGTGATCACATTGACGGCTCCCCCGACAATCGTAGAGGGATCGTTCGCGAGAGTCGCGACAGTTGAGTCTTCATCAGCAAATAAAGCCCCAAAGGAAATGAAAAACGCTATCAGATAATAAATCATAAGTCGCTTCTGTTTAAGTAAATCAGCAAATATCATTCGAGAAAGCACGATCAATGTCTAATAACGGTATCCGACCTGAAATCGCGAGCCGTAACTTGGCAATTTCCACTTGAGCAACTCCGAATAAAATACTTCAAAATGAAGATCGCAATGCGTGGTAGGGTGGTAAATCAAAGGAAATGCAACTTCCTCGGACCAAGAGGAGCCATGTTGTAAAGGCATAAAGAATGTGAGATTACATCCAAAATCAGTCCGGGAATTAATCGAAATCAGGGAACGAAACCCTCCGGTCAAGAACCTCATAATGAACGGATCTACAATCAGTCCACCGACAAATGGAGTGACCATCGTATTTGCCGTGGCTACCGTGTAACCCAATCGCGTGTTTAATACATAATACCAATCATAATTTCCTCCGGGACAGCTCGAGAAAAAATCAAGTGCGCTATACATGGAATCCGGCTTCAGGTACTCATAACCCAGACGAATTCCCCAGCTTTCCCGAATGTATCTGTTTTTGGGAAAACATAGCACATCAGGGCCGATATAAATTCGATTCGGATGATCAGAATAAATGGATTGCGTCGTATCAGATCGACAGTTTTCTGCAAAGATTGTAGTTACAAATGCTGTGAATAGAAAAAGCGCTTTTTTCATATGTGATGTTTCCTGACGGTTTTTTTACGAACTTTAAGAAGGGAAAATATTTAACACGTTGATTCTTTTATTGTTAGATGAAGAAATTATTTAATTTCACTTCAAGAATTGATTTATTAACCCGCTAGCCAAATATGAGACAAATAGCTCGCTTTGATCCGGCTTCTCCTCGCTGACGCTCTTTGTCTCATATTTGGCCAGCGGGTTAATAAGGAGACTCTGAATAAGTGCTGTTTTGAAGATCGAGAGCGATTTTCGTAGTGAGATTGTGTTTGGATCACGACTCTAACTTCTTGCAAGTTAGCAGATTGCGCAAGCTCAATCGGAACTGAAAACTCGCCTCGAGATTCATTCATGACTTATTCAGAGTTTCCTTGATGATGAGCACTTGTTCATATGTGACATACCGGTCGCACAATCGGTTTTGGACTTGGCCAAAGCCAATTTTTAAATCACGTTCGATATAGTTAAGTTTTTGTATGTTTTAGTTTTAGTTAGTATTGACATTATGCTGTAGATTATCACATAATGTTACTAGTTAAATAAATCGGAGATTTAAATGGCAAATGATTGTCCAATTTGTTTTTTATCGGGTGGAACATTTCAAATTTGCGCACACCGCGTTGAGGGTGAGATAGTCAACAGAGTTCATCCAGATTTATTTCATTTGCATTGTCTGCAAGAAATTCGCAATAGCCGATGCCCGATGTGTCGGGATGTGATGATATTGCCCAACAAAAATCATCTTGCCTTGCATCAGACCGTTCAGTCGATCCGTCGAGCGGTTGGACCTCTGCTAACGATGAGCTGGTGGAAAAATCATCTTCAGCAGCTTGCTAACGCTGTTCATCGAGTGGCTGGATCTTTTCTGACGATGATTCAGAAAACATTTAGTCGATCCTTAACCCCTGCCGCGATTGAGCAATCAAATTTTGAAACAGATGTCATAGGCTTTGGCCATAACCATTCGCGGGATACTGTCCATGAAATGCGGTAGAAAAAAAACATTTCCTTGGGCTCGAGGAAATCTTGTTTGCGCAGCTGCCCAACAGAGTCGGCTCGACATGGTGGAGCAACTGATGCAAAACGGAAACATTTCAATCTGGCATCGACGAGCGGCAATTCAAACAGCTGGAGCAGCAGTATAACAGACCACCTTATAGCTTTGGGGCATCCAAAGTTCTGTCTTCCGATTCAATACGTCGAGTTTGATTGCTTCTTCAGTAGCTTGGGTTCGTTCTCTCCGAGCAGTATGCCGCGCACCCAATCTGGAGATAATCTTAATACAAATTCCGAAAAAGATCACCTCAGCGGAGAACTGAATTGTCCAAGATCTGATGGCCTTGCTTCTTTAGCCAAGCTTCAAATAAAGGTTCCTGTTAATTTTCCTCTTAGATCCACTCTCCGTCCACATTTTATCAACATTTCATTGTCATCAAATAAATATTTCGTTAATTTCTGATTAAGCCCAAGGAATGATAGACAAGGGCGAACAACTTCAACAAAGAGATTGTATGTCAGGATTTTACGCATTTAATTCAGCTTTTCCACAACATAGCAAATGTTATTTGTGTTCGTTTTTTTTAGATGATGGAAGAAATTTACTTGGTCATGACAACCATGATTTTCATGAGGATTGCATTATGACAATCCTTCGCTCAAATCCGACAACGCATCTTCCATGCCCTATTAGAAGATGTGGTTTTGTAGCGACTCATATCAATGGAGAAAGTATCGCGATGATTTTAAAAGCCATGGGCATCAGACCGGTTTATGTCGGTTTTTCAACACGTCCTGATTTATCTACGACGAAAAAGACCCTGTTTGACTCAGATGGATTTATAGCTCTCGATGGCGCTCCATCATCCAGAGAAGCCGGGAGAGCTCTAACTATTGTTGCTCATGAAGGCGACGACGGTCGTAAAATTGGGCAGCTTTTAGGATATTTTCGATCAAAAAATGTCGCCGTTCCTGATGTAGACCGCGGAGAAGCCGGATTAACTGTCATGATTAATAATCAATTCCACGCATTCGAGCTCCTCATACAAGGCGATCAGCCGGTTGACAGCAATAACTTTCTATCAATTTCCATGCAGGCGATCAAATCCAACAAACCTGAGTATATTCGAGTTTTGTGGCGTGATAAAAAAACTGATCCTGCTTTCCAAGCGGTAATAATTAAACAAGCGCTTAAACTTAAATCATTTGATGTAGCTCATGAAATGTTAATATCGTTAAGATCACCCATTCCGGATGAATATGTAAATGAGTTTTTTAAAATCGCTGCGCGTTTCGGACAGCGAGCAATCTTGATATTATTACGAAAGCAGCCGATTAGTTTAGCCGCCTATGAAGAGGGAATTCAATTATTGAAACAAAATCAATTTCCCACGATCGCCGCATGGCTTGATGAAACGAGATGAACCATACCGCTATCCGCCTAAACATTTGATTTTATCAACATCATTATAAATTTTTTTAAAGAAAAATTTACGCCCCCCATTTATTTGAACACCGTTCATTATAATTTTATATACGTTTCAATTTCAACAACTTACATCTTCTATTCACTCAACAAAATTCAATGTTGTTTTGTTTGTAATTAATATTGATTTTTTTGTTTTAAATTAGTAAAATATTTATAAGTAATACAATAAAACGGAGGATTTTATGTCATTATTAGCAATTGAACAGTTTCGAGATACCGCTCTGGTAATAGTTGATGTACAACCGGATTTTATGCCCGGAGGAAGTTTGCCAATTACTAATGGAGATCGGGTTATTCAACCAATAAATGAGGTGGCGCGGTATTTTAAACACATCGCATGTTCACTCGATGATCACCCGGAGAATCATTCCAGTTTTGAAACGTGGCCGAGACATTGTATCCATGGTACGGAAGGACAAAAATTGCATAGCGGCTTGAAGCTAGACAAGGTTGCTTTCACGGCTTTAAAAGGATTAGACCCTGCGTATGATAGCTATAGCGCTTTTTATATCGGCGGTACTGATACTCGAGGGCTGCCACTATCTACCGGTTTGAATGAGTTTTTAAAAGGCGAAAAGATTAATAAACTTCTGTTTTGCGGTGTTGCAACAGATTTTTGCGTAGATGCAACGGTAAAAGATGCGATTGATTTAAAATATGAATGTCACGTTTATGAACCTGGAACAGCAGCAGTTGGAAATCAAATGAAAGCTCTACAAAAGATGGAAGATTTAGGAGCTAAAATCATCCATACTTGGGATGAAGCAGCCATCAAAGCATTTCAAAGGGGTTGATCCTTTAAGGAAGTATACCGATATACTACTGTCGGCCTGAATCTTTGATGTTCAGGCCGATAGCAGTCTATATCGATCAATTGAAAGAAGAAAAAGGCTGCAATTTTTGAGCGAAATAATCTTTGAAGGCGTCTCCTTCCATTAGAAAAACCTGATATGTTGATAAATCTCGAATCCCCTCTTTTGAGGAAAAAATCAATTCAGGAATTTCTCCGTTCATTTGATAAAGATCAATTTCATCCATTATATCTAGATAATAGGGCCAAAGAGCGCTAAAACGGGCGCGATACTCGCTTAACATTGCCTCCGTCATGGCACGACCTTCTTCCCATTCTCTTTTTAAAACCCTTTCATTTGCCACATTTTTATCAACATAAAGCCCAATAAGCTGAAGATGGTATCCTCGTTTTTTTGCCTCGAGGAAATCAAAATATGAGCCTTCCGCCCCGCAAGTGCGGTCGTAAATAATGGAGTAATTGGATTCTATGGCAAAACGAACCATTGTCTGAGCCATTTCACGGGCAGGACGCCACCATTTTTCGAACGCCTTTTTTGCCTTAATTTTTATTAAATCCTCTTGATATCCGGGAAGGGCTACCATCACCTCATCCATGTCATGCAAATGAACGTTTTCCATTTTTAAGAACTTCTTGCGAAATCTCGTTTTACCGGCCCCGGGAGAACCTCCAATCGCAATCAAAAAGGGTCGATCATTTGAGGAAAGATGATCCAAAAATTGCTCATAAAGCTTTCTTAGAACGAGTTCGCTTTCTTTGTATCCCTCTTGAGTTTCAGAAAATCGCACAAAATCGTTGAATAAGCTCTTCACAAAAACACTCCCAAAGTCCGCGATAAATGATGATTCTTCTATCGAACAAGGGGTATAAATGCAAGACGGTATGTGAAATTTTTTAGATATTAAATCCACAACGCCTGATGACGTTCACCAACCTCTCTTCACCAATTATTTCTACAAATTGCTCTAAGAGCTCTTCATCATTCAATCTTCGGCATAGATTTTTCAGCTCTCCACTATAGCTGGGCATAATTTTTTCAAACTCTTCCTTCCATCCGGGCACACTCATGAAAGCCATATAAGTCGATAGAGATATTTGATCACCTGCTAGAACGAGCTGAGGTAAAAAACGCTCAACTAAAGGATCTGCAATCATCTGTTGGATTTGTACAGCTGATCGCTGTTTGAGTTGATCAATTTCTTCAAACATGTTGATTCGTTCTGTTTCGGAAAAATAATAAAAACGCTCGCAATACTCTCTTAACATTTTTAATGTAATTTTAGAATAACTGGCGCAGGGCATGCATTCTGATTCATTTAATTTCACAGAGTCGCGCCAACTTTCATCCAACAACAATTTCAGTGTAAACACGTAACTGGATGATGCTGTTTTTTGAGGTAGAATCCGCCTCAACAATTCATCAAATTCTCTCTCATCATCGGGCGTTAGAGGTTCATGTGTATAGGAATGATATCTAACAGGTGTATCAGGTGTAAAAACACCTTCGGTCCAAATGATTTTTGGATGAGATGAGCCGCATCCTTTTGGGCCGATCAAACTATATTCATAAATATTTGATGTGTCGATTACTGAAATAGGTAGATCATGAAGAATGCCTAATTCATTGATTGATCCGGTAATCGTGATGATGTTTCCCCCCTTGGCATACCTTTGGAGTTTTGCAAAAAGCTGATCATCTTCATTGTACCGCACACCGGCAAAAAAGTGAGGATCTGTACCGTATCGACTATCCCACCAGCGCTCTACTGAAAAATAGGTCTCTGCCATTGCTTGAAGATTGCTGTTATAATAGTTATTCATATCCAACGATAAGTCGCTTTCCTCGATCAGGCTTCGAATTTTTGCTAGTCGATTGTGATACTCAAAAGGATTCACAGGTTTTTGACACAGTGATAGAAACTCGTTTCTTGATTTGGATAAGCGAAGAAGAAGAATGGCAAAATCCATATAAGCCTTAACCTTTGGATTGATATCCAAGATAATTAAGCCTTTGCATAGTTTTTCATCGCTTAATATTAGATCGGCAAACGATCGCTCAGTACCAGTAGACACGATATATCCCGGAGCCATATTGGCTAGTAGAGCCTGAATATCCTTCGGATTTGGTTCGTTGGGGGATAAATGTTGATCAAACTCATTGGCAGCCAGAGCCTGTAAAACAGTGATTGTTTGTTGTAAGAGGTTCTCAAGGGGTGGCGAGGCTTCTCTTTTCGGAAAACCAAAACTTAAATCAGTTGCAGATGGACCTGATGGGAGGAGATGGCTCGTTGCCGCTCCAGCCATTGCAATTGCATCTTTTGCTGATTGAAGTGATGGAATAGTTGGTAATGCCTGAATGACGCCCGGTTTAGTTCCGAAGGCTGCTTCATTAGTAGGGTCAATTTTAAAAGCCATAATTCCCATTTTTAATATATTATTAATTAAAGATTCATTATTGTTACTTATAATTATAAATATATTGTAATTAACCGTCAAAAGAATTATTCTTTTATAACTAATAATTGAAAAATCAAATATTTTTTATTACTCGTTCCATCACAAAAGCAAAAAACCCGAAATTAGTAAAATAATTATTATACTTTACTATTAAGTTTTTATAACAAATTAATAAAATAATCAGTTGAAATTTTAGCGTTAGTTATTATATAATTAACTAAACACTAACAAGGATTTTTATGGGAGCCGGAATATGCGTTATTTGTCAGTACCTCCTACCCGCAGAGAATGAAGAAGTCGTCCGCGTCCTTCATGATGGACAAGACCCCGACCCCGCAATCCATCTTTTTGATCGAGAATGTCTCAACCAATGGCATGAGAGAAATGCCGATTGTCCTATTTGCAGACGAGTTATTCGTGAAATCGTTCCCTACAGACCAAACGATGCCATCGAATCGTGGCCATCGACATTTCGCCGCTATGCCGGAAGAATATCTAGACTGTTTACTTCTGTTAATCAAGCCGTCCATCGGCTGCCGCGCCCCCAAGACGCAGTAGACTTTGTTCACCGAATGCAAGACTATGTTGCACCATTACCCGGAGACCTTCTAGCTAATGCTGTTGAAGAGGGGGATACAGATAGAGTTAATGAACTTCTGGACATTCACGCTCCGCGCATTACCTCTCAAGACATAGATCATGCATTGCTCCGCTCTGCCCATAATGGATTTTCAGGACCTTTTACGAGCTTGCTGAGATCCGGCAGGGCTTCAAGCACAGCTATTGGTCAAGCGCTGATTATTGCCGCCTCTATGACTCATCAAGATTTAGTGCAATCGATTATAAATATGGGCATTCCAATTTCAGAAATGGATCGAGGCGCAGCCGCATTCAACGCACTCGTTAACAACTATGCAAATATTTCCAGATTACTACTAAATAACGGCCGCATTTCAACCCATTATGCAATCCAGTTTTTAATGAATCAGAACTTGAATGGTTCATCAGAGATCATTCGATTGGTATTGATCAACAACACGGATATTCCTCAGATAACAATTGATGATGCATTCGAAACGGCGGTCGGGCAGGGCCGTCGGGACATTATTAGAATCATGGCACAAAGCGGGACTATTTCAGCCGTTGCACTGCGCCAGGCCAAAAGAATTGGCAGAAGGTACAATGATGAAGAAATCAACGCTATATTACGGCAAGCACGAGCACGTCCCAGGGGGGATATACGCATTCCTATTAATTTTGCACATGCAGCGGCACCTCATATTGGAGAATTTGCTGAACGCCTTATTTTAACAGGATTGAGTTTATTCACGATCTATGCAGCAATTTCCATGGCGAGATTTATTGATTAGAGACATACCGCTGCCGGCCTGAATCTTTGATTTTTGACTCGGCCAAAGCCCCAATAAATTTTGACTTGCGATGTGACGATTCTCGCTCTCTTTTTAACCAATGCATCTAAAACCCTAGACTTTTTCTGTTTTTGAAGTAACATGAAAAAAAAGACGGGATCAGATGATTTTAGCTGGAGATATTGGCGGAACGAACACGCGGCTTGCGCTATACGAAAAGGCGCGAGGGTCTGTGAGAGTGGCGGAGGGGCGGTTTTTAAGCAAAAACTATCCGAATCTTCTTTCGATTGTGCAAACCTTTTTGAAGAAGCATGACAATGTTGTTCCAACGCGCGCAGTCTTTGGTCTTGCCGGTCCGATAGAAGACGGCCAATGCCAAGTAACGAACTTACCCTGGTTCGTCGATGCCAAAATGATGGAGAAGGAGCTGAAAATTCCATCGGTCACGTTGATAAATGATTTAGAAGCATTTGCCTGGGGCCTCCAAGCGCTGAAACCCCAGGAGCTCTGTTTACTGCATGCGGGAAAACCCAAGATTGTTGGCAACAAGGCGCTCATCGCTGCCGGAACCGGCTTGGGAGAAGCGGGTCTATATTGGGACGGAAGGCAACACCATCCCTTTGCGACAGAAGGCGGGAATGCAGATTTTAGCCCGCGTAATGACCTTGAATTCGAACTAATGCACTTTCTCAAAAAAACCTACACCCATGTTTCTGCCGAAACGGTTATCTCAGGTCCCGGCCTCTACCTTATTTATCAGTTTCTCATTGATTCAGAATATGAAAAAGCATCGAAAGAAGTGCAAAAAGAAATGTCCGAAAAAGATCCTTCCGAGGTTGTCTCAAATTGGGGCCGCCATTATCGCGACCCCGCCTGCACGCGTGCCGTCGAGTGGTTTATTTCTCTCTATGGAGCAGAAGCCGGAAATTTGGCTTTGAAGGTATTGGCACGGGGCGGTGTATATGTCGCCGGCAAAATTGCGACAATATTTGCTGAAAACATCAAAAAAGGCGGATTTGTGAAGTCCTTTCTCGAAAAAGGCGTGTCAACCCCTTTGATGAACTCTATTCCGATCTATCTGGTTCTCAATGAAGAAACACCTTTATTTGGCGCGTTTGAATACGCGCGAGCTCATCAAGGAAACACTGAATAAGGAGCTGTGAAATGAAGCGTAATTATTTTGTCATTTTTCTAATCATGCTAATATTCATCATCATTTCATTCGTGACGAACATATCGGGTTCGCTCCTTCCGGACATCCAGACATCGTTAAACCTCAGCCTCGCACTTGTGACCTTAATTCCGAGCCTTCTTCTTTGGGCATACGGCTTTTCAATTCCCATCGGCATGCTTGCAGAGCGTTATAATATCAAAACAATGCTCCTGGTCTCGTTGATTTTGGCATTTCTGGGCTGTTTTCTTTTCGCTATCGAACCCACTTACGCCATGGCGCTTTTATCGCTTTTCACCATCGGCGTGGGATTTTCATTGGCGCAGGTCATCATCAATCCGCTTCTTCGCGTTGCCGGAGGCGAGAAGCATTACGCCTTTTTCAGCAACATGTCGCAAATGGTTTTTGCCGCAAGCTCCGCTGTAAGCCCTCAGCTCTTTGCGTACCTAACGACGCATCTGAAAGACCCTACGCTGCCACAGAACTTCTTCATTGCGCTTCTCAATAAAGTGGTGACGCCGGGCATGCCATGGATTTCGCTTTATTGGGTATTTGCCCTAATGATCTTTTTGATACTCCTGTTGATATCCTTCGCCAAACTCCCGCCGCTGGTACTAAATGAATCGGAAAAAGTCGGATCTCTCGATACAATAAAATACCTTTTCACAAAGTCCACAGTTTGGATTTATTTCGTAGGCATCTTATGTTATGTCGCCACCGAAAACGGTGTGTCCAACCTAATCTCTTTATTCCTTCAAAAGTATCATAATGTGGATCCGACACGCGCAGCGCAGATCTCGGTTTCCGGATTCTGGGGCGCAATGGCCCTCGGATGCGCGGTGAGTCTCATACTCTTGAAGCTGTATGATTCGAGGAAAATACTTTTTGTTTTTATGACATGCGGCATCATTACGCTTCTGCTGTCGCTCTTCGGCACCCGAGATATGGCGCTCATCGGTCTTCCCATGATGGGATTCTGGTGCTCCGTAGGCTGGCCGATCGTTTTTTCCCTCGCTCTGAACTCCTTAGAAAAGCACCACGGTTCGTTCGCCGGAGTCTTATGCACCGGCATTATCGGCGGCGGCATCATGCTTCCTCTGATTGGCGAGTTGGGCGACATGTTCGGCTTGCGCATCGGCATGCTTGTGATCTGCCTGTCGATAGGCTATCTTATATTTATCTCGCTGTGGGCCAAGCCTCTTGTGAACAACGAGACCATCAACTCCAAGAAAAAGGCTTCTCAGACACTGTGAGACGGGATGATGTGTGCGACCGTTACCGAGTTTCCGTAATCTTTTTTAAATGAACCGGAGCATCCGGATTCAATCCGCGCTCAACGGCGATTTTGGCTATCATCACGTAAAAAGATTGAATAAACAGTAATGGATCTTGAATCGAATTTTCAGAAACCGGCAAAGGCAATATCAAATCCGCACAATTTTTATCCTCGCCCTTCAAAAGATTCGGAGCCACTGCCAAGATTGATTTTCCTTCGGCCTCTTTAATTTTTCTCGACAAAGTGAGTACCCCCTTCAGAGCTTGATCATTTTGAGCGATCAATAAATAGGGATGATTTTTTTTTATCAAAGCGAAAGGCCCGTGCAAAACTTCAGCGGCGCTATATGCTTCCGCTTGAATGGAAGCCGTTTCCTTACACTTCAATGCGGCTTCTTGAGCAATGGCAAAACTTAATCCTCGAGCCAATATCAGGGTATCCTCAATGTTTCTAAACAACGGAATCGCTGCCGACCAATCCTTTTCCAAAGCTTCCTGCAATTTTTCGGAGAGATTTCCCAGGCTTGCAAATAAGTCTTTATTTTTGGACCAAATAGCCACGAGCTGCAATAAGACCGTCAATGATGCAATATAGGATTTGGTTGCAGCCACCGATTTCTCAACTCCCGCGCCGATGGGAACCACAAATTCAGACGCTTCCGCCAACGGTGAATTGGCTTGATTTACAATTGCTAAAGTAATGGCGCCATTCTTACGCGCTGATTGCATCACTTCACAGATGTCCGGACTTTGTCCCGATTGGGAGATCCCGATCACCAAAGCATTCTTAACTTTTAGCTGTGATCGATAGAGAGTTAAAACCGATGGAGCGGAAGATGCTGTCACCAAGCCTAATTGCGTTTCGATTAAATATTTCGCATACGTACAGGCATGATCGGAACTTCCGCGTCCGATCGTCATGACAAAAGAAAGAGAACTTTTATCTAATCGAGCCGCTATATTCCTCAATAGCGAATCATTTTCTTTCAGCTGCTTGGCGATTATAGAGGGAACTTGCCTCGTTTCCAGCTCCATTTGAGTCATTGTCATCGCGTCTTCCTGTCGTTTTTAATGAGGAACTAACAATGCAAATGACTGTTCATTCTGACAATCAATAAAATATCCCCATCTATTTATTATCTCTAATTGATCCAATCTCATTAGTCTAGATAATTTTATAAACAGCCACTGATTATGCCACGCGTAATCATGCAAAAGGATTTGACAGCAACTTAGAGACAGCTCTAATCTTGGTGTCAAATCGAAAAAGGCTTTTTCAATGAGCTTATCTTTAAGGCAAAAAAAACTCATAAAAACAAAGCACTCTTTAGCAACTGCCTTCGCAAAAAAGCTGAAAACACAAAAATTCGATCAAATCTCTATCAAGGATATCTGCGCAGAAACAGATGTTTCAGAAGCCTCTTTTTTTAACTATTTTCCTCAAAAAATCGACGTTATCGCTTTTTTATTCAAAGCAAAGATATTCAAAACTTACTGGACCATTGAACCTCTTCAAAAAACACTGTCATTTACACAATGCATTGAAAAAACATTTGAGTGTTTTGTAGATGAGATCAAGCACCCTTTCATTTTTTTTGAAATGCTTTCCATTATCGGAATGCATAAAACGCAAATGGCCTCATTTGCCATTTCTGCAGAAGAGCTCCAATGCATTTATCCGCATTGCAGCAATGCCGAAAAAATCCACATGCACACAATGCATGAATTTTTTGAAGAGATGATTGAGCATGCCATCGAAAAAAAACAGATCCCTGCAACGATCTGCAAAAAAACACTCGCTCAGTTTTTAATGATAATCTTAACCGGAGTTCCTTTATCTATCCCCATTTCAGAATTTACAAATCTAACGGAAACTTATCGAAAACACCTTTCGCTGCTTTGGAGGATTTTTCAACTATGAAATATTTCCTGATCGCGTCTCTATTTCTTTTTACGAGCGTTTTTGGAGAAACCATACCGCTCAATTTGTCGGAAACGACCACTCGCGCCATTCGTGAAAGCGAAGATTATCAAATCCAAAAAAATGAAGTGATCAAATCCGAGTACAAAACCAAGGAAACCGCCTCCATTTTATATCCTCAAATCACAGGTGAGCTGACCTATCTGAACAATTTAAAATATCCCGAAATTCCCTCCTCGCGAATGATCAAAAACTTTATTTTTGATGCCGGAGTCAACGTCAATCAAATCATCACGACTTTTGGGAAAATTTCCTCATCGATCGCTGCGATGAAAAAATTCACCACCATGAACAGATTTCGGGAAGAGAGCATAAAAGACGAAGTGGTGTTCAATAGCAAGCTCTTGTATTTCAACGCCTATTTTGCAAACAGGGTTTTACAAATCACCAAAGAGTCATACGAAAACGTCCTCAAAAACAAAGAACTCTTAGAAAAAAGCTCTGAAACGGGAAGATTATCCACAAGAGACAGTATTAAGCTCTCCGCTGATGTCGCCGCCCGAATACCGCTGATTGCGAATGCAGAGTCCTCATATAAGATTGCGATAGAATCTTTAAAAAAAGCTTTAGGAATCGATCCCGATTCAGATATCGAACTCATCGAAGGTTACCGTACCAACTACGGAAATTTTAACATTAAGCAAGCAATTGCACATTTAGAACAGCATCAACCCGTATTGAAAGCCCTGAAGCAATCCATCGGCGCCCAAGAAGATCTGATAAAAAGCAAAAGGGCCGAATATTTCCCCAACTTGTCTGCTTTTTTCCGCTACAACTACAAGGGCGCAAGTGATGAGTATTTTATCGGCAACGACACTCTATTTAACTACACTGCCGTTGGCTTTAACTTGCAAATCCCTCTTTTTTATGGAACCCGAACAAGAGACAAAGTTCGACAGAGCGTCGCAGACAAAGACAATGCAATTTTGACCTTCGAAAAAACAAAAAAAAATCTGGAGCTGGAGCTCGAGAAAGCCATTATCGAATACAATGAACTGATCACAACACTCCCCGCCAATGAAGAAGCGGAAAAATTGGCGCAAGAATCTTTCCGCCTCAGTCAAAATTTATTCGCATCCGGCCAGCTTTCCGCAACAGACTTAAACGATGCGGAAATGATGCTCATGAATCAAAAATTTAAAAAAGAAACCAGCTTATTCAAATTGCAGGTAGCACTTGCAAAAATTGAGCGATTAACTTGCATAGGAGCTACTTATGAGTAAAAAATCCTTTTTTTCTTATGCTTTCTGCATTCTCCTTTTGGCTGTTTTGGTATTTATTAAACAACGATCCATCACGGAGAAGAATCAAAAACCGGCCATCAGTTTTTACTCTTCCTGGAAAAAAGATGGAAAGCCGGTTCTTGTACAGAAAATCACAAAAAACGATCTGGAAACCACATGGAAAATGACAATCTCATTAGATGCGGACAATAATTATATCGGCTATATTCCTAAATCCGTTCAGCGTTCTATTTCAACAGCATCAGCCGTTTTAATTCATTTCCAAGAAAAAACAGTTCCCGCAACGATCTGTCATATCGATTCTCTCCCCGAAATGAATTCCGGAATGTGTGTCGTGAAGCTCTCCTGCCAAGAAAAATTGGGACAGGAAAACGAAAAATACCTTGCCGAAGTCACGACCTCCGGAATGAAAAACGTTGTCATCTTGCCCTACGATGCGATCCAGACTGAAAACAGTCAGTCTTTTGTTTGGACCATTAAAGACAAAAAAGCCCACAAGCAGCTAGTGACTTTAGGAGAACGAAACAATAAAGGAATTTTGGCTCAAGGCGTAAAAGAACACGAACTCATCATCCGTAACGGTGCGGAAGCCCTCAAAGAAAATGATCCTGTAAAAATAACTTATGGAAATTAACCTATGATCGAATTTTTCATTAAACGCCCAGTTACCACAATCATGTTTGTTTCTGTTTTCGTAGTGCTTGGGATTTTTTCTTTTTTCAACCTAAAACTAGACAAACAACCCAAAGTCGACTTCCCCATTGTCACCGTTTCTTTTGTGTACCCGGGAGCGACTCCAGTCGAAATCGAAACATCGATCACCAATAAGATAGAGGATGTTCTTTCTGAGATTTCCGAGGTAAAAAAAATTCGAAGCACCTCCTATGACAATTTTGGTTATGTGTTCGTCGAATTTCTTCTCTCATCCGACGTCAATACAAAGCTGATCGAAACAAAGGACAAAATCGACAGTATTCTCCATCTTCTTCCCGAAGGAATGAAAAAACCGATCGTCGCTAAATTCGACCCCTTTCTGGAATCGGTTGTTGATCTTTCACTTTCCAGCGACACCCTGACTAAAAAGGATCTTTACGAGCTCGCAAACACCACTTTAAAAGACCAAATACTTGCGATTAAGGGAGTTGCGAACATCGATATTTTCGGTGGAGAAAAAAGGCAGATCAATCTCTCTTTAGATCCCATGCTCATGAAAAAGCATTACGTTGCCTTGGAAGATGTGATCGCAACCTTAAAAATGAAAAATAAAAATATCCCCGCGGGGCTTTTGGAAAATGGAAAGAGATCTTTCAATTTTCGATTTAATGGAGAGTTTGAAACATTAGCAGACATTGAAAATACACTCGTCATGACAAGAAATGGCGAAAGCATTCCAATAAAATTGATTGGCGTAGTGGAAGATGGCATAAAAAAAGTTGATACCATCGCCCGATTCAACGGAAAAAATGTCGTCGGAATTTCTGTGAAAAAAGCTTCCGACAGCAACTCCGTTGATATTGCCCAAAAAATCATCGGCAAGTTTTCGGCACTCTGTTCTTCTCTTCCGGAAAATGTCACTTTAGAGATGGCCAACGATACGACAAAAGTCATTGTCGCTGAAAACCACAACACCCTCATTACGATTCTGGAAGGAATTCTTTTGACTGTGGCCATTCTTTATTTATTTACCGGAAGTCTTCGTCTAACACTGATTTCCACCATCACCATTCCCATATCCATTATTTCCTCATTTTTCCTGATGGATCTTTCCAAATTTTCTATTAACTTTTTAACTCTTTTGGCAATCGCTACCTCGATCGGAATCTTAGTAGCAAACACCTTTGTGGTGATTGAAAACTTCTGGAAACATCTAAAAGCCGGTGAAAATGCTTTTGATGCCGCCGTAAAAGGAACGAAAGAGGTTACCGTAGCTATCCTAGCTTCTACGGGAACCCACCTAGTGGTATTTGCTCCGATTGTATTTATGGGTGGAATCGTGGGTAAATTCATGGTTTCCTTCGGCCTTACCGTGATCTATATCACCACCTTTTCTCTTATCGTCTCCTTCGCTCTGACGCCCATGCTTTGCTACACCATTTTGAAAAACGAAAAAACGACACCCAATAAACTGGCCGGATGGGTCAATCGTTTCATGACTTTTTTGATTCGAAAATACCAAACCATATTTCAGCACACCTTCCGCTTTCCAAAAACCTTTTGTCTCCTCATTATTTTTGGAATTCTTTCGATCAAATTGATCACTCCCTATATTGCAAGCAATTTCATGCCCACCTCCGATAAAGATCTCATTTCCATTAATATTGATATGCCCCAAGGGTCTCTCATAGAAAAAACATTAGAGATGACCGACAGGATCGAAAAAAGAATCGCTACAATCCCCGAAGTATCGTCCTATTTTTCCGTGATTGGGAAAGCGGGAGTTGAAAAGTCTTCGATTTCGGTAAAGCTTCTTTCTGCAAAAGAAAGAAAAAGATCCGATGTCCAAATCATCGAAGAGCTGATTCCTTTCCTATCCGAAATCGTCGATGCGGAAATCTCGGTAAATCGTGCAGATAAAAAAGGCTTCGATGCGGGAGATATTACCATCAATATCCAAGGTTCCGATTATGACGCGATGATTGACTACACGCAAAAATTGAAACACAAAATGATCGATACCGGCTATTTCCAATCCGTTTCTTCGACATATAAAATCCCTAAAAAAGAAGTCAAATTCCTCCCCAATCAAAAACTGTTTCAGGAATATGGATTAAAGGAGGCGCAAATCGGAGGATTGATTCGCTCAGCCATTTATGGAGATAACTCTAACATATTTAAAAACAATGGGAAGGAATACGATATTCTGATCAAATTGGATGAAAAATATACGAAAGACTACAACGACATTCGATATATTGACGTGATTTCTAAAAAAGGTCTCATTCCGGTGCTGGAACTGGGGTCATTAAAAGAACAAAAAGCCGTTCCCGCGATTGAACATGAAAACAAAAAAAGGATTCTGAAGCTCAATGGCTTTTTAGCTAAATCTGATCCCGGACACGTAAATGGTATTTTACAACAATCATTTTCAGAAGTTGTAAAAGACAAGGATGTGAATTATTCATTTGGGGGCCGTGGTGAAATGCAAAAAGAATCCGCAATCGAAGTCGTCAAAGCCTTTCTTTTGGCCGTCATTTTAACTTATATGCTGCTGGCCGCGATCTTGAATTCTTTCATCTATCCCGTTTCCATCATTCTTTCGATTGTGACTTCATTTATCGGCGTCTATTACACTCTGTTTTTCCTGGAAGAATCGATCAACTTGTCTTCCATGCTTGGCATGGTGATGCTCGTCGGTCTGGTGGTCAATAACTCAATTCTTCTTCTCGATGATGCCATCCAGAAAATAAAACAGAACGTTCCTTTAAAAGAAGCGATTTGGTCTGCTGTAACTGCAAGATTTCAGGTCATTGTCATGACATCATTGGCCATCATTTTAGGCGTACTGCCCCAAGTATGGGATATTATGCCCTTTAAATCTTCTATGGGAGCCGTGATGCTTGGAGGAATGCTTGGGTCTTTAATTTTCTGCTTTCTCTTTACTCCCATCGCATTTTACTACATCGAAAAATTGAGAAGGAAATTCTCGAGAAACAAAGATTTGCAATCGATCTGATAACGCGGTAAGCGGCTATACCGAACATGGTTCATAAATTGGTTTTATGCATCGTCGACTTGCCACAATCTTTGAGTCCGCGTCCATCGCCCAACTTATTCAAGTTGGGCTGCTTCCGCGTCGGCTTCGCCTAACTCAAATCTTAGGCGTCTTCTCGCCTCAATTCCGATTTTTGAATCACGTTCGGTATATCGCCGCTTACTGCTTTCTTGATCAAATAATGAGAGCTCTTCCGGATAATGCTTTTGAATCCAAAGCCGGGTTTTAGCTAAAAGATATTGCTGTTGGGCGGAAAAATAGGCGCTATCTTTCAGATTCGGATCCTCACGAAAGCTCCCGACATCAAAACAAGCAATTTCATTATCAATAAAACCATAATTGTTATAGTAACTTCTGTCTGAATTAATAATGCCTTTTCGCATAGTATTCGATACATGCCTCACTAAATGTCGGATAATGGCATGAACTTTTTCTTGTTCCTTTTTTTGAGTACACTCTTTGAGTAAACCACAAAGGGGTTTCATCTTTTTTTGGATTATAAACACTTCATGATCAATATCAATCATGCGCGATCTTCGAAAACCGTCATAAATGGTTACTGACATTTTTAAGTGGTCTGTGGGGTTTAAATGCACATAAATTAACCCACACTCATTTTTAAGCTTTTCATAACCGATTTTATTAGCAGAAAAGTACTTATCGCGTTTTGCTTGCTTTCGGGCTTTTTTTTTGTTTCTGATCGTTTCTAAAAACGAGGGAAGATGAAATTGCTGAACAAGAGGATGCAAACAATAGTGAAAGCGTGGAGCTAATTTTAATACGTATTGATTATCTTTGCTCACGAGAACATACGATTGATAACCGCGCCCCAAGTAGGTGAAATTTTGTGACAGGATTTTTTTTATCTCTTCCTTGTCCGGCGGATTTTCAACCTCCCATTTTGGGTCAAAACAAGAACATGGAAGGGTGCGATAATGAAAATCACTGATCAAAAATCCACATGCAACAGTAACAGCAACTAGAAAAATAAAAAAAAGTTTTAACACATTCATACGCTACGCATTTTTTTGATCGGTTCAACTATGTTATATGGATCAATTTTTCACCATCGACGATATCTCAAACGCGCCTCTCATTTATACCGGGAATGATTCAAAAATCGTATTATGCCCAGGAAGTGCCTTGAATTTGAATCACGAGCGGTATAATTACTAAATATTTTTTATTAATCAAATTATTATTTAACATTTATAAAATATCTTGCAAAAACGGCTAGTTTTTGATACACTTTATTTAAATAACAAACAATTAATAACATGACAATAAAACTAACGCAAGGCGAGTTAAGGTCTCAGATTTTAGACTGTCGAGAAGAATATCTGTCCCTAGGGGTTATCGATAAATTTTCTTCATTTGATCGGTGGTTGCAAGCAAACAACTTAACCAAAAATCTGAAAAACAAACCCACCCTCATTGCTGAAAAAAAATTAAATGGCTATCGAGTTAGGTGGGAAAACGAAAGAACAGCCGCTTTCGATCGCTACCTTGATATCAACATGACGCGGCTATATCAGATTTATGAAAGATCCTTAAGCGGACAAGTATATTGGGCTCACGAGGCGCGAGCGCAAAGAACTGCACCCCCACTGAATTTAAAGCTTTTGGTTCATGAAGACAATCGCAGAACTATTTCGTGCAGCCCTGAATATCGTAATTTCGGCATCTTAAGCGACGAATCGGGGGGATGCATACTCGACTTTCCCAATTGGGATCTCATTATAAATGATGTTGTGTTCCTTGCTGCGGTTCAAGCGCGGCATGATGTGGCTATATTAAATCCTGTCAAAACGCTGGAAGAGACCCATCTCTGGGAAGCAGAATCGAATGGTCCGCGCGTTACGGGACGAGAAATTGTTATATTGCAGTGTGCAGGTTATCAACGATGTGGCTGGTCGAATCCATCTATGGAACAGGACGTCTTTTTTTGTCCGTCCGATTCGACTCGTACCGAGCAGATATCCCTCAAAGACTTTTGTCGGGCAGCAAAAGCCGTACCCAATGTTGAAAAAATTCTCCGATTTGCCCGAACGATCACGATGACCCCCTTTCAACGTACTTCGGCATGAGTTATACCGAATAATATGAACGTCTTAATTCTTCCGGAAGATCCCTTGCCTTTTTATCAATCGCGCTGACAGATTGGTTTGCCTTTTTCAGCGTAAAAGCGCTCGCCTTTTCAGGATCAGTACAAACAAAAACCCTGCCCAATTTATCTTCATCCTTATACGGCCACACCTTGTAGCCGGCAGCAAGCAGCATTAACACTTCTCTTGCAAGGGTTTTGGGAGCGTTTTGCGTGGGATCCCAAAATTGCGCTCTTTCATCATCTTCCACAGCATTCGTTTTTGTTGAATATTGCAAGATAAAAACTTTATGTGCGTGAATGGCTCCCAAAATCATCAAATCGTTTTTTAAGAGGTCCCAATGATTCGGAACGAACACACACCCCTCTCTTGTTTCATCTAAATGACCAAAATTGGATTCCATCAGCGGAGTTCTCAATTCGCTTGAGCCGATGACGACAATCCCTTTTTCCGACGAACCTAACTTCCCCCCTGCAAAAGCATTCATATAAATTCCATAGAGTGCCTGCATTTTTTTTTCTAATTGGGCATGAAACAATTGATAATATTCTGCATCGGCTCGTTGCTTTTGTTGACTTTGGTGGACAAGACTTACAGGTTTTGAATTTTGAAATTTTGGTTTTTTAAATTTATCGCCAACAAATGTTTCCAATGATTTCTTTAAAATCTGTTTCTCATAATGAGACTGATTTTGTTGAATCGAATCAAAGATTTCGCTTGATGAGAGCGGATGAGTCAAAGGACAAGCAAATAAACACATAATGTTTTTCACCCTCGCATACATCTGAAGATTTCCAATGATTGATAAAAATTTCTTATACTATTGTAAAAAAAAGATCAACATATGGTGATGCAGATGCGTTTTCATTCTATAATTGCGTTATTATACCCCCTCTCCAGTATCTTTGCGCAAGAGAATGCTCCTCAAACAGACCAATCAATCGCATACCGTCCATTATTTATCGACATACGCCACACGGAGCACCGAGGCATCGGTTATCAAAACGGTTACACGACCTTCGAGACTTTTTTTATTCCGTCCGACGAAGTCTACGGCTGCTATCCCTATTTTGATTTCCGCGCCCATGTCTTTAATGACGGCAAGACCGCATTCAACGCCGGCATCGGCGCTCGTTTTGCCAATGATCGCATTTGGGGCGTCAATACCTATTACGATTATCGTTCGACCAGAAAAAAGAAATTCAATCAGATTGCGGCCGGTATCGAGTCCATGGGCTTGCGCTGGGATTTTTTTGCCAACGGCTATCTCGTGGTCGGCGGTAAGAAAAGCCCCTATTACGACGCCCGGTTTAGCCACTTCGTAAATAACGATGCCTATCTCAAAGAACGAGTCGATTATGCGATGTCCGGACTCGACGGCAAGGTCCGCTACCACTTCCTTAAAAAAGAAGGCTGGGATCTCTACTTCGATATCGGCCCCTATTTTTACTTTAACAAGAAAAATGCGATCGGCGGCCAAGCGAAACTCGCAGCACAGATTGCCAATTATATCTACCTCGAAGCAAACACCAGCTACGATCATATGTTCAAGTGGATTGGGCAAGGAATCGTCGGAATCACCATTCCGCTGGGCAAAAAAGAGTGCGCCCCCGCCGCCTCAAACCGAACTTGCCGTGAAACAGTCGTCATGAGAAATCGACTGACCCAGATTCCGGCAACACAGGAAATCATCGTCGTCGATCGCCGCCTCCATTTCATGCCTGCAATTAACCCGTTGACCGGCCAACCCTACCATTTTAAATTTCTCAACAACTTGTATGGCTCCAGCGGCACATATCAGGATCCATATGGAACCCTGGCTGAAGCAGCCGCAGGATCTTCGGAGTATGACATCATTTATGTCTATCCCGGCGATGGAACTTCTAGAAATATGGACACGGGAATCGCGTTAAAAAATTATCAGCAGCTTCTCGGATCAGGAACTGAACAGGTTCTCATGACCCAGGTAGGCGAAATGAAGATCCCCAGCCAAACCTCCTCAATGCCCATCATTACCCACACCACAAATCCGGCTAGCGGCGTCAATGCGGTTACTTTAGCCAACCATAATACGGTGTCCGGCATTTATATTTACGGTTCCAATTTGCATGGAATTATAGGAACGGCAATCTCCGATGCAACCATCCGCAATAATCGGATAGAGCACTACAGTACTTCTAATGTACGAGGTTCAGGGATTTATCTGACAGGCGCTCTCTCAGGATCATTTCTAATGAACGGTAATACGATTTTACAGGTATCCCCAAGCTATGAAGGAAATGGGATTTATATTGAAACCGGCGTTAAAGGTGGTGCGACAACCGATGTGTGCACAATCAATATTTGGGGTAATAATCTCACAACAGACCGCGAAGTCATCGACATTTATACATATGCCGACACAACGACCTATCTTGAAATCCGTAGCAATACAGTTTTAGGAACGGGAGTGAAGTATGGAATTCATCTTGAACCCTCTAATCAAAGCCGACTTTATTATACCGTTACAAATAATTCGAGCTCTTCATATCAAGGAGCAATGCGGATTAAAGGCGCCGATAACTCATATTCGAATGGAACAATCTCCCATAACACCTTTTTCAATTCGCTGACTGGGTTAGACTTCTTTACAGACGCCGGCACGTGTAGGATGATATTAACCGCCAATGACAATAAATTTTCTAACAATACACCTTACCAGTTCCACTCCTACATTTCAGTAGGCACACCTAGTTCTTTACAATGTATACGATTAATGAGCAACATTGCTCCAGATACAAGTACACAATCTGGTTTTGTAATGGAGAATTTAAGCCCTACTTCATGGATCAACATCTCTTCGTTTACGAGAAACGAAGGAACCCTTCATGAAATTGGTCATGTTTCGCATAATCCAACATGTGACTAATTCTTTCTAAGTACAGTGTTTGCAAATACGCACCCCGCCGCAATCAACCGATTGTTCGCGGGGTGCCGTGTCATCGGATTTTCGACTTGGCCAAAACCGATTTTTGAGTTACGTTCGGTATAAAGTCATTCGATCGACTTTACAAGGAAACCGTTCGATGCAAGAGCCCAAATTTCATTGTATTCATCCGGATTTTATTCATCACCAAAGCCATGCCTACTTGTATGGCCGCGAGATCGTTTTCGGCATGCAAGATGGCATGGTTTCTGTCGTCGGCGCACTCACGGGCATCGCTGTCGGTACGAACGATCTTTTCGTCATACTCCTTTCCGGAATAGCAATCATTGCTATCGGCGCGATTTCAATGGCGATCGGAACTTTCATTTCCATTGGAACGGAAAGAAAAATGCAAAAACGCATGCTCCTTGAGGAACAAATTGAGGTCAGTCAAAGCCCGGTCGAGGAGAGAAAAGAAATTGAAATGCTATTTCTTAAAGGCGGCTGGCCAAAAAACATGGCTGAAAAAATGGCTGCGTGCGCGGCAGAAAATGAAGAGTTGATGCTGAACGAAATGGCGTATCGGGAACTTTCAATTATTCCCGAAAAAATTTCACACCCGGCCAGGAATTCGATCGCTATGTTTTTTGCATGGCTTTCCGGCGGTTTTATCCCTTTGCTCCCCTATTTTTTCTTTCCGGTCGTTTTGGGCATTTATATTTCAACAGGGGTCACTCTCTGCGGACTTTTTTTTCTCGGAGTCGTTACCAGCCGATATACTAAACAAAATCCAATCATCGCCGGATTAACTATCTTTTTGCTGGCGGGTGCGGCGATTGTCGCGGGTTATATCATCGGGCATTTCTCAGACATGCTGATTCAACACTAAAGCATCATATCACTACATCGACGAGCTGATGCTTGGGGTTTTGCTTGATGCAATGCTGCTTATCCCATTGATCTGTAAATAAAATCATCGGGCGTCCCTGCTTATCCTGAACCATCACGGAACTAAACGATTTGGCGAATGTTTTTATATCGCCAAGAACCCAAGCGCTGCATTGATAAGGAAGGAGCGTCAAGATCGTTTCTACGCCGTATTCATCTCTTAAGCGATATTGCATTACCTCAAATTGAAGCTTGCCAACGGCTGCATAGATGACCTCTCCATCGCGCTCGTAAGCTTTGAGCAACTGAATCGCACCTTCATCGGCCAGCTGAAGAACACATTTATCGAAAGATTTTCTTTTGCCAACGTCTTTTGGGTAGAGTCTTGCGAAAATTTCGGGCTGAAATTGCGGAAGTGGTTTGAAGCTAAATCCTCCCGTGACAGAAAGAGTATCTCCAATAGCAAATACCCCCGGGTTAATGACGCCAATTACGTCTCCCGGATATGCAAAGTCAAGGGTCTTTCTTTCGCCCGCGAGCATGCTATGCGGGCGAGACAGGCGTATCTCTTTATTCAGGCGGTGGTTTTTTACGATTAGATCTCTCTCAAAGCAGCCGGAACAGATCCTGATAAAGGCCATACTGTCGCGATGGCGGCGGTCCATATTTGCTTGAAGCTTGAAAACATATCCGCTGAACGGGGTCTTAACGGGATCGATTTCAATTTCAGTCCCATCCGTGCGGATGGCCATTCTGGCATGCGGGCATGGCGCAAGATGGATGAATGCATCAAAAAACGGCTCTACCCCGAAATTCGTCAACGCAGAAGCAAAAAAGACAGGAGTGACTTTGCCGGCTAAAAATTCTTCGTGCGAATAGGCATTGCCGGCGAGCTCCAAAAGCTCTAAATCTTCAATCAATTTTGCGTACTCTTCTGCGCCAATCAGCTCTTTGGATTCCTCGGAGTTGAGCGGGTAGCGAATGATGTCTGCTTTTTGGGCTCCGCCAACAGATATTTTTGTAAAAAAAACGCATTCCTGAGTCAAACGGTCTACGACGCCCTGAAATTGCTTGCCGGTTCCAATCGGCCAATTCATTGCATACGAATGGATCTGAAGGACATTTTCCACTTCATTCATCAGCTCAATAGGATCTCGTCCGGGCATATCCATCTTGTTGACAAAAGTCAGAACGGGAATCTTTCTTAAGTTACATACTTCAAACAACTTACGAGTTTGCTTTTCTACGCCCTTGGCGGCATCGATCACCATGATTGCGCAGTCGGCGGCCGTCAGCGTGCGGTAGGTATCTTCCGAAAAGTCTTCGTGGCCGGGAGTATCAAGAACATTGATGATGGTATTTTTATATGTGAATTGCATGGCAGAGGATGTAATTGATATACCCCGTTCCTGCTCCATGGCCATCCAGTCGGAAGCGGCGGCTTTACGCCCCTTTCGGCCCTTGACGATACCGGCGGTATGGATAGCTCCCGAATAGAGAAGGAGCTTTTCGGTCAGAGTCGTTTTTCCTGCGTCGGGGTGGCTGATGATCGCAAAGGTACGCCGCTTTGCGATTTCTTCCTGAATAATGTTCTGCATTTCCATCATGCGATGAGATTAGCAGAAACTGAGATCAATGTGAAGCCGGCATGCGATCGTCGATCCGCGAGAGACCAAATTCGATTTTTCAGGATATACCGGGAGTGATTCAAAAATCGGATTATGCCCAGGAAGTGCCTTGAATTTGAATCAGGCGAAGCCGGCGCCGAAACAGCCCAACTTCAAAAAGTTAGGCGATGCAGGCGGATTCATATTCAATGACTATCTGACTCTGGCAGAACCGATTTTTGAATCACGAGTGGTATATTTATGAATAAAACCATTTTGTTTTAAATTGCATAATTAATACAATTGAATCATGAAATACAGATTATCTAGACCCGTTATCGGCAAAGACTTATTTAGCATTATTAAACGTGAAGTCAAAAAGCAGAAAATTCCCGTCTATCGCATGTCTAGAAAAAACTTGAAAGAACTCGCCGCGGTTTCTGAAGAGATTAAAAAATGGGGATGTCCGAAGTACCTTGTTTGCAAGAAATTAAGTAATGGTTTAGGCCGAGGTGTTTTTTTACATCCCGATGCAAAACCGATTTTAAAAGGCCAGGTGATCGCTTCCTACGCGGGTGAAATTTCTGTAGTCGTGCAAAACGAACCCGACGAAGGATCTTATGCTTTTGCCCCTCTTGAAGACTTTCATCTCAGCAAAAGCGAACAAATTCTTTTCGATAAAAAGAATTCTTTCCATCCTCGGCGTCTCTACGCTTTAAAACTCGACGCGCTCAAACAGGGCAATTTTACCCGTTTTATCAATCATTCGGAAAAGCCGAATATCATCGCCGATATGCTAGCGATTCCAAAAAATCCTTATGGACTGGAACCGGCGCTTATCGAAATCGTCTACATGGCTAAGAAAACAATCCGTCCCGGAGAACAGCTCTTGATCTCCTATGAAGCCGGGGAAAAAAGTTATTGGAAAATTTTCAAACTCAAACCATTTCCAATGACACCCAAAACCTTTAAACTTCCTTCTTCTCTTAGCCAAACATGAGCCATTCGGGCTTGAAGATGAGAAGCATTCCAATCAGGATGAGAAGAGATCCCCCAATAAGATGAGAATATCGGGTATATTTTGCAGTGAGATTCATCAAACGAAGGGAAAAAACGGCGACAAAAAAGACAACTAAATCATCTAAGATGAAGAAAAACAGATAAAGAAAGATATAGAAGTAGTACTCAGCCGTTGATAGCGGAGTTAAAGCCAGCACCTGAGTATAAATAGCCGGTATGCCGGCAGAGCAAACCAGTTCAACGATATTGACTAGAAAAGCCAGAATAACAATCGCGCATGCTGCCAGAAAAAAGTGTTTTTCTTTAACGAACTGTTCTAATTTTTCAGAAATATATTTTTTTTGTTTTGAACCGGTGACTTTGCAGACTCCTTCTTTGTTCTTCCAAAATTCTTTTAAGTAAAAAGCGCCCGCAAGAGTTGCTATGACTCCAATCGAAATTTTTATCAGAGGAATATAGCTGAGAAATAACATAAAATTGAGCCAGGCCACCAAAAACAAAAAGTAGACAAAGGCAGATGCAAAAAGAAAAAGGCAACCCAAGATAATCATTCTCTTTCGATTTTGAATTCCGATTAAAAAGGAGAGAAGCATCACCAGCACCCACATGGCGCATGGGTTGAATCCATCGATCGCTCCGAGAGCAATAGAAAGCAAGGGAAGCGATAAATCATTTATTTTAATCTGTTTAAAAAAAGGAACCTGGATCGAATCAGGAATTACCGAGAGATTTTCCTGAAAAGCGCTGTCCGAAGATTCGATTCCGGAATCGGGAAGTGTTTTTTCAGATCCATTTTGATACGCTTCAATGACCGCTTCTTCGATCTGTTTTCCGTTCGTGTTTTCATCCTGAAAGCCAATAAAATATCGATCATTGACAATGGTGACTGGCAATGAAGACGCTCGAAAATGAAGCTCTTTGCTCATTGTCTCTAAAAGGACACCGTTTTGTGCATTTTCTGAAATTTCGAACTTTTTGATTTCTAGATAGGAATATTTAACATGCAGATTTTTCAAAAAGAAGCTTTCTTTTGTACAATGAGGACAGCCTTTTTGCCAGAAAAAATAGAGCGTAACTTTTTTATCAACGGTTCCTGCAATGACAGAATGGATCTGAAAGAGAAAAAAAAAGACAAGAAGAACGGTACGAATCTGCTTCATATTTATACAAATACCTACTTATCTCTTTCTAAAACACCGATTTTTGAATCATTCCCGGCATACCGAAAGTGTCCCTTGACGGGCGGCCCGAAACTTTGATAAAATTTCAGTCAATTGATTCAATATATCGTGCTATCGGCACGAAGCCTTGATTCTTGAGCAAAAAAAACACCGAACAGACCCAAAAGATTTATTTATAGATATTTGCAACACAAAAGAGCGTTACAAAAACAACAGTTTTCTCATACAATCAAACACCCAGAAAGGATAATGTCATGAAGAAAATAATTTATCTGAGTTTTATATTCGCTGCGTATTTTTTGCAGGCGGATGAAGTCTCTCGACAGCGTTACCATGAATTGATTAAACAATATCCACACTTAATCACACCCAAAGGAGATTCTACTCTTGGTGAGATAGAAATAATTGTTGATCCGCAGCAAATGGCTTTAATTGAAAAAACATTAAAGCGTGATGTTGGAGTGGTGAAGGAAGATGGACGTTGGATCTGGATTAATGATGTATGTAAATTTCCCGGAGGAAAAGAAGGAATCTATGGGAGAATTTATTGGAAGCATGGTTTACAGTCTCCTATTTATCAAGGTGTTGTCGCTATGCCCATTACGGCAGAAGGAAAAATTGTGCTTAACTGCAATTATCGTCATGCAACTCGTTCATGGGAAATTGAATTACCGCGCGGCGTAGCAAAGGACGGGGAAACAATAGAAGCTGCCGCAAAAAGAGAAGTCGCAGAAGAAACCGGCCGGGAGATCGAAAACATACGTTTATTGGGTGATGTTGCGATGGCTACAAGTGAATCGAATATGATTGTTCCGGTTTTTGTTGCAAATGTCATCAGTACAGGAATTCAGAAACAGGAAGAACATGAAGCAATTGAAAAAATCTTGGAACTTTCAGTTGAAGATGTAAAAAAGGCTTTTTCCAGAGGATATTATGAATGCAAAGTGCATGGCATACAACAACAGGTACCTTTTCGCGACCCTTTTTTAGCCTATGCTCTTATACGATTTTCAGAGTAAGCAAAGGGATAATTGCTATGCTGAATTTTAAATAGATGTAATTGCAAAAAAACCACATTTATTTATAATTATATTTCAAACCAACAAAAAAGGAGTATTTATGTGCGCACCACGATTAGGCATGCTAGATATGTTGTCATCAGGTCGTTTAATTCATCAATTTCAAAATGATCCTGATGAAGCCTGCGCTTCATGCATAATATTAACAGCAACTGGCGTTGCGGCCACAGCGGCCACTGTATCGATTGCAAAATGTATTTTGAATCGTACGAATCATGGTAATCATCCTCACTCGGATTAGATGATCTTTTCAAACACGCCTTCCCCTTGCTGTTTGAAAAATCGGATTTGAGCTGAAGTGAAAGTTCTCGCGACGGTGGGAACTCCTCTAATAACAATCCGATTCCGCTAAATTCCCGGTTATTTTAAGATTCGTTTGTTTCAGATATGACTCTACTGCTAAATTGCCAATCCATTTCAAAGTCCTTCGGCTCTCGCACAGTCTTCGAAGACCTATCGATCAGCATATTTTCCGGCGACCGAATTGGTCTGATCGGCCCTAATGGCTCGGGAAAATCGACTTTTCTCAACATTCTGACCGGCATTGAAAAAAGCGATTCGGGAATCATCGCACCTAAGCGGGATCTACGAATCGGTTATGTCCCGCAATCTCGGGACTTTCCCGATCAATACCCTGAACAAATTCTGATCGAAGCAATCAAAGACGATCTCCCCGACTACGAAAAAGAGCGTCTTGCCCAAACATGGCTGAGCAAAGTGGGCTTCGCCGACTATAAAACTTCTGCGGCGCTTCTTTCCGGAGGATGGAAAAAAAGGCTCGCGATCGCTGCCGTTCTGATCTCTTCTCCCGAATTACTCCTTCTCGATGAACCTACGAACCATCTTGATCTAGAAGGAATTCTCTGGCTCGAACGATTTCTTTTGCGGGAAGCGCCTACTTATCTCCTCGTCAGCCACGATCGCTATTTTTTGCAAAATTCAGTCAACCGGATCATTGAAATAAATCCGACCTATCCCAAAGGACAGTTTGCCATCGATGGCTCCTATGCTCATTTTCTCGCTAAGAAAGAAGAATTCCTTCAGGGTCAACTCCAAAGAGAGCGCTCGCTCGCAACAAAGGCCCGCAGAGAAACAGATTGGCTGCGCCAGGGAGCCAAAGCCCGAACGACAAAATCCCAAGCGCGCATTGATGCGGCCGAAGTGATTCTTGAAGAACATTCCGTCCTGAAATCGAAAAACTTGCAAAAACGAGCAGCCATTGATTTTAGCGGAAGCGAAAGAGAAACTCGAAAACTGCTCAGCGCCATCAACATTTCTAAAAAAATCGGGCAACGTACGCTATTTCAGCATCTTAATTTTATTCTCTCGCCCGGCACACGCATGGGGCTAATGGGTCCGAACGGATCGGGAAAAACGACTCTGCTGCGTATTCTGATTGGAGATATTCTCCCGGATCAAGGAAAGCTAAAAAAAGCAGACGAGCTGCGCATCATCCATTTCGATCAGCACCGCGCCCAGCTTCCACTCAATCTTACACTGAGAGAGGCGCTGTCCCCGAACGGCGAATATGTTATATTTCGAGGCCAGCCAATCCACGTCAACGGATGGTGTAAACGATTTCTCTTTTCCCCCGACCTTCTCGACATGAAAATTGGAAATCTCTCGGGAGGAGAAAGAGCCCGTATTGCCATCGCCCACCTCATGCTGCAGCCGGCCGATCTGCTGCTGCTCGACGAGCCGACCAATGATCTTGACATCCCCACTTTGGAAACTCTTGAAGAAAGCCTGCTCGACTTTCCCGGCGCTGTCGTTCTCATTACCCATGATCGATGCATGCTCAACCGGATTTGCAATACCCTGCTCGCTCTTGGCAATCCGGATCAGACAGATCTCTATGCGGATTATGCCCAATGGGAAGCCGCCGCAGCAGTCAATGTAAAACCCAAAGAGAAAAAAGAAGAGACTCCCCGCACAACTACGAAAACCAAACGCTCTTACTCCGAGCAGCGCGAACTGGAGCAAATCGAAGGAAAAATCGAAAAACTCGAGCAAGAAGTAAAACGATTAACCCACTTGCTGGAGCAACCGGAAATTTCCGAAAATCCTCAAAAACTATCCGAAGTCTGCATGGCGCTGGGACTGGCTGAAAACCAGATCGAGCAGCTCTACATCCGCTGGGAAGAATTGGAACGCCCGAAGAATTAATCACACGCATATCTAATAACACACTACTATAAAACAGAAAGTCTGTATATTACAAAAAACAATATTAAAGCAATGAAATGAACAAAAAAACTATTTGTTTAAATATGATCGTAAAAAACGAAAGCCACGTTATTCGAAGATGCCTGGCTTCCGTCAAACCAATCATCAATTATTGGGTCATCATAGACACCGGATCGACAGATGGAACGCAACAAATCATCCGGGACTTTCTCTGCGACATTCCTGGTTCTCTTCACGAGCGGCCCTGGGTCAATTTCGCCCACAACCGAAATGAAGCTCTAGCGTATGCAAAAAATAATGGAGATTTTTTGTTAATCATCGACGCCGATGATCAACTCAAACGAAACGATTTATTCTCATTGCCTGAGTTAAACGACGATCTTTATTTCGTTAAATCACAATACCAAGAAACATTAACAGAGCACATCTTATTAATTAATAATCATTTAGAATGGCAGTGGGAAGGAATAATTCATGAAAGACTTTTTATAAAAGAAACAAGAACATGTACATTGATCGATAAAATAACCTTAATCATCAATCAAGACGGCCATCGATCCTACGATTTAAAAAAAAAGAATCTCAATGACGCATATTTACTAGAACAAACTCTTCTCGAAGACCCCAAAAACGCTGAAAACAGCTTTCTTCTAGCTATGTGTTACGATCACGCCAGTGAAAATGAATTAGCCCTGCAGAGTTATGAAAAACGTGCGCGCATGGGGGGCTATGAGCTGGAAGTCTATTCCTCCCTATTTCGGATTGGCTGCTTGCAAGAACAGTTGGGAATGCCCTCGAAACAATATCTCAACAGCTTTTCAGACGCTTTTCGTTCTAGGCCGACACGAGCCGAACCGTTGTATATGATCGCTAATTACTTTATTAAGAATGAAATGCATTTTTTGGGATATCTAATTTCTCGTTTCGCTCTAACGATTTCTCTACACAATGACCTTTATTATTCTATCTCGGATGTTTATAATTATGGACTGCTCTTTCAATTTGCCCAATGCGCCTTTAATACAGGCCATTATAAGGAATCATATGCAGCATTTCAACGACTGCTCAAAATTTCTTCCTTGCCATCAGAATTGCGAAAAACCATAGAACAAATTCTGGCTCATTGATTTAATATTAACAGGGGCGGTTAATAATTTAGGAAATATTTATAAAGCTGCGAATGATTGGACTTGACCATAGGCAATGCCAGCATTAAAAGAATACGGGCCTTAGGCGCGGGCAGATCGCCTGCGACAATTGCTCCGGCCTCTTTCAAGCTTTCGCCGCCACCGACATCGCCATAGAAAGGAAAGACCCCGCCTTCCGGAACTCTTGTGGTAATGACAACGGCCACACCCTTGCTGATGGCGTAGCAAATCGCTTCGTACATAGGAACATTGACGTTACCCGATCCGAATCCCTCGACGATGATTCCATCCGCTCCATGATCGGTCGCATAACGTACAAATGCCCCATCGGAGCCTGCGTAATCATAGATGATATCAACCTTTGGTAGTTTTTTGGGAATCGGGAAGATCTGTCGGAATGCGCGATCGTTGACGCGATAGACTTTTTGATTCACCACGTAGCCTAAAATCCCCTTATCACCGGAGTTAAAGGCCTGAATATTGGTACTTTGAACTTTTTCCACATAACGAGCGGAATTGATGTAGTTATTCAGGGTTACCGTAACGCCCCAATCATGGGCTTCATTCGAACAAACCTGCGTAACCGCATCGATAAGATTAGATGGACCATCGGAATGAGGATCGGAAGAGTTCTTCATCGATCCGACAAAGACGACCGGTTTATTTTCGGTTACGGTAAGATCGAGAAAATAGGAACCCTCAGCCATCGTATCGGTGCCGTGAACGATAACCGCTCCCCGCAGATCCGGACGTTTGAGCTGCTGGACGACCAACTGGCTGAGCCGAGACCACAGTTCAGGCGTCATCTGAGAGCTATCGAGATTGGAAAAAGGGATTGTCGTGATGTTGGCGATTTTGCTGAGCTCGGGAACAGCGGTCAGAATATCTTCCACTGATTGAGCGGGAACGCTGGCGCCGGTCTTCGGATCATTGACTTGGACGATTGTACCGCCCGTGATAATCAGGGCGACATTTGATAATTCATTTGCCCAAATAAAACAGGGAAAAAGAAACACGATTAAGAGTTTTCTCATATCTGTTTCCATTCCTCATAATATTCATGAAGCAAATTTTTAATGTTCTGAGCTATTTCGATATAGGCCGCATCATCCAGATTGGCAAATGAAACGCGCAAAGACGATCGAGAGCCGCGAAAACCCTCGCCCGGCAAGCAAATCGTCAGCTTTTCACGCGCCAGCCTGAGCAGGAACTGCAAAATGTGAATATTCTTGGTAAAATACCCGCCAAAGTCGCTGCCATATTTTTTTCGTGCCAGATCTGCTATGTCGAGCATGGCATAGTAATAGGTATGATTCGGCTTGATCTCAAGTGGAAGTTCGAGATGGGAATAAAAATTCTTCGCGCGTCGGATAAGAATTTGGCGAATCATGGCCTGATAAGTTAATTTTTCATCCATGAGGTGAAAGAGGCAAAAGAGACACATGATCGCTTGCTGCGGACAGGAGAGTCCGCCTGTATGAGCCAAAGATTCTTCGCGGCTATCCGCCTCAAGACGATCGATGAACTTGATCGAGTGAGGATCGGAAGAGATGATTTTATATCGCTCGTAGAGCTGTTTTTTTTCATTTTCGCCGAGACGTGCGATCATCCTGTCGATTACATTGTTTTCGTCGAGCATCATAATCCCTAAACGCCATCCCGTGACTCCGAAGTATTTCGAAAACGAATAGATAAACATTGTGTTTTCAGGTATTTCCGAGAAAAAACAATGAAATTCTTCGACGAACGTACAATAAACCGTATCTGCAATGACAATCAGATCTTTGTTGTGAGTCTTAATTATCTCAGCAATTTTCCGAATCGTTTTTTTGTCGATTGAAACCGATGTCGGGTTGGTCGGATTGACGATGAATAGCGCCTTGATTTTAGGGTTTTTGAGCTTTTCAATCTCCTCATCCGGAAGCTGCCAGTCGAGATCTTCGCGGCTCTCCAAAAAGATTGTCTTAAAGTTGTAATTGCTCAGAAGGGGAAGCTCCAAATAGGGAGCGAAGATGGGCGTCCAGATGGCAATCTCATCATGGTCTTTAAGTATTTTATTGATTTTCAATGAATTGAATAAATAAATCATCGCGGCAGAGGCGCCCTCCGTTGCGAAAAGGTCGAATTTTCGGTGCTTGAGAGCGGCCGGATGATTCAGAATTTGATTGATATAGGCACTGACCACCTTTTCGGTTTTTTCCAGAATTCGGGGAGGATTGGGATAATAATCCCCAACGGCTGCATCACAAAGCTCGAATATGAATTCATCAGAATCGAAGGAAAAATGGTCGATGGCAAACCGAGTGGCTTTTTGCAAAAAAGCAATTTCCTTTAAGTTTCCCTTCGATCGAAGAAAATCATTCAGTTTTTGAGCAATGCCATTTTTCTGCGGCCGCAATCCTAAATCAGGAGCGTTGGATAGATAAGTGCCGGATAGATGGGATACGAACAACTCCAGATATGCAAAGGCATTTCGTACCGTTGTATTGAGAAAATTAGGATTGCCGCGCCCTGTGTTGAGCACTCGGCGATGGCTGCATTCTTTCATGTGCTTTTTATTCGCTTTAGCCGCTTCTTGATTCAAGATGTTTTTAAATTCGAAAGGGCTAAGTTGTTTGAGCAATGAAAGATCAAATTCCATCACTTATCCTCCGTCTTAGTGATCCACGATGGTTTTCTACATGCATAAATGATAAACGGGACAATGAACATCACCGCAGTAATGCTGACGATCACGATCGTATAGAGATGTTTATGTTCGGCCGGTAATTGAGCCGGAGGGAAAAGGGCAATCGTAAATGAACAGATATTCATCAACATCCCGATACCGGCGATGATCCACATACCGGCATTGCCGAATGGAATTCGATATTTCCTGGGTGTGTTGGGTTCTTTGTAGCGCAAACGAATGGCCGACAGGAACATAAGGAAATAGACCGTCACATAAACCATCATAGAGATCGCGACGGAAAACCAAAACGCGATATTGACCGTTTTCATCGACATGACCCCGATACAGATTAAAGAGATCCAGCAGGCTTGTACGATCAGAAGATTCGTCGGGATGCCCTTCGAGTTGATTTTTTGGAAAAAAGGAGGCAAATTGCCATTTTTAGCCGAAACGTAAATGCCTTTAATCGGCCCGATCAACCATGTTGCGGCGCCTCCCATCTGTCCCATAGCGACAAGAAGTCCCATGAAGGGAACGAGCCAACTCAGCGAGAATTTTTTAAAAAAGACAGTAAATGCGGCCATGATTCCTGAAACCAGACTGATTTCCGATTGAGGGACGACAATCGCAACGGATAAAGAACCGATGATGTTGATCAAGAGTCCAATCATGACAACAACAAAAATCGCGATGGGGTAATTTTTTTGCGGATTATTCACCTGATTGGCATGAACGGCGGAAGCCTCTATCCCGCAAAAAGCCCTCATAAATCCCACGAGCAACACCATTGTCGTTACATCAGAAAAATTTGGCAGAAGATTTTCTTTCGTCCAGGAGAGATCCAGCTGAATCGGATTGCCCATCAATGGATAGATGATTCCTAAAATGATAATCAAAAGACCGGGAAAGAGAACGCCGCTTAAAAAACCAATCGTACTGATCTCTCCTGAAATTTTTAACCCTTTCATATTAAGAAAAGTAAAACTCCAAAGAATAATCAGCGAAGTGGAGATCAGAAAGATCTTATTGTCTGAGATGGAAGGGGCGAAGACAAAGGCCAATGAGGCGGAGATGAAGTAGAGAATGGCGATCATGCTAAAAGTGACATAGATCCATTGAAGCCAGCTGGTAACGAACCCCCAGCGGTTGCCAAAGGCTTGCTTGACCCACACATACACACCGCCCTGTTTGGGCCATGCGGTGGCGAGTTCAGCGGAGACCAAGGCAGACGGAATGAAAAAGGTGAGGCCGGCTAAAACGCCAAAGAAGATCATCTTCAGTCCCATTTCAGCAATCGTCGGCAGATTCCGGATGCTGACGGTGAATGCCGAAGTAATCATAATGAGTGTAAATAAATTGATTTTGTCGAGGAACAATGGTTTTTTCATGACAGACCCTGTTTAAATCTATCCTTATCAAAAACACACAATTTAATACTGTTAAAAAAACGCTCGAGTTTTTTTGAAAAACTCGATACATATTTTAAATAGGTGAATTATGAAAATGTTTCGATATTAAAAAAAGAAATTCTTCATGCGGCCCCTGTCTTTATTTTCTTTTTCATCGCATTCAACGTCATCAACTTGACCGAAGGATTGCTCCTGAAAAAAGCGGGGTTTGTTTTCACTTTGGTCGATATCACTTTTGCTGCCGCTCTCATCGCCAAAGTGCTGCTCGTTCTGGATCATTTGCCAATCATGGAATTCGTCCCCAAACGGCCATTGATTTTTCGGATCGCATGGAAATCGTTTCTCTATTGGATCATCACTTTTATCGTTCGTCAAATCATGCAATATATTCATTATTACATGAGCAGCCGGGATCTTTCGACAGCCTGGGAGGTCTATCAAATTCACCTGAATATCAATCTTATGGTTGCGATTCAGGCCTGGTGTTTAATGCTAATGGTTCTCTTTGTGACAGCGCGGGAATTAGCGCGAGTCCTTCATCCCGAAAAAATGTGCGACATTTTTTTTAGAAAATAGCCGGATTGTCAAGAGCTCTCTTATTTGTCTGTAAAATCGGCAAAAGAACTTTCTACGAGGCGTTGAATCTCAGAAGCGTAGCCTGCATATGCGAGACGACCCTCCAAATAAGCCTTCTCGACAGATCGAATCGCATCTCCATTTTGACCGGATGCAAAAACACAGCGATGCACATAGCGATCAACCCACGGGCTGATGTCTAATTCGCTTATCGCTCGTCCGCGAAAAGAAAGCCATTCTTCAATCAGCTCAGAGCTCATCATTTTCATCAGATGAACGGGAGACTTTTGGCATACCGTAAACCACTCTTTCAGCCTGGGGAAACCTTTTGTTCCCATATATTCTGCCGCCTTCATCCAACGAGTGGATGTCTCGACGCGACTCTCCACAAATACAGGAAAGGCGCCGACTAATCCTCGAACGCACGCCGTATCGCCGGCTCCGCCAAGACCTCCTTCTTGAGCAAGACATACGACTGCGGGAAGATCCTTCTCATCGACAAATTGATGTACGATTCGTAGGATGCGCGGCGCACTGTCTTTGTCTGAAACAGAAGAGCTCAGAACTTTCTCATGGCCATCTCGGTCAATGATCATGCATTGATTGAACCCGTATCTCGTCGCTAATTCAATAATCTTCCCTTCATTTCCCGAATTTTCAAATGGTGAAACGATCAGCGAGCAGCTCTTTTTGCAATCGGCCTGGCTAAGCCGAAGATCGCACCAAAAAAGACGTGATTGATCCTTCCTAAGTGAAGCAAAACCGACTTCCCACTCTTTCATTTCATCATCGGACAGAGCCGACCCGAACAACAAGATTCTCACTTTTTCGCTTGAAACGGGGGTTTGTGCGGAAAATACCGGATCATCGCTAATCCATAAACCGGCAGTCTTTGATGCAAGACCCGATGGCAGTACATCCATACAGGCTCTGTCAACATAACCCATTCCATATTCCGAAATACTTCCTGTATGATCCATGAATGCACTATTACCGGGTGCAGAAATATTCATGATGCACAATGGAGATATCTGCGATTCCATCATTCGTGCTGCTTTTTGGGCTGTTTGGCTCAACTCAATAGGAATTTCTCTGCCGCAACAATAGAGCCCATCAAGTCCAAGTTGAGAGAGCGCTGCCAGCTTGGCTTTCCAAGCCGACTCAGAAACTTTTTCATGACGTTCGAGAAATACAAACAACCTAAACGGCTCGATCTTGCGAAGATTTAGCAAATGCCGCGCAGCATGGGTGATATGTTCAAGATCCCCCACGCCATCGAATACCGAAGTCTTCAGAACAATTGTCATGTTCTGCGGCATTTTTACGTTGTCATAGACTTTTAGTGCCTTATGGAGAGCTGTCTCATGAATCAGAGGCGGTTGCTGATCATCCAAAACAAGTGGATGATTTGCAGCTCTCATTAAATCTACACATGAACCGGAACGTCGCATTATTTTAATACCTAAAACTAGTTAATAATATAATAACAAAAATTCTACTTTAATTCAATAAAATAACTTCAAAAATAAATTTAGTAATGATCTAAAAATAAGCAACATAACTAATTTTGTATATACAAATTAAATCAAAGATTTATTTTGATCTGTAGATCATAGAAAACTTGCAGACAACGCCTTCAAAAAATATCATCCTTTACACTATGAAATGCTGCGCGCTCAACACGAGCCCCAACAATGTCTATCTCGATCACATTTCACCCCTCTCTGCACTCCTCAAGATTCCGCTAATCATTACCCAGGAAGATTGCGCAACCCTCACAGAGCAATATTATCCCGGCGTCCAGGTGCGCTATTGGCCCGATCTGGAATTTCGTTTAAAAGATCTCGTCGAAGAATTCGATACGCTGATCGAATGCGATGTCTGGACTCCAAAGCATCAGTTTCTATTTCGAACTCTCTACCAAAAAGAGATGCGTCTCATTTATTGTCCTCATGGGCAATCGGATAAAGGATACAAAGCATCGTCTCTCGCTCATTATGCCTGGCAACAGAGTGTTTTTTTCTATGGCGAACTGATGAAACAGATGCTGCAGGATTTAAAAATCCCCATTCCAACCCATGCGTTAGTAGGTAATTTTCGCTATCTCTATTATCAAACCTATCGCGATCAACTTCGGCAAGTGGCGGAACAAGAAATCTTTTCACACCTTACCCCATCCAATCGGACTCTTTTATATGCGCCAACCTGGAACGATCTGGATCACTCTACTACTTTTTATAGTTATATCGAAAAACTGCTCGAAGAAAAGCCCTCCGATTGGAATATCATCGTCAAAACCCATCCTTTATTAGTTCAAAATGATCCGGCATTTTTCGCTCGATTCAATTCATCAAAAAAAGACGTTTTGTTCGTTCACCGCTATCCGCTCATCTATCCGATCCTGGAAAAGATCGACGCCTATTTAGGCGATTCATCATCGGTAGGCTATGACGCTCTCGCTTTTCAAAATCCCATGTTCTTTTTAAAACAGCCTCATCTCCCCCAGACCCGATTACATTCCTGCGGGCAAATGCTGGATCCGATGGATAATTTATTCCAATCGATCGAACAAGGCCTTCGCATCGCGAATCAATTTCGACCGACCCAGGCAGCTCTTTATGAAAACGCTTTTGCGTCTATCGATAACCTCCAAGAGAGCGTGAGAGGGTTATGATCAAACCGGCATGGCGATCCGAGCACTTAAAAGACGAAGATGGAATCATTATCGGCTCCAACCAGACCCAGGAGTGGCTTCTTCCCTGGTGGTGGGAAAATTACACACGCCACAATCGTTTTTCTGTCGTTTTTGTCGATTTCGGCCTGTCGAATGAGATGAAACAGTGGTGCAGAGATCGAGGGGAACTCATTCAAGGTCCCATGATCGATCAATTTGTGATGGATCGAGATGAAATCGACCACATTCTGGCAGAAACATGGGAGGGTCATTATGGAGATCATTTTTGGGGTTATCGAAAAACCTGGTTTCAAAAACCATTCGCTTGTCTGCAATCGCCCTTTCGAAGAACGATCTGGCTCGACAACGATTGCGAAGTGAAAAAACCTTTAGATCCGCTGTTCGACTCTTGCGATCAACCACCTAATATTGCCCTTGTCCGCGATTCCAATTCCGCCTCTTCAAGTTTTCCGATTTATAATTCGGGGGTAATCGCATTTCAAAGAGGCGCTCCTCTCATCGAAGAATGGGCGAAAAAATCGCTACAGAGGAATGATCGCTATCGAGGCGATCAGGATTTGCTCTCAGAGATCATCCGAGAACAAGACGTTCGCGTCCATGAACTGCCCAATATCTATAATTGGCCAAACTATCAAAACATCCATCCCGAAGTGATCATCTGCCATTGGATAGGAGATTTGGGGAAAGCCTTTCTCCACACGCAAATCATTTTACGGGATCACTGTTAAAATGATTAAAACAAATCAGGATAAACAAACTGCAAACATTCATCAGCCCCCTCCATTAAAGACAGATGAATTACATCGCGCGGTTCCAGCCACTGAAATTCGATATGCTCTTCCGCATTGAGCTTAACTAATGGCATGGGGCTGATGAAAACTTTATATATTTGAAGATGAAAATCAATTCTCGAATTACGTGCGAAAAACTTTCCGCAAAAAGAAAGGCCATTCTGATTTAACTGAATTCCCGTTTCTTCCCAAACTTCTCGAATGATGGCTTGCATCGGCGATTCTTGCTTTTCGATTTTTCCGCCCGGAACAGTCCACTTAAGCCCCTGAGCTTTGTTTGGATGATTTAAAAGTAAGAGAAGCTTGCCTTCGCATTCGATAAATGCAAGAACAACCGAAATCTTTGGGTTAAAATCAAGGGGAGGGTTTTCATGCAATATCTTACTTTTCATAAGACCTCCTAAAAAAAAGACCAAAGATTTAAATCAGCTGTAATATTTTATCACAATCTCATCATTCAAAAAAACCCCTTTGGGAATCATAGTTGCATAAATATCACCACAGAGCAGGAAGGGCGGGGGTCGGCCGAAACGGCCGACCCCCGCCCTTCCTGCTCTGTGGTGATATTTAGCATCATGCCCTTTTTGGGCAGGATTCGTGCAAAAGAAATCGATAATCAACAGAAGAATCTTTTTGGTACACTCCCTAGACAATGGTGATATCGAAAGCGCTTAACAACCCGATCACTTCCGGAAGTGAAAACTTGGCCTTCTTAATTTTATTCGTTTGCGGATCGATCGCATATTGCGTTGCTGTGGAAAAATCCGCTTTGCTTAGATCGCAATTGTGAAAAGTCGTACCCAAAAGATCCGCATCGCTGAAATCTGCGCCATTGAGACAGGTGTTCGTAAAATAGTTTTCTTTTAGCTTGCTCTTGCCAAAGAGAGCATTTTTCATATTAAGATCCGAAAAATTGCAGTATTGCAATAAGCAGTTTTTAAAAGATGCGGAAAAGAACATTTTTTCGCATTTAAAGAATTCCGCACCAACGATTTTACAATCGATGAATTGCACATCCTGGAGTCGGCAGCCATCTAATTTTACAAGGCTCAGATTACAACCGGCAAAAATAGAAGAGCAAAATCTCGAATTACGCAAAAGAGCCTCCGAAAAATTGCAGTGATGAAATGCACAGCTCGTAAAAAAATGCTTTTCCAATGATTTTTTAGAAAAATCAGTAGACTTAACAATCTGTCCTTCAACATTTGATGATAAAAATCCTGTCATTGCATTCCCTTTATTTAGAAAAAGACCCACCAAAAGATGCTCAGACCGCCCTACTCGGTTACTATGAATACGAAGGATTCCGAGCGAAGATTGATACGGCAAAGCTGCAGCAAACTATTTGACTCATATTTGGCCAGCGGGTTAATAACTCCAAAGATTCGATAGATTGTATCTATCTTTGGTGGCGAATGAAACGGTTTTGGTTATTCGGCTCTGTTTTTTGGATAAATTCCTTAGCCCTGTTCTCGAATGAACCGCTAAAAGAATACGAACCCTGGTTTACCGGATCCATTCTCGCGCCATCGCCCACGACACGACCGCCCCGCCATCCCGCATTTGAGCTCGCAATCGTAGGTGCCGATCGATACGGCCGCTATGATTCGCACTGGCATGTGATCGATCGTCCCAGCATTTGGTCCATTGGACCCTATCTCGGCGCTCAAGTCGGATTCACGAAAATCCTGGGAATCGATTTCATTGGGGCGATCACTTCAAATTTTTGCCAAGGCGAAAATTATACCCACCCCCTTGATACGATCCTTCGTGTAGGATTTCAAATATCAAAAGATCAAAAAGATTCGTGGATTCCCGATTTCCGCATCCTCTTGCAGGAAACATTTCCCTCAGGCCATTACGAACATTTCAATCCGGCCAAAAAGGGAACGGATGCAACCGGCTACGGTTCATATCAAACCGGTATCCATTGCGCCTTTCAAAAACTCTTTCGCAGCCCATACCACCCGTTTCGTATAAGAGGAAGTTTGGGCTATGTCCTTCCAGCCTCCGTTCATTTAGAGGGATTCAATGCTTATGGCGGAAACGATGAAACTTCCGGAAAGGTTCGTCCGGGAAGCCATCTTACAGCCTATTTGCTATGCGAATATCGTTTGAGTCATTCTTGGGCTGTCGGCATCGAAAGCAATTATCGCCAGGGAATAAAAGGCCGAGCCGTGACAGAGCGAGGAGCTAAAATGTACGCACCGCCGTTTTGCGAACTGAGTATGGCTCCGCAACTCGAGCATACCTATTCAGAACACCTCGCTTCGCGCTTGGGAGGCTGGGTCTCTCTCGCCGGAAAAAACACCTCCGCATTCGCCGTCTTTTTTACGTCCATTCTATATAAATATTAAAATAAATAATTATATTTTACATAAAATAACCTGCGCTTAAAATATCTCATTAATTATGACCAGACACACCAGGCTATTTAAGCCTCTCATCCGCTATTGTTTTGTTTTGAGCATCTTCTTGCAAAGCTGCAGCTATTACTCCGCTTCCGATCAGCTCTATATCAGCTCTCTCAAGGCGGATAAAACCTTCTATCGATGGGAAACTTCCGCAGGAAATCATTGCATCCACTACCTGGAGAAAGGAAGCGGCGCGAAACACCTCATCCTGTTGCATGGATATGCGGCGAATACTTATAGCTGGCATCACCAAATCGATTTTTTCGCCTCAAAAGGCTATCACGTTTGGGCAATCGATCTACTCGGTTTTGGTTTTAGCGACAAGCCCACTCAAAACTACAGCCTCGATCTCTACAGAACGCAGGTTCTGGATTTCATGGACCACATGGAAATTGATCAAGCCCACCTGATGGGACATTCGATGGGCGGAGCCATTTGCCTCTCCATCGCCGCCACCGCGCCGAATCGCCTTCTTTCGCTCACTCTCATCGCCCCGCTTGCATATCCCCTCGATCTTCCATTCCCGCTTCGTATCGGCAAGCGATTGGGTAATCTCAGTCTCCCTTTTTATAGCAAAAAACTCGTCCGCCACGCCCTAAGCTCCATCTTTTTTGACTATTCCAAAATCACCGAAGAGCAGGTCGATGCATATTGGCTTCCCTATCGATCCGTTGGAGGGCGGGAAGCAGCCCTTGCCGTTCTCGAAACCTTCGATCAAGAAACCTTCGCCGCGCTCGCCGCCTCATACCAAAACATCCGGACACCCACTTTTATTGTCTGGGGCGACAAAGACCAATGGATATCGTCCGCATATCTCGAATCATTCAAAATCGACATCCCTCACGCTAAACAACTCCTTCTTCCAAACTGCGGCCATGCTCCCCAAGAAGAGCAGCCCGAAGCCGTAAACGATTCACTCCTAAATTTTATGAACCTTTGCCAAAAAACAACGTCCCTTCCATTATCTTATTGAGAGAAAAAAGGTCTGCTTTATACTGAACGTATGCGCAAAAAATTAATCTACTATTTCTTAGGTATCTTTTTTCTAATCGCCGCAATTTGTTTTTTCACGTTCAATCGAAATAAGGAAACCTTTTTCGGCAAAGATTGTCCCTTTTGTCAATCTTTTGTTCTGGATACCAATAAATTTTACGAAGACGATCTGGTAATGGCTCTCTACACTCATAAACCCATCATGCCAGGGCATTGTCTCGTCATTCCCAAAAGGCACGTCGAACGCTTTGAAATGCTATCAGACGACGAAGCTTTGCAGATCTTCCGAGTGATTCGCAAAGTCGATCTGGCGGCAAAAAAAGCCTTCGGGACTTCAGCCTATCTCCTTTGGCAAAAAAATGGCAGGGAAGTCGGACAAACAGTGCCCCACGTCCATTTTCATTATATCCCCCGCAAAACCGGAGACGGCTCGGTTCTGAAATTCATTTCCAAGATGTTTCTTGTCAACGCGCAAAAACCAATCGAACCCGCAGAAATCCAAAAAGCTGTAGAAAAGATGAAAGCGGCGATGGATGAACCCGCCAAAAATTTAAGAGCCTAATGGCTCAGTTTTTTTGATGTAATCAGCAAAACCCACAATATTGCCCCAAGGATCCGTAACCTCCAAAGTCGTTCCTGTCGCTGTTTCCAGAATAGATCCCTCCTGAAGTTCTTCTTTTGCTTGGATGGCCGAGGCTACCTCGATCCAAAGGCGGGATGGTTTGGGATGTTTGGATTCGGTGAGAATAAGACCCGGCTCTTCCGTTCCAATATTTAAAATAGCCGATGAGAGCCTAGGAATTTTCAATTTTAGCTGAAATCCCAACTTTTCATAAAAAAGAACAGCACGATCAAGCTCACCTACTTGAAAAAATACATTATCGATTCGAATAAGCTTCATTTTAATCCTGTATTTATAAAACAGAATGAAAAACAATATACTTCTTTTTGAGCAACGTCAATGAAGGATAATCGCGTATGTTAAAAAACAATACCTCTTCCATTGCACCCTATTGTATCTCTGCCTTTGTAATCTGCATAACCGATCAGGTTCCACGATATCTTCTCATTCGACGATGCGGTCATTATCTACCGGGTACATGGCAAATGGTAACCGGAGGCATCGATGAGGGTGAAACGGCTTCGCAGGCTGCCCTTCGAGAGATCGAAGAAGAAACAGGATTGATCCCGAGCCGATTTTATTGCGCCGACGCCGTAGAAACTTTTTATATACAAGCACGAGACCACATCACTTTTGCCCCTGTTTTTGTCGCGTTTGTCACAGAAATGACAGTAAGGCTGTCCCCTGAGGAACACAATGCCTATGAGTGGCTGCCAATTAACGAAGCGATAGATCGACTGGCCTGATCCGAACAAAAGCGGGTTATTTCACATGTCCATGAGCAGTTTGTGCTAAAAAAACCGAATGATCTTCTATTGGTCAATCCTCCGACCTTAAAACAAACCATTTCCCGAACCGGCGTCTATGGAGTGGCCATCCGGAACAATCAACTTCTTCTCATCAAACAGCGCAAGGGTCCTCATGCCGGAAAATTCGATTTACCCGGCGGCGGCATTGAATCCGGGGAAAGCGTAGAAGAAGCTCTCCGAAGAGAATTCAAGGAAGAGGTCGGCATGACTTTTGAATCGATACAGCTCCTTGATAACCGCTCTGCGACTACGAAATACACAAATGAAAACAAAGAGACCGTTCATTTCCACCAAATCGGTTTAATCTATCAGATCAAGGGTCTTTCATCACCGCAACAAGAGGGAGAACTATCCTATTTTTGGATTGATCTGAAAGAGCTTTCCAAACACCCGATCTCACCTTTTGTCGAACAATTATACACAAACCACCTGAAAAATCGGAATTTCGGCTGAGTAAAAGCCCAAATCCGATTTTTCAAGTGGTTTGTGTATAAATCCAATGCGTTATGGGAGCAGAGATAAAGTCTTCGAGTGGGATCCCCTGGGGTCCCACTAAAAGCGTTCGAACAGGTTGAAACCGATACGCAAACGCGTCGATGCCCGAACATTTCGATGCGATTTGACTTTTTACTTCAATAGCGACAATGTCGGATCCTTTTTGTAACACAAAATCAACCTCTTGATCCCCTTCTCTCCAATAGAAAGCTTGAATGGAAGTTCCTCGAATCTGATTAATAATATATGCACCCACACAAGATTCAACCCAGCGTCCCCAAAAGATGGGATCATTACGCGTTTCATGATACGTCAGAGCCGCTTGCGCCGACATCAACGCAGTATTGTAGACAGTGAGCTTGGGACTAGAGGCCTTTTGTCGAGTCAACCCTTTAGCAAATTTCTGCAGTCCGCAAATAAGACCCGCTCCCGACAGAAGATCGAGATAATGAGCCAAGGTTGTGGTATTGCCGGCATCCTGCAGTTCGCCAAGCATTTTCGAATAAGATAGAATCTGTCCGGAATAGTGGCATCCCAATTGAAACAGTCGGCGGAGCAACGCCGGCTTGTTCACTTGAACCATTAGCAATACATCGCGAGCAATGCACGTTTCAATGAGCGATTCATTCACATAATTTTTCCATCGAGAAGGATCCTCTCGATCTGCCAAAGCAGCTGCCCCGGGATATCCCCCAAAATAGATATACTCATCCAGGGACCAACCAAATGCATCCCTCATCTCTACATAAGACCAATGTGGTACAGGAATCACCTCGAATCGGCCGGCCAAACTCTCCGATAACCCCCTCTGAACTAGCCAGGGCGACGAGCCCAAAACCATCACAGATAGGTTCGTATGTTCTCGCGTATCTTGGTCCCACAAATATTTAACCATCTGCGACCACCCGGGAATTTTCTGAATTTCATCGACAATCAATACACACCCCTGAACAGAATCCACCTTTCGCCGAGCAACCTCCCACTGCTGTTCCAACCATGAGATGCTCTGTAGCGTCGCAACATCGGCCGAAGCATAGTGATATGGTTTACAGGCTTCTTCTGAGACTTGAAGTGCTAGCGTGGTCTTGCCAACTTGCCTCGGCCCTAGCAATACTTGAATGAATCGGCGAGGCTCCTTAATCCTTGCTATTAAGGAACTTAATAATGGTCGATGATACATAAAAACCCTTTTACTCAATCTATTGAGTGATTTTACTCAATTGACTGCTAAAAGTCAATACCATCTAACCTTTAGGAACTTAAATCTAAAAACGAACAGATCGGTCTACTAGTAGATTGATTCCAAGATAACATCAACTAGAACCAGAGTCTTTTAATCTCAACAGAAATCGATTTAAGTTAATTACATTAACAAGAGATTGCCTATTTTTTTTCAATCTATCGAATTACCGAAACATTCGAATGGCGATCTTACTTTCCGTTGCATGATCGAGCATGGGCTTATAGTGGATAGATGAGCCATTTTCTCGATCCCATCGATGAATGATGGCAGGAGTTAGAGATTGGAATTCAGGAATCCATCGCTTGATATAGATACATTGGGAATCGAACTTACTTTGCTGAATCCAGGGATTGAAAATGCGGAAATAGGGCTGCGCATCGCAGCCGGTGCTCGCCGCCCATTGCCAATTGCCGTTATTTACAGCGGGATCGTAATCGAGAAGCATCTCGGCAAAGTATTTCTCTCCCCACCGCCAATCGATATGCAGATCCTTCACCAAAAATGAAGCGCATATCATCCGTACCCTGTTGTGCATCAATCCTGTAGTATTGAGCTCTCTCATTCCCGCATCGACAATGGGAAATCCCGTAGTTCCCTCACACCATCTCTGAAAAGCTTTACGATCATATTTCCAGTCGATTTCATTAAAGCGGGTGTGAAAGGCTCCTTTAAAAACATGCGGAAAAAAGAAGGCAATCGAAGAAAAAAAATCCCTCCAATATAGGGAACGAATGAGATCGTGATGCGAGTTTAATTTCGATGCGATCGCATGGTAAACTTCTCGCACAGAACAAATATTGAACTTCAGGTATGGCGATAAATGCGTCGTTTCCTGTGAGGGAAAATCGCGAATCGCATTGTAATTGGAAAAGTCTTGGATGCGGGCCAAAATTTGCATTGCCGCTTTCCGAGAGCCCTGCAGAGGAAGTTTTGATTGCTTGGGTAATACTTCTCGAAAAATCGAGCGATCTTTAGCAAAAGGGACGGAACCATGATAGAAACAGTCGGTTCGAATGTTTTTTGGCTTGGAAACCGGAAAATGGAACGCATTGCGAAAATAGGGAGTAAAAATAGTGTAGGGATGGCCGTCAGACTTGAGAGTCTCTTCAGGAGGGTGGAGCAAAGCATCATCGGATTGGGAAAAAGCAATCCCATGCTTTTGGCAAACCGATGCGATCTTCTTGTCCCTGCGCTGACTGTAGGGCGTGTAATCGCGATTCACAAACACCCCGTCAATCGACAACTCTTTGATGCATCGATCGACTACCTCATCAGAATGTCCGTAGAAAAGATAAAGTTTCTTTTTCCTCTTTTTGAGTTCATTTTCCAGATCTTCGAGAGACTCAATCATGAACTGCAAACAATGTTCGCTTTTATAGGGATTCGATTCGATCTGCTCCGGGGTAAAAATAAAGCAGGGAATCACTGAGTCCGATAACGTAACGGCCTTCATCAGGCCAATATTATCGGTCAATCGTAAATCCCTGCGAAAAATAAAGAGCGATCGTCGCACGATCTCCTACAAAATATCGGCAGCAACGGAGGCCAGCTCGGATCGCTCGGTGCGATTAAGGAACATATGTCCAAAGAGCCGCTGATTTTTAAATCGTCCAACCGTATAGGTCAATCCATTCGAATCCTTATCCAAATAAGGATTGTCAATCTGCGTCGGATCTCCGGTGAGGATAACCTTCGTTCCTTTACCCGCTCGAGAAATCACCGTCTTGATTTCATGCGGGGTCAGGTTTTGAGCCTCATCGATGATCATATACATCTTAGGTAGCGAGCGTCCGCGGATATAGGTAACCGCTTCCATCTCGATCTTCTTACTCTGCATAATAAATTCCATCGTCGCCGCGGCGTTTCCCTCTCCGTTGGTCGTAGAGCATAAGAATTCAAGATTATCATAAATGGGCTGCATCCAATGATAGAGCTTTTCTTCCTTGGTTCCCGGAAGATAGCCAATATCTTTTCCTAGAGGAACGATGGGTCGAGAAATTAAAATGCGC
>Ga0247841_10001628_pt1 | contig 48960 bp, 42 predicted proteins | sample LaCruzMarch2015__2_FD_192410 | JGI IMG/M metagenome (GOLD analysis project Ga0247841, IMG submission 192410) | Freshwater microbial communities from meromictic Lake La Cruz, Castile-La Mancha, Spain - LaCruzMarch2015_18m | ecosystem: Environmental > Aquatic > Freshwater > Lake | place: Spain... | reverse complement strand
GCAGATCGCCATGGAAAAAGCAGAAAAGCTGGGGAAGGTCAGCCCTGAAGAGATCAACAGCATCAAATATGTGCCCGAGGGGAACAGGATCGCCTCCCAGTACCTGCAGGATGAAAAGTCCGACCTCCAGGCTGAGATGGCCAAATTCCCACCCGGCGACGCCGCTAAATATGTTAAAAATGGCATCGACGAGATACTGCTGCGCAACATAAACCTGCCTCATAACGAGGAGGACATGCGGCGGAGCAACCGGGCCATGGCCGGCCTGCGGCTGATCAAGGAAAACAAGAAACAGCTCGAGTCTGTGCTGGGCCTGATCAACAACCTTGTCAACCAGTACCAGCTGGCGCTCAAACAGACCTACGAGGAATTTAAGAAGAAGGCGGAGATGACCATCCAGCAGGCGTCACGCGGCGCGCGCCCGCAGCGCGGCGACCAGATGACGCTGGAACAGAGGCTTCAACTCCAGATACAGGAGGAGTGGCGCCAGATACACAGCGAACTGGATGCCCAGTACGACAAGGCGCTGGACGAACACAAGCAGAAGATCAAGGAAATAGCCTGACCTGCCAGTATCAGGGCCTGAAGGGCCTCTCCTTCCACCACGGGTAGAAACCGGGCATGTCGGTGCTGGTTTTCATAGGGAACCTGGCAGGCCTTTTCTCCAGGAAAGATGCCACACCTTCCTGCACGTCCTTTTCGCCGTAGATCCAGTTCAGCGCCCGTGATTCCAGTATGTGCGCCTCCATGGGGTGGTCGGCACCCAGCATCTTCCACATCATCTGCCTGCAAAGGGCCACTGAGATGGCGGAGCTGTTATTGGCGATCCCGGCGGCTATCTCGCGTGCCCTGGGTATGAGCTCTTCCGGCTCCACCAGTTCGCTCACCAGCCTCTTGTCGTAGGCCTCCTGGGCAGTGAAAACCCTCCCGCTGTAGACCCACTCGGCCGCAGCGCCCATGCCCACCAGGCGAGGTAAAAACCAGGTGGCGGCGCCGTCCAGTATGATGCCCCTCCTGGCGAAGACGAAGCCCATTTTGGCCCCTTTGACAGCTATGCGCACATCCATGGGAAGGGTAAGCGTGATGCCGAACCCCACCGCTGGCCCGTTGATAGCGGCTATGACCGGCTTCTTCATATCGTAAATGCGCAGGCAGACCACGCCACCGTCGTCCCTGCGGGCGGCCGTATCCTCCTGTCCCGTGAACCTGCCGTGAAATGAATCCTTGTTGCCGCTGTCAGACAGGTTTGCGCCCGCGCAGAACGCCCTGCCCTCCCCGGTAACAATTATCACCCTGACGCGGTCGTCGTTGTCGGCGTAGTCAAAGGCTGCAGTAAGTTCCGCGCAGGTGCCGGCATTGACCGCGTTCATAACCTCCGGCTGGTTGAGTGTCAGCAGAAGGATGCCATCGGAGACCTCGTATTTCAGATACTTGAATTCCATTTATCCTCCTTATGTAAACTTATCATCATTTATGGCATCGGATTTATTGCAACAGCCCGCTATTATAAATTATTAAAAGGTCAAATGGAACACTTATTTGCTATAATTCGGGCATGAGTTACCCTTCAGCCGCCAGGTTAGCTTTGCTGGTGTCCCTGGTAATGATAGTCCTGGCTTCCGGCTGCCAGTCCTGTGCCCCCGACCCGCTGCAGGGGGGAATCAAGGTTTATTCGGGCAACAAGGGGGATGAACAGGAGCAACCGTCCCAGGCTTTACCACCGCCAGCTTCCCCAACGGCGCCGCCCGTAGATACTACTGAGAGACAGGTGACGGTCACCGATGCCAACAGCGTGTTCTCCATCGGGTTGCCACCCGGTTACCGGGAAGAGCGCCGGGTCAGCGCGCAGAAACCCGTTGATTTCTGGTTTGAATACCTGACGCCCGAGATGTCCCTCACAGTCAACGGCGTACCTGTTGAAATACCGGTGCGCCGCGGCACGGGTAAGACAGGCTTCACATCCAACGTTATGGGCTTCAGCTACGTGATGGTGAACCAGTCTGACCAATATCTCTCGTACAACCTGCGCATCGTGCCTTCAAAGCCGGGCGAGTCGGTGCCCGTGGTAACACGCGAGACTTGGACAGCGCCCTAGTTCTTGTCCACGAACTCCAGTGTGCGGGCAATCTCTTTCCAAACCGGCAGCCTGTCGGCGGCTATGGAAGAAGGCGCAACGCCACCGAACATTATGTACCTGTTGCCCTTTTTAACCCCGTAGATATAGACCTGGGAAGAGATAGCGGTTGTTGACTTGGCATCATACAGGAATTCGAATGCCGGCGTGACCCCATCCATCAGGGTTGTCGCATTATCGCTGGATACAACCTTGGGACTCGACCCTCCACCCGACATCCTGATGGCCTTGGCCCATTCAAGAACCGCCGCATTATAATCAACCCCCAGACCGCTAATTATATTTATCCTGATGCTGTTGGCCTTACTTGAGTTACCTGAGGCTTCTGCCCCAAAAGTTGAGCTTGCAAGCTGCTTTTTCTGGTAATCCTTGGGGTACCTCAAGCGGAAGTTGTAATTGGTGTCGTAGTACTCGTTGTAGTCCCAGGGAGGAAGCGGAACCGGTTTTTTAGCTGCTGCTGCGGCCTCATCCGATCCAGCCACCGGTGGGGCGGGCGTGATGACCATGGTCAACAACACGGTTTGCGGGGAGCTCCTTGCGCCCGCGCCCTCGATGGTTATATTGTCCGTGTAGGTGCCGGGTGCCTTGCCGGCGGGGGCGACAAAGATCTCGAGGTTCTTGCTGTAGCCCTTTTCCAAAGCGCCATCCGCCTCGGTCATCCATATCCAAGGAACTGTTTTCCTGACAGCCCATACCATGACCCCTTCACCCTCGTTCATAAAGGTGATGTTTTTAGTGACGGTCTTGGAATCCCCTTCCACGAACCTCAGGTCCAGGGTCAGAGAATTGACGCCCAGTTTGGGCGAAGTGACGGCAGGCTCCTGCGGCGCCACCGGCGCGGGGGCGGACTCGGAACAGGCAACAGTCACCACGGCCAGCAAAACTATCGCTGCGGTAGAGATAAACGACATCAATTTACAGTACCTTCGTTTATACGTGTTCATGCCTAAATATTACAGCAGCAGGGACACAAACGGCAATTACCCGGGCGAATAACCGCTGTTGCGTAATTTATGCATCTGATGTACTTTTGTATGGTAGAGGGTTGGCTGCGATCGCGGCAGTCAATTTTAATAGCCTGAATAACCATTGGAGGTAGCGGTATGAGGATACGCAATATCGGGATTCACAAAGTATTAGAATGTGTGGCCATGTTGTGCCTGTGTCTTGTGCTGACGGGCATCGTCATTGCCTCCGCAACCGGGAGCACGTCCGGCGCCACGGCCAAAGGACCCCTGCCGGTAATCATGGAGTTCAGCGCCACGCCCATGGTATTGCCGGACGGCCAGGCCGCCGTATACGCTTTCTCGGTCAGCGGCGCCAGCAAAATTGAGGTAATCGAGGCAGGCGACATTATCAAAGAGGTCAACGGGCCTGCATCATCCAGCATTAAAGGTACAATCGAGGGCAGGACGACCTATCAGATCCGGACGGGCCAGGGCAAAACTTTCGACACGACCCTGGTTGCGGTTAACAGCAATGGCAAGCAGATGAAAAAGCTGACCCTGTCATTTGCCACCGTGACCCCTCCCGGGACCGCTTCAACTGCGGCCGGGCAGGCCGGGTCCAGCGATAATGCCACAATCGCCCGTTCTCCCAAATGGTTACCCTTGATCACCTCTCAGGTCCCTTCAACTGTCCCGGCCGGCTTTTCGCAGTCCACCTGGCCGCCAACGTTTGCCAAATGCTCCAGCAACTGCGACTACTGCCTGACGCCGGATGATGCCAAGGGCCGCGGATTCAGCCAGAGGTGCTCGGACCAGCCATGCTATTACTCCCCCGACATGCAGCAGACCTGGTATTGCTACAGCAAGCCGGCCACAATCTGGTGCTGCAAGGACGGCAAGGTGGTTGAGACCGTCAAGGAAAAATGTATTGAAGCAGGCGGCACTGCTTACGCCACGGAGGCGGAGGCAATCAAAGCCTGCCAGCAGTCGGGATACTGCTGCCAGAACGGCCGACTCACCTCGGCAACTATGTCCACCTGTAAAGAAGCCGGAGGCTCATTCTATACCGACCCGATCCAGGCGGCAGCAGCCTGCCAGCAGTCGGGATACTGCTGCCAGAACGGCCGGCTCACCTCGGCAACTACGTCCACCTGTAAAGAAGCCGGAGGCTCATTCTATACCGACCCGATCCAGGCGGCAGCAGCCTGCCAGCAGTCGGGATACTGCTGCCAGAATGGCCGGCTCACCTCGGCAACTACGTCCACCTGTAAAGAGGCAGGAGGCTCATTCTATACCGACCCGAACCAGGCGGCAGCAGCCTGCCAGCCGCAGGGATACTGCTGCCAGAATGGCCGGCTCACCTCGGCAACTCCATCCACCTGTAAAAACGCCGGAGGCTCATTCTATACCGACCCGAACCAGGCGGCCGCGGCCTGCCAGCCGCAGGGATACTGCTGTGTGAACGGCCAGCTCTCCACAACTACCGCCTCCGCCTGTAGATATGCGGGAGGCACATTCTATACCGATCAGACCCAGGCGAGGGCATGCTACCAGCCTCCGACTTGCTGGTGCTGCGCCAGCGGCAAGGCCTTCCAGACCACGCAAACCCAGTGCGTCCAGTCCAGGGGCGCCTGCTACAGCAGCCAGTCCGAGGCTACAAGGGCCTGTACGCCCGTCTATCGCACACCCACGCTCAAATGATGCGTACTTTCAACGCAGCTGCAATTAGGAAATGCAAGGATGCTGGAGCAAATACGGAGGAAGTGAAATGAGGAACTTAAATAATAGTCACGGCCGGCAGTCAGCGGGCTTTTGTAAATTATGCGCCTACATCCTGGTTGCATTGATGCTGGCCTCTTGGCTAATCCCGTTGAATACGCTCCCTGTGCAGGCCGCTCCCTTTGATATCGCGCCTGCCATCGTCAACGCCGGCGCGACGGAATGCCAGTGGTTTACCGTAAATCCACCATTTTCCACAACCGGCGGCAACTGTGCCCCGGGACCGTCAGATTTTATTTTCTACTGGGCAGCCGGGCTTCCAGCCTGGGTAACCATCGACATGACCACCGGGGAGTTGTCAGGCTGCCCGCCGGCGGGGGCCAATCTCTTAAGCCCCTACGTCTTCCAGGTCGGGGCCACTGAACTGTATATGGGCCCGCCAGCCTGCATGATCCCGGCCGGATATCTATCTGCAACTACCTGCACTGTTACGCTCACCGTGGCTCCTCAGGCGCCATGTGTCAGCGACATAGCCCCGACATTCTACCCTGTGGCATGGGAGATGTTCCCGTTCTCCATGACCCTGACACCTATCGGCGGCGTGGGACCGTTAAACTGGTTCGCCACCGGGCTGCCGTCTGGGCTGGCTTTGGATCCGGTACTGGCCATCATCTCCGGCGTCCCCGCCCCCGGGACCTGCGGAATATACACGGTGACCGTTACGATCAGCGACAACGGCACCTGCGGCGGTTGCTGCCCGACCATCAGCCGTCCTTTCATCCTGATCGTCGACTGCTGGTCTAACTATCCCACCATCCTGTACCCCATCACCACCTGCGATTTCACCGTCCAGATCGGCCCCGGCCTCACACAGGGCCAGACAAGGGTTTTAGTCGACGGTGGCCAGGAGACGGTGCTTGCAGGAGGTGGGAGCGAGACCTTTACCTCGATTCCCTGCGAGAGCCATACGGTGATGGTCAATCAGACCGTGCCGGGCATAGACTCCCAAACCAGGTTCAGCGTCATAGGGTCAAATATAAAAACCGTCAGCGATATCGATAACCTCGCCTATTTCAATTATGCCCAGGACGTGCTCATCCAGACCGGCAGCGATCCCGGCGGAGTCGCACAACCGGCCGGCACCAGCTTCTACGCCATCGGGGCCAATTTCATCTCTTCCGCACCCAGCCCCGTCACTCCCGACAACCAGAACGGCGTGAAATACGTGTTCCGCTCGTGGACGATACCGGGCGGCGGCACAAATCCCAACAGGGACCTGTTTTTCACCGTCAATGCGGCAGGCACCGCCACAGCCGTTTATGACACCTATTACCTGCTCAGCCTGAAGTCTGATTATCCCCGTGTTGACGAGAATACGTGGGAACTCAAGGACAGCACGGCCACCTACAACCTGGCGCTTCAGCCGGTCCCCATGACCGATTTCTGGGGACTGATCGGCGGTGTGATCAGGCCCGGAACCGATAAAGGCTCTCACCTGATGACCGGCCCGTATACGCAGACAATCGAGTGGTATCTGGACTACACGATTCCTATTATCGTCATCTCAGTGATCGTGCTGCTGATAATCGGGCTCGTACTCTTGCTTACTCTGCGCCGCAAGCGTGGACCATCCGCGCCCGCAACGTCAACTCAGGCAGCGCAGACCCCGACTGCAACACCTGCGGCCAGCGTGGAAAAGACGGAGCCAGGTGCTGAGCAGACCGATAAGCCCAGACTCTGCCCCAAATGCGGCACCGCCGCCGCTAAGGGTGCAATCTTCTGTAAAAACTGCGGCAATAAAATCGATTAAAGCAGCGCCAGGCCACCTTTAAGAAATGAGGGGTTTCCCGGAACCCCGGGAAAGTATGCTTATACAGTGGCTGGATTCTAAGAGCCGGTGCTGCTAAATGCGGGGCAAGGTCAATAGCTTTTAACACTTGTCCAATTTGATATGCCTTTGCCAAGTTGATATGAAAAGTAATGGTGCCCCCAAGGGAATTCGAATCCCTGTGCCCAGCTTGAAAGGCTGGTGTCCTAGGCCTCTAGACGATGGGGGCACGCTCTCTAAGGATAAAGGGGGAGGGCCTCAAGGCCGGACGCCTCCGGCAAACCGAACATTATATTCATATTTTGCACAGCTTGTCCAGCAGCCCCCTTGACCAGATTATCTATGCAGCTTACCACCACCACCCTGCCCGTTTTGAGGTTGATGGCGGGGTAGAGCAGGCAGAGATTGCTGCCCAGTGTGTGCTTGCTCTCGGGGGGTTGCTGCACCACTTTAGTATAGGGCTCATCACGGTAGAAATCATAATAGATTTTATCCAGCTCTTCTTTGCCGCCGGTGAGCTTGCCCGCCTTGACCCTGGCGTAGCAGGTGCTCTCTATGCCGCGCGTCATGGGCACCACGTGAGGTACAAACGTCACCGATACGCTCTTCGAGGCATCCAGTGTCATTAGTTCCTGTGATATCTCCGGCAGGTGGCGGTGCCCGCCCAGGCCATAGGCGCGCACGTTGTCGCTGGCCTCGGCGAAATGGGTGGGCAGGGTCAGTGTCCTGCCAGCCCCCGAGACGCCCGACTTGCTGTCGACTACCAGGTCGGGCTCGGCCAAACCCAGCTTGACCAGCGGAGCCAGCGCAAGTATGGCCGAGGTCGGGTAACAGCCCGGGTTGGCTACAAGGTCGGCATTTTTAATAAGCGCGCGGTGCAACTCCGGCAACCCGTAGACGGCCTTTTTGAGCAGTTCCGGCGCGGGGTGGTCGAAATCGTACCACTGCGGGTACCAGGCGGCTTCCTTGAGGCGGAAGTCGGCGCTTATATCCACCACCCTAATGCCCTTGTTCAGCAGAGGTACTATTCCCTCGGCGCTGGCCTTGTGCGTCATGGCCGAGAAGGCAACATCGATCTTGCCTTCAAGCTCGGCCGTTATGATCAACCCGGTGGCGGACAGGTGAGGGAATACCTCGCCCAGCTTCTTGCCGGCCGCGCTCCTGCCGGTCACCGAGACCAGTTCGACGCCCGGGTGCTGCCACAGGATGCGCGCCAGTTCCACGCCGGCGTAGCCTGTGACATTTATGATCCCAGCTTTAATTTTGTTCATAGTTTTTTCTATTATCTATATTAACCCATTCAGGTGGCATGTGTCATTTATGTAAAGGGCGGAGGGCAGGCCAAACCGAAACTCGAACAGGTTTACGGACCCGGGGTCCTGCGCTACCTGCCCGTAATGTTTTTTATCGAGGTGCAGCAGGTGCAGCAGCATGCTCACCGACAGGTCCGCCTGCGAAACGACAACCGCTGTCTCCTTCTTGTGCCTGATAGCAATCTCGTCCAGCGCGGCTGCCACCGCTTCACCGGTTACCTGCAAAGGTTGAACCTGCAGCCCGAAGCGGCCGGCAATAACCCGGGCCATCCCGTCAGCCGCGGGAACGGGGCAGGCATAGACGACGCTGACCTTATATTCAGACAGCCTATCCGCCACGGCCAATGCCACAGCGTCCGCGGGAAACTCGGGACCCGCCCCCGGTTTAAGCGTCCCGGTGTTGACGATCAGTAATTTGCCCAATTTGCCCTTTTCTTACCTTTCCACGACCATGGCGATACCCATGCCGCCACCGATGCACATAGTGGCCAGACCGTGCTTCAGGTTGCGCCTCTTCATCTCGTGCGCCAGTGTAACCAGCACGCGTCCCCCTGTAGCGCCGATGGGATGTCCCAGGGAAATGCCGCTGCCGTGGACGTTGGTCTTGTCCGGATCGAAGCCCAGCTCCTTGAAACACCCAATCGCCTGTGAGGCGAAGGCCTCGTTCAACTCGACGATGTCCAAATCTTTAACCGACAACTTCGCCTTTTCCAGCGCCTTTTTCACGGCCGGCACCACGCCCAACCCCATATAGGCCGGGTCCAGCCCGCCGGATGCATAAGATTTGACCTTTATCATGGGCTCGAGTCCCATCTCTTTGGCCTTTTTGGCCGACATCAGCAACACGGCCGCCGCGCCGTCGTTGATACCCGAGGCGTTCCCGGCCGTAACTGTGCCGTCCTTTTTGAAAGCGGCGGCCAGCTTGCCCATCTTCTCCATGCTGGTCTCCATCGGCCTCTCGTCGGTATCGAAGACCACCGGTTCGCCCTTCTTCTGCACCGAAACCACCGGCACTATCTCCTGCCTGAAGGTGCCGTCCTTGATGGCGGCCATGGCGCGCTGGTGGCTGATCAACCCGAGCCTGTCCTGGTCTTCCCTTGTTATAGCGTACTTGGCGGCGATATTCTCCGCGGTCATCCCCATGTGGTAACCGTAATAAAGCTCCCACAAACCGTCGTAAACCATGAGGTCCAGCACCTCTCCCTTACCGGTCAGGTCCATGCGGTAGCCCCAGCGGGCGCGGGTCATGGCATAAGGCGCGTTGCTCATGCTCTCCATGCCACCGGCCACGACGACATCGGCATCGTCCAGCATAATGGATTGTGCGCCCGTGATGACGGCCTTCAGCCCTGAGCCGCATATTTTATTGACAGTGAAAGCGGGCGTTTCCTTGGGCAACCCGGCGTAGATCATGGCCTGCCTGCCGGTATTCTGACCCTGGGCGGCCTGCAGCACGTTGCCCATGATGACCTCATCCACCTGGACTTCCTTGAGGCTCTCCGGCCAGTCATAATACTTCTGTTCAAGCTCGCTCAGTCCACCGCCGGCAAGTGAAGCCGCAGCGTATCCCATCAATTTGGAGCCCGACTTCGGCTTGAGGCCGGCCCTTTTCAAGACTTCCTTTATAACAATTGCGCCCAATTTGGCCGCGGTCTGTTCCTTGAGGCCGCCGCCGAACCCGCCGATGGCCGTCCTGACCGCGCTTACGATTACAACTTCTGACATTGAAACCTCCCCGATAACTATTTTTTACTCAGCAGGCGCCTGCATAGGGCAGGCACCATCTCGTGCACAAATTCCGTGCTGTATTCCTTGCGGTTGAAGCGCAGCGGCGTGACCGATATTCGGCGGTGCTTGAGCGCCCAGAGGTCTGTGCCGCTGACGTCCTCCATGTCCACCCCCCTGTGCTGTATCCAGTAGTACTCATGCCGCCCGTCGTTGCCGGCCTCGATCCCCGCCGAGTATATCTTCTCGCCCAGCTTGGTCACGTCCATCCCCTGGATATCATGCAGGTCGAGGTCGGGCACGTTCACATTGAGCAGCATCTTGCCCTTGATGCCTTTTTCCTTGATATAGCCGGCTATCTCCATAGCCACGCGCGCACCGGTCTCGAATTTGGGGCTGGTGAAGCTGTTGATGGAAACGGCCATGGACGGTATGGAGTAGAAGAAGCCCTGCAGCGCGGCGCCCACCGTGCCCGACAGGAATACATCGTAACCGCAGTTAGGGCCCTGGTTGATGCCGGAAACCACCAGGTCGATGCCGTCCTTCATAACCACCTTGATGGCCATGATGACGCTGTCGGCCGGCGTGCCCTCGACTGTATATGTCTCAATGCCGTGTATCTTTTCATGTATTTTAGTCAGGCGTATGGGATGGTGAAAGCTGATTGAGGTGCCCACGCCGCTCTGCTCACGGTCGGGAGCAACGACCGTCACATCTCCCGTATCCTTCAGCCAGTCTACCAGCGTCCACAGCCCCTCGGCGTTGACTCCATCATCGTTGGTGACAAGTATCTTCAATCTGCTGTCTCCCGCAAAACCGCATAATTTTATCACAGGCAGGCATGGCGGATAAACCTGACTGCCGGGCAGCCATTCACGATGCTTGTTTGTAAGCATAGGCGGTGTTATAATCTGGCAGAAGTTCACAGGCCTGGACAGGCAACACCTGCCCGCTGCACCCGTACCGTGAACTGCGAAACGATCCTGCCAAGGAGGTCATGATGGAACCCAGGATAGGTGTCTATGTGTGCCATTGCGGCAGCAACATCGCCGGTGTGGTGGACGTTGAAAAAGTAGCGGAATTTGCCAGGACCCTGCCCTCCGTGGTCGTTTCGCGCGATTACAAGTTCATGTGCTCTGACCCCGGGCAGGACCTGATCAAGAACGATATCAAAGAGCTTGGCGTCAACCGCGTAGTCGTGGCCTCCTGCTCCCCCCAGATGCACGAGCCCACATTCAGGCGGGCGGTGCAGGATGGCGGCCTCAACCCATACTATTTTGAGATGGCCAACATACGCGAGCACTGCTCCTGGGTGACAGAGCCTGGCAAGGAGGCCACCGAGAAGGCCATGGCGCTGGTCAGGGCAGCCGTGCGGCGCGTGTTTTTCCACCAGCCGCTGGAGAACAAGGAGGTGCCCGTCCACCCCCATACACTGATCGTGGGCGGCGGCATAGCGGGGATACAGGCGGCGCTGGAGATCGCAAACTCGGGTCACAAGGTCTACCTGGTTGAGAGGGAGCCCAGCATAGGCGGGCACATGATGCAGCTGGACAAGACTTTCCCCACGCTGGACTGCTCGGCCTGCATACTCACGCCCAAGATGAGCATGGTGGGTGCGCACCCCAGCATCGAGCTGCTCACCTACAGCGAGGTGGACTACGTCTCAGGCTACGTGGGCAACTTCCGCGTCAAGATCCGCAAGAAGGCGCGTTATATTGACACCACCAAGTGCAACGGCTGCGGCACCTGCATGGCCAAGTGCCCCGTTAAAATCGACAGCGAGTTCGACGAGCGACTATCTAAGCGCAAGGCAATCTACACACCATTCGCGCAGGCCGTGCCCAACGTGACCGTTATCGACCGGGAACACTGCACATATTTTATCAAGGGCAAGTGCCGCGCCTGCGAGAAGTTCTGCGAGAGGAACGCCGTCGATTTCGAGCAGGAAGACGAGATACTGGACATCGAGGTAGGCAATATCATCATCACTACGGGCTACCAGCTTTTCGACCCAACACCTGTTAAGGAATACGGCTACGGCCGCCTGGAGAACGTCATCACCAGCCTGGAATTTGAACGCATGGTCAACTCGGCAGGCCCCACCGCGGGACATGTACTGCTCAAGAACGGGCAGGCGCCAAAAAGCGTCGCACTCATTCACTGCGTGGGCAGCCGCGACGAGAAATATCACACCTACTGCTCGCGCGTCTGCTGCATGTACGCCATGAAGTTCGCCCACCTGCTCAAGGAACACGTTCACGGAGCGCAGGTGTACGAGTTTTACATCGATATACGCAGCTTCGGCAAGGGCTACGAGGAATTCTACAACCGCGTCCAGAAGGAGGGCACCGTATTCTTCCGCGGGCGCCCCGGCGAGATCACGGACGTAGCACAGACGCCCGAGGAAAAAGGCAAGCTGATCGTGCAGTTCGAGGACACGCTGGTGGGCAGGCAGCGCCGACTCCCCGTGGAGATGGTGGTGCTGTGCAGCGGCATCGAGGCCTACAAGGACGCCCAGGAAGTGGCGCACACCTTCAACATCTCCATAGGCAAGGACCACTTCTTCACGGAGAAGCACCCCAAGCTGGACCCGGTGGCCACCATGACCGACGGCATATTTATCGCAGGCTGCTGCCAGGGGCCCAAGGACATACCGGACACGGTGGCCCAGGCATCGGCGGCGGCGGCCAGGGTGCTGGCACTCATCATCAAGGGCAAGGTGGAGATCGAGGCCGACACCGCCTTCATAGACGAGGCCAAGTGCTCGGGCTGCAGGGTTTGCAACCTACTCTGCCCGTACAGCGCCATCTCCTACGTCGAGAAGGACAAGGTCTCACGCGTAAACGAGGCGCTGTGCAAGGGCTGCGGCACCTGCGTGGCGGGATGCCCCAGCGGAGCCATTATCCACCGGCACTTCACCGACGAGCAGATCAACGCCGAACTCGAGGGCATTTTATTATAGCCTTTATGTAAAGGAGAGACAGGGATATGGAAACGAAGCTGAAACCGGACTTCCTGGATGAAGTCGCCTCCATACCGGCCTGCGGTAAAATCAACGAGTGCATCCAGTGCGGGGTCTGCAGCGGTTCATGCACCACCGCGGCCCACTGGGAGTACCCGCCCAGGAAGATCATCGCAATGGTGCGCGCCGGGCTCAAGGACGAGGTGCTCAACAGCAGCTCCATCTGGTACTGCGTATCATGCTACCTTTGCACGGCCCGCTGCCCGCGCGATATCAAGCCGGCCAACATCATGCACGCGCTCGAGGCCATAGCTCTCAAAGAAAAATACAAACCGCCCACCAGGACCACCACCATGTACCGCTCCTTCGCCCGCTCCATCGAACAGAACGGGCGCATCTACGAGTTCGGCTTTATGCTGGAATACTTCCTCAAGACCAATCCCTTCGCTGCGCTCAAGATGCTGCCCATGGCCCTGAGTTTGCTGACTCATAGGCGCATGCCACTGCTGCCCAAGGTGGTAGAGGGCAGGCACGAGCTCAACCGCATGTTCCGCAACATAGCCACGGGAGGTTACAGGTGAGATATTATGCTTATTACCCGGGTTGCTCCATGGAAGCCACCGGCGCCCCGGTGGAAAAGGCCATCCACAGCATAGCCAAACCGCTTGAAATCGAGCTGGTGGAGCTCAAGGACTGGACCTGCTGCGGTTCGTCCCCCTTCAGCGGCGTCGACAAGGTCAAGGCCATGGCCATCACGGCACGCGTGCTGGCGCAGGCCGAGAAGAGCGGCCTGGACCTGGTCACCCCCTGCAGCTCCTGCTACACCATCCTGCACGAGGCCAATGAGCTTATGAAAGAGGACCACAAGCTGGCCTGGCAGGTGCATGAGGCACTGACCACGGTCGGGCTCAACTATAACGGCACCGTCAGGGTGCGGCACATCGTGGAAGTGCTTTACAACGATGTCGGACTCGAGTCGCTGGCGTCCAAGGTAACACACCCCCTGACCGGGCTCAAGGTGGCCTGCTACCACGGCTGTCAGCAGGTGCGTCCGGATTACGGCTACGACGACAGCGAATACCCCGACTGGCTGGATAAGATAGCCGTGGCCATGGGGGCGGAGCCGGTCAACTACCCGCTCAAGGCCCGGTGCTGCGGAAGCTCGCTGGTAATATCCCAGACCGATATGGCGCTGGAACTTATCCACCACCTGCTGGAAAATGCCGATGACAACGGCGCACAGGCCATCGTCTGCACCACCTGCCCGCTCTGCTACACCGCGCTGGACGCCTACCAGTCGGCGGTCAACAGCAAATACAAGACACGCTTCAACCTGCCGGTACTGGCGGTACCGCAGCTCATAGCCGTGGCCCTGGGGTTCGATTTCAAGCAGGCTGCACTGGACGGCAATATCGTCTCGCCGCGCAAGCTGCTCAACCCGTATTTCAGCGGCAAGGCGCCGGCCGCCGCGGCTATGGAGCCGGCACAGAAAGCAGCCGGATGAAAACCCTTGTGCTGGGCATCGGCAATCCCATCCTCGGCGACGACGGCGTGGGCTTTCACGTAGTAGAAGCCCTGCAGGCCGCTCCTCCCGCCGGTGACGTTTATTTTGAGTGCGTTGATGCCTCCGGGTTTGCCCTGCTCGATTACATAGTGGACTACGACCGGGTGGTAATAGTGGATGCCATCATGACAGTGGGCGGGAAGCCCGGGACTGTTTACCTCCTGGGGCTGGACAACTTCCGGCCCAGCAAGCACACCATCTCGCCCCACGACACCGACCTTCCCACCGCGCTCAAAATCGGCGCCACCATGAAGCTAAAGATACCGGGGAAGATAGATATCGTGGCGGTGGAGATACCGCCCGTTTACGAGTTCTCGCAGGAGCTGTCGGCGGAGGTAGCCGTGGCGGTGCGTGAGGCTGCCGGCATGGTCAGGGATGTCCTCTCAGACGCATCGTAAAAAGCCCGCCAGAACGGGTCAACCATGGGGTGCACCAGTGCCTTTTCCTTCCCGCCCTCGACCAGCAGCATGCCCTTCGAGGGGTCCGTCAACTCGCCGCAGACCGATGAAGGGATCCCCTTCTCAGACAGGGCATTTACGATCTCGGTTGCCTTATGCGGACGGCAGGCTATGACCAGCGTGCCCTCGCTGATGGCAGCATATGGGTCGATATGAAACAGGCTGCAAATCTGCGGCACGCACTGCTCCACAACAATTTTTTCCTTCTCCACCCTGACCCCCAGCCCGGCTGCCTGCGCAACTTCATATAATGCGCCCCAGACACCGCACTCGGTGGCGTCATGCATGGTTGTCACGCCCCTATCCCTGACGCCTACACCGACCGCCGCCAGTGCGTCCGCGACCACGGACATCTTATTAAAAATGCCGTCCGCCTTTACGGCAAACGCCTCTCCGAATTTCTCCTTCAGCAGGGCAGGGAACATGGCGGCGAAGATGCCGCAGGCCTCGATGGCAGGGCCCTTGGTGATAATGATGTTGTCCCCGGCGCGTGCAAAACGCGGTGAGACGTACTCGTCCATCTCACCCATGCCGACCAGTGTCGCCCCGCCCACCATGGGGTAGTGGCAATTCTCGTAGCGGGCGGTATGCCCCGTGATGATGCTTATCCCCATCTGCTCGCACTGCTGGTGGATGACGGTCCAGATAGTCTCAAGCTGTCCCCCGGTCATGTCCATGGGCAGGTTTAGGTCGATCGAGAGAAACTTAGGCTTGAGCCCGCAGGTCACAGAGTCCGAGGCGATGATGTGGATGGCGAACCAGGCCGCCCTCTCCCAGCCGTACTGCGGCACGATAAACACCGGGTCACAGGTGAAGGAAACCGCCTTGCCGCCTATCTCCGCTATACCCACGTCCACGCCGTGCTGCGGCCCCACGATTACGCTTTCGCTCCTGCTGCCCAGGCGTGGATAGATCAGGTCGTGGAAAACCTGCGGCGGGATCTTGCCTATTTCCGGCATCTCGGATTTCATATCAGCGTTAACTCCCGTGTAAACCAACCGACTGTAAAGGCGTAGAGAATTATGGCAGAAATGCGCAAAGTATTAAAACCGCCACTTTGTCCCGATCATGCCAAATTCGGTATAATTATGCTTCAACTTAATGGAGAGCAGGTAAAATATGACAGCCAAAATTATCAGCGGACTGGAGGTCGCGGTCTCCATCCGAAGTGAACTGAAGGCACGTGTTGCCGCGCTGGCCACACGGGGCATCGTGCCGCGCCTGGAAGTTATACTGTTGGGGGATGACCCCGCCTCCATATCGTACATCAAGTCCAAGGAGAAGGGCGCAGCCGAGGTGGGCATCAGCGAGAACACCACCCACCTGCCGGCAGACACGTCCGAGCAAAAGATCATCGAACTTCTGGACAGGCTGAATGCCGATGCTGCTGTAGACGGCATACTGGTGCAGGTGCCATTGCCCGCCCACATCAACACCGAGAAGGTGCTCTACCATATATCCCCTCAAAAGGACGTGGACGGCTTCCACCCGGTCAATTTAGGCAAGCTGCTGCGCGGCGAACCCTGCTTCCTGCCCTGCACACCCCACGGCGTCCAGCAGATGCTGATGCGCTGCGGCTATGACCCCGCCGGGAAGCACGTGGTCATCTGCGGCCGCAGCAACCTGGTGGGCAAACCGCTGGCGGCCATAATGCTTCAGAAGAAGAAGGGCGCCAACGCCACGGTTACGGTGGTGCACACCGGCACTATCCACCTGCCCAGCTTCACCCGGCAGGCCGACATACTGGTGGCCGCCATGGGCAATCCAGGCTGCATCACGGCCGATATGGTCAAAGAGGGCGCCGTCGTAATAGACGTGGGCGTCAACAGGGTGCCTGACCCTGCAAAGGAGCGGGGTTACAGCCTGGTCGGGGACGTAGATTTCGAGGCTGTGAGCAGGAAGGCGTCGGCCATCACGCCGGTACCCGGCGGGGTAGGACCCATGACGGTGACCATGCTGCTACAAAACACCATTGAAGCAGCCGAGCGCAAACAAGAATAGCCCCGAGGGAGATTTATTGCCATGCCTTACGATCCGTTGAAAATGAGCGACTGGCAGATTGCCGAAGAGGCAGAGAAGGACATGCCTCAACCCGGCGAGTGGCCAGCCCGGCTGGACCTGCTCAAAGAGGAGATCATACCCTACGGCAAGGTGGCCCGGCTGGACTACGCCAAGATTATGCGCCGGCTCGAGGACAGGCCGGACGGCAAGTATATACAGGTGACCGGCATGACGCCTACCCCACTGGGCGAGGGCAAGAGCACCACCACCTGCGGGTTGCTGGAGGGCATGGGCAGGCGCGGTTACAAAGTGGGCGGCTGCATCAGGCAGCCCTCAGGCGGACCGACCATGAACATCAAGGGCACCGCCGCCGGCGGCGGCAACGCCCTGCTGATACCAATGACGGAGTTCTCCATGGGCCTTACCGGTGACATCAACGATATAACCAACGCGCACAACCTGGCCATGGTGGCCCTCACGGCCCGCATGCAGCACGAGAGAAATTACGACGATAGGAAGCTGCAAACCCTTTCGGGTATGAAGCGGCTGGACATCGACCCAACGCGGATCGAGATGGGATGGGTGATGGATTTCTGCGCGCAGAGCCTGCGCAACATCATCATCGGTGTGGGCGGCAAGATGGACGGGTTCACCATGCAGTCCAAGTTCCAGATAGCTGTCAGCTCCGAACTGATGGCACTGCTGGCCATCGTCAGGGACCTGGCCGACCTGCGCCACCGCATGGACAGGATCACAGTGGCCTACAACAAGCATGGCGACCCCGTGACGGCGGGCGACCTGCAGGTCGGCGGCGCCATGACCGCCCTGATGCGCAACACGATCAATCCCACCCTCTGCTGCACGGCAGAGTACCAGCCACTGATGGTGCACACCGGACCCTTCGCCAATATAGCCCTCGGCCAGTCCTCCATCATCGCCGACCGCCTGGGCCTCAAGCTGTTCGACTACCACGTTACCGAGAGCGGCTTTGCCGCCGACATCGGGTTCGAGAAATTCTGCAACGTCAAATGCCGCATCAGCGACCTCAAACCCAGCGCCTCGGTGCTGGTGGTGACCGTACGTGCGCTCAAGATGCACGGAGGCGGGCCCTCGGTAGTGCCCGGGCTCAAGATACCGGACGAATACACTCGGGAAGACCTGGAGCTGCTGGAGAAAGGGCTGCCCAACATGCTGCACCATGTAAAGATTATCAAGGAGGCGGGCGTCAAGCCGGTGGTATGCATCAACGTCTTCCACACTGACACCGAGGCCGAGATCAAGATGGTCAAGCGGGCTGCCGAGGGGGCGGGCGCGCGTTGCGCGGTGTCGCGGCACTGGGAGTTCGGCGGCGAGGGCGCGCTGGAACTGGCCGACGTGGTCAAGGAGGCCTGCGACGACGACAACGAATTCAAGTTCCTCTACCCGCCCGAGATGAAGATACGCGACCGGGTGGAGAAGATAGCGCGCGAGGTATACGGCGCGGCAGGCGTTTCCTGGTCGCCTTCGGCTGAGGCCCGGGCCAAGATGCTGGAGTCCAACCCCGAGTTCGACGACTACGCCACCATCATGGTCAAGACCCACCTCAGCCTGAGCCACGATCCATCGCTCAAGGGCGTGCCGCGGGGCTGGACCCTTCCCATACGGGACATCATCATATACTCCGGCGCCAGGTTCCTTTGCTTCTTCGCCGGCGAGGTCAACATGATGCCCGGCACCGGCTCAAACCCGGCCTTCCGCCGTATTGATATAGATCCCCACACCGGCAAGGTGCACGGCCTGTTCTAAGGACATGCGCCTATCTGATTTCGACTACCACCTGCCACCCGAATTGATTGCCCAGCACCCGCTGGCCGGGCGCGATCAATCGCGCCTGATGGTGATCGACCGAAGTACGCGTAGCATCGAGCACCGCCATTTTTTCGAGATAGGCAGCTACCTCGACCCGGGCGACACGCTGGTTCTCAACAACTCACGCGTCATACCAGCCCGCCTGAACGGGATAATCGAGGGCAGCGGGCACAGGGCGGAGGTGTTGCTGCTCAGGCGCCTCGATGACGGAAACTGGGAAGCGCTGGTCCGACCCGGCCGGCGGCTGATGCCGGGTGCGCAGGTGAGGGTACATGGCATCAAACCCGGTGTCAAAGGGGAACTGACGGTCAGCATCCTTGGGACAGGGGAGGGGGGCCTGCGCAGAGTAAGCCTGGATGGAAATGTCCAGCCGGACGGCTACGGCAGCATGCCGTTGCCACCTTATATACATGCCAGGCTGGACGACGACGAGCGCTACCAGACCGTGTACTCAAAGCCGGAGGGCAGCGCGGCTGCCCCTACAGCTGGGCTTCACTTTACGCCGGCGCTGCTGGACGAACTTAAGAGCAGGGGGGTAAACACCGCCTTCGTCACATTGCATGTGGGGCTGGACACATTCCAGCCCGTGCGCGCAGAGGACCCGGCCAGGCACCATATCCACACCGAGCACGGCCTGGTCAGCCAAGGCACGGCGGACCTGGTCAATGAAACACGCGACCGCAGCAAACGCGTGGTGGCCGTGGGCACCACCTCAGTGCGGCTGATAGAGGCCGCATCGCAGGAAGGACAGGCTGGGCCCTTCGAGGGCCAGGTGGGACTTTTCATCCTGCCGGGCTACCAATTCGGGGTCACGGATGCCATAGTCACCAACTTCCACCTGCCCAAATCCACCCTTCTGATGATGGTGTCGGCCTTCGCCGGGCGCGAGTTCATACTGGACTGCTACGAGGTTGCCAAGAAGGAAGGTTACCGCTTTTTCAGCTTCGGCGACGCCATGCTCATTGTATAGATGAACATTGACAATCATATGCATAAGTTCGTAGAATGCAACGTCGCTAATGAAAAGATCATGACCACTTCGAGTAAAATAATCTCCGCAGTCCTGGTAGTGGCAATACTCATATGCACAGGTCTGATCATCTACCTGGCGGTGACGCCGCAAGCCTCCCAGAGGTTCAGCGAGTTCTACCTGCTGGGCGAACAGGGCAAAGCGGCCAGTTACCCGTCTCAGGCCGTATCCGGCCAACCGGTGAGCGTGATAGTGGGCGTGGTGAACCATGAGGGAGGCCCGTCCGCTTACACGGTCCGGATCAAAGAAAATGATGTTATAATCAAGTCGGTAGAGGTGGGCAAATTGAATGACGCCCAGAAGTGGGAGCAGCCGGTGGAATTTGCGCTGAGTAATGCCGGGGACGGCCGCAGGGTGAATTTTTACCTCTACAAGGACGGCGGGGATGCGCCTCATATCAAGGACCCGCTGATACTGATCATGAAGGTAACGGAGAACTGAGAAAATGTGTGGAATAATCGGGTACTGCAGCAAGAACGGCAAGGCTGCCGCCGTCATCTTTGAAGACCTCAAGCGCATGGAATACCGCGGCTACGATTCGTCCGGGGTGGCCATGATATCCGGCGGAAAACTGCTGGTGGAGAAGGGTGTGGGCAGGCTGGAGGAGGTCAACAATAAATACAAGCTTGACCGGATGCCCGGCAGCGTGGGCATCGGGCACACGCGCTGGGCCACGCACGGGGGTGTGACGCAGGTCAACACCCACCCCCATTGCGATTGTGCCAACGAGATCGCCGTGATCCACAACGGGATCATCGACAACTACCAGGAACTGCGCAAGGACCTTGTCAGGCGCGGACACCACTTCATCTCCGAGACCGACACCGAGGTCATACCCCACAAGATCGAGGACGAGATTAAGAAAGGCCGCTCGCTGGAGGAGGCCGTGATGGCGGTGGCGCCCAGGCTGCAGGGATCGTACGCCTTCCTGGCCATCAGCACCAAGGAGCCGGGCAAGATCGTGGGCACCCGCAAGGGCAGCCCGCTGGTGGTCGGGCTGGGCAAGGACAAGGCCTTCGCGGCCAGCGATTCCATGGCCCTGGCCGGACAGGTAGACCGTCTTTACATGCTGGGCGAGGGCGAGATAGCCGTCCTCACCGCCGATAAAACCATTTTCTGTGACCACACCGGCCGTGTGATCAGCAAGAAGTCAACCAAGCCGGATGCCGTCTGGAATGAAAACGACAAGGGCGGCTACGAGTACTTCATGCTCAAGGAGATCATGGAGCAGCCAGAGACGCTTGTGGCTGCCGCGCGCCAGAACAAGGACGTCTTCACAAGAGTGTCGCTGGACGTGCTGAGGGCCGGCCAGGTCATAGTCACGGCCTGCGGTTCCTCGCGTTACGCCGCCCTCGTGGGACGCTACCTTTTTTCCAGCGTAGGCAAGAAATTCTGCGAGGTGGTCATGGCATCCGAATTCCAGTATTTCGCCGACTCCGTGGATAAAAACACGCTGGTGCTGGCTATATCGCAAAGCGGCGAGACGCTTGACGTAATCGATGGCGTGGAGCTGGCGCGCAAGGCGGGCGCGAGGATTGTCTCTGTCGTCAACCGGCCGCAATCGCTGCTGGGCGAGCTCAGCCACAACGTACTATACCTGAACTGCGGTCCCGAGATCGGCGTGGCCGCCACCAAGTCCTTCCTCAACCAGTTGGCCATCTTCTATTTGCTGGCATTTTCCATGGTGCATTCCTTCGATATGGCGGTGGAGAATATCCGCAAGGTCAGTCGCCAGGTGGCCAAAGCCATCGACTGGAACAACGATGAGATAGCGAAGATAACCCAGTTATACCACAAGAAGAACGATTTTTACTATATAGCCCGCGGCATCAATTTCGCCATAGCCTCAGAAGGGGCATTGAAATTGAAGGAGATATCCTATATCCATGCCGAGGGCATGCCTGCCGGCGAACTAAAGCACGGCACGCTTTCACTGATAGAGGAGGGCACGCCGGTGCTGGTTATATGTCCCGGGGACTACACCTTCAAGGAAACGCTGGGCAACGCCATCGAGGCCAAGGCCAGGGGAGCCAAGATAATAGCGGTCTCTGATGTTAACAACGAGGTCTACGACCACTGGATCAGGATCCCCAAGGTGCACGACCTGCTCTACCCCATGGTAGCCGTGGTGCCGCTGCAACTGCTGGCCTACCACATGGCCACCGCGCTGGGCCACAACCCGGATATGCCGCGCAACCTGGCCAAATCGGTGACAGTCAGGTAACCTGCATGAAAATTATTGCCGTCATACCCTGCCTGAACGAAGAAAACTTCATAGCGGATGTAGTCGTCAAAGCTCTGAAACATGTGGATAGAGTATTTGTTATTGACGACGGATCTACTGATCACACGGCGGCTATTGCTCGGCAGGCGGGGGCCGACGTCATCAGTCATGAGAAAAGGCGCGGCGCGGGTGCGGCAACGCGCACCGGCTTCGAAGCGGCTCTCAAGCTGGGAGCTGATGTCGTGGTCACGCTTGATGGCGATGGCCAGCATAACCCCGATGAAATACCGGCTGTAATCAGGCCAGTGATAGCAGGTAAAGCTGATGTTACGATAGGTTCACGCTTTATGCGAGAGGCCAATGTTAGCAGGTACCGTAAATTTGGCATAGACTTGATCACCTGGCTATATAATATCGGGTACAAAAACAAAATCAGCGATGCGCAAAGCGGGTTCCGTGCCTTCAACAGAAAGGCTTTAGCCCACATAGCTATCACCTATCCCGGGTTTGGTTTCAGCATTGAGACGCTGGTACAGGCCCGCAAACATGGACTTATAATGATCGAGGTTCCAGTTTCCTGTATTTATCATGATTCAAGTTCAACCGAGCACCCGGTTGCACATGGTTGGAGCGTAGCCCTGGCAATAGTAAAGATCAGAGTTGTTGAGGAAATTTTCAGATCCAAATAAAGTCGTTATATGAGGCTGCTATTCGTACTGGAACATTATCACCCGTTTATCGGGGGTGCCGAGGTTCTCTTTAAGAATTTATGTGAGGGACTCGCCGGCAGGGGACATGAGGTTACAGTGCTGACTTCTCTTCTTCCTGGCACAATACCGGAAGAAAATATCAATGGCGTGGCTGTGCGCCGCGTTAAATTGCCAAAAAAAGGAAGCCGTTACTGGTTCAGCTTCGTAGCAATCACGCAGTCGATAAAGCTGGCCGGGCAGGTGGACTTTATACATACCACTACATATAACGGGGCTTTCCCCGCCTGGCTGGCAGCTCTATGGTATAAAAAGAAGTGCATGATTACAGTGCACGAAATTATCGGGGATGGCTGGACTGAGATGATGGGCATGAACTGGGTGGCGGCTTGTGTACACCGTGTACTTGAACGAGTCATTGTATCACTCCCATTTAATATCTATGTCAGTGTATCGGCTTATACAGCTGGGCGTCTGCAGGATTACGGTATACGCCCGGACAAAATAAAGGTAATTCACAATGGAATTGACTATGACCTTTTTAACCCGACACTGCGCACTGGTGCAAAGATAAGGAAGAAGTTGCAACTCGGTACCAGGTTTATTTACATGTACTTTGGAAGACCGGGGATTTCCAAAGGAGTTGAATTCCTGATCAAAGCGGTCCCTTTGATATCAGCCAGCCTGCCTAATTCGAAGCTTTTGCTCATCTTGAGCAAGCGACCGGAAAAAGGCTACCGCATGATACAGGCACTCATAAAATCGATGGCTATCGATCAGACAATCGTTCAGGTTGAACCAGTGCCGCGTGTAGAATTGCCGGATTACATAGCAGCGGCGGATTGCGTGGTGATACCATCCTTATCCGAAGGATTCGGTTTCAGCGCTGCGGAATCTTGCGCTATGGGTAAAACGGTTGTCGTGAGTGACGTGGCATCACTTCCAGAGGTTGTTTCAGGTAAATATTTACTGGTGCAATCAAAAAACCCGCAGGCCATAGCAGATGGCCTGATATCTATATATAATGGCGAAGTTGAGTCAAAAGGCATTAGGACGTTCAAATGGGAAGACTGTGTAACCGGTTATGAAAAAATATATTCTAATTTCTCAGGTGCCGCTAAAAAGAGAAACGACAATGAGTTTCGAGATTAATAATGTCCTACTTACCGGCATCAATGGCAAAGACTGTTAGTTTAGCATTCAAAATAATGCATGGTCTGATAAATAAAATGAGAGGTCAATTAAGATATTATATTGACCTATCCAGGTAACAAGTTGAAAATTGCGTTGGTTACTTTTGCATCTTATGGGGCGGCGGTCCACTATCTATCTCAATTAGCTAACGCTTTAGCCAAACAGCACCGGGTGATTGTTTTCCTGCCTGGTTATACCGACGACTCTTATTTCTCTGATGAAGTTTCTATAGTCAAACTACCCATTCCGGCCGGCCTTTTACCTGCATTAATCAAGGTGTTTAAACCCCAGATAGCACGTACGTTAATGCGTACAATAAGTGGTATCAAACCAGATGTTGTTCATCTCGTATTCGAACACAGGTTCCCTTTTTATTATGCAAAAATCATTGGAGACCAATATCCTTTCGTAGTCACCATTCACGAACCTAAGGCTGTACCAAACCGGGGTCCTATTGCCAACGGGATGGTGACAGTTCTCCAGTTCTTAAATAATACCGGCCTGACCAAAAGTGCAGATAAAATTATTATTCACAGCGACAAATTGAGGGCTGCGAACCTCTTAGCCAGACTTCCACAATCAAAGATAGATGCCGTACAGGTTGGCACGTTCAATTTTTTCAAGACAAACCACATCGCTGCAACAGAATCGAATAATCTGCTGTTCTTTGGCAGAATAGCCCACTATAAAGGGATAGGATACCTGGTAAAGGCAGCCCAAAAGGCCAGGTCATCGGTGCCAGATCTGACTGTTACTATTGCCGGTGAAGGTGACCTTTCTAAATACGGAAAAATGATCAGTGGTGAAAACTGGTTCGAAATAATAAACAGATATATCCCCGATGATGAAGTTGCCGTACTGTTTGCCAAGGCTGCTGTTCTTATCATGCCGTATACAGACGGCAGTCAGACAGGCCTTATATCAGTGGCGGGTGCTTTTGGCAAGCCAGTTATCGCCACAGACGTTGGCAATTTCAACGAGATGGTTGATAACGGCATAACTGGATTAATCATTCCTCCGATTGATGTAAATTCGTTGTCAGATGCAATAGTTACACTCTTAAAGAATGCGCGACTCCGGAGGGAAATGGGTGAAAATGCTAAAGGCAAGTTTAGAAGTGGTCAATTCTCCTGGGAATCTATAGCAGCACGCACCCAGGATATCTATCAGCAAGCAGTCTCGCTGCATACGAGAAAATCAGGTTCATCATAAATTGGTATTTAAATGAAACTTCCTTCGGCGATCATTTTGACAGCCAGGCACATTCTGTTCACTATGCTTGCAGCAATTCTTATATTTATTCTCCTGATTGGCTTATCTGCCCTCGGTATTGACATCCCTGTTCTGCGCCAGTTGCTGGGTTTTATTTTATTGACCTTCGTCCCTGGACTTCAGGTGCTGTTAATATTTAGGGTCCGCAATGTTAACCCGGTTGAGTATATTGTCTACGCTCTGGGACTGAGCTTGGCTTTGCTAATGTTCACAGGGACATTGATTAACTTCACTCTACCCTATATCGGCATCAGCAATCCGTTAACAACTATCCCAATGATCGTGTCAGTCTCAATCATTACAGCTGTCCTGGCCGCGATAGCCTACTATAGAAACAGGACTCCCGGTTTTCAGTTAAAAATAGTATTGCCTGCAAAGGCCTCCTATGTACCAATATTGGTGTTCATCCTGCTGGTATCATTGACTATCCTTGGTGCCTTTATCGTTACGGCTTTTCAAAATAATATTATCTTGATTATATGTTTGTTAATAATAGCGGTGGTTGCTCTGGTTATATCGGCAGGTAAATTTGTCAAGGTTGACTTGTTTCCCCTGGCAATATTTTGTTTCAGTCTGTGTGGTCTATATCAGACGACGCTTATTTCCCCATACCTGGTAGGAAGCGATATTTTCACAGAATTCATGTACCAGGGATTAGTCACACATGCAGGCGCCTGGGACTATACCCTTGCTCATCAGGTCAATACCTGCCTTAGCATTGTGATATTGGCTCCGTCTTACGCACAAATCCTGAACATTGACAGTATCTGGGTATTCAAAGCCATATACCCGCTATTCTTCTCGTTCATGCCAGTAGCAATGTACCGTGCCTTAAGAATGCAGATCGGACCTGAGAAAGCTTTCCTGGCCGTCTTTCTTTTCCTCTCAATCCCTACCTTTGCCTTGGAAATGATAAGCCTGTGCCGCCAGCAAGTGGCCGAGCTGTTTTTTATCCTTTTCATTCTTTTACTTTGTGATAGACGACTTACTGCCAATACCAAGATTGCCATGTCTGTTATTTTCACCTGCTCGATCGCCGCCTCACACTATGCGCTATGTTTTATCACGTTAATTTATTTCGTCCTTGCCTTAGTACTAATACCTTTTATGAGGAGCAAATATTTCTTATCATGCTGGGGATGGATAACGTCAAAGACCGGTGGATTGCCGGATATAATTACCCCTTCTGAGATTAAGAAGCTGCCAATTACTGCAGTTATTATTCCTGCAATCGTGTACTTGATCTTCGTATTCATCTGGTACAGGGTAGTGGGATCAGGCATCAACTTGGAGTTTCTTTCAGGTATATGGACAACATTCTCTGCTGCACTTACCCGTGTCATTATCAGGGTACTGACCGGCGCAGGCAACTTGCTGGATTACGCCCTCACGAGTCAGGCTGATCTCCTGGTGAAGACCGCTCTTGGTATGGATTTTGGACAGGCATCCTGGCTGGGCAAATTGTTCAGGGTCCTTCAGTATACTGTGCAGATATTAACGATGATTGGGTGCCTGCGGCTAATCATATGGCCGAAGGGCTTCAACTTCAGGATAGAGTTCCTTGCACTTAGCCTTATCAGCGCCGCCTTACTGGTTGCATGTATTATAGTCCCGAATTTCAGTAGTATCTTGAACGCGACTCGATGGTATCATCTGGCCATGGTCACACTTTCACCATTCTGCATCATTGGAGGGCAAACTATATGGCAAGTGGTTACGGTGCTGATAAGTAAATTTAAAAACAATACTGCATTACAGTCAACCTTGAGGGTGAACCAAGGTTTTTACACTGTACTAACAGCTTTGGTACTGGTGCCCTATTTCCTTGTATCATCAGGCCTAGCTTTTGAAATCATCAAGCAGGAGACAGCGGATAGAATAGACGCACCCTATTCGATAGCATTAAGCAGTTACAGGTTGGATTTGGCTGGTATACTCAACCTCCAGGATGGAACAGCGGCCAAATGGTTAGATCAGCGTGAAGACGCAACTGTATTAACGGACCATCACTCTCGGAAGATTTTCAGTATATTTAACTCAAACACAGAGTTCTCAGATATCCCAACCGATGGGGTTTATCGTCCCGGTTATGTATACTTATCTTCCTGGAACAATATAAAGGGGGAAATGTCGTTTGCTACCAGTGGCAAACCTGGGTTACGCGAGCATTTAAAGCTATATGAAATCACAGGGTTGCCTGTCCACTTAAACAATAGCGACCGTATCTATATTAATGGCGGAGCAGCAATTTATTTATTACCTTAAGGCGATACTACTTCGGATTAATTGGCCTGAATGATTCAATGATACCCAATAACTGCTTCGCTGATTTTTCCCAAGTAAACAATTTTGCGCGTTGTAGGCCTTTCTGTCGCATGTCTTTACGCAAATCTGCATCTGATATAACTCGATATATAGCGTCCGCAATTGCATTAACGCTATACGGATCTACGAGTATACCAGCATCACCAACAACCTCCGGCAATGAAGACCTATTGGAAGCTATAACAGGAGTACCGCAGGCCATTGCTTCCAACGGTGGCATTCCAAATCCCTCGTGAAGAGAAGGAAAAACAAACACTTCAGCACCGCTCATAAGCAAATGTAATTCCATGTAGGATACATAACCTGAGTAAATTATTTCTTTTTCAAAACCTGAACTCTTAAATTTTTGAAATATTTTCTTATCGTTCCAGCCACTCTTACCAGCAATGACGAGTTTTTCAGAAATACCTTTTTGCTTTTTCAACTGGCAGAATGCATCAATCAGCCTGTTAATATTTTTCTTAGGTTCTAATGTTCCCACATATAATATATATTCACCCCCTATACCAAATCTGCTTTTTATCTCATCAATGTATTCTAAATCCTGTTCAATGCCGAATAATTTATTATCAAAGCCAGGGGAAATAACGTCTACCTTCTGAGGATTTATACCAAAATAACTTACAATTTCATTTTTAGTTGACTGAGATATCGTCACAATACGGCTTGATCTTTTAACAGCATTAGTAACTTGCAATCTAAATCTCACTTTGAAATCCAACCTGTGCGCATCTTTTAAAACCAGGGGTGTCAGGTCATAAATAATAACTATACTGGGACAGTTAATAAGCGGCGGAATTGAAGGATAAGTGGAAATAAACAGATCAGGCTTATAAACTTTTAGTTCTAATGAAAAACCACTGTAATACCATAAGGTCCAAATATACCAGTGCGAAGAAGGTAATAACCTGAAGGGCATTTCCTTAGTTACAAATTTTGGTCTTCCAAAATCAAGCATTTTACTATCACTTGTCACGCCGAATAGTAAGAATCTATTATTGGAGTCATATTTAGATAGCTCTTCCAGGATATTGCCAGCATATTGCGCAATTCCTGTTTTCTTTTGTTCACCAAGCGGAGCAGCATCTACAGCAATAAGCATTCTTAAACGTAATTACCTTATTTAATCTAGCTTTATGTCTTCTATTATGTTAGTGTTTCGATTATTCTCAATATTTCTTTCCCCGTCTTTTCCCATGAAAATTGTTTCACCCTTATTAGACCTTTTTCTTTCAACTCTTTCCTCAGTACATGGTCAGATAATAGAGTGTACATTGCATTAGAAATTGCATTTACGTTATAGGGATCTACTAATAAAGCAGCATCAGCTACTACCTCTGGCAACGATGACAAATTGGAAGTAATTACCGGCGTACCACATGCCATTGCCTCCAATAACGGTATACCAAATCCCTCATGAAGAGAGGGGAAAACAAATAAATCCGCACCACTTAATAGCAAAGGTAACTCCTCATTGGATATAAAACCAGTAAATATAATATGGTCTTTAATGCCAAGTTTTACTACCAGAGAAAACAATTCCTCGTCTCTCCAATTGCCCTTACCTGCGATTACAAGCCTATGATCTATTGAATGCTGATTAATCAGCATATTATATGCCTCTATTAGTCGTGCAATATTCTTCTTTGGTTCACGTGTTCCAACATAAAAAATGTATCTCTGGGGAATCTTGTACTTCTGTTTTACGTTTTCTAACTGTTTTATATCTATTCTGTTACTGTAGGCCTCTCGATCATAAGATTGATACACAACATCAATTATTTTTGAATCAATTCCGAGTATATTTACCAGGTCATTCTTCGTTGAGTTAGAAACCGTTAAAATTCTATCGGCCAATCTGGTTGCATGCAGTAACTGGCTCCTGAATATAGTACGAAATCTTTTCGTGTAAGCGTCCTTTAATATTAACGGAGTCAGGTCATGAATGACTATCAATTTCCGTGAAAGGCAAAACATGGGCAACGAAGGTTGTGTAGAAATAAAGACATCTGGCTTATCTTTCATTAGTTGCAGGGAAAAACCGGTATAATGCCACAGGGACCAGGAATACCATTGTGAATGCAAAGGGACAAGGTCAGGAATCTTTCTCAATCTAAAATTAGATCTGCAGATTTCTTTCAATTCTTGGTTGAATCTGACACTATATATAGAATACTTGTTAGCATGGTCAATTTCAGATAGAGCGCGAAGTAAGTTGATTGTATATACACCAACGCCCGTTCTTAAATCCTCGGCTGCTGCTGATACATCAATAGCTATATGCATTGCCACGCTTTCCTGATAGCATTATTTTCACTCTTATTAGGACAAAGCTATCATTTGAAATATTTAGGCTCCTAATGAAAACTGTAATGTACCCTATTAATCAAGCCGATACTAACTTAGTAATCTGGCTATTTCGATATTCGCTCCCTTTGAATACTGTCACTGTATATTGACGCCGCATGAACTGCAACCGCCTCCAAATAGCAACCAAAAGTCCTATTAGCTATCAAATCCCAATTGGTCAACTCAATAAATTTTTCGCATTTTCGAGTAAGGTGCTTCAAATAATCTTGATTCTCTATCAACTTTATTATTGTGTTTGCTAAATCAATATAATTATCTGTTTTAAAAATTTCGATGCAATCATAATTCTCCTGGATTTCCTTGAAATAACTTAAATCCGATGTCACTGACGGAACTTTATAGCCAAGTATGCGGTGTAATGCGCCACTGATCTCTATATGCCTGTACGGGAACACAGCTATGTCAGTTGCACCTATTAGTTCTGACATTGCTTCGTCATTTACAAATCCCATGAAAATAACCCTTTCGTCAAGCTTTAATGATGACACAAGTTCTTTTAACGTACGTACGTATTTTTCAGATGTCTTTGAACGAGCAACACCCAATATTAGTACTATAGTATTTTCTGGTAAATAGGACATAGCGCGAATAAAGGTGTCATGCCCCTTATTTGGTTGAATAAAGCCAAATATTGTAAGCACTTTTTTATCATAATAACCCAAGTTGCGCTTACATTCTTCAGTATTTTTCTCAAATCCTACAAGCGTACCATGAGGGATCCTTGTGAGCTTTTCTTCACTAAAACCGTACATCTTAAGTTCATAAAATAAATCTGTACTGTGAATAATTACGGATTGTGCGACCCTCATGAGTAATATGTTTAGCTTAACACCGGGGTCTTTACGGTTACCTAACTCGTGAATAGTTATAACTATCTTAGCTTTGCTTAATAATTTTAAGCCCATGATCAATAAAGGAAAGTAACTGAACAATACTGGCGATATCTCAAAAAAAGACGGGTGATATTGTATGTGTACAATATCAACGTCCCTGCCAGTAGATAATGCTAACCTAAAATAATAGAAAGGATTCTTAATATATGCATTGCTTACTGGAAATACTCTGACGTTTAAATAATCTATCGTCCTCATCGAATTAATTAAAAACTTGGAATATTCGGCTATACCACACCTGATACCCCAAGTGGAAATGAAATTAATCCTGATCCTTTTTTTCATACGTAATATCATTTATCTTATGTTTATCAATTCCTTCATCAGCAACAGATCGTCCTTTCTTATCCCTATTCTAATAATCAGTAATAAGTACATTATTAGTGCCACAATACTAGCGAGTATAATATTAAATTGTAAAATTCCTGCTAAGCCCAATATAAGTACTACTACAACTATGCCTACTGCAGGGGCTTTAATGACTTCAAGCATATTTAGCTTATAACCCACTCCGCTTAAAAGAATTATGCTGGTGATCAAACCAAATACCTCTGTAACCAGCAACGCAATTGATGCACCTGTAAGACTTATAAGAGGAATCAGGATTAAATTTAATACCACGTTAATGACAAGCATAACAGCGGCTACCAACATGCCTTTAACCTGGTTAGCAGATGTTATAAACATATTTCCTACCAGCGAACCTAGAAACATCACGCTGCCGCCCCAAATCAGTATGTTCAGGGCAATTACAGAATCCTGGTACTGCTGGCCAAATGTCAAGCTAATGATCTGACCACTGAAACAGTTGACATACACAGCTATCGGAAAAGCCAAGATTAATAATAACTTGGCTGCTTTCGTATATGCCATCTTGTACTTTTCAACTGAATGTTTATGGTAATACGACATCACCGGAAAAAGGGCAGCTATCAGCATGGCCGGGATTAACACAACAACGTCTACAAATCTATATGCAGCATTATATAATCCTACGGCCTGTTCGCCACTTACGAGCGACAGTATGATGGTATCAGATTTTAATCTAATGGTACCCATCAGCAGTATCAAACCTATAGGCCATACATGCCTCAGAATTAACAAGTAATTTTGAATATCTGATTTAAAAATATTCTTTTTAATATCCTTTTTGCTTTTCCCGATAACCCATCTTAAAACAAGCAGGCTATATATCAGGACAATAAAGTTAGCCACAACGTAGATTAGACTAAAGGCTATCACGTCTTGCCCACCTTGAACTGCAAAGATAATACCCACCGTCAGCACAATAGCATTGATAATCTGTCCAATAGCCAGATATTCCATTTTCTCTAAAGCCCATGAAACAGATAGAAACGTCTGGCTAAAAGAATTAATGATTGTGGCGATTCCGAATAAATAGATCACATTTGCCGTTGACTGGGTATAGCCAAGAAAATTAACGGCGATTGCCATCAATCCATATGATACAACTACCAGAACTACCTTTATCGCACAGGCGTTGATAATGTGTCGTGAGGCCAAATCTTGGTCACCGGCTATATCACGTACCAGTAGTTGTTGTATGCCGAAATCAATCAGTATATTGTAAATTGCAGTTATAGCTACAGCCAACGCAATTATCCCGTATTCTTCAGGACCCAGGTACCTGGCCATGTATATGGTATAAAAAAAAGCCAGCAAATAGCTTATAGCTTGTGCAAACAGCAGGACGATGGTGTTCCGGGCTACACGGCGTATTGTACTCAACTGACAAACCCTGCTGACGGCATCAGCTCAAATGTCCCTTTAATTTCATATATTTCGGCAGGGCATTCCTCCAATAACGTCTTGAATGTAAACTGATAAAGTGTGTCTAGTAATTATCAAGCACAGGCTAGTATGGTCTTTTCTATTCTCTGGGGATATTCTTCTGCATTTAACGTACTTATCTTTGTTATAACATTTATCCTCTACTCAAAGATTCTGATATTGGGCTGTGATTTTGAACCCGCGGACATTTCCTGCTTTGAATAATAAACAAACATGTAGCCTTTAATCTAATACAGGGGTATAAGCCCTTTATTCGGGTTCTGACTCATTATAGTATAATCCCCGTTTCTAAAATCAAGACCGCACCTTTTAGTTATCTTGATTTCAACTCCTGCTTAAACCAGTCGATGGTACTTTTAAGTCCTTCCCTCAAACTGACACGCGGTTCCCATGCTAAAAGCTGCTTTGCACAGCTTATGTCAGGGCACCTTCTCAGGGGATCATCCTCGGGCAACGGAGCAAAAACAATCCTTGATTTTGAACCAGACAATTTCATCATTTCTTCAACCAGCTCCAAGACCGTTATCTCAACGGGATCTCCGATATTCACCGGCTCCACGAAATCAGAGCTCATTAGGCTGACCAATCCCCGTACCGTATCTGAAACATAGCAGAAGCTTCTCGTTTGTTTACCATCGCCATAGACGGTGATGGGAAGGCCCGTCAAGGCCTGAAATATCAAGTTAGGAACAACTCTGCCATCATTTGAATTCATCCCGGGGCCATAGGTATTAAAGATACGTGCAATCCTCGTTTCAACACCGTACTGCCGATGAAAATCCATCATGAGGCTTTCCCCGAATCTCTTGCTCTCATCATAACAGCTTCTGATACCATTCGGATTTACATTACCCCAATAACTTTCGCACTGCGGATGCTGGAGGGGGTTACCATAAACCTCTGAAGTAGAGGCAAATAAGATTACAGATTTATTTTCCCGGGCATGAACGAGCACGTTATAAGTCCCCACAGAGTTACTCAGCGCAGTCCCTATAGGATCTCTCTGGTAGAACACGGGAGAGGCAAGAGAGGCAAGGTGGTATATCTGATCGAACCGGGGAAGAGCAATTTTGTCTACTACATCGTGTAATAGAATAGTTAAATTGCTCATTTTTTCGTCTGATTGTAAATTCCGCGCATTTCCCGAACTAAGGTTATCAATAACAGTTACTTCATTACCTGAATCAAGCAGGGTTTTTACCAGGTGAGAACCGATAAATCCTGCGCCGCCGGTAACCAATATTTTCATGCTGCTATTTCCCAACTATAGGGGCGAAAATATAGCCCCTACCTCCCAATCCCTGAATATACGAAGCCATATTCTTTCATTACCTTAGGATCAAAGATATTTCTGCCATCGATTATTACCGGCTGTTTAAGCAATTGTTTAATCCTGGGTAAATCCAGGCTTTTAAACTCGTCCCACTCGGTAAGAATGATCAGTGCGTCGCTACCGCTAGCTGCGTCATAGGGACCCTGGCAATACTCAATACCTGGCAGCAGAAATTTCGCACTTTGCATGGCCTGCGGATCATAGGCTTTGATACTTACGCCTTGATTGATAAGTTCGCCGATGATGTGGATGGAGGGCGCCTCCCGCATATCATCTGTATCCGGTTTATACGAAAGGCCAAGTATGCCGATGGACTTGCCTTTCAAGTTCTCTAAGAGGTCCCTGGCCTTCCTAATTACGTGATTTCTCTGGGAATCATTAATTTTCTGTACAGCATTTAGAAGTTCAAAATCGTAGCCGATCTCCTCAGCCATCTTGATGAATGCCGCTATATCCTTGGGGAAACAATAACCGCCATACCCGATGCCTGCATTGAGAAAGCTCCTCCCTATGCGCTTGTCTAAACCCATCCCATCCGCCACCTTCATCACGTCAGCCCCTGTTTTTTCGCAAATAGCCGCGACCGCATTGATATAAGATATCTTTAGTGCTAAAAACGAATTGGACGCATGCTTTATGAGCTCGGCGGTTGAAATGTCCGTGGTCAACACGGGTGCGCCGATGGGCTTATACAGGTCTGCAAGTTTTTTACCCGCCCGCTCACTCTTTACCCCGAGTATGATGCGGTCCGGCTTCATGAAATCTTCTATAGCAGACCCTTCACGCAGAAATTCCGGGTTGCAGGCTAACTCGAAATCCAGGCCCTGCCTACAGCTTGATAAAATTGTCCTGTTTATCCATTCCCATGTTTTAATCGGGACAGTGCTTTTTTCAACTATTAATTTATACCCTTCGGCAACTGCTGCTATCCTCATAGCCACGTTTTCGATGGATGTAAGGTCTGCTTCGCCATTGGATTTTTGCGGTGTACCCACTGCAATAAAGATAATCTCTGAGCCTGCAATGCCATCTTCTAACCTGTGCACGAAATTTAGTCTGCCCGCAGCAACATTCCGCTGTATCATGGTGCCTATGCCGGGCTCATAAAATGGCAACACATTTTGCTTCAAGCCCTCGATTTTCTGGACATCGTCATCTGCACATATAACTTGATTTCCCAGCTCCGCAAAGCAAGCGCCCGTTACCAACCCCACATGCCCGGCGCCAATGACGCAAATATTAGCCATATTTTACACGGGAACTCCTTCTGCATTTACCGTTGAATAGTATATCATAAGGGCGCGAGGTATAATGTGCTCCAAACATACTATGCCTGATACTGAATTTGGAACGTGTTAGGGCCTTGTGCATTCTAATAAACGACGATTACGAACGGATAAGCTAATGATTAAGACAGATCAACTGCCTGATTACAAAATACAAATGAAGAGGACTATTATGTTTGCCCTTATATTAGTGACGGTATGCATTGTCGGTAATTCGATAGGACAAATATTGATGAAACTGGGTATGGGCCAGTTTAATAGCATTAGAAATATTAGTGAACTTGTTAACTTCGCCTCCCTCTTGAAAATATTTACAAACCCATACATTATCCTTGGATTACTCTGTTATGTTGTTTCTGCAATACTATGGTTGGGAGCTATGTCAACTTTAAATATCAGCTTCATGTACCCGTTACTCAGCCTGGCCTATGTGCTGACCGCCGTGGCCGCCTGGCTATTTTTAAGAGAAAGCGTTACGTTGATGCACTGGATCGGCATAATTTTAGTGATATCGGGATGCGCATTTATTGCTTCAACAAAACTGTAAGTAGTTGCTATGTGGAATCTCAAATGCAAATCATCAAGCTATTAACTGACGATAAATACTACAGGTGGTTTCTTTTTGGGCTAGTTATTGCCGGTGGCGCCTCCTTCCTGGTTGCCTTTCTACTGGTCTGGGCAGGTCCGTTGCGGGCTATCTGGCCGGACCCGGCATACTACCCTGGCCGTGACTTCCAACCACCATACGATACTGCCGTAGCCTTGTCAAAGGGACAGGATCCCGCATCGCTATTCTTCGTATATTTCCCCCTGACCATATTTTATTATCTTCCTTTAGGTTTGCTCAGCTTCTACCAGGCATTTGCCGTCATGACCTTTTTCAATCTTCTGTGGGCATTTGTCCTGGCAATTGTGGCGGTCAAGATCCTTCAATATTATCGTGTCAACCTGCCCTCCGGAGTAGTCTGGCTATTCTTTCTGGCTTACATCTTCTTCTGTCCCGCTACTGCTGAGCTCAACAGCGCCAATGTAAACACCATCGTGGCCTGCTTTATTGCGTTGTTCTACTACTTTCTCTTTGTTAGACAGAAAAATATGTTGGCGGCTTTGTGCCTGGTTGTGGCCACTCTATTTAAGATTTTCCCGGCTTTCCTAATTCTATTGACAATCATAGACAGGCGATATAAATTCGTGCTGTTATTCGTGGCAACACTGGCCCTGTGCACTGTCGCTTCAGTTCTACTCCTGGGCGTTCCTGCGAATCTTAATTGGCTTGAATATCCCATTAAATTTCAGGGCAGCCTCGCAGTAACATGGGGCGGCGGCGCTACGATCACTGGCATTCTTTACAAATCATTGCAGTTCTTTGGATTAATGGAAGCGGGGCCAAACACGATATTCAGTATCACGTGGTCAGGCGTCAGGGTGGTACTCGTGATCCTAATAATGTGCTACCTATTTCCCATACTCGGAAAGAAGGATGACAACCCCGACTATAACCGATGGATGATACTTTCTTTTTCTCTTTTCAGCGTGTTGATGATCAGCCTTCCCAATCATGCCTGGGTCTATTATGCCACCTGCCTGGCATTGCCCTTTATCCTCTGTATATTCTGCCTCAAGCTAAACCTGTTAGACAGGATACTTATTGCCCTTTCCTTAGCATTTTTCTCCTTCAATACGCATATCGCCAACCTCGCCGGATTCATGGGCGGTGCATTTGGCAACCTTATCCATATGCTGCACCCGGGTGCAATCGGCAACCTGCTATTCTTAGCTTTCATCCTGATTTATATGATAAGGTTAAAGCGGGGAGGAACTGCAAATGAAACTCTCTATCGTAATTCCCGTTTATAATGAGTCCGGAACAATACTTGAAATCGTAAATAAAATACAAAGGGTGCAATTGGACGGCATTGATAAGGAACTGATCATTGTCGACGATTTTTCCACCGATGGCACCAGGACCAAAATTGAGAAATTTAGATCAATGAAGGACATAAAAGTGCTGTATCACAATAAGAATTCAGGCAAAGGCGCAGCACTGAAAAGTGGTTTCAGCCAGGTCACAGGGGATTTCGTGATAATTCAAGACGCAGACCTTGAGTATGACCCGCAGGACTATCACCGCCTGCTACAACCTTTGCTGGACGATAAAGCAGATGTTGTTTACGGATCAAGATTTGTCGGTGAAGAACCGCACAGGGTGCTTTTCTTCTGGCACTCAATCGGAAATAGATTTCTTACGCTGTTCTCCAACATGATGACAAATCTAAATTTAACGGACATGGAGACCTGCTATAAGGCTTTTAATTCAAATATTTTAAAACTCATAACTATTGAGGAGAGAAGATTCGGTTTTGAGCCGGAATTTACTGCCAAAATTGCCAAACAAAAGTTACGTGTATTTGAAGTAGGAATTTCTTACTATGGCAGAACTTATGCGGAAGGTAAGAAAATAAATTGGAAAGACGGTGTTGTGGCGATCTGGTGCATCTTCAAATATAACCTTTTCACGAAAAAGGCGGCGTGACGTGATGACTGGTTTATCCGTATCCTAATCACACGTTTAAGGATCTACATCTTTCTTATACTCAAAGATCTTTATGTTTGGCTGGGATTTAGAACCCACAAGTACCTTTTGGCTCGAACTGTAAACAGGCTTATAGTCCCTTAACTCGTCCAGTGGCACGGGGCTTATACTGGGGTCCTCTCCTGCAATAATGTAATTCTTGCCGCTGTTATCCTTAACAAATTGTTGCGCAGCCTCATAGGAGGTGAATTTCCTGCTGTCTATTATCTCCTGGTATTTGTTGCCATCCTGCGCTGTGAATTCACTGAACTCGATAACACTGACGCTATCTGGCACTACAGCCTTGCCGTCGAAGTTATACAACCTGGCAACCATACTGCGGTAAAATTCCGGGTAAAAAAGAATCGATGGCACGTACTGGTTATTCTGCTTCTTTAAAAATACGTCGTAAAACTTCGAGTAATTTGAATTACTCAAGGTAGCCAGCGCATGGAATTTGCCATCGTAGGCGGCTATCTCGTTATCGACTATAATGTAACGCGTACCATATTTATTTATTACCCGGGCAGCCTCCGGACTATCCTGGGCAGTAAAAAAATATGCCGACTCGATCTGACCTGTTCCCGGGTTGGTAGCCGGAGGCCGCTGGCCTATCCTGGCTATCCAGTAGCCGTAATCCCACCATGCCAGAATCCCGTAGGCACCGGCGGGGTATTCGAAACCTCCCGGTTGATTGACTGGTTTGTATAATCCATAGTACGTATCCGCTTTGCTGAACGGCTCCAGTGTCTTCGTGCGCAGCCAGTCCATGGCCTCACACCATGCATTTGAGGGGGCAAATAAAGGCCGAGTGGCCAGGTCAATGGCTGGTTTCTGCCCATCGGGCATCGGCCCGATGTTGGGGTAATATACCAATAGGGCTATGGCAATCAGCACCAATACGACTGCTATGTTACCCTTCGATGAAGACCTCCCGTTAGCCCTTGCCTGCCGCACCTGCTTTGCCGCACGCTTCTTCCCTTTGGCCGATAAATTCATGGGAATTGCTTCCGCAGGCGATGCCTCCTTTTTCCTGATCAATGCATTAAGTGGGATCCAGCAAAGATAGCCCGTTAGCAGCGCCACGTTGACCGCGAAATAATAGGCGTAGCGCCTCATGGAAAGGGCCGAGAGAAGTATTATTATGCTCCAAATTAAAAGCAGCACTTTATCCGGTTGCCCCCTTTTTATCACCTGGTAGAATAATATTGCCAAGCAAACAAGGCTGACGAAAAAGGCCAGCATATAGTTGCCAACTGCCACCGAAAAGGTTAATTTTCCCTGCTGTATGAGCAGAGGCTGCATCTCCATAATGGTCGTCCCCACCGGCCAGATAAAAATGTTTGACAGGCTACCGACTGCCAACTGCAGCAACGATGGACTTACCAACGCTAGCAGAACCACACAAAGCACAGCCATGCCAGCTATTACTGCCGGGTAGATAACGGGCTTAATCTCACGGTTATTCATCCACCTCGAGATAACCGGCAACAGGATTGATACCAGCAGGCCTGCAGTAAGGGCCAGCACCGTCAGCACGTTCCGCATCCAGGGCAAGTACAACGCCAGTGCCATCCCAAACAGGCCGACCCCCAGGATACCAAGATAGCCGGCCGGTCGGCCCATCAAGTGGTCGATAATGGCCTGCACAACGATGAATACGAAGGCTATCAGGGCAAACAGCAGTGCACCGGCCCAGGTCAACATATAAAGGCCCATAAAAACCCCGGCCAGGATGCTGAACAATACCATCTTACCTACGCCCGGCCAGCCTGCTTTTGCCATATCCTCCAACCGCTTGCCTTGTCCCGCTCTCACCGCCAAAAACATGAACAGCATTATACCAGTGGAGAACATTACCTCGGCGATGTGTTGATCGGTATAGCCGAGCAACGACCTGTTGAGGAACTCACCGGGCATGATGGCCAGCAGTCCCGCAGACATCAGTCCCAGCCACTTACTGCCCAAGAGTGCCCCGATAACAAATACAGCCAGTATGGTCAATACCGCCAGCAGAGGCGGTATATACACCGCTATCATATCAACCATATGTTGATCGGCTTTACCAAGGCTTGCCAGCCAGATGATGCCACCCATGAAATAGGCAAAGAAATCCGGCGAGGTGCCGGTCACTGTACCACCCGGAAACTGCAGATAGGGATCGAACTGCGTCAACTGGGGGAAATGTGCCGACAGGTTATCCAGCAGTCGCATGTAATAGTAGGCGTCCACGCCCGTCATCTTTACCCAGTCTCCGACAAATACCTGGTTATAGGGCAGTACAACCCGCAGCCAGAGCGCCACTGCCACGATAACGAGAAGCAGGAGAAGAACGATGGCCCAGGATGGAATATTCTTAAACGCCATGTCTCTGACCTTGTGGTAGATTATAACGTTAAGGCTCAGGCTATGGCAATGAATTTGCCCTAAAGCGTATTTTGACATCAGTCGCCTGACCCTATATGCTTTAGGCCAACTGAATATTTGAAGCAGGGCGCCCGCGGGTGACCGCGGGCTTAAACGGAGTGCAAACCGGCGAAATACCGGTACAGTCCCGCCTACTGTTAAAGTCAGAACGCCACCCTGCTGAAAAGCTGCCTCCGCGGAGCAAGGAGGCGGGATTTGTTATTTATTAACGGTCCCCCCTGCTCCCACGGGCAGGGGTTTTTTATTGACAGGGGGGTTGCTATTAAAAATATACGGGTCAAATCATTGCTCTGCGCGGCGCTGGCCGTCATATTATGCTTTTGCGCCTGTGCTGTACCGGCCGTACCCTTCACCGAACAGAGGGATGACTCGGGCAACGTCATAACGCAGGCGCCCCCCGCGCAACGCATCATATCTTTAGCCCCCGCCAATACCGAGATTGTCTACGCCCTTGGATTAGAGGACAGGTTGGTGGGTGTAACAGAGTTCTGCAACTACCCGCCGGACGCTGAAAACAAGGCCCGGGTGGGGGGATTCAGCACGGTGGATATCGAGAAGGCGGTGGAACTGAGGCCGGACCTAGTGCTGGCCTCTGACATCCACAGCAAGAGCGTCACACCGCAGCTTCAGAAAATGGGCTTCCGCGTGGTCTCGCTATACCCTAAAACGGTCAAGGGCGCCATCAACGATATCACGCTGACCGGCAACTTAGCCGGCGCAGGTAAGGCCGCAGCGGAACTGACCGCCTCGCTGCAGAAACGCGTGGATGCCGTGACGGCCATAATAGGCGGCCTGGCGCCCGGGCAGCGCCCGCGCACTCTGCTCATGATATGGAACGATCCGCTGATGGTGGCGGGCAAATCCACCCTGATCGACGACATCATCCGCCTTGCGGGCGGGACCAATATCGCCGCTGACATCAGCGGGTTCGGCTCCATGAACCTGGAGTCCATGATCAGCGCGGACCCCCAGGTCATCATCGTGCCCACTAGCATGGACAACTCCAGCGATCCGCTTTGGGACTTCGTGACCATCGACCCGCGCATGAGCAACACCTCAGCCATCAAGAACGGCCGGGTCTACAAGATCGAGGGCGACCTGGTATACCGCTACAGCCCACGCTGCATAGCTGCGCTGGAACAAATGGCCTCTTTCCTGCACCCGGAGTTCTTCGCCAAACCAGCTCAATGATTTGCCTTCGGGCAATAAAGAAATATTACGATGGAAACGGCACTAAAAAGGGAACTTGAACTGCACCGCGCCAGGGTGAACCGGGGGAGGCTGGCCCTGGTGCTGGCGGCGCTTGGATTAGCCGCAGTGGCCATGTGGGCGGTCACGGCCGGCAGCACCGCCATCCCATTACCTGACATACTCGCCGTTTTACAGGCAAGGCTGTTTGATCCAGGCAATCCAGGCAATACAGACGCTTACTCTTCCGTCGTGAACACCATTATCTGGGACATCCGCCTGCCGCGCGTACTGATGGCAGGTCTCACCGGAGCGGCGCTGGCGGTGGCCGGGTCGGCCTACCAGGGCATGTTCCGCAACCCGCTGGCCGACCCCTACCTGACAGGCGTCTCGCAGGGGGCGGCGCTGGGCGCCGTCTGCGGATTCCTGCTGCCGGTAGCCTTCCCGGCTACCCTGGTACCAGTGCTGGCCTTCCTTGGGGCCATAATCAGCGTGGGAGCGGTATATTCCATAGCACGGACAGGCAAGACGCTGCCCGTCACCACCCTCATACTGGGAGGCGTGGCTATCGGGGCATTTTTAGCCTCCATCACTTCCTACCTCATCATCATCTCGGGCGACCGCGTGCACGGCATTGTGTTCTGGCTGCTGGGCACCTTCGCCCTGGCCGACTGGTGGCGGGTGGGAATCATGACGCCATACATACTGGCCGGAGCAACCGTCCTGATGCTGACGGCACGCCCGCTGAACGTGATGCAGCTGGACGAGGAGCAGGCGGAGCAACTCGGCATCAACGTGGAACGCACCAAGATCATTATCCTGGTGGCAGCCACTCTGGCCACGGCAGCTGCGGTGTGTTTCTGCGGCGCCATCGGGTTCGTGGGCATCATAATCCCCCACGCAGTGAGGATGATATGCGGGCCGGACTACCGTCTGCTGATGCCCATGTCCCTGCTGGGCGGGGCTGCTTTCCTCATACTGGCCGACACGGCCGCCAGGACCATCATGGCCCCGGCCGAGATACCGGTGGGCATCATCACCGCCATCATCGGCGCCCCCTTCTTCCTCTACCTGCTTAACCAGAAGAAAAAGGCGGTGTTTTAATGCCGGCCATATCCCTCACCAACGCAGGCTTCAGGTACGGGGAGAGGACGGTGCTGCATGATTTAACGCTGGAAACACGGCCCGGTGAATTCCTGGCGGTAATCGGGCCCAACGGCTCGGGCAAGAGCACGCTGCTCAAGGGCATGTGCGGGCTGCTCAGGCCGTTCAGCGGCACGGTCAAATTGGATGGACACCCCATGGACAGCCGCAGCCGCGCACAGGTCGCACGCAAGATCGCGCTGGTGCCGCAGGGGGCATTCCTGCCCGAGCTTTTCACAGCAATGGAGATCGTGCTGATGGGACGCACACCGCACCTGGGACTACTCAGGTATGAGGGCGGCAGCGATATCCTGGCCGCGGCAAATGCCATGGAGGCCACAGAGACAGGACGGCTAGCCGGCCGCCGTGTCAACGAACTGTCTGGCGGGGAAAGGCAGCGGGTGCTGATCGCCCGCGCACTGGCACAGGAGGCCGGGATACTACTGCTGGACGAACCTACGGCCAACCTGGATATAAATTACCAGGCGGGCATACTGGATTTCCTCAAAAAGCTCTGCCGGGAACGGGGCCTAAGCATAGTGTCGGCGCTGCACGACGTCAACCTGGCCTCGCAGTACGGCGACCGGGTCATAATGCTCAAAAAAGGCGTTGTATTTAAGGAGGGCAGGCCACAGGACGCCATTGATGCCCCCACACTGCGGGAGGTATTCGGCGTGGAAGTTGCGGTCTGCGCCCACCCGGTTAACGGCTTGCCCACGGCATTAGTCACGTCCGCGCAAAAGGCGGAGGACAGGTAGCCGTGGAACTTTCAGGACTCTACATCCTGTGCGGGGCGCTGCTGCTGGATGCGCTTCTTGGCGAGGTACCTAACCTCTTCCATCCCGTGGCATGGCTGGGAAATCTCATCTCCTTGGAGATGAAATTGGAGCCCGCAGCAGGGACTCGGAGGCAATTCTTCTTCGGTGCGGCCATGGTAATTACGACCTGCGCGGCCGTCGCGGTCCCGCTCTATTTCGGACTCGCCTGGCTGCTCACCATCAACCCGCTCATTTACGTCATCTTGTCTGTCTACCTGCTGAAAAACACCTTCTCCCTGAGGGGACTCTGGCAGGCAGTGCAGGAGGTGAAGCAAAGCCTGGCCGGGAGCGAGATTGAAGCGGCCAGGATAAAGGCGCGGGCACTGGTCAGCCGCGACACATCCGGTTTAAGCGATGAGCAACTCATGTCGGCGGCTGTTGAATCCTGCGCGGAAAACCTGTGCGATAGCTTCATCGCGCCGCTTTTTTATTTCGCCCTCTTCGGTCTTCCCGGGGCCATAGTGTACCGCATCATAAACACTTTCGATGCCATGGTCGGGTACCACGGCCGGTGGGAATACACCGGCAAATTTGCCGCAAGGATGGACGACGCCCTTAATTACGTACCCGCCCGGCTGAGCGCAATCTTGATCGTAACCGCCTCTGGCCTCTGCCGGGCCAACCCCGCCGGAAGCTGGCGGGCCATGCTGGCGCAGCACGGCAGGACAGACAGTCCCAACGCGGGATGGAGCATGTGCGCCATGGCGGGTTCGCTGGGCATAGTACTGGAAAAAAGCGGTGAATACAGGCTGACCGGCGGCAGCGCGGTAATATCGATCGCCGCCGTGACACAATCCCAGGCCGTGATGCTGACGTCCGCGGGCATGTGGGTCATAATGATTGCGGCTGCGGAGGTGCTGCTTGGCCTTGCACGTTAATCCCCACATCGGGGGTTTAACCACCGTCGAGCATGGCGGGACGGGCTGGGCCGGGCTGAAGGGCAGGGACGGCATACTGGACTTCAGCACCTGCTGTAACCCGTACGGACCGCCCCCCGGGGTGCGCCGGGCCCTGCGTAAAACGGATATCTCAGACTATCCTGATCCTCACTCACGCGAACTGGTGAAATCCCTGTCTCAGAGCCTGGGCATAGCCGCCGTAAATATCATTGCGGGTAATGGCTCGACCGAGATCATCAGATTGGCCGCGCAGGCCTATCTGGCAGCAGGCGACGGAGTGGTCATCCCGTCACCCACATACGGGGAATACGAACTGGCCAGCCGGCTGGCGGGGGCCGCGGTGACCAAATATAAGCTGAGCGAGGAGCACGACTTCCAGCTGCACATGGACGGGTTTATTTCCTTCGTGCACGGCCACAACCCCGGGGCCGTCTTCCTGTGCAACCCCAATAACCCCACCGGCCAACTGCTGCCACAAGGGGACGTGCGCAGGCTGGTGAAAGCTTTGCCCGATACACTGGTAATAATTGACGAGGCCTATATGGAGTTCACGTGGCAAAGCGGCGATGCACCCGCGCTGATAAAGGAGCCCAACGTGCTGGTGATACGGTCAATGACCAAGGACTTCGCCCTGGCCGGCCTGCGGCTGGGTTACGGGCTGGCCTGCCGGGAGATCATCGGCAACCTGGAAAAGGTGCGTCCCCCCTGGAGCGTCAGTTCCCCGTCCCAGCAGGCGGGCATTGCCGCCTTAAGCCGCGGTGGCTACATGCTGGAATGCAACGGCCGCATACAAAAGTGTAAAACCTACCTGGTGAGCAAATTGGCCGCGCTTGGATACAAGTTAATACCCACGGACACGCATTTCTTCCTGATAAAAACAGGCGATGCCGCCCTTTTTAAAAGCCGCCTGCTGGAAAAGGGTTTATTGGTGCGGGATTGCACCTCCTTCGGATTGCCGGCCTACGTGCGCATCTCGCCCCGGCGCATGAGCGACTGCCACAGGCTGGTTAAGGCTATTGCGGATCTGGCCGGGAAAGCGGACTGAGGCCCATGCTGTACAATATTAATTGCGGAGGGACACATGGCAGAGCAGGATTTTAGGGGACTGGTACAGGTTTACACAGGCGACGGCAAGGGCAAGACCACCGCCGCGCTGGGGCAGGCTCTGCGCGCCTCCGCCCAGGGCCTGAGGGTGATCTTCATCCAGTTCCTTAAGACACAGCCCGGGGGGGAGAATTTCTTCGCGGACGAGTACAAACCATTTGAGATCGTCCAGTTCGGCAAGGGCGACCTTTTCAAGAAAGGGGAAGAGAAAATCCTGCGGGAAACCCGGGCGGCCTACGAATTCGCTGTAAATGCGTTGACCGGGGGGAAGTACGACATGGTGGTGCTGGACGAGATATTCATCGCCCACTGGCGGGGCCTGCTCAGCCTGCCGCAGGTACTGGAGCTGATAAAGATCAAGCCGGCCAGCGTGGAACTGGTGCTCACAGGACGCAAGGCGCCGCAGGAGGTGGTGCGGCAGGCCGACCTGGTGACCGAGATGCTCATGATCAAGCACCCCTTCTCGGAGGGGATCCACCAGCGCAAGGGGATAGAATTTTAGGATGGATCCTGTAAGTAAACTTGAGAACCTGGTCAACCGGGTGGGCCCTCCCGACGGAGCAGCCCGCGAGGCTGCCAGGCAAAGGTTGGACAGCCTGACCAAGCCGCGCGGCAGCCTGGGTGCGCTGGAAGAACTGGCGGTACAGGTAGCAGGCATACGCGGTGAGGCCATCCCGCGCATAAAAGACAAGGTCATTATTATTATGGCGGCCGACCACGGCGTGACCGACCGCGGCATCAGCCTCTACCCGCAGGAGGTCACCCGCCAGATGGCGCTCAACTTCGCTGCGGGGGGCGCGGCCATCAACGTGCTGGCCCGCATGGCCGGGGCGCGCGTGGCCATCGTAGATATGGGCGTAAAGGGCGGGCTGCCGTCATACCAGGGAATCAAATGCAAAATGATCGACTTCGGCACCGCCGATATGAGCGCCGGACCGGCCATGGGCCGGGACCAGGCCATAAGCAGCCTGCTGGCAGGCGCAGAGGTGTTCGAAAATGAGCTGGCAAGCGGCCTCGACATCCTGGGTACCGGCGACATGGGCATAGGCAACACCACCTCGGCCAGCGCCATCACGGCAGCCATGACGGGCAAAACGGTGCGGGAGGTGACAGGCCGCGGCACCGGCATCGGGAATGAACAATTGGAACACAAGATAGAGGTCATCGAGCAGGCACTTGCGGTCAACAGCCCAGACCCCGCCGACGCAATCGGTGTGCTACAAAAGGTGGGCGGCTTCGAGATAGGGGGACTAGCCGGCGCCATGATTGCGGGGGCAGCCAACCGCATACCCGTGGTGATCGACGGATTTATCTCGGGTGCAGCTGCCCTCATAGCGGCGGGCATCTGCCCGCGGGTTAAGGATTACCTGATCGCCGCCCACCTCTCAGCGGAGAGGGGACACGCCGCCTGCCTGGAACTTATAGGGCTGAGGCCACTGCTGGAACTCGACCTTCGCCTGGGCGAGGGCACGGGCGCGGCGCTGGGCATATTTTTGGCGGAGTGTTCGATCAACCTCATGAGGGAGATGGCCACCTTCGAGAGGGCAGGGGTGTCCGATATCACACAGGAGGTAAAGCTATGAGCTTCTGGGCCGTGCTGCGCTTCCTGACAATCCTGCCCGCGCCCGCACTAAAAACCGGCGAGGCAGCAGGCGGTACCCGGCTGGCAACCCCGGCATCCGAGCAACCCACCGAATACGCCCCAAGCGATATGAAAACCATACTCATAATGCCCGCGGAATCCGCAGGGGACGAGGAGATGCGGCTGACCGGGCGTTCCATAATATATTTCCCCCTGGTGGGACTGGGCATCGGGCTGCTGCTGGCCCTGCTTTACGCAATATTCCGCCTCTTTCTGCCCTCCGCAGTGGACAGCGTCCTGTTGGTGGCCGCGCTGGCCATCATCACCGGGGCCCACCACATCGACGGACTGATGGATACCTGCGACGCGCTGGTGGCAGGCAAGACCAGGGTGCAGCGGCTGGAGATTATGGCGGACACCCGGGTGGGGGCATTCGGCATTACAGCCGCCTGTTTACTGCTGCTCACCAAGTACGCTTGCCTTTCATCCTCTCTCAGCCTGTCCGCCCTGCTGACCTTTCCCCTGCTCAGCCGCTGGGCCGTCACGGGACTGGTACTGCTCTTCCCGGCGGCCAAGGAGAGCGGCTCCTTCTTCGCACTCAAAAGAGGCGCGAACTGGAGCGGGTATGCCGGGGCAACGGCCATAGCGCTGGCCGCCGCCATACTGCTCAACGGGCTGATCATAGGCCCGTTGCTGATGGCCGGGCTTTTTATCCTGCTGTACTACCCCGGCCTGCTGTTCAAGCACCTTTTCGGCGGGCTGACGGGCGACTGCTGCGGCGCGCTGATCGAGACGGGGGAGGCCGCCACACTTGTCTTAAGCCTTGCCCTGCTGCATTTAGTGCCATATATATCGGGCTACAACCTGTTTAAAATCCCATTTCCCTTTTGATTGGATATGGCAGCTGACAAAAGAATCATACTGATACTGGGCGGCGCGCGCAGCGGCAAGAGTTCCCATGCCCAGCAGCTGGCCGGGAAAAAGGGCGGCAGGGTACTCTTCTGCGCCACAGCCCAGCCGCTTGACGGTGAGATGCGGGAGCGCATCCAGGCTCACAGGAAGTCGCGTCCACCCGGCTGGGACACCCTGGAAGCTAAGGACGGCCTGGCAGCCGCGTTGGAAGGCGTAGCCGGCAAATACGACACGGTCATCATCGACTGCATCACGCTGCTGGTCGCCAATTGCATGGGCGAGACAATTGACCAGGGCGCAGCCGAAAAAGCTGTGGATGACGAAGTGGACGGCCTGGTCGAATCGATGCGGCGCTCGGACTGCAGCTTTGTATTAGTCTCCAACGAGGCAGGCAGCGGCATAGTGCCGGACAACAGATTAGCGCGGGTATACCGCGATGCCCTGGGCAAGGCCAACCAGCGGCTGGCGCTGGCCGCAGACCAGGTCATACTCATGACGGCGGGGCTGCCGCTCAAGCTGAAATAGCTGCCCGCTTAATATTCCCTTAACAATCATGGGCCATAATCAATTGTACGTGAGCTTTCAGCGCAGCGTATGCGGTGGAATCGACAACGATATGAATTGCCATTATAATACAGATATAAATGCGCCCGGCCTTACGGATTGATACCCGGTGATAAGCGAAAGGCAAGCACATGTGTCCCTCTTCAGGTGGCTGGCCGTATGGGCGTTCGTATTCATCCTTGCTGCCGGCCTGTTTCCAGGCGGCGTGCAGGCGGCGGCGCCAATCATCTCGGGTTCACCGCCCAGCGGGCAGGTGGGCTCACCCTACAGCGCCAGCTTCTCGGCCAGCTGCAACGGCACGACCTGTTCAGCAGCCACCTGGTCCATATCCGGCACCCCGCCTGGCCTGATAGCCTCCGGCAGGTCCATCATGGGCACACCCTCGACGCCGGGCACCTTCCCGGTTGACGTGAGCGTAACCGACCCATCATGGGGCAGCTCTGCCGCCAGCTTCATTATCATCATTACCTCGCCGGCACTGACCTTCTCCACCACCAGCATATCCATGGCAACGGTGGGCATGGCCTATTCGGCCAGCATCGTGGCCACGGGCGGCATAGGCAGTATAAGCTACGCCCTCACCAACGGCGCACTGCCGTCCGGGCTCACCTTCAGCAACGGCCAGATATCCGGCACGCCGGCGCGCGGCACTGCGGGCGGCTACTCTTTCACGGTAACGGCCACGGCGGGTACGACCACGGCCCAGCAGAGCTACTCGCTGACCGTTGACAAGGGCAGCTACGACGTGACCGTCAGCATCTCCTCCGGCCTGGCCGAGGGCCAGACCCGCGTCTACGTGGACAACA
>Ga0247841_10001627_pt1 | contig 48968 bp, 52 predicted proteins | sample LaCruzMarch2015__2_FD_192410 | JGI IMG/M metagenome (GOLD analysis project Ga0247841, IMG submission 192410) | Freshwater microbial communities from meromictic Lake La Cruz, Castile-La Mancha, Spain - LaCruzMarch2015_18m | ecosystem: Environmental > Aquatic > Freshwater > Lake | place: Spain... | reverse complement strand
TTTCCCTCCAATCCTCTCTTTTTTCTAATCTTTGTACCGCCGGTCGCTTGCGGGGGGAAGCGACCGGCGGGAAATATCTTAGAGAGCGAGGGCGGGTCGGAAAGGAAGGGTCTGGGAGGAAAAGTCCGACCCGCCCGAGCAAAGAAAAATTGAGTATATACACTGGAAATTTAAGGAGAAATGAGCTATAGTTGTATTTGTTATTTGCATTCGGAGTTTTGCTCAAAATAAGTTCGAACTTCGTTTAGCAAACACCACCAATTTTCATTTCGCGCCAATTCTTCCGCTTCGCTCGAGCCAATGGCTCTCGCTTGCGGTGGCAAATTCGAGAGTAATTCATATTGTTTTTGAAAATTAATAATGAGTTTTCCGCCCAGCAAAATGCGGTTCCTGTGCGAAGCACAGAAAAGAATGAAATTCTTTAGAGCCGGCGGTAACAAAATTTCAGAAATTGTCGGTGTATAAAAGCATTTGGTTAATAGACAAAATTAAGGAGGGAAATGGAAAAGTATTTCATTTATTGCCGTAAATCTTCCGAAGATGAAGAGCGACAAATTTTGTCTATTGAAGCCCAGCTCCAAGAACTCCGAGATTATGCAATGCAAAATTCTCTTTTTGTAATTAAAGAGTTTACTGAAAGTCGAACCGCTAAGGAGCCTGGGCGACCGATTTTTAACCAAATGCTTTTAGAGCTTGAAAAAGGCAACGCTTCGGGAATTTTAGCATGGAATCCCGATCGACTTGCTCGTAATAGTATAGACGGTGGTAGGATAATATATTTAGTTGATACCGGCAAAATTACTTCGCTAAAATTCCCAACTTTTTGGTTCGAAGCAACTCCGCAAGGAAAGTTCATGTTAAGCGTTGCCTTTGGTCAAGCTAAATACTACACCGACAATTTAAGAGAAAACATTTTGCGAGGAATAAGGCAAAAACTTCGCCGAGGAGAATTTCCTTGCAAAGCTCCACTCGGTTACTTTAACGAGCCGAGACTTCGAACTATTGAGCCAAATCTAAAGACATTTGCGCTGGTCAAAAAGACGCTGGAGCTTTTTGCTAACGGCGAGTTTTCGCTAACTGGAATTCAAGCAAAAATGTTTTCTCTTGGCTTGGTTGGCAAAGACGGCAATAAAATGGCTTTGTCATCAATACAGAAAATATTAACAAAGTCATTTTATTACGGCGTCATAAGTTATGACGGAGAACTTTATCAAGGAAGTCATAAGCCAATGATTTCGAAAGAAACTTTTGACAAAATTCAAGTTGCTCTAAAAGATCACTCCAAACCTCGGCACAAACGAAAAGAACGAGAACTTCAATTTCTTGGTTTTGCCAAATGCGGAGATTGCAACTATGCCATAACAGCGGAGAGAAAGTTCAAACCCTCTGGCCGTGAATATGTTTATTACCGCTGTACTCACAAAAGCAAAACCAAAGTTTGTGCCGAGAGAAAGTTTGTCAGAGAAGAAGCTTTGGCAAAACAAATTGAAGATTTTTGTCAAAAAGTTTCTTTGCCCGACGAGTGGAAAGAAAAGTATATGCTAAAAGTCCAAGAGTGGGAAAAAGAAAAATATCACTCGTCGGCAGTTTTCGCTCAAAATCTTAAAGACAAAATTGAAACAATCAAAACTCGGCTCGATCGTTTGGCTGATGCATACCTTGACCAAGCAATAGAACTTGGCGAATACAAAGAAAAGAAGAACAAACTTATTGAGCAAAAAGCCGAGTTTGAAGAAAAGTCAAGAGATTTTGAGCGAAAAGGAAATCATTGGCTCGAACTCTTGAAAAACTGGATAATTGACGCCAACCAAGCTGGAAATTTTGTTAAAACAAAAAATTTCTCCGCTATGAGAAATTTTCTTAAAACCGCCGGCTCGAACCGCATTTTGCTGGGCGGAAAACTCATTATTAATTTTCAAAAACAATATGAATTACTCTCGAATTTGCCACCGCAAGCGAGAGCCATTGGCTCGAGCGAAGCGGAAGAATTGGCGCGAAATGAAAATTGGTGGAGCAGGGGGGAATTGAACCCCCGTCCGAAAAGCTATTGCATAAGCAGATACACAAGCTTAGAAACTACTCTCGTTTTCTTGACTGTGCTACCAGAGCGATCTCACACAGCGCAGACTCGATTGGTTTTGCCTTGTTGACTCTCCGAGTCAAAAAATCATCAAGACAGCTATCGCAATTAGGCGACGGCGAGTGAGAAGCTAGGAACCGCAAAAGCGGTCTTTACTTTCTCTACAAATGTTTTTGCATTTGGAATTTGTACCAGTTATTTACGAGTGATGATACACACTCGGCTTGCCGCTTATGTCAATGGTCTTCCCGTCGAATCCGTACTGCCCCATTAACGCGTATCATACCTTAAAAACAGCTAAATGTCAATGATACTACTACTGATGTTTTTTTTGATAAAAATATATCCCGACTCCCAAAACAATAATAAATAGACTAATCAGCTGCGCAAAATCTAAAAACGAAAAAATCGGCTTATAGTCGATGCGCCAAAATTCAACGATGATCCGTGCCAAACTGTAAAAAACCAGCGTGTACGCAAAAGCATATTGTTTCAAACTTTTTTTAAATACAAGGTAAATTATTAGGGCTAGCGCGAGCAACAATGACTCGTAAAGAAAAACCGGGTGAAAATAACTATATGCTTCAAAACCAATTGGCCTATCTGCAGCGGGCACAAACATTTTCCAAATAATATTTGTTGGCTTGCCAATAATTTCATAGTTAAAAAAGTTGCCCCATCTTCCTATGGCCCCCGCCAGAAAGACTGATGGAGCTATGTCATTGGCCGCGGTAAGAATGTTTAACTTCGATGATTTGCAGAAAATATAGATTGCTAGGGCTCCGACAATTAATGCACCATGGATCGATAAGCCACCGTCCCAAATCTTAAAGATCTCCATATAGTGCGCCGTCGAAAAGTAGTATTGCGTGGACTGCAAGACAAACCCCAGTCTGGCCCCGATAACGCCGGAAAGCACTGTTATGAGAATGAGAGAATCTGAAGTAGATTCACTAAATCCATCTTTTTTTAATTCTTTCGAACTCATCAAATAAGCTAGCAGAATTCCACAAGCAATCAAAAGACCATACCACTTTATTTGTAAGCCCCCTACAGTCACAAAAACAGGATTAAGTTGAGTGTTTCCAGAAAATACTGCTGGCAACAGACCAAACAATAGATAAAGCGCGAAAGCAAACATAATCGGAACAAATAAGGCTTTTAAAACTTTACTCATAAATCAATATTACCACTGATTGATTTTTTATCTTAATTACGCTAAAATTTAACAGTCAGAAACCGAGTAAATTGTATTTGCAGTTGTCCGCCGGTTGGCGGAAGAGCGCGTCGAGCCAAAGGCTCCCCTTCGGGGTTGACCCCTCCGTTGGCGGGACAGGCATCGACGCGGCGCGCGGGTGGAACGCGCGGCTAATTCACAAGGGGGTGCGTCCAGAATTTTAAAAATTGCGTCCATAGCTCAGTTGGTTAGAGCGCGTCGTTGACATCGACGCGCCGAGGGAGTGGAGACCTCGGCTATTCGTTGAAAATATGTTAAATTATTATGATGCACCCGTAGCTCAGTTGGTTAGAGCGCATCGTTGACATCGATGAGGTCATCCGTTCGAGTCGGATCGGGTGCACCATAATAATTTAACTATAAACAATCAGAGGTTCGATATTATATAATTTTACAAAGGTATATTCGGCGGTTCCGCCCCGCCGAAGCTTGGACGCACCAAATCAAAAAATTGGCAAGCTACTTAATAATCACCCATGGGGTGGTTATTTTTTTTACAATTTTCTAAATCACTATATTCAGGTATTATTTTAATAATTATGAAAAAGTATTGGCTAGTCCCATTTATTTTTGTTTTCGTACTTATGGTCTTTTTTATCTCGGGACGAGGTGTCAAAACAGGACACCATTTTTTCGTCCCTCTGGCACAGGGTTTTTTAAAAGGGCGTCTTTATGTTGACAAAATGGAGTATGCTTTGCACGAAATGATTCCTGAGCAGGAAATCGCAACGGGTGTTTATTCCGAGTTGGTTGATGGAGCCTACGGAAAATATTATGTTATTTACCCTCCCCTGCCCGCCGTTATTCTAATGCCAGCCATAGCAATTTGGGGGGAATTAACTAATCAGAGCGTTATATCCATGATTATTGCGGCCCTGAGCGTTGTTATTAGTTTTCTCGTTTTCTTGAAAGTAACGTCAGACGAAAACAAAGCCCTTTGGTTAACGGCGCTATATGCCTTTGGCTCGATGCTTTGGTACCACTCTGTTGTGGGATCTGCTTGGTACTTTTCGATGATCTGTGCTTTGCTTTTCCTGTGGCTTGCAATCCTAGCAACCCTCCATAAAAAAAGTTTATTTCTAATTGGCCTACTAATTGGACTGGCATACCTTTGTAGATTTTCAATTATCTTAAGCTTTCCATTTTTTCTCTACCTGACAAAAGATCAATGGTTAAAGAGCGGATCGTTTAAAATAAAACCTCTTATTTATTTTGCCCTCGCTCTATCTATTGCCGTTGGCATTTCATTAAGCTACAACTGGACCCGTTATCATCGCTTGGGACACTATGGTTATACTCTTCTGGAAAAACGGCCATACAATATAAACAATGAGTATAGCGAAGGGTCTTATTCGCTTTCTTATGTTTCAAGAAATCTAGAGGCGATGTTTAAGTCTTATCCAAATAAAACAGAATCTTTTCCCTATTTGCTCCCCAACAACACGTCCATGGCACTTTGGATTGTCATGCCGGCTCTTCTGCTTATTATTTTTGCTCCGGTCAAAGACCCCATCACAAAAGCAAGCTGGCTAGCAGTAATTTTTACATTACCGGCATCATTATTACATGGCGGAATTGGAGCGTCACAATTTGGCTACCGCTATGCCTTGGATTACATGCCCTTCTTATTATTACTGATCGCTCTAGCCGTCAAGAGTCGTTTTGAATTGTGGAAAAAGCTACTATTTGTCGTAAGTATTGCTGTAAATCTTTGGGGCGTTTGGTCAGCTTTTTGGATAAAGTAATTAAAGAAATATTCTCTGATAGAATTGAAATATGAAAAAAATTTATTTATACCTAATAATTTTTATTGCACTTTTTGCAGTCAGGTTTTGGGTTTCGACTTTTAGTTTCAATAATGACATGTTAAACCACCAGGCCTGGGTTGAGTCAATTGCGAAGGACGGATTCGCAGGGTTTTACGATCGTGAAGTCGAGCCTTTTGCCAAGCCAAACTATCCACCGCTTATTACTGCGGGTTTTTATTATTTAGATAACGCAGCACAAAGCCTGCACATCTCAGACTACAACATAATCTTTGCTCTTTATAAAATACCCGCTGTTATTGTCGAGACAATAGCGATTGTCTTACTGCTTGCCATAGCTGGTCCGTTTGCAGCCATAGTCGCCGCTATAAACCCGGGCGTGGCGTACAACACATTACTTTGGGGTCAAACTGAAGGACTGGTCTCCGGACTAATTCTGATTTGCCTTTATTTATTGAACAAGAAAAGACCGGTTTGGGCTCTTGTTGTCTTTGCTCTCTCACTTCTGGTTAAACAATCCGCGATCATTTTTCTTCCACTTATTTTTATTATTTTATTTAAAAATTTTAACATCAAGAAAGCTCTAATTAGCATTGGAGCCCTGGCCTTAACTACACTTGTGCCATTTATTCCATTTGCAGGAATTGGGTTTACGAGTTTTGCATTTAAGTTTTTTCTTGATGCATCAGCAGGCCAAGAGCACCAATGGCAAGCGTCTGTAAACGCTTTGAATTTTTGGTTTTTGGCAGGACAAAACCTAATTCCGGATTCAGTAAAATTTCTAGCAATAAGCTACAGGCTTATTTCGATTGTCATAACTGGCTTACTGATTTTATTTATCCTCTTCAATTTTATTAGAAAAAAATATTCTCTTGAAAACTCCTTGCTCGCCGGAGCACTTATAAATTTTGCCGTATGTATGTTTTTGACGAGAGTTCACGAACGCCATCTTTTGCCCAGCTTACTTCTTTTGGTTCCATTTGCGATAAAAAGTGGTCGTAGCTTTGCGCTATATGCAATTATGTCATTTATCTATTTTGCCAACCTATATCTGATTTGGCATGGTGAGTTCTTTTCTTTTGACCAAAATATCCTTAAAGCCCTAAGCTTAATCAACGTTTTGATTTTCATATACTTTCTTTATATACAATCTCGCCCGAAGTCGGCGAGTTGAATTAGGCCTTGCCTACTGTTGAGTACTCGTCAAATAATACTTGGATGATAGCCGCAACCGGAACCGCTAGGACAGCTCCGCCTATGCCAAGAAGTTTTAGCCCGACCAAAATTGCAATTATTACTATAACTGGCGATAGTCCGATCGCTTTCTGCATAATCTTCGGTATAAGGATGTGGTTTTCGATTTGCTGAACAAGAACGAAAATAGCAATTATCAGCAAAATTTTCCATAGCGCAAAACCAGAGATTAGAGCGATAAAGACTGCGATGGCTCCTGACATTATCGGTCCAACAACTGGCACTACTTCAAGTAAGCCAGCCAAAATTCCTAGCGTGAGAGCGTATGGCACCCCGAGTGCCCAAAGGGCAACACCGTCAGCCAAACCTATAATAAACATAAGTGTCAATTGACCCCTTAGCCAGTTACCAAGTTTAAAGCTTACTTTCCCAACCGTAGTCATTACCTTGGCGCGACCCGACTGAGGAACTAAAGCAATTGCCATTTTCGTGATACGGCTTTGATCTACTAACGTGTAGTAAGTGAGAGCAAAAATAGTAATCGCAGAAACGAGCCCACCAAAGATTGAAATAATTGCCGTTAAAAAGCTACCTGTCAAATTAGAGGCCTGCGACGAAAGCTGGTCGAGAATTGTCGTTATACTAGATGTAGCGGAACCAAATTTTAATTCGCTGACCTTTGAAGAATAATAAGGAATATTATCGGCGAGTTGGGATATCTGAGCTGAAACAGGTGGAATTATAAAATAGACCGCAGCGGAAATTATTGCTAGAAGTACAATATATAAAACAATGACACTCAATCCCCGAGGCACACCCTGTTTGGCAAGACGACTAACGGTCGGTTCAAGAGCGATTGAAATAATAGCAACCACCAATATGATTATAAGAATATCCCTGACAAGGTAGAGCAAGCCAATAGCGAGAAGGACTAGGACAATTTTTATAATTGATCTAAGCGATATATCAATTATTACTTTTTTGGGTTTTTCGTCGGGCATTTTTACCCCCTAATTATTTATATTATTATACCTTAAACTCCTGGTAATAAAAGTTTATCAGACTTTTCAACATTTCCGTTTGTGACTAAGTCTAAAATCCCACCTGGCCGTGTAAGGCTGTCATAAAGAACAGTTTGATCGCCTATGACCTGAATCATATAGCTGGGCTTTTCCTTGAATTGATCCATTGGCGTTGTTGTTATTACTCTCTTCTGGTTAATAGCGATTGCTTCGGCGCCGCTGTTTTTCAATGCATTTATCAAATCAATAAGTTGGGTTTTCATCAGAATATGCCCCACCGAAAGAGTAACGCCGGGACCCTCGACAGCCGTCTGCCCCAGAATTATGGTGTATTTTTCAATTTCCTTATTTAATATTTGCTGCGTATCTTCGGTTGATGATGCTGAGGACTGCAACTCATCCCTGTGATTCTGTTGAGTGTCAAGCTGAAGACGCAACTTTTCGTTATCATTGTAAAGCTGAGAAACTCGCAGCGCTTTTGACTGGGGCTCTTCAGGTGAGCTGATAAGGTTAATTTTTTGGTAGAGTAAATATTGGTTGGTCGCTAAAATTCCCAAAACCAAAAAAGTTAAAAGCCAAATAGCTCTATTTATGACAATCTTGGCAGTTTTACTTAACTTTAACATCTTCAGTTATAAAATTTCCTGTAAACTTTGGAATTGTTACTTGATTGACGCCATCAATGATTGAAAATTTTAGCCCTTCCTTGTCCATCCTGTCATAGATGTCCTTCAGCGCGACCCTATCGTTTATAGCGGCGATTAGTTTATCTCGATTACCGATCGCTCGGATCTCAAATGGCGGTACAATTTTTGTTCCGTTTATTAAAACCGTATTTACTATGCAATCGATCGAAGTTGACGGACCAATACGCTCATCGGTAGAGCCGTCGCCCTTTATACTGATTGCCGTAGCACCCTGGTTCCAGAGATGATCGACTAGATCACGCATATCCGAGGCGTGTGCAATTGAATTTGGGTTCGCACCACGGGCATCAGAATCGTCAAGAACAATTATGATTCCCTCGCCTGCAACCTCCGTCAAGCCTGCTTTTGCTTTCAACATATCCGCTTGATCAACCAGGACTTTAAAACTACCTTGCCTACCCCTAACCTGCTGGTCAAGCGCAGTTATTTGTTCATCCACCGTCGAAATAGAATTTTTTAGCGAGGTCTGCTGTGCTTCAAGCTTGGTTTCAACATCGGCCAATTCGATATATGGCAAGACTGAAGTTAAGGCTCGCGGTATTCTTTGAGCATAATTTAAAGCCAGAAGAACACCGATTGCAATTCCAATGACAGCCAAAACAAACGAGGTGTTGTGCAACAGTCTCTCGCGGATTGTGACCTTGAGAAATTCTTTTTTAAAAATATTCTTCATTTTCTGCCCCTCGGCAGCCCTCCAAAACCTTCCTGACCTTTCCTTATTCTACCAAAGAATCAGCATTATCAAACCGCAATATTTCTTGGCTGACCTTTTATATATGACTCAATATTCTCAATCATAATATCATTTACGTCTTGCGCAGTGACATCTGTTGACCAAGCGATATGCGGAGTTGCCAAGACTTTCGGATGTTTTGATATTTCTTGATAGTATTCATCTTTTGTATCCCTGACTCTGACGGAGGCACAATCTGTTGCTAAGCCTGCTAGAGTTCCATCATCCAATGCCTCAAGCATTGCCTTATTGTCATAAATATCGGTTGTCGTAATGGAGACAAAATAAACGCCTTTTTTTAAACCACTGAAAAACTTTTTATCGAGCAACCCAATCGTAGAGGGGTTCGTGCTCAAAGAATTTATTATAATATCAGCATTTTTTGTCTTTTCTGAAAGGTCGTCGTTTTTGTCAAAGTAAGTAATCTTTGCTCCCAAATCTTCAAACACCTTCCCAGCTAGCTGACCGATATTGCCTTTGCCCAAGATGGTTATGTTCTTATTTTTGAGACCGGTTGCTTGTTTTATCTCGCTTTCAGAAGCAGTAGTATTTGTTAGTTTTGAGAGTCCTCTTAAAAGTTCCAGGGTCATTCCTATGACCCACTCGGAGACAGCGTATTTATTACACCCTGGACAGTTAGCCAATGTAATGTTATTTGATTTCAATTTTTCAACATCAAGCCATTGATAGCCAACCATCGGGATAGTAAAAAACTTGTCCTTTAATTTATAAATTTCCGTTTTCATAAAAGCATTAGCACTACAAATAATCTCTGCCTTTTCGCACCGCTCCAACCACTCTTCGGCAGAATTTGCGTGCTCATAAAATTCAACCTCGCCAAGCGATTTAATTTTTTCAACTTGGTAAGGTAAAAAATCAAAATTTTCGACTACAGCTATTTTCATTTTCTTCTAACCTTCCTGGGTGGCGTAAATAATTAACAGGTTAAACTAGGTTGATACCCCTGGCAGGAAACCTCGGCGATAATAAATATTATAATTAAACATCGCCTTGCGAACCTACTTGTGGTACCCCTGGCAGGACTCGAACCTGCAACCTCTCCCTTAGGACGGGCTTGCTCTATCCATTTGAGCTACAGGGGCATTTACACCTGTTGATTTTAGCATAAACCTTTAAATTTTTCCATATTCTGCTAAAATTTGCCTGTTGATATTAAGGCGGGGTGTAGCGCAGTTGGTAGCGCGCAGCGTTCGGGACGCTGAGGTCGGCGGTTCAAGTCCGCCCACCCCGACCAGATAAATTTAGCTAAATAAATGATCGTACAATCAGTTAATACATATAAGATCACGCCTAACTGCAAAGATATTCTTGCAGTTTTAGATGATTGCTTAAAAAACCTAAATGATGGCTCCATTTTATGTATTACCTCCAAAATTGTCTCTACCTGCGAAGGGCGCGTTTTTCCTGAAGACAAGTTTAATAAAAATGACTTAATTGCTCAAGAAGCAAACTATTATCTTGATGCAAGCAAGAATAAGTTCGGTGTTACTCTGACAATAAAAGACAGTATTCTACTACCTACTGCCGGCATAGATGAGTCAAACGGAAACGGGAACTATATTCTTTGGCCTGAGAATCCACAAAAAACGGCTAACCAAATCCGCAAATATCTCGTGGATCGCTTCAAACTAGAAAAGGTTGGTGTCATAATCACTGACAGCAAGACGACACCACTGCGCTGGGGTACAACTGGTGTTTGTATCGCTTTTAGCGGTTTTAATCCGCTCAAAGACTATATTGGCGAAGATGATATTTTTGGGCGCAAGTTAGAAATGACTAAGGCGAATCACGCTGATGCATTAGCAGTGGCAGCAGTTGCCGTAATGGGAGAAGGATCCGAGCAAACGCCGATGGCGATTATTAGTGACATAGCCTTTGTTGAATTTACTGGAGAAAACCCCGACACTAACATGCTTGAGCAATACTCTATTGCGATTGAGGATGATATTTACGCAAACTTACTAGAAAGTGTGAAGTGGCATAAGGGCAAGGGCGGGCGCAAGCTTTAGGTTTGACCTCGCATATGGTATGATTTTGTCGGAGAAACAATGACAAAAAAAGTATTTATTGGCGCCGCCTGGCCCTACGCAAACAATTCGCTTCATCTTGGACATGTGGCGGGATTGATTGGTGCCGATATTATCGCCAGGCACGCAAGACTATCTGGAAATGAAGTTTTGTATGTCTCTGGGTCTGACTGCCACGGAACGCCAATTGTCTTAACGGCCGAAAAAGAAAAAATCGCACCCGCACAAGTTGCGGACAAATATCATAAGGAATTTTGCGATAATTTAATTAATGGGCTTGGCTTCTCATACGATATCTACACCACCACTTTGACTAAAAATCACGAAGAAGTTGTACAGGAATTTTTTCTAGATCTTTACGAAAAAAAACTAATTTATAAAAAAATTCAAAGTCTCCCCTACTGCGATCAATGCCAAAGATTCTTGCCAGATCGCTACATTGAAGGAAAATGCCCTACATGTGGATTCTTGAGTGCTCGCGGTGATCAATGCGATGAATGCGGGACAATCCTAGATCCAGACCAATTGATCGATCCAAAATGCAAAGCCTGCGGATCAAAACCAACCTGGAAAGAAAGTGAGCACTTTTTCTTAAAACTCTCCCACTTTGAAAAAGATCTTTTAGGATGGGCAAAAAAAAGTGAAGGTTGGAGAAGTAATGCAAAGAATTTCACACTAAAAATTTTAGAAGGCGGACTTCACGACCGCGCAATAACACGAGATACTGCCTGGGGAATAAATATCCCCCTGGATGGCTATGAAGATAAAAAAATCTATGTTTGGTTTGAGGCGGTCTGTGGTTATTTCAGTGCATCTAAAGAACTGTCCAAAAAATCTGGCTCAGACGACTGGAAAAAGTTTTGGCAAGACGATAAAGCAATACATTACTATGCCCACGGCAAAGACAATATTCCCTTTCACAGCATAATCTGGCCCGCGATACTACTAGGGCATGGTTCGCTTCATTTGCCAGATAGAATCGTATCGTCAGAATATTTAACATTGGAAAAAAGTCAATTTTCAAAAAGCAGAAACTGGGCCGTGTGGCTTCCAGACTTTCTAAAAGGTTTTGACGGTGAGCTTCTGCGTTACTACCTAATCTCAAATGGTCCCGAAACATCAGACGCCGATTTTAGCTGGAAGGATTTCCAAGTTAAAATTAACAAAGAGTTAATTGGTAATTTTGGCAACTTTATTCACAGGAGCCTATCGCTAATAAAGAATAATTTTCCAGACGGCGTTGAATTACCAAAAAAATTGAATGATAACCAGGCTGAATTTGTTAAGTTAGTGGATGATTCTTTTGATGAGGTCTCAAATCTGATTGAGCAGACTAAGTTTAAAAACGCAATCAAGAGGGTGTTTGAAATTGTAGAATTGGGCAACAAATTTTTGGTTGAACAAAAACCTTGGGAACAGCTGAAGACTGATAAAGAAAAAGCAGGTGCCGATTTAGCTGTTTGCGCCTATTCAATTTGCTCGCTCGCAAACCTGATTAATCCTTTCTTGCCGACGGTTACTGATCGAATCGGAGAATCCTTAGACTGTGAGCTCGCTCGCATTTGGCGAAAACCTACATTGACGCAATTTAAAGTACAAAAAGAGATAAAGACTTTATTTACCAAAATTGAAGATGAGGCTGTAGCAAGAGAAATCGCAAAACTCCAAAGCAAATAGTTACATAAAACGACGGCGACTGTATAATATGGGGATATAATATGGGACAAGTATTACTCTACTCAGCGATCAGCGGTCTAGCACTATTTGTTGGTGCAGGCCTAGGTTCTATTTTTAATTTATCCAAAAAATCTATCGCAGTAATAATGGCATTTGGTTCCGGAGCATTAATTTGCGCTTTGACCTTTGGCTTGATGGAAGAAGCTTTTAAGCACGGCGGATTCGACGCTATAGCGATCGGGTTTATTCTGGGCGGAATAGTTTTTATTTTTGGTGATTACCTGATACACAAGCTTGGTGGACGACCAAAGCGTAGGTTTGGTAAATTCAAAAACTCAGATACTAATGGGGAAGCAATTACTTTGGGAGCAGTTCTTGACGGTATCCCCGAATCTGCAGCACTTGGAATTGCACTTTTTAATAACCCAAAGCTTGGATTTTTAATGCTGATTGCGATAATACTCTCGAACTTTCCAGAAGGAATGTCTTCTGTTCCCGGCCTAATAAAGGAGGGCTTTAGCAAAAGAAAAATTCTTGGCACCTGGCTGGTCGTAGCCGTAATATCTGTTTTAGTGGCTGTGGCAAGCTACTTATTCTTAAATGATATTGATCCAAATACGCTCGGTATAATGGAATCGTTTGCCGCGGGTGCTATTTTAGCAATGCTCGCTGACACAATGATGCCTGAGGCGTTTGAGGAGGGTGGTTACGCAATTGGTCTATCAACAGTATTAGGATTTTTAGCCACATTTGTAGTTTCAAAAATCTAAAATATGAAATTTAACGAAGAAGAACTAAAAGAGCTAGGAAGCAAAATCGGTATAGACTGGTCAAAGTATGACTTTGCGCAGTTTAAAAAAGGAATGGCTGTCGAACTAGAGCATGGCACAATAGATCAAATAACCAATGTCACTGGCGACGACCCACTATTAACCGCTAAAATTACTCTTGCACACTTAAACGAAATTCCTGACTACTATGATCGTCTGGAAAAAATGGAGGCTGAGGCAGAGTCTTGATTGGCAGTTTCTATATTGCTAATTCAATAAAGCTTTAATATCATCTGATTTATTATGAAAATAGAAAGTCCTGATTTTCAAAACGGAGATTTTATGCCAGAGAGACTTTCCTACTATGGCATGGGGGAAAGACCGTCATTAAAAATAAGTGACGTACCCCAAGACGCGGTTGAATTGACAATCATTGTCGACGATCCTGATGCACCAAATGGAACGTTTCGTCATTGGGCCGTAGCTAACATAGACCCTACGACCAAAAAAATTGAAAAAGACAAATTGCCCTTCGGGTCAATTGAGATGATCAATGGTCGCGGATTAAATAGCTATCTTCCACCTCGTCCGCCAAGTGGAACACATCGTTATTTTTTTAAACTTTATGCTCTATCAAAAAAATCGGGCGCAGTTAAAAACCTTACTGCCTCAGATTTAGAGAAAATTATTGAGCCTAATATTCTAGAGGAAGCAGTAATCGTTGGTTTATATAAAAGAAGCTAGCGCTACTTCAAATTAACTATATCGAATAGTTTTAAATAAAGATTTTTGTTGCAGACAAAAAATCCCTCTGCATACTCACCTACCGAATACATTCCCGCCCTGTATCGATTCAAGCCGCGAATCGCATTGAGGTAATTTCTAGCCTTTAGCTGACTCTCATGCATTTTGAGAGCCAAAAACTTGTCTTTAGCGACCTGGTCAATGACAATCAGTTTATTAGCATAGACTGGCGACCAAATCTCGTAAGAATATATTGAAGGATTGGTTTTACTATTGCTCCTTAAAGCCTCAGCTAAAATTTTGGAGGTTTCGATATGGTCTGGGTTATTGTCCAGAAAAGATGGAGCGAAAATTATTTCCGGCTTGTAGTCATCGATCATTTCGCAAAGCAGTCTGAGGTTTGTTTTATTTAAAACTAAGCCACCATCTTTATACCGCCAAAAAACTAAATCCTTAACCCCTAGGCTCAAGGCCGCTTTTTTAGCTTCGTTCTCTCGTTTTTTTGCCAATTCTATTCGCTCCCTTAGCGCTCTTCTTTTATTGTCGTTAAAACCAAGGCTCCCATCAGTCAAATAGACGATTCTTACCTGGCCGCCGTTTTGTGCAATCAGCTTCATTGCCCCACCGCAGCCCAAGATATCATCATCAGGGTGCGGAGCCAAAACTAACGCCCTTTGATTTCCAATGTCTTTTACAACACCAAAACTTAATTGCGAATTTACGGCATGAGTAAAAACTTCAAAGCCGACAAATTTTTTCAAAGTGTTTAAGTGCCTGATGTTATTAAGAATTTGACTTGCTTTCATTTTTTATGACTTTATCATAAATTTCTTTAACCTTCAAAGACATTATATCTGAGGTAAAGTTACGTTCGTATAGCTGGCGGTTTTTCTCTCCCATCATTTTAGCAGCTTTTTCGTCAGTCACCACTCTAATAATGGCCTCGGCTAGTCCCTTAACATCTGTCTTCTCTACTAAAAAACCATTGACCAAATCATGCACGATTTCTGGTAGGGCACCAGCTTTTGTTGCAATAACCGGAATCCCAACGATTGCAGCCTCAAGAATGACTTGACCAAATGATTCTGTCGTTGACGGAACCATCAGTGTGCGCCAGGATCCGATTGTTTTTTCCACATCAACGTCAGCACCTAAAAATTCGCAATTTTCCAAAAGCCTCCTAGAGCTTTTGTCAACAGCGCCAACAATCTGTAACCTAATATCTGGATTACGTTCCCCAACTATTGACATAGCACTTAGCAATAATGGCAAACCTTTCGTAGGGCCAGATCCACCGACAAAACCGACGGTAGGATGTAACAACTTTTTAAAAGGAAAGTGAAAATCATCAAGTCCGTTGGCGACAATTTGAATCTTCGAATCTTCAATTGAAAATCTCCCGATTAAAAATTTCTTAACGGCCATTGATGGCGCAATGACAACTTTACTTCGACGGCAGACAAGCCCAAGGAAAAAGGTTTGCATAAACTCACGAAAAACGCTTGTAAGATGATATTCGTCAGTATATAGATGTTCTGTATAAACCAACTTTGTAGGTAAGAAGGTAATCGCAAAATAGGTTGCAATTCCCGCCCTTATCCCATGTGCGTGAACGAGTTTAGGCCGATTTATTTTGACATATGCCCTTAAAGCGCGAATTGAGCTAAGATCAAAAGCACCCTCAAAATTTATTATCTTTTTTTCTAGGGCCGCATCTTGAAGCTGTTTTGCAAGATGACCTTGCGGGCAAACCGTTGTTATTTTAAAATATTTGGAAAGTTTTTTAACCAAAGTAAAGACGTGCTTTGGTCCGCCCGATAAACTTGCGTCTGCAATAATTTCTAATATTTCCATTATCGTGGTTTGTAGAAAAGTTCATTTTGACGCAAAAACGCATCCATCAATGTTCTAAGCGTTGGCACTGCCATTTGGCTCTTATATTCTTTCAGCGCCCTTGTTTTTAAATCCAGCGCTTCGCCATCCATGTCAAATTTTTCCCAAATGGTCTGTAGGCTGATCAAACTGGCTGGAGGAGTTAAAAACCTATCCTTATGCAAACCAGTTGGATTTGGAAATCGACGATAATGGACAAGATAATAGTACTTATGAGTTTTAATCGATGGATTGTCGGTTATAACTTTGTCGACAAACCAGCTAGTAGCCTTGTGGTCTGGGTGCATGTCTTCTGGGCTTGGCAGAATCACAATGGTAGGCGAAAAATCAACAACTATTTTTGAAATATCATCATATAGATTTACGCCCTGATAGGTCACGCCCGAACGAAACGAGTTGTCATAGGGCGACGTTTCCGTCTTAGTGTAAGGTGACTTATAGCTCGATTGCCAATTGCGGTTAAAGAGATTATCTATTCCACCATCTGGATATCCGAGAAAAACAATATTGGTTTTAAGTCCTAGCACGCCAAGGGCACGCCTCGATTCGTCTTGACGAATATAACCCGACTTAATATAGTCCTGCGAATTGGGATAAATTTTCTTAAATTCCTCAATTGTTGAGAAGCGATGCCCGTCGCCATTTGTAACAATTGCAACCTTCACCTGCGCGCCCGATTCTATCGCTTTAGCAATATAGCTACCGCTGCCAAGCGTTTCGTCATCACAGTGTGGAGCAAAAACAAGCAACCGATCACTACTAGTAGTTTGAGGCATGCTGTCCAAAAGGGGCAAAGCAAATTCTGGCAGGCTTTGGTAGTGAACATAAAAGAAAACGCCTTCTATGAAGGCTCCAACAAGCAAAATAATTGCTAATACAATAAATCTTTTTTTAATAAACATCTATAGTCAATCATAGTGTTTTTTCTAACTGTCTTCAACCTTATCAACGCCATTTCAAACATTTTATTGCTATAATGCACTCATGGGAACCAAAAATAAGTATTCAACTACTAAAGATTTGATTAAATCCGTTGCCAAAAAAACTGGCATAGACATTAAGACGTCCCAAAAAATCATTGATTTATACCTGAAAGAAATAGAAGAAAACTTACATAAAGGAACAAAAGTACGTCTAAATGAGTTTGGCACCTTTGAATTAACCGCCTGGAAAGCCAGTGAAATTTTCGACATAAATCAAGGACAAAAGATCAGTCGTGAGATTAAAACGATTTTGTTTAAACCTTCCGATAAACTAAGAGAAAAGGTTCTCTAGGAAACGATTTGTTGAATTCTTGAGATACTGGTTGATTTTCCTGTTTTGTCATCTATCTCAATCAACACTGCATTAACCTGTACTGGCCCCTCGGCTAGTTCAAATTTCATCGGCATTCCAGTTCTAAATCTTTTTATTGAAATCTCTGGTTCTACGCCAATAACAGAATCGTATGGGCCATTTGAACCGCAATCACTGATATAAGCGGTGTGCCCTTTGAGAATTCTTTCGTCTGAAGTTTGAACGTGTGTATGAGATCCGAGCACAGCAGATACTCGACCCGCCAGATAATAACCAAGGGCCATTTTCTCGCTCGTCGCCTCGGCATGAAAATCAATGATAATGTTCTTATCTTTTGAGCTCTCTAAAAACTCATCGATTACAGTAAAGGGATTATCAAGACCCTCGGCCGTAAAAACACGTCCGAGCAAGCTCACAATCACTATACTGCGGCCCTTAACCGATACTTCAATGCTGCCTTTGCCGGGTGCTATTTTGGGGTAATTGAGCGGTCTGATTAATTTTAACTTTTTGTCAGAGAATAGTTCGGTCGACTCTTTTTGGTCCCAAATATGATCGCCGCAAGTCAAAACATCTATACCGGCATCGTGCATTTCCTGAACTGTCGTCAGGGTTGGCCCGCGACCAGATGCGACATTGTCAACATTTGCGATAATTAGATCCGCCTCGAGAGATTCCTTATTTTCTGCAATAAAATTCTTGACCGCAGTTCTGCCCGGTCTGCCGATAATATCTGGGAAGAATAATACTTTTATCATTTAGCGAATTCTTCAGCTCTAGTTTCGCGAATTACATTTACTTTAATCATACCTGGATATTGTAAATCTTGCTCGATCTTTCGGGCAATATCTTTCGAGAGCTTAATTGCCTCAAGGTCTGTAAGCTCCTCCGGTCTGACAATTACTCTGACTTCGCGTCCTGCCTGGATAGCGAAGGACTTGTCGACACCTTCAAAGGCATTGGCAACGTTTTCGAGGTCTTTCAATCTTTGAGTGTAATTCTCGAGTGTTTCACGGCGAGCGCCTGGGCGCGAGCCGGAAATTGCATCAGCGGATTTTACTAAGATCGCTTCGACTGTTTTGGCCTCAATATCATCGTGGTGAGCTAGGATTGCGTGAATTATATCTTCGCTAATGCCGTATTTGCGCGCTATTTCCGCAGACAGGTGGTGGTGGGAACCTTGAATTTCGTGTGAAACAGCTTTTCCAATGTCATGCAGAATTCCTGCTTTTTTAACGATGTTTACATCTGCGCCAACTTCGGCCGCTAAAAGAGCGCCGATATTGGCAACCTCGATAGAGTGCATCAAAACATTTTGACCATAAGAGGTTCTAAATTTCAGGTTCCCGATGATCTTGATTAAGTCAGGATGAAGGCCGTGGATACCAAGATCAAAAACCGCTTTTTCTCCCGCTTCCTTGGCTTCTTTTTTGATATCGGCTTGCGCCTTAGCTACAACTTCCTCGATTCGAGAGGGCTGTATGCGACCATCGGAAATTAATCTTTCCAATGCCACTTTTGCAATATGGCGGCGGATTGGATCAAAAGACGAAAGCAAAACTGTTTCCGGGCTCTCATCAATTACCAAATCAACTCCCGTTGCACGTTCGAAGGCCTGGATATTTCTTCCTTCCTTACCAATGATTCTGCCCTTCATTTCGTCAGATGGAATGTGAACTGCAAAGGTAGTGTGCTCGGCAGTAAACTCGTTTGCGATACGGTCGATAGCAGTCGTGATAATTTTTTGGGCTTCGGCTTCCTGATTCTCTTTTAAGACCTCGCGCATTTCGCGAACTTTCTTGATAATTTCCTCTTGATACTCTTTTTCTACGTTTTTGATGATCTCATCTTTGGCTTCAGAGGCCTTCATTTTAGCCACTTTCTCGAGCTCTTTGATTGTTTTTGCTTTAACCTCTTCGGCTTCAGCTTTTATTTTCTCGATTTTTTGTGTCGCCTCTTCGGCTCGTTTTTGCTCGTCCTCGGTCTTTGTCATTCTCGTTTCAATCATTTCTTCACGGCGCATCAAAGAACGCTCTCGATCATTCAAATCTTTGAGCTTTTCGTCTTTTTCCTTTTCAGCTTGCTCTTTTATGCTAAGAGCTTCGTTCTTGGCTTCGAGAACTAATTCCCTATTTTTTGTCTCCGCTTCCTGATTCTTTTTGCTCAAGGTTGCCTGTCGAATAAAAAATCCAGCTGCGCCACCTACAACCAGTCCGGCAGCGGCCAGAATTACAGTTAAGTCCATCTAGAATTCCTTTCTTTGTATACATTTGAATAAATTTTTATGACTTATGCCATTGTAGCCCAATTACACCCAAAAAACAACGGCCTCGGAGCGGGCAAAGACTGCCAACAATTGAAAAATTTCCTCATCTCTGGTATTATCTTTCTAGTTTGAAAGGGGGTGGTAGCTCAATTGGTTAGAGCATCTGCCTGTCACGCAGAAGGTTGCGGGTTCGAGTCCCGTCCACCCCGCCATCAAAATGAAAATAGCCCTCGTGGCTATTTTTGTTTTGATAATGGATGAAGACTCGAACCCGGGTTCGCAAGCGCCTTATGGCGCGAGGGTTCCCGTCCACCCTTCCGTAGCCTTCTTGTCGTCCGTAGCCTTGGCGTAGGATGAAGCGAAGGAGGGTCCACCCCGCCAAATTTTTGAACCTGTTAATTTAGTTACGGCAGAATGACGTTCGAACTAAAATTCAGCTGAAAAGCTGGTTTTTTGATATTATTTAGAAAATGAATTATGCAATTATTTTGAAAGGCTTAGTAGTTGGATTCTCAATCGCTATGGTCGTCGGACCAAATGTAATATTATGTATTCAGAGAACTCTTAACAAAGGATTTTTCTCTGGTTTACGCTCAGGTTTAGGAGCAGCACTAGCTGATGGAATCTTTGCAGGCATTGGGGTTTTTGGCATCACGTCATTATCTGCCTCCCTACTGAATAATCAGTTTTGGATAAAGTTATTTGGGGGCATATTCCTTCTTTATCTTGGCATAAGTATTTTGCTAAAAAAGCCCGACTTGAAAGTTAAAAATACAAAACTATCAAAAGGATCGGATACGCTCTCCGTTTTTCTTCTCTCGCTTGCAAACCCTATTATGATACTTTACTACCTCAGTATTTTTGCAGGTCTAAATAATATAAATTCATCCAGCAATTGGGTAATCTCGACCCAGTTTGTAGTTGCAGTTTTTGTCGGCTCCATGATTTGGTGGCTAATCTTAAGTTCTGTAGCAGCATTTCTCCATAGTAAACTGTCAGAGAGGATTCTAAGAATTGTAAATTTAGTCGGGGGTTTAATTATTGTTGGATTTGCAGTTTATTTAATGCTCTCTAATTTCAAATAGAGACAGCACAAAAAGTTCTAAAGCCAGATGTCTCTCTAAGAATCACCTGATCGAAAAATAATGTCCATAAGAAGTGAAGGAGGAATGCTTACTCTGAGACGCTATTATTTTAGATATTTTTAAAAAGAAGAAGGGGCGGGCTGTTCGCCCGCCCCCCTGACCTCAACTCGCCCAAAAAACTCTAGATACTACCTTCAATCCTTAGTCGGACCTCCTTCGGAGACAAGATATCGTATAGTTCTAGGGTTTTTTTCTGTCCCTCAACTTCGTAGACGATCTCCTCGCCGTAATGCTTGCCCAAAAGGGCCTGGCCTAGAGGAGCACGAACCGAAACACATTCCATACCCCGCTCTCCATGAACGTAACCGCAAACGAGGTACTGGGCTCGCGAGCCGTCCGGGTGCTTCAAAACCACACCAGTCCCAATTCGAACCTCGTAGTTTTGCTCCTCGGGAACGACTATGGTGGCCGAGTCCCTCAAGAGCTCCAGGTCTCTTATTTCAGCAAAAAGGCGCTGTGCCTCCCGAGAAACACGACCGAAGCTTTCATCGTGCCAACCATCGCCCGTTGTTGGATTGGCCTGCCATTCCAAGACCTCCCCAAGACGGCGCTTGGTATCCTCGATGTAATCTAGGAGCGCTTGATGGTCGTCTGGGGTCATAGGAATCCCATCGCCGCTTGTCAACGGTCTCACCTCCAGAATAGGGTCTGTTTAAGCTGACGTAACATTAAACCTGTTTCTCTGCCGTGTCAACAGAACAAACACTCATTATCTAAAACGTCTGACTTAGGCACATTAAGTAAGATAGGATTTTGATTTAATGGCGAAAAAATGCTATAAATAGCTAACATCTCATTGACCAATAGATAAGCAAGTGGTAAATATAGCGTAAGATATCTCTAGATATCGAAATGCTTAATCGTCAATTTGAAACGATATTTTTTTACTAGAAAAGATTATGGCAGACTTAGCAAAAAAACAGTCGCATTTGATACTTGTAAATGCCTTGGTAGAGAAGGATGGAAAGCTTTTGATTTCCCGTAGAAGTCTTAACGAAACTCACGAACCCGGAAAATGGACAATTCCAGGCGGGAAAGTTGACGAAACATCCGGAAATGTTTGGAATATCATTGAAGAAACTCTCGCAAAAGAGGTTTTGGAGGAAACTGGTGTTAAGATTAGTGACGATGTATCGTTAATCGCAAATAATACATTTATTCGCACCACCGGTCATCACGTTGTAGTATTGATATTTTTATGTCATTGGGAAAGCGGTCAAGCAATGGCGTTAGAAGATACGACGGATGTTAGATGGATTACAGAAAAAGATCTGGACAACCTAAAGTATCCACCGAATGTCCGCACTTACCTAGCAAAAGGATTTTTAGAGATAAAAAAATTAAAAAAATAAAATAATAAATAACTGGGGGACACGATGAAAAAGATACTTATAGGGGTAGTTGCAGTGGCAGTCGTCGCAATAATTGGCATCCTGATTTTTACGACGAACGGCAAAGGAGTAAAAGATGAGTCGACAGATGTTTCCGTGAGATTAAAATGGTTCAACCAAGCCCAATTCGCAGGCATCTATAACGCAAAAGACCAGGGTTACTATAAAGATTCTGGCTTGAACGTGACAATCAACCCTGGGGGCCCAGAGATTTCTCCTGTTCAGATGGTCGTTTCTGGCGCAGACCAGTTTGGTATTACTAGCGGCAACCAAATTATCCTGGCAAGAGAAAAAGGCATTCCCGTCGTTGCGATCGCTGTAATCTACAGTAAGTCGCCGATAGAGATAACATCACTAAAAAGTAAAAACATCAAGACACCTCATAATTTAATTGGAAAAAAAGTTGGTGTTGTTTACGCAGATGACGATGAGATTGTCCTTAAGTCGCTCTTAGCAAAAGAAGGAATTGATTACTCGAAGATTATCACCGAACCAAAAACTTTTGACTTATCACAACTGATTGCTGGAAAAATTGATGCTGAGGTGGACTACGAGATGAACGAGCCTGCAGTCTTAAAAAGCAAGGGTCTCGACGTTAACGTAATAAAACCTCGCGACTATGGAATCAACTTCTACGGTGACACAATATTTACCACAGAGGATATGATTAAAAATCACCCAGATACCGTGAGACGTTTCACCGAAAGCACGATCAAGGGTTGGGCATATGCATTTACTAATGTTGATCAGAGCATTGATTCGGTTATGAAATATAATGACCAGCTAGATCGTAATATTCAAACAGATTTTCTGAAACTCAGCGAAGATCTTATTCAGAATGGTAAAACCGGAGAATCAGACGCAGATACTTGGAGTAGCATTCAAAATATGCTGGTAGATCAAGGAGTTATCAAGAATAAAGTAGATATTAACTCTCTCTTTACCAACGAATTCCTCAAATGAATGCGATAGACCTAAGCGATATATGCAGGTCATACAAAGGCAAAGTCGTAATATCTAAAATATCTCTATCGGTAGAGAAGGGTGAGTTTGTTTCAATCATCGGTCCGTATGGTTGCGGCAAGACGACTCTTCTGAAAATTATCGCCGGTATTACAGAGGAGTATACTGGTCGGGTATCTATCTTCGGAGAATCACCAGCGAAAGCCAAATCGGATAATTTAATTGGTTTTGGTTTCCAAAAACCAACCTTGCTGCCGTGGTTAAACGTCCTAGAAAACATACTCTTGCCCGGAAAATTGCAGGGAAAAGATAATGAAAAAAAAGCCAAAGAACTGTTAGCTTTGATCGGGTTAGATAAAAGAGAAAATGCAAAAATATCAGAGCTCTCTGGTGGAATGCAGAAAATGGTTTCAATAATAAGATCATTAACGTTGAACCCAGGAATTTTGTTGCTTGACGAACCGTTCCACTCAATCGATGAAATTAGCCGTGACGCCATACATGACCTTGTTTTAAAAATTCATGAAAGTACAAATCGGACCACTGTCTTAGTAACCCATTCTTTGGTCGAGGCAATATACCTTTCCGATAAAGTTGTAGTCCTTTCACGCGACCCAGCGACCATTAAAGCTATAGTGCCGATAGAGTTGTCCGCAAGAAACAATGAAACAAAATATTCAGAGGAAGTATTAAATTATGCTCAAAAACTCAGAAAAATTCTCGCCAGTTAAATACATAATCGAGGTTATCATCGTCGTCGTTTGTATGCTTGTGTTGTGGAAATTAATTATTCTGATTTGGCATATTCCTCAATATCTCTTTCCCGGTCCAGAAGTAGTTGCTCGCACATTTATTGCAAATTATGAGAAACTATTGAAAAATATGGGCATTACGCTTTTGGAGATAGTAGTCGGATTTAGCATTGCCAACATTTTGAGCATTTTACTCGCTCTCTATATATTCACAAATAAAAAAATTGAACGATATTTAATGCCCTTAGCGATTTCGGCAAAAACAATGCCGCTGATTGCAATTATTCCGCTAATATTAATATGGTTTGGCTCGGGGATATCATCAAAGATTATCGCAGTAATTCTAATCTGCTTCTTCCCATCCTTAATAAGCATGATAAGGGGCATTCGATCAATTAACGCCGATACACTTGAGCTTTTTAATTTTTATGCAAAAAATGACTTGCAAAAAATTAGACACCTTGTCCTGCCATTTACATTACCGTATCTGTTTTCCGCCCTTAAAATCTCTAGCTCTCTAGCTGTCGTTGGAGCTTTGGTAGGAGAGCTTATAGCCGCAAACAAAGGTCTCGGTTTTGTTATTTTAACAAGCTACTATAGATTCGATATCGCTATGGTTTTTGTAGTAGTCATAATCACTTGTTTGATCGGGATTGTTTTTTACTATTCAATCCAATATTTTGAGCACAAACTGGTCTTCTGGACCGACCCAGTAGACGACTAGATTTTTCGGAGATCTTCCAAAATATATTCAGATATTGTCTGACTTATTTTGTTCTTTTCAATATTTCCATCTATGCAATGAAAATTGCTTGGATTTTTTAAAATTAATTCTTTGTATCTTTTATATTTCAATTTTTGCCAGGACTCATCGCTTGAATGATCGTGAAGCGAAACGGCCCTGTTTTGCAGAATTTCGTTTGGTTTAATATCTAAGAAAAATGTCTTTCTTGGCAATGGGAGATCCTTCAGCCACAAAGAGGCCTCTTTTGGCTTAATCTCTTTATTGGATATCATCGTGGAGTCAGTGTACCGGTCCCATATAATGATACTCCCCTCTTCCTGATGTGAGATTACATCTAGCATGTCAATAACAAAAAGCGATATTCTTTGCCACGGATCCAAAAACATTAGGTTTTCGCGCAAAAACTTGCCAAGGGCTGACTCGCTTGGGTTAGTCGCAAATACCGCAGGAAAACCCAGCTTCACGAGCCTGCTAACTACATTTTTTGCTTGTGTGGTTTTACCCGCTCCGTCTATTCCCTCGATGTTATACATTTTTAGATCTCGGGGTAAACTAAGGACCAGCTCTAATGTTCTTTTATTCATTACACGGCCTATGGTTTCACAACATCTTTATACGTCAAGACATGCTCCCTCAATCGATCGAATTCAGCGGAATTAATTAATTTTCTTTCATGAGCCATGGCACAGACATTTTCAAAATTAGTCAAAGACGAAACAGGAGCACCGAGCTTTTTACCAATCTCATTTTCGTGTCCGTAACTGAAAATTACAAACACCGAAGGTTTGCATTTTATTCTTCTGAAATACTTTGTCGCTCTTAGGGCTGTAGTTCCTGTCGCGAAAACATCATCTAAAATCGCTACTTTGGCACCGGGAGCAGGTTTGGCTCCCACTATCGAATCCCTGTCTCCATACAGCTTATTCTCTTTGCGCATAAAGCTCAGTGGCTTATTTAACAGATCCGCAACCGAGGACGCATAGTAGCTGCCACCACTCTCGATGCCGCAAATATGGTCAAAAACATCCCCAATCAAACCTACCAATCTCCCAGAAAGTTCCTCGCGAATCTCCGGATTTGAAAGTGTATGTTTAATATTTATAAAAATTGGGGAATACTCTCCCTTTGTTACTTCGTGTGGTTTCTCAAACGACAAGTAAAAAACACCTGGAACCTCGAGAATGAGCTCGTCGATATTCATACTAAGTAATATACTCCAAAAGACCTATTATTCAACTTATTCAACCTTGTCGAAAACTTTTCTCGACAGCAATAAAATTTTTTGCAGTGAACGAACTGATTTCTCACGAGGTTAATACTGAGCAAAACTAGTTCTAGTGTGGCTTAACCCAAAGGGTACCCCTAGGGTCCACTCCCCGCCAAACCGAACAAACAGAGGCAAAGTCCTCTGTTTGTTCATTACCTAACACTTTTTACGCTATAATTAATAAAGAGCTTAAATTTAAGGAGAAAAAGTGAAAATAATATATATCTTACTGATAGTTGTCTTGTTGTGTCTGGTTGCACTTTTTATAAGATATAAAATGGTTACTCCAAAAGTTATGGCAATTAATCCATTTACAAACAACAGCGGAAAAAGAGATCTTGTTGTTGTTATTAGCGATCTTCATCTTGGCAATGATTTGGCCTACGCAGAGCTAAACGCCAACAGTAAACCACTAGAAAACTTTTTAACAAAGGTAAGGGTTTCACCAAGCATCAAAGAACTTGTTATTGGCGGAGACTTAGTTGATGAATGGTTCGTACCAGCAAACATTGATACCTATCAGGGCAAGGATCAGGCTGCATTTGTAAAGAAAATCGCGCAAGCTAACAAAGAAGTTTTTGATGCATTTAATCGAATTATCAAAGAAGGAAATATCAAAGTTACCTACGTACCAGGAAATCACGATATTGCGGTAACGGCGCAGCAGATCGAAAGCATTCTTCCTGGGGTTTCTCAGGCCCAAGACGGTGTTCAGGGGCTAGGCACATATTCGCCCGATGGTCTTCCACAGGTTGCGATCGAGCACGGGCACCGCTACAACTTCTTCTGTGCACCAGACCCAATTTCTAACCAAGTCGTTGCCCCTGGCACCATTATGCCACCCGGATATTTCTTTACTCGAATTGCCGCGCTTCACGTCGTAGAGCAAGCCAAAACGCCAGCCGAGACCGCACCAGATGTGACGCTAATCAGTTCAGCGGATGCAGGTCAAAAACTGTTGTATGGCTATTGGAAGGATTGGCAGTTCACGCTTAATAGTTTCCCAGTAACTAATAAATTTGACGAAAAAGTAATCACGACCAATGTCGATGGATTTAAGGGAAATTATGCCATAAATGATCTGCTGCCATTTCAAACTACCGCAGGAGGCACGATCGACGTTAATCTGTACAAAGGAATTCAGGACACCTGGAAAGAGAGGCAGAAGCTCAATAAAGTGGCCATAGACATTCCAACGGAACGAGCCATCGAATTAGTTGCTGATCCAAAAGAATCCGATAACCAAGCCACCGTACAGTATTTTGCCAATCCGAACTCAGACAAAAGGATCGTAATATTCGGACATACCCATGTTGCGAAAATGACGGCATCTAAAGACTTAGATGGCAACAAAACTATTTATGCAAATTCGGGGACTTGGATTGATCGAAATCCTGGCAATACAACTATGAATTTTGTGGTGATCTCTCCACAAGGTGCCGATCAATCTAGCCAAACCACCGTCGAACTTTATAACTTCCAAGGGGAGGTTTTAAATAAGATGGCAGAAGAATCATTGAGATTTGAATAATCTGCAATCAATTCACCGAGACTGATCTTATAAAAAAATAGCCCCCGGGGCTATTTTTTTATTTCAAAAGATACGCTCTAAGCAAAACTTAAGTTTTAAATACTATTATTAACTCGCAAACTAAAAAAATAAGAAAGGTGGTGAGACAAATGAAAAACATGAAAATTATTATCCCGGTCATTGCACTAGCAGCTTTGATTCTAGGGACGGTTGGATATTCAGTAAATGCACTTGCCGCCAATACTAACGCCGGTAGAAATACGCAGCGCGCACAGGTTCTAGCCGAGAAGCTAGGAGTCGATCAGTCAAAGATCGAGACAGCGATGAGCGAAATAAGAACTGAACGACAGGCCGAGCGAAAAACAGAGGTAGCTTCTAAGCTTGATAAGGCGGTAAGTGAAGGAGCCATAACTGCCGAGCAAAAACAGAAGATCCTCGACAAGCAGGCCGAAATTCAAGGCCAGATGGGTCAAAAACGAACCGAAATGCAGCAATGGTACAAAGACAATGGTATCGACTTTGATAAAGTCCACGAATACATTGGCTTTGGAGGCAACGGTCAAGGTAATGGCGAAGGTAGAGGAATGGGAAATTGCAACGGATCTAACTAGCTTTTAGGTACGCCTATTACGGATATCCCCGGTTTGATCACATGATCGCCGGGGATTGTCGTTTTATGACAAATTCTACTTATTTTTAACATGTTGACATTCGCGCTACTATGTATTACTATTTAGCAGTAGTAAGTATAACTATGTAGATAATCGAAAAGAAAGGAGAAGCTACTTGGAAAACATCACTGAAATGTTAAAAGGCGCGCTTGAAGGTTGCGTGCTCGAAATAATTAGCCGCGATAAAACTTACGGCTACGAGATAACGCAGCAGTTACGCAAGCTCGGTTTCACAGAAATAGTAGAAGGTACAGTCTATACAATTTTGGTGCGGCTTGGAAAAAACGAACTTGTTAGCATCGATAATAGACCCTCAGATATTGGGCCGCCGCGAAAATTTTACGCATTGACAAAAAACGGTCGCAACGAGCTGCGACGCTTTTGGGAAAAATGGGACTTTGTATCATCAAAAATAAATGAATTAAGGAGAAATAAATGAACGACTTTTTAAAGAAAATTATTGGCGATAAAAGGGAATGGTGGGCGATGGAAAGACGTGCCAAAGCGTTGCCACGCGATTATCAGATTGTTTATGATGGAATTAAAAATTATATGTTTCAGTTCTCATCTGGTGGCGGAATGGATCTGATCGTCATACTGAAAGATTTGCTCGATCTTTTCGAGGAAGGTGCCGCAAACGGCAAAAACGCGCTCGAAATCACTGGAAAGGATGTAGCAACGTTTAGTGATGAACTTTTACGAGGCGCAAAAACATACACCGAAGGTTGGCACGATAAGTTGAACCGCGACATTGCAAAAAAACTCTCAAAGTAATTAATTTATTTCAGAAACTAGTATTGCCCAAAGTTTTTGGGCTAATATAGCCTATAATCGGGTTTATTCGATTATAAACATTAAGGAGCCCTTTCATTAAACAAAATTATTCCAAAATTGGTATAATTAAATAAATATAAATTTTCAAAATCATCTAAAGGGGGTATATGGGTTTTTATATATTAGCTGCAATGGCCGTTCCTTTTGTAGTTCTCGTAATTATAATAGTGGTAATTGTTGCTCTTGTTAAAATGAGTAAGGGTAAAAACACTTCTAGCGCGCCAGCACCAAAGCTTGCACCAAAACCAGAGGTGGCGCCAGCGTCGGAAACACCTAAACCAGCCAAGCAGGAAAACCAGATAGATACACCAGAGCAACCTGCCGAAGAGGAAAAAGCCAAACAGGAGAATCCGCCAGTTGAGACAGAACCCAAAAAGCCAGAGATGAAAGAAGCGGTCACTAAACCCAAACATGAGGTTACTCAAAAACTCAAGCCCCAGAAAAGCAAAAAAGGTTTAATTATCGCGATTGCTATACTAGTTTTGCTAATTGTGCTCGGAGTTGGCGGATATCTTCTATTTAAGAAAATAAGTGGCAGTTTAAAATTTGTCGCTTCAACATCTAGCCCTGTCTCCTCATTAGACGGAGAATTTACCGCTAGCTTAAAACCCATAAAGGCCGAGGTTGACTCCGATGCTTCGCGCGCTGTGACCAAAACAGTTTCTTCGGCCGGGGCGGTTTTGCAAACCCAGGGAGCAGACGGGACGCTCTATACCTTAACCGTTCCAGTTGACGCAACCATTTTGCCATCTAAGGTTACAATGACGCCTCTAACCAACGTTCCAGTTAATGGCTACAAAAGTAAAGTTGTTGGCGGAGTCGCATTAACGGGATCCTTCGACTTTATCCGTCCAGCCTACCTGACGATCCAACCAAATCAAAAAAAGCCAGAGGGTAAACTTGGGTTTAACTATTGCGCACCAGGTTCAAGGGGATTCAGTCCAGAAGTTTGCGCTGGAATGGCTGGCATTCCATTTACTTTCGGGGTCGCGCCCGGTAAAGTTGTCGCTTTTGCATCACAAAGCGGCAAGGAGGATGCCCAGGTTTTTCTTGAACCAACCATATACACAGGAATGAAAGATACTTATACTGCCCAGCTTTTATATCCTGGGGCATATTTTGCTGACAATGCCACCAAAGAAGATGTTGAAAAATTTGCCCAGACAACTTTTTCCCTCGGCGCCGATTTCACAAATAAAACCGAGGTGTTAATGCATCTTGCAGCTTTAGGCGGAAAACTTGATCCGTACAAGTCAGAGATCGAGCGGTTTGAGCGAGATAAAACAGATTATCCAAGAGAAGTTCTTAAGTCGGCAATTCTGCTTCGCGCAATCGGAAACAAAGATGCGGCCCAAAAGCGCACAGACGACTATTACAATACAATTTCAAAAAGAAGCAAGAATATCCGCTCCTCGTATACCCCGATCATCCGTAATGCCGGCACGATCAGACAAGTTAATGTTTCGGCCGCCAAACAGCATCGCTTCGTGGCGGCTAAGGCCAACTCAAATATTGCCTACGCTGCCGATTCGGTAAGGATAGCCATTCAAGATTATGTTCCGGGAACTAATGGGGGCGAAGAGAATTATGACTGGCCGATCCCTGACTATGAGGGCGACAATGGGACCGACTATGGCGATGGCTGGACACCACGAACGTGGCAAGAAATATGGAACGAACTTTGCCCACCTGGAACACCACCAGATCTAACTGATTGGTCGGATATTGAGGCCGAAGCCGCTGCGCAGAAGAAGGCTGACGACGAACTAGAAAAAAATTGCCGAGATGAGATCAACAAAGAAAACAACACCTCCTGCGAAAAAGCCCAGGCAATTAGAACTATTATCGCGCTTGGGCGAATGAAAGGGACTGATTACGAAAGTTTCAGTAAAATTGTCAACGATTGTGCAAAGAAATGTACAACCATGGAAGAGTGCGAGGATATGGGCGATATGGGGGATAAGTGGGGCAATGGCGGAATTTCAAATGATGCAAGAAGTCGCATAAGCGATTTACTCAAAAGTAACACTGATTGCGATCTAGCACACAAGGAAGGTCTGGCCGATTACGGAAAAAATTCCTGCGAGGATAGCGGGGGCGGAAGTGATCTTCCAGAATTAGCGCCGATGCCCAGCGGACCGCCGAGCCTCGATCTGTAGCTGAACCTTTAAGTAATATGCTTGGTTGTGCTAAACTGATGTAAGCAAACATAAAAGGAGGAAAAATGGAAGAAGAAGCAAAGCAAGGATCGAAGGCATGGATCTGGATACTTATTGTAGCTTTAATAATTATTGCTGGAGTAGCCGTTTGGTTTTTTACAAAGAATGATGGCTCCACTGCTTCAACTGAAACAAAGACAGAAGTTGTAATACCTGATGGATGGAAGGGATTCACTTCCAGTAAATATGGTTTTAGCCTGTCATACCCCAGTGACTACACAATCGAGGAAAGTGCGGTTGGGACTCTGAAGTTGACCAAAGGTTCTGTTGAAATGATTGATCTATACGTTTATGCCGCAAACGGCGATGAGGCCGGAATGATGACGTCGCAAGAGGCATTATATACCGACGATGCCAAGGGATATATGATAATGGACGAAGTTATTCAAGGCAAAGTTGGAAGCGTTACATCTAAAACAGTCAACGGTAAGTTTGGAAAGAACGCTGGAGTAAGCCAAACTCACGAAGGGGTAACCGGGTCTACAACCTTCTTTGCCAACGATGACAAACTGTTCATTTTCGACTCATACGACAACGGTGATGCGATCGCCAAACAGAACTTCACCGACTTTTTGGCCACTATAAGCCTATAAGAAATTATTAGATCAAAACAAAAACGCTTTGCAGATGCAGAGCGTTTTTGTTTTTAGTGGAGAAGCACACCGAAGTAAATAATTTCATTATCAATCTTGAGAACTAGCAATTGTTATTTGTTTTGACTTTATCTATCTATTTGTCTACATTCAAGAAGACGTTTCAAGCGCAATCCAGACAATCGGAGGTTTTGACAAGATGAGAAAAAAGGTTCCAGATGGCGGACTGACCTATGCGGCTGCCGGCGTTGATGTTGAAGCCGGCGCACGAGCTGTTGAGTTAATGGACGAAGCGAGAAGCAGAACTATCGCTTCCTCGCTGGCCGACGTCATCAAGCGGCGAAATGGCTTCGCCGCAACGGTCCGAATTCCGGGCACCGACCTAGTCCTGCTAGCGAGCACGGACGGTGTTGGCACCAAACTGCAAGTAGCGACCCGGACCAGGCGTAACGGGACTGTAGGCAAGGACATCGTGCACCACGGTATCAACGACCTTCTGGCAATGGGTCCTGCGGACCCGATCGGCTTTCTCGACTACGTGGCCTCGCCTAAGCTCAAACCCGAGCAGATGGCCGAGATTGTGATCGGCCTCTGCGAGGCCCTGGAGACGCACGGCTGGCCGCTGATCGGCGGTGAAACCGCGGAGATGCCCGGAACCTACAAAGCCGGCGAGTACGATCTCGTCGGCACCATCATCGGGATCGTCAACGAAGGTGACCTGCTGAATCCCGACAACGTAAGGCTCGGCGACCACATCATCGGTATCGCCTCCGACGGGCTCGGGACCAACGGTTACACCCTTGCCCGCACCGCCTTCTTCGACGTCATGGGGCACAACACGAGATTCATCCTCCGTATTGGCAAGGATGGCGTCCCGATTACTGTCGCCGATGCGCTCCTGCTTCCCCACCGGTGCTACTATCAGTCAGTTGCTCCGATCATGCGCCGAGGGCTGGTTAAGAGCGCGGCGCACATCACTGGCGGCGGTATCCCGGGGAACTTGAGACGGGCACTCCCGAACTACACCAAGGCAGTTCTCGACACCGCTTCGTGGCACAACGAGAGACGCCCGTGGATCTTTGACATGATCCGCAACGCGGTCAACCAGCCGCTCGACGACTACTTCACGACCTTCAACGACGGTATCGGGTTCGCCCTCGTCGTCGACAAGGACAACGCCAGGCTGGTTCTCAAGCTCCTTCGGGAGGCTGGAGAGCACGCTCTGGACATCGGCCGAGTACGGCGATACTACGCGGAAAGGTCCGGGGTCGTCATCAGGACGCCTGAAGGCGAACTGAACTACTAACCCTCACCGACCCGTCTTTTCCCTAGAGAGTCCGAAAAAGCATAACTCGCACTTGTGCTAAACAACTTTGCCAGGCCACTTGTGCGAGAGTGGCCTTTCGGTTTTAAGGGCTATTCTTTGTCAGTAGTCGTGGTATCGTTAGAAGAAATTAAAATCAAACTAATATGTCACATTTTGAAATTGAACTAAGGGGGCTTCTGAGCCTCGCCAAAAAGAGAAAACTAGAGGATTTTTTAGCAGAAAATGGAAAGCTGATAAAAGAATATAAGAGATTCCAGTGGATTTTTAATCTCTCGCATCACAAGAAAATCGATCTAAGGATTAAAAATACTAATGGCCAATGCGAATTTTCGCTCAAAACAGGTGCTTCACATAAAGCCAACCGTAAAGAAATATCAATTCCGTTCGCTGCAGACAAGATCGATCAAGCTCTCGAATTTTTAAAATACCTAAAACAGCGCGAAGGTCTAACGGCGCAAAGAAACGCCAAAATCTTTGACTACAAAGGAATTGAGTGGGCAGTTGTGGAGGTACCAAAACATAGTTACTATTTTGAGGCGGAAAAACTCGTAGCAAGCAAGGAGCAAGGCAAAAAGGCTGAGAATGAAATTCGCGAAGTTACAAAAGAACTCGGTCTTGATGTTATGACACAAAAACAAACGATCGAGTATATTAAAAAACTTGATAAAGAGGCTAATAAAAAATTCGAGCTTTAAAATGAAAGATCTCACACCAGAAGAGAAACAAGTAATTATTCACAAAGGAACCGAACCGCCATTTTCTGGCGAATACAATAATTTTTTTAAGGAGGGAAGATTTGTCTGTCGGCGTTGTGGCAATCCCCTCTTCTTATCTGAAGCCAAATTCAAATCGGGATGCGGTTGGCCGTCGTTTGATGAACACATCAAAGGATCGGTCCTGCGCGTTCCAGACACGGACAAAAGTCGTACCGAGATAATCTGCGCCGTATGCAAAGCCCATCTGGGGCATGTTTTTGAAGGCGAGAACCTAACCAATAAAAATGTACGAAATTGCGTAAACTCCTTGTCGATAGAATTCGTACCCAAAAAAAATGTTGAATGAAGTTCAATCCGCCTTTGGCGGGAAAACAAAGAAAGCTATATTTGCGTCTGGTTGCTTTTGGGGAACGCAATACTACCTAGTAGATGCGCAGGGCGTTATTAACACTACAGTTGGCTACACTGGTGGAAACGTCGATAAGCCAACCTATGAACAAGTCGGCGCGCACCAGACTGGCCACGTAGAAGCGGTTGAAGTTGAGTACGACCCCAAAAAGACTGATTACGAAAGATTAGCAAAACTTTTCTTTGAGACGCACGACCCAACCCAGAAGGGAGGGCAAGGACCAGATATTGGACCACAGTACCAATCGGTGATATTTTATTCCGATGAGAAGGAGAAAAAAATAGCTGAGAGTCTGATAGCAATCCTAGAAGAAAAAGGCATGGATGTTGCTACACAGGTCAGAGCGATTGCAAAATTTTACCCCGCAGAAAATTACCATCAGAAATACTATCAAAAGTCTGGTGGTTCGCCTTATTGTCATGTTTATCGTAAGCTATTTTGATGAAAATTAGAGAATTCGAAAAGCAGATAAGACAACCCCTCCTGCAAGAGACGCTGTTATTTTTGATTAAAGATGATGAAATTTTGCTCGCTATGAAAAAGCGTGGCTTTGGTGTAGGGCGATTTAACGGAGTTGGTGGCAAACCCAATAACAAAGAGGGTTTGCTCGAAACAGCGATCCGCGAAACTAAAGAGGAAATAGGAGTAGAACCGTTGTCTTTTACAAAAGTGGCTGATTTAAAGTTTTATTTTCCGCATAAACCGCTGTGGCATCGCCATGTACATACATACTTTTGCACGGCCTGGAGCGGTAAGCCCCTGGAGTCTGAAGAGATGAAGCCTAGGTGGTTTAAAAAAAATGAATTGCCGTTTAATCGAATGTGGACCGACGATTCGCTTTGGCTTCCCCATGCCCTGCAGGGCAAACTTGTTGACGGCGCATTTATTTTTAGCGAGAATGAACAAGTCTTAGATTATAGAATTAAGTTTAAAACAAGTGGTAAAAATAAGACGTGCAGTTAGAGCGGTAATTTTCGACCAAGATAATAATCTTGCTATTTTAGATGTTAATAATGGCGATCATTATAAAATCCCGGGCGGTAAAATGGAAAAAGGCGAAACTTGGGAAGACGCCCTAAGACGCGAGGTAAAAGAGGAGGCTGGTTGCGAAATCGAAATTTTAGGTGAAATCGGCAAAGCAGAATTTTTATCAGAACATAAGGACACTATTCACCACTCGGTTTGCTACCTAACAAGATGCATCGGCAAAAAATCTGATCCAAAATTTGATGAACGAGAGACGAGCATGAACTTTAAATTAATGTGGGTCGGTTTTCAAAATGTAATCAAGCTTTTTGAATCTGCACACCCTAGTGATTACTACGATAAAATAATTAACAAAAGGGATCTAGGCTTTATCAAAAAAGCTTTTACAATGCTAAAAAAATAGAGCGCCGATGGCGCCCTATTTTTTTGTTGTTCGATATTATTAGCTTAGATTGATCCAGTTTCTAACTGGAAATTCTTTCTTGAGCGCAGCAAGCCAATCCTCCATATGTTGATCGATGGTGCCCTGTCGCTCCTCCACTCTAAAGATTGAATTACCAAGGCTTGATTTGACCACACCACTTAATTGCCCAGACTGCAATTGGAATATCGCATCTTCTGCCTCTGGAATGAGCCCTGAATCGCGGAAAATATATTCACCGCCGGCGAGTAAACCGCCATCATTTTTCGATGCGTCGTCTTCAGAATTATCCTTTGCGGTTGTCGCGAAATCTGCACCCCCTTGAAGCTTCTTCAAAATTTCTTCTGCTTTTTTTTCATCCTTAAGTAGGATATGACGGACTTTTACTTTAACGAAAGCCTGGTCACGAATCTTCTCCTGAGCGATCTTAGGTAGCATCAACTGCTTAAACTGGTTGACGCTCATGCCATAGTTTTGCTCAATAAAACTGACTGCCTGCTCCTGACTACCCATGGTCGAGTTTATACTTTCGTCAAAAACATTGTTGATATCCTGGTTTGTAACTTTTACACCTTGTCGGCTTGCTTCCTGCATTACAACCGCATCATTGACCATCTCGGTCACGATATTGGCAGCAAGATTATCTGGAACCGCAACCTGCATTGATGTGCCAAATTTTTTGGACCACTGCACTTTGTATTGCAATTCTTTGTCGAAAATAAGGGAGCGCCCGACACTTCCAACGGGGAAAGGATAAATAACCGAGGCATATCGGTCGATATTCTCGAAACGCTTTTGACGATATAGCCTGACTCCAAAAACTAATCCACCGATAAGATAGAGAATAACTAAAGCGGTCAGACCAATCTTCCAGTAAGCCCTGAATATCGGGGCAATCCACCTGGCAGATTTCTTAGAAAAATAAACGATTTTCTTCCAAATAAACAAAACGGCCTTAACTATCGCAACTTCCGCAATCCTTATGTTTTTAATTATATTATCTTTCATATAGGCCTTTCTTAAATTCTATAAATTACTATCGCCAGCAAGATTATACTCACAGCTACCAAAAAAGCAAATTTTTTCCAGTTAAACTTCTTCTGTAAAATGTCCCTGACTATTAATAAAAGATTAAAGAATATTACAGCCGTAATCGCCCCCTTTGATATCTGGCTGGCTTTAAAGAAACTTAGAACCCAGAAAATTTCAGTAAAAACTATTGCTAAGGCAACCTTGTAAAGAGCTTTATCGAATTTAGCTGTAACGGCAATTGGGTTGATAAGATAATTAGCCAACACCAAGCTAAGGGCGGCAAAGCCGGCAACTGCAAGTAGTCTCGGTAAGTCTGTTGCAATAATATCCGAGAAAAAGTAGAAGCAAGCGGTTGTGCCAAAAAAGAATATCAATAAACTGATCGAATCGTACTCCGCCTGAGTCCACATCAGAAAAAGACTAATCGCCACCATGGCCATAGAAATAATCGTTACGATGGCAGTGCGATCTGTAGACAACAGAAAAAATAGAAGCGCAACCAGCGAGAAGAACGAGATTACGACGTTAGAAAGAAGCTTTTGTCCTTTTGGGGATAATCTACTTTCCATAATCTTGGCCAATTATTACCTTTATTATACCCTTTGAGTCAAGTTGTTCGATCTTGACGTTATTGAAATGGCTTTTAATGGTGGCAAGTGCAGACGAACCGTTCGTTCCGTCGTAAATCGTTGATTGCTTGGATATAGTCGTGTCTGTAACGACCTGGTCGACAGTGAAACCCTGCGCCTTCAGTTCGTCCGCTAATTTTTTGGCAAGACCAGTTTCGCCTGACCCGTTAAAAACGTTAACAGTAATGTCAGAAATAGAATAACTATCCTTGGCATCAGCAAAAATGTTCTTGACTAACTGCTGGATTGCCAGGTAGTTACCGCTCTTTGGTTTTAGATAATAACCACCCTCGCTCGTGGAAACTAACAATCCATCCTTGGGGTTATTATCTATAACTTCGTTGACAGATTTATCTTTATCGACTTTTTCTAAAATATTGACAAGCTCTTTGAGCTCAGAGGCATCGAGGTTTGTCTTAAGATGTTTGCCAAGAGTAGATAGGGTGTTAGAGACTTTTACCGGATTTGCCAAAACCCCCAAGGTGAGTGCTTTATCTTTGACGGCAAACATAACCGTCTGCTGTCGGGCCGAACGATCAAAATCAGAAGTAGTCTCACGGCTACGAGAATACTTTAAAGCTATATCGCCATCCATCAGTTGTACGCCAGCTTTAATATGAACAGGCGCATAAGCTTCGCTTTCGATAAGTCTACCGTCAGCAGTGATTGTGTCTTTTGGGTAATATGGATCATCAAGAGCTTTTTGCACGTCAACAGTTACGCCACCGAGGTTATCAACCAAATCCCTAAAACCTACAAAATCCACAGTAACGTAATAGTGTACTGGGACTCCGATAATTTTTTCAACAACCTGGGAAGCTTTCAGCGATCCGCTGTCGTTTTTTTTATCCTTGTTCTTTTCACTTAGATAACCATCGGCATAGGCATAGTTTAATTTATTAACCCCTCCGCCTGGAAGTGTAATCTGCAGATCGCGCGGTAAAGAGATGAAGGCGACCCGATTATCTTTGCGATTTATTGACAGAACTTGAATCGTATCGGTCAACTGACCACCATTGTGATTATCTCCGCCCTTCCCGAGGAGCAAAATATTAGTTCTACCGTCAGCTTGCTTTAAATCACTTCTAGAGACGAGATCTTTGATGGAGATATCAGAGGCCAGTATATTGTTGGCAGCCGTCAGTGCTACGACACCCTCGTAAACAAGTATTCCCACGCAAACCACAGCCAAGGCGCCTACAATCAACCACCATTTTTTGCGGCTTTTGTTTTTGTAAGAGTGGACTCTGACTTTTTCCTTCTTGCGTGGCTCCCGAGCTAACGAACTAACATGGGCCACGCTATCCGAGTGGTCGTGATGATGATATCTCTTTCTCATGGGTTTAATTATAACAAATATTCCTAATTGTAAGAAGGGATTACTATCTTATCTTCTTGTTGCTTGGTTCCATTCACATAGACAGGACACTCGTTCAGACTTGATAAAAGATTAACCAGAAGATAGACCTGCCGAGAAAATGTGTATGAACCACTTCCACCATTAATCTCGATCTTATCTATCTTATCGTTTGAGCTGATATGAGAGATGAGGTCTTTGAGTCCCTGGCCGCTTACCTCCTCTTTTCCTTTGATCTGGAAGTCCAAGTCCCTATCCTGATAGTTAATGATTAAGTTTGACAATTTCTACCTCTCGTTTATTCTGATCTACCTGCTTTATCTTGATAAGATTAACCATTTTTTTCTGCAATCCCTCTAATCTTTCGGGCCACTCGACAAATGATATCGCTTTCTTGTCCTCTAGAACTTCCATAATTTCCATTCGGTCAGCTTCAAGCGGTTTTTCGAAACGGTATAAGTCTAAGTGCTGCAATTTGAGATCGCTACCCTCGATCGAATATCTTTTAATAATCGAGAAGGTTGGGCTGGTCACAGGACCTTGAATGTTCATTTTTTTTGCTAAGCCCTGAACAAGGGTAGTTTTTCCCGCGCCCAAATCGCCTTCCAAGCCAAAAACCGCTCCGCCCTTTAAAAAAGGCGATATGGCTTCGTAAATCTTATTTACGAGACTATTTTCACTCTCGACAACAAATTTCATAAATAAAAATAACAGAAAATACTGTGAATAAGCTGAATAAATATACCATAAAAGGGCTGATTTTTGAAGATCTGAAGTCTGCATTTAGATTTTGCAAATTTATGTGCTTAAATTTTTGGCTGGGATATTTGACTTTTTTTGTAGTCCATTTAACCACTTTGACAGAACCAGTATTTCCCCTCGCAACTAAATCATCTTCCCCGCCTTGCACCTGTGACGTAAACTTAAAATCATCAGGAAAATAGATGTTGTTATCAACGGTAAGCTTTCCCTTGCCAAAGAACTCATCGCCAAGATTTGGCTTTTGTGCAAAACCACTCGACACTTGAACCGATCCGCTTGAAGTATCGATCGTAAAAGTTGATCTGTCGATTTCTGTTACCACTCCGCTTATCGAGAAAGGCAATGTTACGATTTCGTTAATACCCCCTGGCGTATTTTTTAAACTCCATTGCCATTTACTTCCCCACTTGCAGTACGAAATATTATGTTTAGTGGTCGAGGAAGGAATCTCTACATTTGAGACTATCTCGCCAAATGGATTTTTTAAAACTAAACTGTCTTTGCTGTCGCTCAAACTAATACCGGTTTGGCTATTATAAAAAACCACACTTTCGCCAAAGCCTAGGTTTACATCGCGGATAACGAATGGCGGTTCGTTGGGCGCTTCAACCGAAAAACCGTCAAGGCTAACATTCTTATCGTCAAAGTTTGTGATTTCAAACCATTCATCGTTAGTATCTAATTTTCCGTCCTGATTAAAATCAAGATTTTTAGGGTGAGGCAAAACCTCCGAAAAACCAACATTTAGAGTTTGGGGCGCGCAGATAAAGCTGTCTTCAGCCATTGTTGTAAGTCCGGTTTTATCGATAAAGATAATTTTTATCTTGGGGCAAAAATAAAGTGGCAGGGACTCAAAATAATTATCCTCAGAATTACTTTCAAGATGTAAGACGATGGACGCGCCATTTAATAAATCGATTTCGATTTTATCTAGATCGTCGCGACTGTCCAAAACCTTAAAATCCAACGAGAACCCAAGGTTTTCGCCTAACTGGTACCTTTTGTCTGCAGTTTTGGCATAAACAATTTGTGGTGCACCAGAGCTTTCGGGTGAGGCAATATCAAACTGCGTACTATCAAGATTGGCTGTATCAATCGATCGCTCCCAGGAGGATACAGCTTCTCCGCTTTCAATCGGACGAACCCTTGACATGGAATAGTAGACTCCATTTTGGGCTCCCCCGAAAAACGGCCTACCCTCATCCCCCACCATGTCCATGAGCGTTGAGTTATTATCGACTAACCCCAGTTTAAACTCCGAGTTTGACAGACTAACATCGGAATCGATTAAATCTGGATCTATGTTTAGGACAGATTCACCTGCCGAAAAATTATGATCCTTGGAGTTATTGGCAATTAAAAAATATCCGAAAGAGGCAATTTGGCCAGACTGGATAGTGACCATTACTTTGCCTGTGACGAGATTTTGAATCTTCCAATCAGACAGGTCAACAACTTCGGCTGAGTCATTATAAAGCTCAATCCACTCGTCTGCAGTTGAAACACTTGAGCCCGCCCATGCTATTTCATTGAAAACCACACCGTTATCTTCGGTGGCTAAAGCCCTAGAAAAAGGCGCTAAAACTAGCACCAAAAGAAGAACGAATAAAATTTGACGCCAAATTTTCCCCATTACAACTACTTAGTTGTTTTTGTCGTCGTCAACTTCCTCTATTTCGTAAATCTCTTCGTCCGTTTCCTTGATTTTGTCTTCAGGCTTAGGCGTAGTTCTCGGATCTGGTGGGGTAACTACTGGTCTGTTGGGCTCAATAACTCGGTCTATTGCTCCAAGGTTTTTTGCTTCGTTATGATGTGTTTCTGCAACTTCCGTGTGATCGTTCTTGAGTTCGTTGGTTACAATCATTTGGTTGCAATGATTCCACCACCAAAAGTCAAAGCGTTCGCGCAAATTCTTTGGCTTGAACGTCCCGCAGGCATATTTAATGTCGCTACTCTCGATATCTGCAGTAAGGTTCATTACTTTAGGTTTTTCGCCATTTGCCTGAATTAAATGACCGTTGATCAATCCGATGTTTGAAAGCTGAGGAAATCGCTCATGGATGGAGATGCCCTGTCTGGCCTGGTGGGCCATTTCGTTAATTATTTCGACCGCGGCCTCGGCATGGGGAATTCGGTTCACATAAAAGTTTCGTTCCGAGCCAGCACTCTGAATTTCGATGTCGCTCGCGTCGAAAAATGTATTCATAATTCCGCGTGTTCTGGTTGATGTGTCTTCAATTTGATCAAAGGTGAGCTCGTTAATTTCACGACTAAAGAGGCCGTTTTGAGCTACTTCAACTATTCTTTCATCCGTGACGATAAATGCGTTGTAATAATACGAAATCCAAGCACTCATTGTCAGCGCGACAAGAAAACCGTAATAGAGCATACCCCCTAAAATTAACATCGCTCTAATTGTTTGGCCATTAGCTTCCGGAAAATCACCTATGCTCGAGTAGCTAAGCATAAGCACTATGACAGGAACAATAATCAGGGCAGAAACAATGACTCCAAAAGACAAAAGGTCGATAGGGTGGCGTCGTGAAAAAACAAAAACTCTTTCGTCTCTGCGCTGATTAGCAAAAACCGGCTGTGAAACATCATTGAAACGAAGTGATGCCATGTTAAATTACCAGTTGATTAATAATAAGAAGGATCAGCGCAACCACCACTATCACAAACATCGACATTGCATAAAAGAAAAACACCCTTTTCGATCCATCCCCAATATACGAGTAGCGCCCGATATGATAGAAAACTAATACCGTAAACGTGGTAAAGGCGAGCAGTATAAGAAAATATATTAGGAAAACGACAAGTGTCATTTTATGTTTTATTCTTTGTCCCAAGATGAGCATAAGCGGCATCTGTTGCCATCCTGCCCTTGGGTGTTCTTTTTAAATAACCTATTTGCATTAAGAATGGTTCTACAACCTCTTCGATGGTACTTTTCTCGATCGCGGTTGCGGCCGCGAGCGTATCCAAACCGACCGGTCCGCCGTCAAAATGACTGATGATTGTTTTTAACACTTTTCGGTCAATTTCGTCTAAGCCTTTTTCGTCGATTCCGATTCTCTCCAGGGAATCTACTGTCAAATCACGGTTGACGTCGCCGTTGTTATAAACTGTCGCAAAGTCCCTTACCCTTTTCAATAGCCGATTGGCAATGCGAGGCGTTTTTCGAGATCGCTTAGCAATTTCGCCAACACTTGATTTATCGACTTTAATATTTAAAATACCCGATGACCTTTGGACTATTTGCTCCAATTCTTCATCAGAATAAAAGTCCAAGCTATGGACGATACCGAAGCGATCACGCATTGGAGATGAGATTAAGCTGATTCTCGTAGTGGCACCAATAAGAGTAAACCTGGGAAGATCGACCCTTAATGATTTTGCTGACGGTCCCTTGCCAATGACAACATCGACGGCATAATCCTCCATCGCGGTGTACAAAACCTCCTCGACCACCTTGTTGAGCCGATGAATCTCATCGATAAATAAAATGTCTGAATCTTCTAAGTTAGTAAGAATGGAAACTAAATCGCCCGCCCTTTCGATTGCGGGACCAGATGAGATTTTAATTTGCGAATCCGTTTCTTTGGCCAGAATATTTGCAAGGGTTGTTTTGCCAAGCCCCGGAGGACCGTATATCAGAATGTGCTCCATTGGCTCCTTGCGAAGCCGTGCGGCTTTAATAAAAACATTAAGAGAGTCCTTGACTTTAGTTTGGCCCACGTACTCCTTGAGCGTCTGGGGGCGCAAAACACTGATCAGAACTTCTTCGCCATCTTCTAAGATAGGATCTTCTTTAACCACGAGCTCATTGTAGCATAATTTAATAACCGAGAGACAACTGTTGATCAGTTTGTGATTATCTTCATGGACCGAACTTGGTTTAAATTATATCCGCGACCAGGTCCAATTGGGTCGGCCATTAGATAAGTATCGCCCGACCTACCGTAAATTACAACAAAATGCGATGAACCATCGCGGTTGATTGCACCCACCGATGGAAGATACACGCTAATGATCACAGGACGACCTGAACTGATTTGACTATCAACCTCCGACCAATTTATTGACTGGCTCCCCCCTACAGATACTCCGATACCAGAGGGATAGCCGAGAAGGTAACCTCCCTCCGAGAATGACCCATTTGTGGCAATATAGGTTGGTGAAACATTATGCCCATAGTACGTCGCAACCATCGCCACCGATGTAATTAAGCAACCATATAAATCGACTGTAAATGGGCTGTCTCCTAGTCTAGTGTAATTCCCAGTCTGAGCATAATACCAAGAGACGCCACCTCCAGAAACAATTTGAGTTCCCCAACTCCTTGTTCCTTGCAGGGTATTAATTTGCGCTTGAATTTTACTTATTTCGCCTTTATATTTCTCGGCCAACGCCAGGTACTGCTGCTGCTGTGCAACCGTCATATTGAGAAGCTTATCTTTTTGGCTTTTTTGGTATTCGGACCCCTGCTTATAGGCCACTTGTTGATTCTTTAGACTGTCTAGTTCGGCTTTCTTCGCTTCTTGATCCGACTTCTGTTTCTCGAGATCAGACTTTACGCCCTTAACCTTGCTGAAAATCGCGTTGACCTGTAACTGTACCGCTTCAACATACTTGGACTGATTCGTTGAATCCGCAAGCGAGGCGCTCCCGAAAAATAACTCCAGATCTGATCTCGACGAGAAGCGGTAAAGCTCGACGATTGCACTATTCAACTGCGTTTTAAGCTCAGAAAGCTCTTTGTTTTTAACTTCAATATTAGAAGACAGCCCATCTATCTCACCCTGGGTGCCAAGAATTTGACTGTCCGTCTGTTGAATCTTCTGCTCTGTAGATTTAATTCCGGAATCTAAATTATCAATCTGTGTAGATAAACCCTGTGCTTCTTGGGCCTTATTTTTAGCCGCTGCCTGCGCGTTGCTTAACTGTTGCTGCTTCTGCTGAAGATCACTTTCCAGGCTAGCCATACTAGCGAGAGGAAATAGCACAATTAACACACCCGTTAAAACGGAAATGAATTGAAACCAGCTACTTGCCCTCCTATTGTTCATGTTTTGATATTATAACACACTAGACCACAAACTTATATCTTTATGTTTTTACGCACACTCAGCCAGGTAGAGCCAACACCAATCACAGCGCCGACAATAAGCTGAATAAAGGCAATGAACCAGAACTGTTCGAAATATATTGGAATCATCCTGACAGCAAAAGTGGCAAAAACGGTGTTTTGGGCCACAACCTCAAAAACTTGTACACCAAGGTATAAAATTACTGTCGAGATAATCAGCGCAAAGACACCATACATAAACCCTTCAATTAAGAACGGCACTTTAATGTAGCTGTCCGATGCACCTACCAAACGCATGATCTCGATCTCCTTGGAGCGGAACATTACTGCCAACCTAACAGTGTTAAAGACGACCAACGCCGAAACCAAAATAAAGAATATAGATAGACCGAGGCCGACTCTTTCGACAAAGCCAGTGGCGTTATTAATATTATTGATCAAAGCCTTATTGTCGTCGTAGCTTGAAGAATCGACTGCCTTAGCATATGTGCTGCTCTTGGTAAGAGTGGCCACAAAATCAAATTCATTTAGTTCTACCGACTGAATCCTCAGTCCCCTAGGGAGAGGATTATCTTCGGGGGAAATGAGATTTCTGATGTCTTCCTTGACTGATGTTCGTGATTTAAAATCCTCAAGGGCATCCTCTTTGGAAATATATTGGACCGACTTTATGTTTGGACGAATCAAAAGATCGCTTTTGAATTGTTGAATAGTCGCTTCGCTAGCATCATCCTTGAAGTTGACGATGATATCGACTTTATCCTTGAGGTCGTGAACGATTTTGTTAGTTGAAAGCGCTAAAAGAAGAAAGACCCCAACCGATATTAGGGCCAGCATCATAATCAAGGTAGCCGTAATTGATAGCCAACCATTTCTGAAATAATTCGAGAAACCTGCTTTTAAAATTCTCTTTAATTTTGTCATCTTAGCACACGTACCTTCCTTGGTGTTGATCGGCCACAATTCGCCCGTCTTTCATAGCAACGACACGCTTGCGCATCCTGTCCACCAGTTCGCGATCATGTGTGGCCAAAAATACTACAGTTCCGGAACAGTTAATTTTTTCTAAAATGTCAGCGATATCTTGACTGGCCTCAGGATCCAAATTGCCGGTCGGCTCGTCCGCAATTAATATTTTGGGATTATGAACCAGTGCCCGAGCGATTGATACTCGTTGCGCTTCTCCACCCGAAAGTTGACTTGGGTAAGATTTCTCGTGTCCTTTAAGATTGACCGCTTCGATGACCTTTGGGACTTTTCTGACAATCTCCTCGTCGGAGGCGTCGGAAACTTCAAGGGCGTAGGCGATATTTTCGTAAACTGTCTTTGAGGGTAGAAGTTTATAATCTTGAAAAACCGTCCCTATGTTTCTTCTATAATAAGGCAGGTCCGCTGGCTTAAAGCGGGTTATATCGCGTCCCGCAACCTGAACTTTACCAGTATCGGGTTTCTCTTCACGAATCAAAAGTCTGATTAACGTTGATTTACCTGCTCCCGATGGTCCAACCAAAATAACAAATTCTCCCGGAAATATCTCAAGACTGATGTTATTAAGAGCAACCTTTCCAGGATACTTTTTGCTAACATCCTTGATTTCGATTATCGGTTTTCTCTCGGTCAATAGCCTCCTTTTACAGGCTTTGGTTACTAAAACTAAAACCTATCTGCAAAACCTATTTTAGCAGAAAATCAAAAAGAGCTCAAAGTGCTCAACTTCAGCTCAGGAATAATACGCCTTAAAAATCACAATTAGTCCAAGGGGTTACTTAAGTCGTTAAACCCCTACGCTTACTCGCGGTTTTAAAATCACTTTTTTGCTCTTTTAGAAAATCAATATAATCTTCTTCTGACGTAAGATGTATGGTATTGCCCGTATATTTGACCGCATAAACCTTAGAATTCTTAACTAGATAGGCGACAATCTCACCAATATTCTCGCGATTTTCAGGATTCATTTTTTGAATCTTTTTTATATCGGCTTTTTTAATGATATAAAATGGCACACCGTAGTTATGGGAAAAAACTTCTTTGGGTTTTTCGCTGAACCTAACAACTAACCCCTCAGAATCCAGACTTAAACACGAACCCGCCCTTAGAAGATCTTCGTCTTTTTCAATCCTTGTTACCGTTGCGCTAGCTTTCTTGTCTTGGGAGAGCTTGATGAATCCGTCAAAGTCAAACTCAGATAATGCATGATCGTTTGGACAGATAAAGACATCGTCCGTAAGATGCAGTTTTTCGATACCAAGAAGTAGGTCGCCAACCGCACCAAGCTTTTTCGCTTTGGATTTAACCCCGTTATTTATTACCTTGATTTTTGAGTTAGTCCTCTTGGCCCAAGCTTTAGTTTTTGCAAAATTCACATCATTAGAAACAATGCCGATTTTCTTAAACTTCCCCTTCGCTTTTCCCAAAGAGTCAAAAAATAAATCCAAAAATACCCGATCCTGGGAGATCGGCAAAAGATGCTTTGGGATTGCTCGTCCCATCGTTTCAAACCTTGTCGCAAAACCGGCTGCTAAAATTAGTAGATCCATTATTTACCGCAACATTTTTTATATTTTTTTCCGCTTCCGCATAGGCATGGATCGTTTCGACCAACCTTTTCTGAAGACTGAACACCAGTACGAGAACCTTCGACAACTTGATTCATTTTATCACCAACTGTCCTCACCGAAGTAATAACAGGGCTTTGAGTTTGGACAGGCTGCTGCTGCGGAACTTTAGCGACTTCTTTTTTTACTTCAACAATGTCTTTTGTTTCTGAGTCAACAGTGTCCTCGATGTCCTTAGAGCTATCAATCGCAGATGACCCTTCTTCAATCAGGTTGGCGTTGTGCCCGCCAACCGTGTCTTCGCCGTGATATTCAAGAGGATTCTCCTTGGGTTTTGCTGGAGCTTGGACTGAGCTGAAATCTACCCTCATCAATAGGTTTATGGCTTCGCCATCAATCTCGCGCAACAACCTTTCGAAAACTGTAAATGATTCCTGTTTGTAGGCAATGAGCGGATCGACTTGAGCATAACCACGTAGCCCAATCGAATCTCTAAGCTCGTCCATCGTATTTAAATGCTCGACCCAAAGCTGATCGATAATTGAAAGAAAAACTCTTCTTTCAAGCTCTGACACAACCGACAGTGGTAGTTTTTTGGTCCTTTGCTCATACTCTTTGACCTCATCAGGCTCTAGCTTTGAGATAATTTCCTCATGTAAGAAACTGGCCTTTTGTGGATCGAGTGTCAAAATTTTTCGGCGCTTACGGTAAAGCACTTCGCGTTGCTTGTTCATTACGTCGTCGTACTCAACCAAATGCTTTCTAATATCAAAGTTATGACCTTCAACTCTGCGCTGAGCTGATTCAATGGATTTGGAGATTAGAGAATGTTCAATTGGTACGTCCTCTGGTAATCCCAGTCTCTGCATTATGTTTTGAAGACGCTGGCCAGCGAAAATACGCATTAAATCATCTTCGGTAGAGACAAAAAATTGACTAACACCGGGATCGCCCTGGCGTCCGGCGCGACCGCGTAACTGATTGTCTATACGTCTTGATTCATGGCGCTCTGTTCCGATAACAAACAAACCCCCAGAAGAAACAACCTTCTCGCGTCCCTTGGAATCGACAGGATTACCGCCAAGTAGAATATCGACACCACGTCCCGCCATATTCGTAGCTACTGTGACTGCGCCATAACTTCCAGCCTGTGCAATTATTTTTGCTTCTTGCTCGTGATTTTTTGCATTCAAAACTTGGTATTTAACACCAGACCTCTTTAAGAGTTTGGAAAGCTTTTCCGATTTGGCAACCGAAATAGTACCAACCAGAACGGGCTGACCTTTTTCATTTAGCTCCTTGATTTTCTCGACGATAGCATTAAATTTTGCATCTTCAGTTTTATAGATTTGATCCTGGCGATCGTTTCGAACCATAGGACTGTTGGTTGGAATCTCAACAACGTCAAGTTTATAAATTTTATTAAACTCCTCCGCTTCGGTCGCGGCAGTACCAGTCATTCCAGCGAGCTTGTCGTAAAGCCTAAAAAGGTTCTGAAACGAAATCGTCGCCATGGTCAGCGATTCACGATTTATTTCAACACCCTCTTTGGCCTCGATAGCCTGATGTAACCCTTCCGAATATCGGCGGCCCGGCATCAACCGTCCTGTAAATTCGTCAACAATTACTACTTCACCGTCCTTGACAATATAATCGCGATTTTTCTTGAAAAGTATCTGTGCTTTGAGGGCTTCCTCTAAATGGTGTACCAAGGTTATGTTCTGTGTTTCGTAGATGTTTGGAATTGATAAAATCTGTTCAATTTTCCTTATACCCTCGTCCGTTAAGGAAACAGCCTTGGCTTTTTCGTCAAGCTCAAAATCAACCGCCGCCTTAAGCTTTGGAGCAATTAAAGCAAACTTTGCGTAGAGGTCAGCCGATTTTTCTGCCGGAGCCGAAATAATAAGTGGGGTTCTGGCTTCGTCAATCAAAATTGAGTCGACTTCATCGACAATGGCAAAATTTAGTTCTCTTTGGCTCAGCTGTCCCGTGTTTTGAGCCATGTTGTCGCGCAGATAATCGAACCCAAACTCGTTATTTGTACCATATGTAATATCGGCACGATAAGCGTCTTGCCTGGTACACGGTCGTAGATTGATATCCTTTACCTCTGCGGCCTTTTCCTCAGGGTCTTTGGCAC
>Ga0247841_10001626_pt1 | contig 48979 bp, 45 predicted proteins | sample LaCruzMarch2015__2_FD_192410 | JGI IMG/M metagenome (GOLD analysis project Ga0247841, IMG submission 192410) | Freshwater microbial communities from meromictic Lake La Cruz, Castile-La Mancha, Spain - LaCruzMarch2015_18m | ecosystem: Environmental > Aquatic > Freshwater > Lake | place: Spain... | reverse complement strand
GAAATTATTCTCCAAGATGCTTTTTTGTGCTGGCAGAATGCTTTGATTACGGCTTGGTCCAAATTGCCGGCGTTTTGGCTGCTACCAATTAGCCGGCATGGTTGGGGGATTTATAGAGGAAATATACAACAATTCGAATTTAAATTTTCTAATCCTCTCAAAAATATACTGAATATATTTATACCTTTAACAGGTATATTATTTAATGAAATCGGATATCACATTTAAAGGAAAGTCCTTCCATCGGCTTCAGATCATCATTCTCTTTCTGATGTTGGTTGTAGGATTTCTGGAATTTAGAAATTATGGGATATCCTGGGATGAAAACACGCAACGGAATTCGGGAGTCGTTTTTTTTAATCATCTCCAGCAAAAATTTTCTTTACATCTGCTTGTCATTCCTCCATCTGTCCCAAAACTTGATGAATACCGGGATAAAGAGTTTGGTGCGACTTTCGAGATTTTTATTTTTGCGTTGGAAAGATTATTTGGATTCCGTGATTATAAAGAGGTTTTTCTTTTTCGTCACTTCATTAATTTTATTTTTTTCTGGTTTGGCGTCGTAGTTTTCTCATCAATAATCAGAAGCAGATATTCAAAGAATTACTTTCTGATAATCGGCTGCCTTATTTTATTTCTACACCCAAGAATTTTTGCTGAATCATTTTATAACTCCAAAGACATCATCCTGATGGTGTTTTTTATCTTTTCTTTCCGCATTTTCATCTTATTCAATGAAACATGGAAGTTCAGGTATGCATTCTGGTTAGCACTGATCAGTGCTCTGACCTTCAATATCCGACCGGTTGGTATTTTAATCCCAATCCTTTCGCTTTTCCTGTTATTTCCTGCGGCAATTCGTTTTCAGCATAAAGAGAACAAATGGAATCGTTTAATTTCTCTTGTCATTTTTTTCTCCTTTTTCCTAATCTTGGCATGGATTACGAATCCTTACTTATGGGATAATCCTCTGGGAAAATCCATGCAGATCATTGCCAAATTCCTGAAATATGATGTATCACATACTGCAGGCAACATTTTTTTCCTTGGAAATTATCTGCCTACAAATAATCTTCCCTGGTTCTATTTACCCCTCTGGATCGGAATTACGACTCCCATTGTATATACCATCTTCTTTATCATAGGTTTGATTATAATCTTGAAAAAAAACCTATTTATCCGGAGAATTGAGTTTCTTGATTCCGGAACCAGAATGGATTTTTTTATTCTCGGATGGCTGGGACTTCCCCTTTGCGCTGCGATTCTTTTCCATTCCACTCTTTATGACGGCTGGCGGCATTTTTACTTTCTATGGCCGGCAATCGTTCTTTTTGTCCTTAATGGATTTGATGGAATGATCTCAATTAAGATAAAATGTGTTACGGAAAAGGTGAGGAAGTCAATCTGGTTTTTTTCGTTTGCACTTATTTTGGCAGCAGTCATCTCCAATGGAATATATGATTATCGGTGGAAAGCTCACCAATATTGCTATTTTAATATTCTTGCGCCTGCACCGGCAACCAATTTCGAACTTGATTACTGGGGGCTTTCCTATAAGGATGCGCTTGAGTATCTTGTTAATAAGGATTCCTCTGATTCGATCCGGATACAAGTGCTGAACCTTCCCGGGTATCTCAACTCGTTTTTACTTGATCCTGTTGATCGTAAAAGACTATGGTATCATAATTCATTGCGCGAAAATTTCAGTTCCCGTATTGAATCCTTTTATCCCTTTCCGTTTGAGGCGAAATTTATGAAAGCTGGTGAAGCTGCGCGATATTACATTTCTAATTTTCGGGACACAAACGGTCCGGAGGAACTTTTAAAGTATCGTTCCGGAGAATCGCCATATATTAACCAGGAATTTTCTTGCAAAGTGAATGGGTATGAAATTATTGGGATATATAAACTTCAGCCCGGAATTTTCCCAATGATGAACCGGAAACCATTCCCATGAATATTAACAATTTCGATCGACGGGTCTTCTCTTAGGTACTTGCGAAGCCGTGCAATAAAAACATCCATACTGCGCCCGTTAAAGTAGTTATCAGCTCCCCAAATTTTTTCCAATGCATCTTTACGAAGCAGAATTCCGTCTTTTGTCGTGCAGAGCATCTTCAGAAGCTTTGCTTCTTTTGGAGAGAGCTGTTGAATGTGTTTCCCGTTTGATAAGGTTCGAAGGGTAAAATTGAAATGAAGTTTCCCCAACTGAAAGTCCTTTAGATCTGATTCATTTTCATCCAATTGATTTTTTCGTTTGAGGATCGCTTTAAGTTTATATAGAAGTACTTCAGAATCAAAAGGTTTTGTAATATAATCATCTGCACCCGTCCTGAATCCTTCCAACATGTCTTCCTTCAGGATTTTAGCAGTGAGAAAAATGAGAGGAATGTCATTGTTCGATTTTTTTATCTCTTTTGCAAGGGTAAATCCATCCATTTCTGGCATCATAACATCCAGGATACAAAGCTCGAAAGATTCGGATTTAAAAGCAGAAAGTCCTTGTTTTCCATCTGTTTTTAGAACGACATCATAGTCATTCAACTCCATGTATGATTTCATGATCGACCCAAAATTTGGATCATCTTCGACCAGAAGTACTTTAACCCGTTTGTTCATGGTTCATTTCTTTTTCGACAACCGGCAGACTGATTTCAAACCGGCTTCCTTTCCCTAATTCACTGGTGACTTGTATGGACCCTTGGTGTGCCAGGACTATCGCCTTGACATAACTCAATCCCAAACCAAATCCTTTTATGTTGTGGATGTTACCGGTCGTAATCCTGAAAAATTTCTCAAATGCTTTCCGCTGTGTCTCCGGGTTCATTCCTATTCCTTTATCCTCGACACCAAAATATAATCTTCTGCTACGGTTAAAAGTGAAAACCTTTATTTCCGGATTAGCAATGGAATATTTGTTGGCATTGTCCAGTAGATTCATCAATACAATACGCATGTGGTCTTCATCCACCTCCACCAGAGCATTTTTTGCTCCAAGGTCGACGGATATAGCTCCATTTCGTCTTTCAATTTGTAGTTTGAAATGAGATACCGTCTTCTCAATCATATAATGCATGTCGACAATATCGGGTTTTAATCTGAAATCTTTACTGTCGAGCAATGACATTTGCAAAACCTGTTCTACCCGTGAATTCATCCGATTATTCTCTTCTTTTATTATGCGCGTGAAATCTCTGATCGTTTCAGGTTCCTGAATCACTTTTGGATTAGTAATGGAATCAGCGGCTATAGATATGGTCGCAATGGGAGTTTTAAATTCATGGGTCATATTATTAATGAAATCGGTCTTGATGTCTGAGATTTTCTTTTGCCGGATCATAACGTAAATACTTAATCCAGAGGAGAGAATTAATATTAATGTGAAAAAAATTGATCCGATCATTACCAGTGATAATGATTTCATAAGATGCGACTGCTTATCTGGGAAATATACAAGCAAAGATTCGGGTTTTTGAAAAACATCATTGGGAAATAAAGAGGTACGGTAATAAGTTCCGGAAAATTTATTGGTAAATTCCTCTGATTTAAGTGGAAAGTGGAGAGTGTCATTTTGAGAAGATTGAACCGCAAACTCAAAAGGAAGAGTTATATCTTTGTCGGATAAGGAACTTGTAAGTATTTGTTCAAGTTTATTCTTCTCGATTCGTTCCGAAAGAGGTTTTGCATCTGTTTCGATCTCAATGGCCATCTTTTTAATTACATCTTGTAGTTTTTTGGCTTTTATAGTAAGATTTCTCAGACGCTCCTGCATTTGATACGGTGGGGGGGAGGCAGGTTTTCTGCGTTGAATTTTTTGGCGGGGTTGTGGATCGGGATTGACATTAAATTTGTAAAAATGCTGGCCAGATTGGCTCGGTTGCTGAATAATTATTTCCCGCTCGGTGTATCCCTTTTCATCAAACGGGAACTCCATCTCGGGAGATGAATAAGAAAACGTATGGATTTGAACTAAGGAGTCGATACGTTCGAGATCCTGATCATTCCAGGTAAATTCAACATTAAACATAAGTTGTTCCTGGGCTGCCATCTGTATTTTCATTTCGTTCATGATCGAATCCATGACCTTACGTTGCTTTTTATGATCAGAGAGATAGATCCCGGGACGGTTGAAACTCCTTTTTTTTGGGGGATATTCTTGTTTATGCGCACGGCTGAAATAATCTTCGGCGGCAATCAGTGAATCGATTTTTGCAGGGGATGATATAATTGTATCCTGAGCAAAGGCTTGGATGATCATCCGCATACTATCACCCACGAGAGTCTTACTCAGAAAGTTTACATTTTCGCGTGTCTCGAGTTTATTCACAGTCATTCCAAGAGCATCATTAACACTCCGGTCGAATTGTGCTTCTTTAATTTTAATCGCATTCCGTATCCATAAAAATTGTACAAAAATGATTCCTGCAAGTGAAACACAGATAAAACCAATAATCCAGTTAAGGACTTTTTTGTTCATTTGTCAAAATTATTAAAAGGATCAGTCCAAATATAAAGATTAACTATTCCTTAACCAATTTTAACGGTTAGTTAACATTATTCATGAATAAGAGAGACTAGATTTGCTTCGTCAAACAAACATTGGAGGACTCTATGAAAAATTTTTCAATTTTAAAATCTGGTTCAATGGTGATCGGATTTATTATCATGCTTGCCATTTTTATTACAAAGACTAATTATGCACAGAATACGGAAATAAAGGATAAAGGAAAGAAGAAGACCGTTATTCTGAAAATTATGGCCGATAATAATGGGAAAACAACAATTATCGACACCACCTTTACCATGCCCGAAGGATCTGATTTGAAGGAAATACAAGAGATGACTGATAAACTAGGAAAGGAAATGAAGGGGATAGAAGATGAGATGAAAGAGATGCAGTTTAACATACTTGTCGACATGTCTGATTCGACCCAAATGGATTCTTTAGGAAATGTGGTTGAGAAAGTGGTTGTTTTGAACAAGGGTCATAGGAATCATTTTAAAATGCACTGTGGGGAACCAAATGCATTCGATTATGAATTTGAGGTCCCTTCTCATAGGGATATAATAAGAAAATTTAATGATTTCGATCGTCAGGGATTAGCCAGAAACTGGGGAGATCATGACGAACGTGTTTACAGGTTCGACAATAATGGAGGATCATTGACCGATATTCTTGGTAATATCCCAATGGAGAGGGTTAGGAATTACTCGATAAAGGATACCAAATACGGAAAAAAGATAGTCATCGAAATTGAAGATTAATAGTTGAAATTCACTTCGTTCTTTATACCATATAATTAGATGCGCTTGGGCTGCCTGAATTTATTCAGGCAGTTTTTTTGTGTCAACCTATTTTCTGATCTGAACACAAAAGCAAAAGGCTGCCCTTCAGGGCAGCCTTTTTAGAGTATGGGTAGTGTGTGCTTAGTACCTCTTTCGAGGAGTATAGTGTGTATGGAGTAGCTCATGAGATTTATGTCCAAGAGGTTCAATGAGAAAGTCTTTATATATTTCAGTAATCTCTGGATTTTCATGCGATTTTCTGATAGGCATTCCCATGTCTTCTTCGTAAATGGCAGTTTTACGTTTTGAACGGATTTCTTGGTTAGTTGGTATTGGCTGTCCGCCACCACCCAGACATCCTCCCGGGCATGCCATAATTTCGATAAAATGGTAATTGGCTTTACCATCTCTCACATTTTGCATTACGTTCTTAGCGTGAGCTAAACCGTTAGCAACAACACATTTCAGTTCAACGCCTTCCAGGAAACTCCATTCAGGTTTTACTTTTTCAAGTTTGATGGCAGCTTCTCGTACTTCTCCTTCTGTTCCTCTAACGGGAGTAATATTCAATCCATCATATGGAACTTCACGACCTGTGACAATTTCATAAGCGGTACGCAAGGCGGCTTCCATAACACCACCCGTTGATCCGAAGATGACAGCGGCACCTGTAGAAGCACCCATGATACTATCGAAATGATCATCAGGTAAGGCCTCAAAATCAAGGCCGGCCTGCTTGATCATAATACCAAGTTCGCGGGTGGTAAGGACAAAGTCTACATCCTGATATCCGCTTGATCGCATTTCTGGACGGTTAGCTTCAAACTTCTTTGCGGTACAGGGCATTATAGAGACAGAAACAATATTTTTTGCATCAAGTTTACGCTTCTGAGCATAATAGGTCTTTGCAAGAGCGCCAAACATTTGCTGTGGAGATTTGCAGGTTGAAAGGTTCGGGAGATATTCCGGGAAGGTGTGTTCAATGAATTTTATCCATCCGGGGGAGCAAGAAGTTGCCATGGGAAGCGCAACTTTCGGGTCTTTATCAACGAGTGCCTTTTTTAATCTGGTAAGGAGCTCATGTCCTTCTTCAATTATGGTGAGGTCGGCTGTAAAATCGGTATCAAGAACGGAATCGAACCCAAGTCGCTTGAGAGCGGAAACCATTTTTCCAGTCACAATTTTACCCGGAGGCATCCCAAGAGCTTCGCCCAGAGCGATGCGAACGGCAGGGGCAGTCTGTACAACCACATGTTTGTTCGGATCATAAATGGCATCCCAAACCTGGTCGATATAATTACGTTCGATAAGTGCTCCGGTCGGACAACGGTTTACACATTGACCACAATTCGTGCATACTACTTCAAGGAGTGAATTTTCAAAGAAAGTCGAAATTTTCATTTTATCCCCTTTGTAAGCAACGCCTAAAGCGCTGACACTTTGTAATTCTTCACAGGTTCTTACGCAACGTTGGCAACGGATACAACGGGAGTCATCTTTAATGATGGCAGTATTGAAAGTATCGATCGTGTACTTCTTATCGGGTACAAGATCAAGAAACATATGATCGCCTGTAAGCATCTGGGAAGCAAGTACCTGCAATTCGCAATTGCCATTTTTATAACATTTGGTACAGTCTGCATTGTGTTCCGAAAGCAATAATTCAATAACATGTTTCCGGGCAAGACGAACCTTCATGCTATTAGTGTGGATTACCATTCCTTCCGATACAGGTGTGGCGCATGAGGCGGGTAACGACTTTACTTTTTCCTGCTCCACAACACAAACCCGGCAATTCCCTGCAACGCAAAGATCATCATGATAACACAAAGTCGGAATGTGAATATTCAGTTCTCGTGCAGCCTGAAGTATGGTAATGCCCTCTTCAACAGAAACTTTTATTCCGTCGATAACCAGGTTTATTTTTTTCTTAGCCATATTATATTTTGGTATTTTTGTGTTAAAACTGAATTAATAAATCATCTCTTCTTTGAAATTATTGACAATGGAAGAGAAGGAATTGGCCACGGATTGACCCAGACCACATTTAGCGGTAATTTTCATGCTTTCACTTAATTTCATCAGCTGATCAAGATATCCAATCTTCTTTTCTCCCTTCTTAACTGCAATGATACCCTTTTTCAGTTGTTGGCATCCTACCCTGCAAGGGGTGCATTGACCGCAGGATTCTTCTTCAAAGAACTCCAGATAATTACGTAAAACGTTATACATCGATCGGGAACTGTTAAAGATCATCATCGATCCGCCAGTAGGAACTCCTTCGAAACCAATTACCGTGTCTTTAAATTTTTTACGTGGGACGCAGAATCCAGAGGCGCCTCCAACTTGAACTGCTTTGGTGTCGCCATCGCCAAATTCATCTACAAAACGGTCGAGCGGCATCCCCAGTTCCAGTTCATAAATACCAGGAATAGGAGTATCGCCCGAGACGGAAAATACTTTGGAACCACGCGAATCGGTGGTGCCCAGTTTTTTATACTGATTGGAACCAAGCCGCATAATCATCAGTACATTCACAAAAGTCTCTACATTATTTATAACGGTCGGTTTTTTCATATAACCGGAAGTAGTAGGGTAGGGAGGTTTATTTCTCGGTTCGCCGCGGAAACCTTCCATCGATTCGAAAAGTGCGCTTTCTTCACCACAGATATATGCGCCACTACCAAGACGGATCTCAATTGTGAAATCGAACCCTAATTCCTTGATATGTTTATGAAAAATGTCTAATTCTTTTTTTAAATCGGGCAGAAGAAAGCGATATTCACCACGCAGGTACAAATATCCTTTTTTAGCGCCAATAACTTTCCCACAAATAGCCATGCCCGATAGGACTTTACGGGGTACACGCGCGAGAATCTCTCGGTCTTTAAAAGTACCGGGTTCCCCTTCATCGGCATTACAAACTACAAATTTTTCTTTTTCCTGAGATTCGGCAGTTAACTTCCACTTCATTGCTGTAGGAAAGCCAGCACCCCCTCTTCCCCGGAGCCCTGAATCCATGATATCTTTTAAAATCTCTTCATTGGAACGTTTCAATGTTTCGCCAAGGACTTTATATTTTACATTGGAATATTCCCCGAAAATAAGATCAACTCTTTTAAGCATTGATTCTGACATGATGTAATCTCCTTTATATTTATAATTACTTATGCATGTATTCGTTGATAATGTCATGAACTTTTTCCGGGGTCAAACCGGAGAAGGGTTGTTCATTGATAAGCATGGCAGGACCTTCATGACACCACCCCAGACAATTGGTTTCCAATAAGGTAAACATTTTATTTGGGGTAGTTTCTCCTACCTTTATTTTTAGCATATCTTCCAAAGTTTGGACAATCATTTTCTTCCCATGCATATCGCAGGTGATCGTCTTGCAAACCCTGATGACATATTTTCCCCGCGGTTCCGTGTCAAGGAATGAATAAAAAGTCGCAGTGCCAAAAACCTGTGCAGCAGAAATATCCAACTCCTTTGCAATTTCCGTCATATCAAGATCGGATATATAGTTTTTTACTTCAACTACTCCTTGCAGGATGGGGATCAGACTGGTTCTTTCATGACCGTATTTTTCAACTAAATCATGAATTAAAAAATCGTTAGTGACCATTTTTGCTTTTCTTTAAGCTATTGATTTATAGATATTAATATTTTGTAATTAAAGATTGGACAAAATTATAATTTCTTTTGTTAAAAAACTAACAACTGAAAATTTTATTTTACAAATAATGGAAATTTTTAGTTGGTCTAAATAATTCAACCTTGAATTTTTTGTACTACCTGAAATTACACGCTGGTTATCTTTGAAATTTATCATCGGTATTTCATACACGCGATTAAAATTCCAATCGGGAAATCGGATTTCTTTAATTGTAACTTTGACGACGATAGTGCCCGTGTCAGTTTGACCGATAATATCAAATTTTTACAGATGGAGCGATATTTTATTAAACTTGCTTATAAAGGGAGTGATTACAATGGCTGGCAACGCCAACCGAATGGTTTGACTATTCAACAGATATTGGAAGAGTCGTTATCCATAATCTTGCATCATCCGATTAAACTTACAGGAGCTGGTCGAACGGATGCAGGAGTACATGCCTCAGAATATTTTACCCATTTCGATCTTGATTTACAAGTCTCGCCTAAACGGCTTGAAAATCTTGTTTTTAAGCTAAATGGATTTTTGAATGAGAATATTGTTATTTATCAGATTTTTCCCGTTCAATCACAATATCATGCCCGGTTTTCTGCGACATCAAGGACCTATCAGTACTTTATTACAACTGTAAAGAATCCATTCCGTCAAGACCTGACTTATTATCTTTACGGCACGTTTAATATAGATCTGATGAACGAGGCCTCAAGAATAATCATGGAATATGATGATTTTACTTCATTCTCTAAAGTTGATACAGATTCCAAGACAAATATCTGCAGAATTGATTATGCGCATTGGGATTGCATTGGTAATGAACTTGTGTTTACAATTAAAGCAGACCGCTTTTTGAGAAATATGGTTAGGGCAATTGTGGGAACTTTAATTATGGTGGGAAGAGGAAAATCATCCCTTGAAGAACTCCGCTGGATCATTGAAAGCAAGAACAGATCAAACGCAGGTTCCTCCGTACCCGCTTGTGGTCTTCATCTGGTTAAAATTGAATATCCGTGGGATCTTTAATTTATTTTGGTTTCGTTTTAAGAAGGTTTAATGCACCTTGCTTTATCGCGCTGGCGGTTAATCCATATTTTTCCATAAGTTCCCTTGGTTTTCCGGATTCTCCAAAATGATCCCTCATTCCGATCATTTCGATACGAACAGGACAATTCCTGGAAACAATCTCGGCGACCGCACCCCCGAGTCCCCCTGTGATCTGATGTTCTTCAGCAGTAAGAATAAGACCCGTCTCCATAGCTGCCCTGATTATAGTTTCTTCATCGATTGGTTTAATAGTGTGCAAGTTTATTACTCGGGGATGGATACCCAATTGATCAAGCATATTGGCAGCCTGTAATGCTTCCCAGGTCATGTGCCCGGTTGAAATGATTGATATATCTGAACCTTCGTGAAATATCTGGGCTTTCCCAATTTCAATAGGCAAGTTTTCACTGGTGAAATCAGGCATGGGTTCTCGGCCAAAACGAATATAAACGGGTCCCCGGACTTGTTCAATAGCTGCGATGGTCATCAAACGGGTTTGTGTAGCGTCACAAGGCGAAAGAACCGTCATATTTGGCATTACTCTCATCACTGCAATATCTTCCAGCGCCTGATGGGTTGCTCCATCAGGTCCGACGGAGACACCCGCATGCGCTCCACCGATGATAACATGAAGATTATTATAGCATATAGAAACCCGGATCATATCTGCATTCCGGAGCGTTGCAAATACGCCATATGTTGAAAAAACAGGAATTTTTCCTACAAGTGCCAGTCCGGCAGCTACCCCGGTACAGTTTTGTTCCGCAATACCTAAGGAGATAAACCTGTTTGGGAATCTCTCTGCAAAAAGGTTGACGCCAACGGAACTAGTTATATCAGCGCCAATAGCTACTACCTTTGGATTCCTTTCACCAGTGGCTAGTAATCCCTCTCCGAAACCAATTTTTGTCGCCCTGTCTTCTCTATTGAAAAATTTTTCTTTCACCTTCTCAGCTTATCCCCTTATTAACCCGTTATTTCTTTTATGAATTTTTCTGCCTGTTCTTTGGTGGGCGCTTTCCCATGCCAATGGAAATCACCCTCTATACTTGGAACGCCCTTACCCATGATAGTATGGGCGATAATCACGGCAGGTTTCCCCGTATTGGAATGTATCTTTTTAAATGTTTTTAACATCTGGGAATGATCATGTCCATCACATTCAAGAACATGCCAATTAAATGATTTCCATTTTTCTGGCAGGGGCTCTAGTTGCATTATATTTTCTGTCTGGCCATCAATTTGTAAGCCATTCCGGTCGACAATGGCAATCAGGTTGTCCAGCCTGTAATGAGAAGCTGCCATTGCGGCTTCCCACACTGAACCTTCCTGAAGTTCACCATCGCCAAGGATACAAAATGTCTTGTATTCTTTTTTATCCATTTTTGCCGCAATAGCCAAACCGATTGAAGCCGATAATCCCTGGCCAAGTGAACCTGTCGAAAATTCAATCCCTGGTAACTTATGATCTCTGCCAGGATGTCCCTGAAGCCGGCTTCCCAATTTCCTTAGTGTCAGCAATTCCTCAACTTTAAAATATCCAGCGTGTGCGAGTGTGGCATAAAGCACTGGCGCCACATGACCGATGGAAAGGATAAGACGGTCTCTTTCATCCCAGGATGGATGATCCGGATCGTGATTAAGAACTGAAAAATAAAGTAGTGCAAAAATATCGGCAAGATCAAGAGATCCTCCAAGATGTCCCGAACCAGCCTCCGCCAGACTTTGAATAATAGAAATCCGGATTGCGTCAGCCTCTTGCTTTAAAAGGACAGGATCTGTTATGGTTTTTCCTAACACGAATTATCGCATATCTTCAATATCCACGCCCGGATGTTTTGATGCATCAAAAATAAAATCATTTGGTTGCAACGGGGCATCGGTTTGGTACTTATTGATTTTATATGTATAAATGCTGCCGCTTTTATCGAATAATGAAAAACTTTTTACTTGCTTCTTAGCTTTATCGATACCCAGAATTGCCTTCACAATATTCTTCTGCTTGATTGGAATTAATTCAATGAGCTCAACATTCGGATCCTGGTTTTTTTCTTTAATGATTTTACTTTTATAATTGGAATTATAAGAGGTCAGGAGTTTTGAGGGTGTCATTGCATCGTCGGAATCTTCCAGGGAATGAATCTGTACTTCATTTGAACTTTCAATATAAGTCCAGATCGCATTTCCATCATTAAAAATAATTCGACCTGCTACACTTATTCTGAATTTATCACCTGATAAAATCAAGTTCCCCGTCTTCTCTTCATGAACTTTCGCTTTTACATTAATCATGGAATATGTAAAATCCACTTTGACCGACTTATGGGATTTTACTTTTGAACTCACCTCATCTAACAATTCACTCGATTTAATATCTTTTCCTTGCGAATAAGCGAATGTTACCAATAAACAGAAAATAAAAGTCATTGTTCCTTTCATATCTCAATTTTTTCAGATAAGAGTTTTTATATTCAAGTCGAATAATCAACCATTATTTAAACTTTTTAGAAATTCCTCAAGTGCTCTAAGATCATTGAACTTTACCTCCCTGGCTTTACTCCCTTCAAACGATCCAACAATTCCGGCAGCTTCGAGTTGATCAATAATTCTACCGGCGCGATTGTATCCGAGTTTAAGTTTCCGTTGAATCAGTGAAGTGGAACCATGTTGATGCTGAACGACGAGTCTTGCCGCTTCGGTAAAAAATTCGTCCTTTTCATTTGGGTCAAATTCCTTTCCCGGCTCATTATCTTCACCATAATATTCAGGTAATGCAAATGCATCAGGATAACCGCGTTGGGATCCGATAAATTCAGTCAGACGGTCAATCTCGGGAGTGTCGATAAAGGCGCATTGAAGTCGTATAATGTCGCTTCCGGTAGAAAGGAGCATGTCGCCACGACCGATAAGTTGATCAGCTCCGGAGGTATCAAGAATGGTACGGGAATCGATTTTCGAAATAACACGGAATGCAATTCGGGCAGGGAAGTTCGCTTTAATAGTACCGGTAATAATATTTACGGAAGGACGCTGAGTGGCAATGATCAGATGGATCCCGGTCGCGCGGGCAAGCTGAGCAAGCCGTGTTAATGGGGTTTCAATTTCTCTCCCGGCAGTCATAATAAGATCGGCAAATTCATCAATCACAAGAATAATGTAGGCCAAAAAATGGTGCCCATCCAACGGATTTAATTTCCTGGCAAAGAATTTATCATTGTATTCCTTGATATTCCTGACTTGAGCATCCCTCAGCAGATCATATCGGCTATCCATCTCTATATTGAGAGAATTTAAAGTACGGATAACTTTTTTAGTATCGGTAATGATCGCCTCTTCCGAATCGGGGAGCTTTGCAAGATAATGACGTTCGATTTTGGAATAAAGCGTAAGTTCGACCTTCTTCGGATCTATCAAAACGAACTTAACCTGTGATGGGTGCTTCTTGTAAAGTAAGGAGGTGATGATTGCATTCAAACCAACCGATTTCCCCTGACCGGTCGCACCTGCCATCAGAAGATGGGGCATCTTGGCTAAGTCGGCTATGAAGGTCTCATTGGAGATGGTTTTTCCCATCACAAATGGCAATTCGAAATTACTTGTCTTAAATTTTTCAGAACCCAGCAATGATTTAATGGAAACGATCTCCGGATGCTGGTTGGGAACTTCAATACCGATGGTCCCTTTTCCAGGTATTGGTGCGATAATTCGTATGCCCAAAGCGGCAAGACTCAGAGCAATATCATCTTCCAGGTTCTTTATCCTTGAAATCCGGATACCAGCCTCTGGAACAATCTCGTACAGAGTTACCGCAGGACCGATCGTTGCTTTGATCTTCTGAATCTTTATATCATAATTGCCTAGGGTTTGAACAATCTTGTCTTTATTGGTTTCCAGCTCTTCTTTCCTAACATTTACAGAATCACCGCCATAATCGTTTAAGAGATCAAGGGGAGGGAATTTATATTTTGGCAAATCTAAAGTTGGGTCATAGGGAGTATCAAGCGTATAATGTTCGATTTTTCCGTTACCCGGAATTTCCTCAATTGGTTTTTCAATTTGGAGCTCGATGCCTGATTGGGTTTCAGTTTGCGTATCCTGTTCTGTCGGGAGTTCAAGATCAATCTCATTTTCCTTTTCGAAAGGTCGGTTATAATTGTTTTCTCCCATGACCGGATTTTGGGTCAATTGCGAAGAAAGATCATCGGAGGGAGTCTCTTCAATGGGAACTCCCGCTTGTGTATCCTCCGCCAACATTTCCGGTTTCTTCTTTGCTGTTATCCACCGGAAAGGAATGTTGAAAGCGAGAATAAAAAAACTTAGAAAGGTAAATCCAAGCAACAAACCGAGTCCCGTTATTCCCAAGAAGTCAATGAGCCAAAGATTCATTTGGAATCCATAGTTTCCGGCCAATAAATCATTATCTGGAACGATCAGACCAAAAAAAACAGGGACCCATAAAATACCAAAAAAACAATATTCCAGAGTTTTCCAGTTGGGCAATATGGTAAGATTAAAGAATAATTTCATCCCGGAATTAAACAATAGAACAATAAACAGGAAGGAGGCAACTCCGAACCATCTGGAAATAAAGAGGAAGGCGACCAAAGCACCCATCTTTCCCATCAAGTTATCTACCGGAGTTTTATTATCGAAAAGATGATCAAATGAAAAATGTTTATATACGGTATCTGTAAAGCTAAAATCGGCTTTCCATGTTTGTAAATATGAAACAAAGGAAAATAATAAAAAGACTGCAATAAGAAGAAATAAAAGCCCGATTACCCGAAAACGCTGTTCCCGTTTGGCAAGGTCATGCTCCGAAAGTTTTCGTCCTTCCTTCTTTGGTTTTTCCTCTTTTTTTTCTTTTTTTCTTTTCGGTTTTTGTTCTTTAACCGGAGCTGTCTGCGACGGGTTCTCCTCGTCCTTCTGCTCTTCTTTGAAGGTATTAGTCTTTATTGTATTGTTATACTTGACCATGGATCACTTTCCCATTCCTCCTAATTTAGATTTCAATTCCTCCTGCGTAATTACCTTATAATCGTGAGGAATTTCGAATAGTTTTGAAGGAATGCTTTTCTTCTCAATATTTGACACCGAAAATTTCATATTAAATTGAGGGGTTTTCATCGTAAATTCCATGAGTCCCCCGTTTATTTCTTTATACCATGGGTTGTCGAAATTTTGAGTTTTACTTCCTAATTCCTCCGAATAGAAAACTTCAAGGGTTGATTTCACCCCTTTATCCTCGACCGTTACTATGGCCTTTTTGCAATTATATCCGAAGATCATCTTGGTTTCACTAGTCAATTCAATAGAAGGTTTTGATGAAAGTGTATTTTCTTCGTCAATTTCCTCAGTGGTCTGTTTGACAGCAAATTTCTGACCCATTATATCAATCAATCCAATCTTCGTTTTTTCAGCATAATCGATAATTTCTTTCTTATTTCCCATTGCAGTATTGATTTCCGTCAAGGCTTTATTCCCTTTAACGGTAACGGTCATCAGTTTAGGGAACATGGCCAACTGACTTTCAGTGAATTTGTTATTGGGGTAAGAAATTTTATAGGAAATTACTCCTTCAAACGGTTTGCTTGCCCATCCTTCAAATGAGCAAAGAAAGAATGGCATCATAACGAAGATGAAACCGAAGGTTGCTTTTTTCATATAGAGGGATTGTTTTTTACAAAAGTAATTATTTTACAATTCGGAAAAGTTTGTTAAAACGGATTTTCCCATCCAGTAGCGTCTTGTTTGGATCGAGTGAAAGCCATACAAACACTGCTTTTCCTACCACATGATCTTCAGGTACAAATCCCCAATATCTTGAATCGGCCGAATTATGACGGTTATCACCCATCATCCAGAAATAGTTCATCTTAAAGGTATAGGAGTTAGACACTTTTCCGTTAATGAATATTTTTTCGTCCCGGATCTGTAAATCATTCTTTTCAAACACCTTTATAATTCTTGAGTAAAGACAAATATTGTCAAGTGAAAGAATTACCGTTGATCCTTTTTTAGGAACAATAATAGGGCCAAAATTATCTACATTCCATTTGTAATTTGAATCAAAAGGGAAAATATTAGGGTCCCATATCCCGGAAGGGATAATTTCGGGTGTGATCGAAATAATATTGCTGAATTGCCGAATCTTTTCGAAACTGGCGTCCGATAAAGTAATCTCATAAGTTCCGTTGTTATCCGTTGCGATTTTTTCAGTAATATCCATCTTTTCAAGATTCTTAGTGTTAATCGGATTACCATCAGTTTTAACAATATATTTATACTGCTTGGTTCCGGGATTTTGTTCTTCATGGCCATTGATGAGTACCTTGCGATCGATAATTTGAATTTTATCACCGGGTATCCCAATACATCTCTTGATGAAATTTTCCCTTTTGTCAACAGGACGAGCAATAATTTCACCGAAATAATCCTTGTTACCCCAGACTGCATCTCGCCCATATTGTCTGACAAATTGATAATAACTGATGTTGCTTTGGAATTTGGTCGATAAGGTGTCTCCGTCGGGATAATTAAAAACAACAACATCCATATTGTGGATCTTCGAAAAGCCAGGGAAACGGTAATAGGGGAGACTAATCCATTCCAAGTAGGATTTCGTTGATACTGTTAAAGGCAACGTATGATGAACAAAAGGAAAGGCTATCGGTGTATTTGGAACTTTAGGCCCGAAACTTATTTTGCTTACAAAAAGATAATCGCCAACGAGTAAAGTTTTTTCCATGGATGAGGTAGGAATAGTATATGCCTCAATAAGAAAGATTCGGATAATGCTCGCGGCAATAACGGCGAAAATAATAGCATCAACCCATTCTCGCACGACTGATTTTTTTACCGGAGGTAGTTTGGAAGGATCAAAATATTTTTCTTTCGGTGAGAAAGCAAGGTAAGGAAGGTAAAAAAATGGGAATAAAACGGCAACCGCTTGTTGGCCAAGGCCATATTTTTTAAAGCATTTGGCAATCTCTACAATCATCAGAAGTATTACGAAAACATCGATGAAAGGGATGAGAAGGAAAATATACCACCATAACGGGCGCTTAATGATTTTTAGCCAGATGTAGAAATTGTAAAATGGAATAAGGGTAATCCAACCCTTGTAACCGGCTTTTTCAAAAATTCCCCAGAGTCCAACAAGGGAAGCGAGGGAAAAAAGAATAGTGAGAACAAAGTATAAATTCATCTGATTATAGTTATTTTATTTAAATAAACGGTATTTCAGGAAGTTTCTTGTAGTCGCTCCTATATTTTTTAAGATTGAAGTAAATCTTTCATGGTGAAAATTCCCTTTTTATCAATAACCCATTCAGCTGCAAGCAAGGCTCCCAATGCAAATCCTTTCCTGCTTTTTGCGGTATGGATGATTTTTATGGTATCGATTTCAGATTCGTAACGGACAATATGTGTTCCGGGAACATCTTCCGTACGGTACGATTTAATCTCTATTTCTTCCGGATTTTCAGATAACTCTTTAACCCATTTTTCTTTCCTTTCGATATTTCTGATAATATCGTTGGCGAGAAAGATTGCGGTTCCGCTTGGAGTATCCTGTTTATGGACATGATGGGTCTCTTCGATGGAAATTTCATATTCTTCCCATTGTGACATCTGAGTGGCAAGAAAGCGGTTAAGATCAAAGAAAATATTAACTCCGATACTGAAGTTTGGAGCATAAAAGAGACATTTTCCCTTTTCCAAACATTCCTGAAATATCTTTTCTTGATCATCGTGCCAGCCTGTTGTTCCAATGACAATAGGAATATCAGAATCGAAACAGTGGTTAATATTATCAACAACACTCTCATGGGTTGAAAAATCAATTCCCAAGTCACATTCTTTCAAAAGATGACCTTTTTCTTCCCAGTCTTCAAGGTTATCAACAATTAAAACGATCTCATGCCCCCGCTTTTTGGCTATTTTCTCGATCTCCTGACCCATTTTGCCATATCCTAAGATTGCAATTTTCATATACTTCTGCGTTGATTATTACTAGAAATTAAATTTAATTTTTAAACCCGCTGAAGTTTGATTCCGGAGTCCAATAGGCTGAAAAGCAGGTTCGACCTTCAGTGACAGTTTATCATTTATGTTATAGGAATAAAGGTGCGCATCCACCGTGGCATCAACTATGTTTAATATATACCATAAGGCGGTAATGAGACAACTTATTTCAAGATTCCTTCGGTAGTATTCCCGCGCCGATAGCAATTCATCTTTCGTATACTTATTTACTAGATCGCTGTATGAGCCATGCATATTGCCATATGAAGATTCAATAAATGCGCATTTATAGTCAAGATACAGATTGGTATTGAAAACTATAAGATAGGTCATAACACCAAATCCTGCGTAAATAACAGGGACTTTCCAATATTTTTTATTATAAATCTGTCCCAATCCCGGAACAAAAGTCGACATGAGGGTGGCTTTGGTAGTAGAATGCTCTTTCTCTTTGATTGAATCGGGCACTTCTGTTTGGTCACTGTTTACTTGGGAAAAAATTGGTTTTTGGAAAAACAGTAATAGAGAAAACAAGAAAATCAAAAGAGAAAATATTCTCATTTAGGATTCAAGTTTGGATAAAATCCTGTTGAAATCATCGTCGGAGTCGAATAAGATAGTAATTGATCCGACGCCATTGCGATTCACCTTCACCTCAACTTTTGAATTAAGTTTTGCATTTAAGGAAGCCTTTGCAAGTTCAAACTTTTCGGGGAGGATTGATTTAGTGCTTTTTTTTGCCGGTTTGTTTCCGGATTGAATAACCCGGACCATCTCTTCCACTTGACGAACCGACAATTTTCTTGATAAAATTTTTTGTAAGATAAGTAGTTGATCTTTTTCGTTCTCTACATTTATTAGAGCGCGTGCATGCCCCATAGTTATCAAGTCGTCCCGGAGGGCAACCTGTATTTCCGAAGGAAGTTTAAGTAACCGGATATAATTGGAAATAGTCGTACGATCCTTGCTAACCTTTTGGCTAAGTTCTTCCTGTCGAATTTTACACTCCTCAATAAGTCGTTGAAAACTTATTGCTATTTCCAATGGATTGAGATCTTCACGTTGGATATTCTCAACAAGCGCCATCTCCAACATTTGCTCGTCGTTGGCTATTCGTATAAATGCGGGGATCATTGTATAGTCAGAAAGTTTGGCTGCTTTTAATCTTCTTTCTCCTGCAATAAGTTGATATTTTTCATGTCCGAGTTTCCGCACGGTAATGGGCTGGATGATTCCTTGTTGCTGGATTGAAAGCGCAAGTGCTGAGAGTTCAGATTTGTTAATCCGTGTTCGGGGTTGAAAAGGATTTAGTTCGATCTGTTCAATTCTTAGTTGAGCGACCGATCCCGAAAGGTAATCGGTATTGATTTCTCGGGTCTGAACGTCAGTTTCAGGATTGTCGAGTAATGCGCTTAATCCTCGTCCTAGGGCCTTTTTCTTTCCGTGGGTATCAGACATTGATTTCTTTTTCTTCGTTTTTCAACCGGGTGAAGTCGTTATTTTGAAGAATCTCCCGTGCCAGATTCAGGTAATTGATAGCACCAACACTATTTATGTCATGCATCATGATAGTAGCTCCAAAACTGGGAGCTTCGCCTAATTTTGTGTTACGATTGATGATGGTTCTGAATACCATCTGTTGAAAATGTGTCTTAACCTCCTCAACAACCTGTTTGGCCAAATTCAACCGGTTATCAAACATCGTGAGAAGGATTCCTTCAATATCCAAAGAAGAATTTAATCTGGACTGTACAATTTTTATTGTGTTCAGTAATTTGCCAAGACCTTCCAGCGCAAAATATTCACATTGAACAGGGATAATGACAGAATCTGCTGCAGTTAATGCATTTACCGTTATGAGTCCCAGGGAAGGAGAACAATCAATAATTATGAAATCGTAGGATTCTCTTACTTTGCCGATCACTTTCCGCATCATTTTTTCCCGGTTGGGTAAATGGATCATTTCAATTTCAGCGCCTACAAGATCAATATGTGCCGGGATTAAATCCAGAAAGGGAGTTGTTGTATTAAGGATGATATTGACTGGTTCTACATCGTCGATAATACACTCATAAATGCTTGTTTTAATGTTCCTTGGATCAAACCCGACACCGGAAGTAGCATTGGCTTGTGGATCGGAATCAATGATCAGGGTTTTATGCTCTAAAACGGCAAGTCCCGCTGCAAGATTTATAGCAGTAGTTGTTTTGCCAACTCCGCCCTTTTGATTTGCGATTGCTATTACTTTACCCATCAGATATTGACTCCCATTTCACAAAAATACATCTAAAAAATAATACGGGTTACAATGTTGAAAAGTTTTAAAACAAACAAGCCGTCTGAACAGACAGCTTGCTTAAATCATCATATCACGGATTGAAGTTATTGAGATTCTGTTTCTGGCGTGAGATCCTCAAACTCAATATTCGTATGTTCCAGTTTGAGATCTTTTCCATCCAATACCTCTTCCGACTCAACCGCCGGCCTCACCGGGGCTTTTCCAGTTTTGATGAATTCAATGGCATCAGAAAGACCATTAGTGAATTTTTCAAAATCTTCTTTATACAAAAATAGTTTATGCTTCTCATAAAAGAACTTGCCTTGTTCGTTATTAAACCGGCGTTTACTTTCGGTTATGGTAAGATAGTACTCTTCTCCAACCGTGGCCTTTACATCGAAAAAATAAGTTCGTTTTCCAGCTCTTATTGCTCGCGAGAAGATTTCTTCCCGCTCCCTATCTTTATTTTCAAGATCTTCCATAAAATGCACTCACGATTTAAAATGTGTTCTTTAATATTTCTTCAAACGCAAAAATATAAATATTATTTGAAAACAAAATTTTATTTTAATTTCATTAGATTTGCACACCAAATAATGCTTTTAAAATATGTTCTTTTTCATTCTTTAATTATGCTTGGCAGAAGACATTTTCGTGTAAAGATACTTCAGGGGCTTTATGCATATTTCCAGGGTGGTGACTCTCGCATTGAATCGGCCGAAAAAAAGCTTCTTCAAAGCATTGATAAGATGAATGAATTATTTTATCTTCAAATCTCTTTTCTGCTTGAGGTCCTTCATTTCTATGAAGTCAGGATGGAAGAGGCCAAATATAAATTCATACCTACCGAAGCAGAGCTTAACCCTAATTTAAAACTCCTGAAGAATAAGCAGTTGATTCAACTTCAAACGAATCATGACATTTCGGAGGCAATAACCCGATATAAAATCTCCTGGAGTGAGGAACAGGAAATGGTCAGAAAGGTTTACCTGAAGATTAAAAACAGTAAAGAGCTTTCCGAATATCTTAAATCTGAGAATTCTTCTTATCAGGAAGATAGCGAATTTATGATCAGGGTTTTTAGAAAATTTCTTGCAAAATCTGGAGATTTTCGTTCTTTTTGCGAAGAACGGTTTTTATTCTGGTCAGATGATTTTGACATAGCCTCCCTGTTCATTCTTAAGATGCTTAAGCTATTGAATGAGAATTTTTCAGAGAATGATATCCTGGCAGATTTGTTCCATAAAGAACATCCAGATTATTTTGCGGATGATCAAAAATTCATTCAAGAACTATTTCGTAGGACTATTATGCATAGTGATGAATATGAAAAACTGATTAAATCACGCACCAGAAACTGGGAGTTGGAACGAATTGCCCTAACAGATGTCATTTTGATTAAAATGGCGTTGACTGAATTACTTCATTTCTCCGAAATTCCTGTGAAAGTGACCTTGAATGAGTATATTGAGCTTTCAAAGCAATTCAGCTCTCAAAAAAGTAAATCATTCATCAACGGGATCCTTGATAAACTAGTCGCTGATCTGCAAACAGAGAATAAAATTAATAAGCGGGGCAGGGGACTCATGACGTGAAAATATTATTTACGCAAAACTTTTCTTTTGAATATTTTTACTGAAATAATATTTTCAGAAACCTTACGTTTGTTAAGAGAAAACATTTGACGATTGTGCACGACATACTAAGAAGAATTCTTTTTCTGACCTGTATTTCCATCTTCACTCTGACTGATGTCAACGCCCAGATAGGAGGTAGTCATACTTATGAATTTTTAAATCTTACCAGTTCTGCCAGGATTGCCGGAATGGGTGGAAATTTTTTAGCTATTAAAGATAACGATATTACCCTGGCTTTGGCTAACCCTTCACTTATTACTCCCGAATTACATAACCAGCTTGCTTTTAGCTTTGTCAACTATTTTAATGGACTGAACTATGGTTTTATAACATACTCTAGGACTTTTAATAAAGCAGGCAGTTTTGTCGCAACATTTCAGTTTATCGATTATGGAAAATTTACGGAGACGGATGCTGCAGGAAATGTTTATGGGACGTTCAGTGCCTCTGAATATGCCTTGAATATTGGCTGGGGGCGCCAGTTGAGTCCACATTTTTCAATTGGGGCAAATGGTAAATTGATTTATTCGGCTCTTGAAAGCTATAATTCGTTTGGTATTGCAGTTGATGTAGCCGGTACTTATACTACAAAAGAACAGTCCTTCGCTGCTTCCTTAATCGGAAGAAATATTGGTGCTCAGATTATACCATACAGACCGGGCGAGTACGAATCTCTTCCTTTTGAGTTACAGATCGGTTTGTCTGAAAAACTAAAGCACATTCCTCTCCGCTTTTCTCAATTGTTGACTCACCTTGAAACATGGGATCTTAGCTCTACAGACCCAAATGACCCTGCAAATCAGACGGATCCAATTACCGGAGAAACTAAACAAAAATCGGGTATCGGTAAACTGGCGGATAATCTGATGAGACATATCGTCCTTGGAGCCGAACTGACTATCGCAAAAGTACTATCCCTTCGGATTGGGTACAACTATCAGCGAAGGCAAGAGCTTAAGCTGTACAATAAAGCAGGATTAGCAGGCTTTTCTTTTGGCGTTGGCGTAAGGGTTAAAATGTTTAACCTGAGTTATACACGTGGATCCTTTCAGGCCGGAAGTCCTAATCCAAACTACATAACTCTTTCCGTAAATTTGCAGGAGTTTTCCAAGAAGAAGTAATGAACGTCATCATCGACCCTCATTCCGGTTTTTGCTTCGGTGTTGTCTATGCCATTGAAGTAGCGGAGAGGGAATTGAAAAATTCCAAAACCCTTTATTGTCTGGGAGATATTGTCCATAATAATATGGAAGTCAATCGCCTGAAAAGGCTGGGATTAGTTATTATTAATCACAATGATCTCATAGAATTACATGATTGTAAAGTTCTAATTCGAGCACATGGAGAACCTCCGGAAACATACAAAATCGCACTTAAAAATAATATTGAATTAATCGACGCCTCTTGTCCGATCGTACTTCACCTTCAGAATGTAATCCATCAGGGTTTTCAGGAGATGCAGACCATATCAGGACAGATTGTTATTTACGGGAAAGAAGGGCATGCTGAAGTCAACGGTTTAAGGGGACAAACCAACGGAACTGCCATTGTTATAGGCGACGAAAATGATCTCAACAAAATAGATTTTTCATGTCCTGTTCGCTTTTACAGTCAGACAACAAAAAGTGTTGAAGGATTCCATAAAATTGTCAGGATTATAGGAGAAAAAATGAAGGAAACTTCTCCAAATGGAATGATAAATTTTGAATGGAATGACAGTATCTGCCGGCAGGTCTCGAACCGGTCGGAACAATTACGCGAATTTGCCGCAAAATTCGATACGGTAATCTTCGTAAGCGGAAAAAAAAGTTCAAATGGAATGATTTTATTTCAGGTTTGTAAAGAGGTTAACCCAAATACCTATCTGGTTTCGAGCCGGCTTGAACTTCAGAAGGAGTGGTTCCGTGGACTTAGTAATATTGGCGTTTGCGGTGCAACTTCAACTCCAATGTGGCTGATGGAAGAAATTGGGAAGGGAATTCAACAAATATCTGCCTGACATGTACCTCCAAAAACTCTCTGTTTATAATTTCAAAAATTACATTCAGACTGATTTTTCTTTTTCCGATAACATTAACTGCTTTATCGGAAGCAATGGTATAGGGAAAACGAATCTCCTTGATGCCATTCATTATCTTTCCTTCTGTAAGAGCTATTTTACCCCAATTGACACTCAAAATATCAGACATGATCAGGATTTCTTCGCAATCCATGGCTCTTATATAAAGAAGACAGGAGAAGAGGATATTGTTCAATGTATTCAGGGAAGAAACCAGCGGAAACGTTTCTTGCTAAATAAAAAAGAATATGATCGTCTTTCAGACCATATAGGATATCTTCCCCTGGTAATGATATCTCCTTATGACCGTGATTTAATCAACGACGGAAGTGAAATCCGGCGGAAATTTATGGATAGCGTTATTTCTCAATTTGATAAAATATATCTTGATGATCTGATAAATTATAATAAGGCACTTGGGCAAAGGAACAGCCTTCTTAAATTGTTTGCGGAGAAACATAATTTCGATAAACTATCTCTGGAAATATGGGATGAACAACTTATTAAGTATGGAGAATCAATATATCAGAAAAGGAAAGAGTTCTTAGAACAGATAGTTCCTGTTTTTGAAAAATATTTCCGACTGATAACCGGAGGATCTGAATCGGTTTATATCGGTTATCGGACTCAGCTTGAGAAGATATCGATGCGAAAAAAATTGGAAGAATCCTTGCCGGCTGATAAACTGGTTCAATACACGACCGTTGGAATACATAAAGACGATCTTGATTTTCTGATGGAAGGATTTTCAGTCAAAAAGTATGGTTCTCAAGGACAACAAAAATCCTTTGTTATTGCTCTTAAACTTGCACAATTTGATTTTACAAGGAAGGCAAAAGGATATAATCCTATATTGTTACTCGATGATATTTTCGACAAACTGGATGATGCAAGGGTGCAACAGTTGATTAATCTTGTATCAGAACATAGTTTTGGTCAAGTTTTCATCACTGATACGAGTGAAGAAAGGATACTCAGAAATTTCGACACGATGTATATTGACCATCGGATATTCAGACTTCCTCTTGATTCATAATTGTTGATAAACACGGTTTCTTAAAAAATATAATTCCATGGAAAGGTCTTTCCTATAGCTCAAGAATGATAACAATAGGAATTTCATTATATTAAAGAAATAAAATGACTGACGGAGAAAAAAATGAAGCGTTCCAATGAACAATCTTTGAGATCTGCGATCGAAGAATTTCTGAAGGCTTTCAGATTACAGGATAAACTAAATGAAACCAAGGTTCTACATTCCTGGGAGAAAGTTGTCGGAACAATGGTGGCAAAGCATACGTTGAACTTATCGATCCGGAAAAAGGTTCTGTTTGTGAAAGTGGATTCTGCCGCTTTGCGAAGTGAGTTATTGTTTTCAAAAGAAAAAATAATCTCAGCCCTGAATCAGGAAGTTACGGTTTCGGTTGTGGAAGAAATTGTTTTTCAGTGAAATTCAAATCATTAACCGTTATCATGAATAAATAACAGTCTATTTTATCCGGCAGGAAAGAAGCTTCTCATTCTCAATAAAAGCTTCCAGGTAGTCACCGATTTGTACAGGACCCACCCCGGAAGGAGTACCCGTGAAAATCAGGTCTCCACTACGAAGTGTAACATAATGTGAGATATAAGAAATAAGATCATCGAAGGAAAAAATCATTTCTCCGGAACTTCCTGATTGAACAGTATTCCCATTAAGATCAAGATGAAACTTAATATTATTTAAATCATTGATGTTGTCTTTTGAAAGAAACTTCCCGATGGGGGCGGCATTATCAAATCCTTTGGCGATCGTCCAGGGAAGGCCATTCCGTTTGCAGTTTTCCTGGACATCACGGGCAGTAAAGTCAATTCCGATTCCAATCTCCTGGTAATAATTGCCTGCAAATTGTTTCTGAATATTTTTTCCGACTTTACAAATTTTAATAACTAATTCAACTTCATAGTGAATATTCTTTGAGAAATTTGGATAATAAAATGGGCGATTCCGGATAAGTATAGAAGTATCAGGTTTCAGAAAAAAAACTGGCGATGATGGCATCATGCTGTTTAATTCCTTGATATGATCTTTATAATTACGACCGATACAGAGGATCTTCATTGGAATCAGAATAATTCGAGTTTCACCGATTCATTGTTAAATCCTCTCAGTTTAATGGAAGTAACGACTTTTTTGGTAGATAAAGGGAATTCACTTTTCATAATCCAGTCATAGTAGGAGGGTTCATCTTTGAATACCTGAACGACGGATTTACCTTTATGTTTGCCAAAATTAAAAACTTCCTGGTTTTTATCGTCATAGATGATATGACCAACCAGATCGGCTGCTTTCGTTGAATATGAAAAGTCGCTCAACATTTTTACGTCATTCACGATGGGTTCAATGATTTTTCCCCACCTCTCCTTAATGGTAATACCTTTATAACGATCTAACTGTGCTTTTAGAATTTCGTAAGTTGCGATCGTGTCCGATTCGGCGCTATGTGCGTGTATATGCTCTTTATTACAATAAAATTTATAGGCGGCTGATAAATTGCGAGGTTCCATCTTATGAAAGATGTTCTGAACATCAATAAGTCTGCGTCCTTTGATATCGAACTCAACATCGGCTCTTAGAAATTCCTCAACCAGAAGCGGAATATCGAAGTGATTGGAATTAAATCCGGCCAGATCGCAATTTTCAAGAAAATGAGAAAACTCATACGCGACCATTCGAAAAGTCGGACAATCTTTTACATCATCATCAGTAATTCCATGTATGGCGATCACTTCGGGTGGGATAGCCATTTCTGGATTAATCCGCTGTGTTTTAATCTTTGTGCTTTGATCCGGATTTATTTTCAGGATACATATTTCTACGATACGGTCTGTTGCAACTTTTATTCCAGTCGTTTCAAGATCAAGGAAGGCAATTGGTCGGCTCAGGTTAAGTTCCATAAGGAAAGGTTTTCTTATTTATATGGGTTCAAAATATATGGATTAACGACGCCCTAATTCCCGGAACCCTTTTATAATAATATTCAAATCGTTGGTGAGTTTGTAGTCCCGTGCATAAAGAATATTTAACCGGGAAGTGACTTCACCTGAAATACTTTTATTGATAAATGCATCCAGCGGAGTTAAAATCCCATTTTTAATTTCCGGAAGTCGTTGAACTTCTTGTTCTGACATGGGAGTATAACCAACCCAGGATTTAAAGGAAAATAGAACGGAGAAAATATTCCGAAATAATCCAATAGGACTTCTAACAAAGAAGAGAAAGACAGGATATAAAATTAATAGTGTCAGGACAACTGCCAGATCAAGCAATCGTTTATTTCTACGATTAGATTTTTTTGTTATTGCATTAATATCAATAACATAAAGATCACCGGATGTATTGATAGAATTACTGCCAATTATTGAGAAACTTTCAGGCGGTGCAATTTTATAATCGACTTGTTCTTCTTTTAATTCTGACATTTTATCGATGATAACCTGAGCTGGAACATCCTTGGCGCAGAAAATCACTTCATCAATTTTATGAATCGTAATAATCTCCTTTACCTGCGCCAGGTATCCAATAAATCCATTTGAGTTATTTCGGTGGTTGTGATAACTTACCAATCCGATGAAGGATGGGTTTATCACAGTTTTTTGAAGCAGGTTTGAAACTCGTTCCGCCTCTTCTTTTTCGCCGATAATGATAAATCGCTTATTTTTTTCAGAATTGATTCGAAACCCTTTAAGATTGAAAAGATGCAATAAGGACCTGACCGCAAGCATAGACGCAACTCCCCACAGTGCTCCGAAAATGATAAGCGCTCTGGAAAACCGGTAGTGTTCACTAAGCAAGCTGTAAAGAATCAGAATGATCAAGGTTCCCACGAGCATCCCTTGAACAAGCTTCCGAAGACGTAATGGTTTGTCATATCCACCACTGAGATAAACACAAGTCAACCAGATAAGTATATATACAGGCACGGCAATCAGCATAAATGCAGGAGGGTAATGACCGCCATCTGGAAAGATAAATTGTCGCTCCCAATATGCCCGGAAAAGATCAATACCAATAAAAAGAAGGAATGCGTCGATCAATGGAAGGAAAATACGGATGGCAAACCGGTTTATAATAGAGATGAAAGCACGGAGATAGATGGCAAAATTGATCATGATCGAAAAAGACCGGGCATTTCCTTTGGAGTAATGTTTTTTTGCGAAGATGATCATGGCATTATAAAACATGAAAACATAATTTATACTGCTTTTCTTTGTGCTTTCCCCTTTGTAATGTATAATTCTTGTTTCCGGAAAATAATAATTATTATATCCTGCCTGCGTAATTCGGTAGCTGAGGTCAATATCTTCACCGTACATGAAAAATGCCTCATCAAGCAATCCAATTTCGTCCAGTACTTTTTTTCTCAATAACATAAAAGCACCGGCAAGAACGTCAATCTTGTTTATCTTATCCTTATCGAGATATCCTAAATGGTATTTGCTGAAAAGATGTGATTTTGGAAAGATGGACGAAAACCCGAAAATCTTAAAAAATGAGACAGAGGGAGAAGGAAGACTTCGTTTACTCTCAGGTAAAAATTTTCCTTTCCCGTCAATCATTTTAACACCCAATCCGCCAGCATCCGGATGATTATCCATAAAATCAACAACTTTTCGTAAGGTGTCATCCTCAACCAACGTATCAGGATTGAGTAACAAGATATATTCCCCATTACTTTTTCTAATTGCTTGATTGTTGGCCTTTGAAAATCCAATGTTGTCTTTGTTCTCAATCAAGCAGACTTCGGGAAATTTCTCTTTAACCATCTTAATGGATCCATCGACAGAATTATTGTCGACAACAAACACCTCACATTCAAGACCATTCATTGCATTCACGACGGAATGCAAACATTGCTCTAAAAAATACTTGACATTGTAATTAACGATTACAATTGATAATCTCATATGAGAAGGTGGATTGGGTCAGTAAAGTTAAGGTTTTCGCCGATAATGAAAAATTAAATTGCTCCTGCATCAATCATGATAATAATTCGTTCAATTGCCTGATCTTCTTCGTTAGGGTCATAAGTGGTTTTGAGATTATAACCGAATATAACCGCTAACGTTTGCCAGATAAAAGCTTTGAAACCTCCACGAAGGTCTTTAACGATCTCATAGGAAGAATTGCTTGTTTCCCGGTAGATTAGTTTTATCAGGATTTTACCTTGAGAGTATGTCAAGTCGCGAATTTGATCTCCGAATTGTGTCTCCAGTTCCTTTTCTGCTTTCTTCATATAATTCTTACGGGATTTTTCGTCTGGAATAGTATCAAGTACATTTTTATACTCAAGGAGTTTCTGCCCTGCAAGTCTGGCATAAGGATAGACTTTTTTAACATTATATACCAGCCGGTCATATCTAATCATCTCTCGTTTCGATCCATGATGGACTGGCGGAAAGATCACGACTGGTTTTATATCTATCTCAATGATCGAATCGTTCCCGGGTGGAGAAAGAGGAGAGATAATTTTAGTAGTATCCTGTGAAAAGGAGAACCGGGTAACAGATAGAAAAAAAAAGACGATTATAATTCCTGGCTTCATTCTTTTCCTTAGGAAAAACACCACAAGAATAACGGAAACAATTTGGATAAAGTATTACGCCACCTTCAGACGCGAGATGCTGTTTTTCTGGAACTTCTGAGTAACAAACGACCGGGTCACTTGTAGTTTTTTGATATTTCCTTTTGAGGGAAGATCAAACATGGCATCCGTCATGATCCCTTCTAAAATTGATCGGAGACCACGTGCGCCGAGTTTAAATTCAATAGATTTATCCACAATGTATTCTAGTGCCTCATCATCGAATTCCAAGGTGATTTTATCGAACTCGAAAAGTTTGATGTATTGTTTTATCAGTGAGTTCTTTGGTTCGGTCAGGATACGACGAAGCGTTGCACGGTCGAGTGTATGCATAAAAGTAATGATTGGAAGTCGTCCAACCAGTTCTGGAATAAGGCCATAGGCCTTAAGATCAACCGGGGAAATATATTGTAAAATATTATCCTTATCGATCATCTCCATTTTCTTATCGATCTTATAACCAATTCTATTGGTTTGAAGGCGGGAAGCAATTTTTTTCTCAATGCCATCGAAAGCGCCCCCGGTAATGAATAAAATATTTTGAGTATTGATCTGGATCATCTTCTGTTCAGGATGTTTCCTGCCTCCTTGTGGAGGCACATTCACAATGGATCCCTCTAACATTTTCAGTAATGCTTGCTGTACACCTTCTCCGGAGACATCTCTGGTAATCGAAGGATTATCTCCTTTGCGAGCAATTTTATCGATTTCATCAATAAAAACGATGCCTCTTTCTGCAGCAAACAGATCATAATCAGCAACTTGGAGAAGTCTTGACAGAATGCTTTCAACGTCTTCCCCAACATAACCAGCTTCTGTCAACGCCGTCGCATCAGCAATACAAAACGGAACATGAAGCATTTTTGCAACGGTCCTTGCCAGTAAAGTCTTTCCGGTTCCGGTTTCTCCGACAATAACTATGTTTGACTTTTCAATTTCGATATCATCTTCCTCAGACTCTTTACTATGTAAAATGCGTTTATAATGATTATAAACGGCAACAGAAATTATCCGTTTAGCCTCTTCTTGTCCAATGACAAATTGATCAAGATAACGCTTGATTTCATTGGGTTTATGAAGATTAAAATCAGGCAATTCCTTGTGCTTGTTTGTAACTAATTCTTCTTCAAGGATGTTTTGGGCTTGATGAACGCAAGCTTCGCATATATGTCCACTCAAACCAGCGATGAGAATACGTGTTTCCTGCTTGCCGCAACCGCAAAACGAACATCTTTCTCCGGATTTTGCCATTTGGATTTTTTAATTTTCTTTTTTTGATTTGACCAGGATTTCATCGATCATCCCGTATTTCTTTGCTTCTTCAGAAGTCATCCAATAATCACGGTCTGCGTCCTTGAGAATCTTCTTGTAAGGTTGGCCTGAATGATTCGAAATGATTTCGTATAATTCCTTCTTTAGTTTCAGGATCTCATGGGTGGTAATTTCAATATCTGAGACCGGTCCTTCAGCACTTCCCATGGGTTGGTGAATCAGAATTCTGGAATGGCGTAATGCAGTTCTTTTTCCCTTTTCACCTGCACATAAAATGATGGCTCCCATGGAGGCGGCCATCCCGGTACAAATAGTCGCCACATCGGATGAAATGTACTGCATAGTATCGTATATGCCAAGTCCGGCATAAACGGAACCACCCGGAGTATTAAGATAAATCTGTATATCTTTTTTTGGATCGACCGATTCCAGGAAAAGTAATTGGGCCTGGATAATATTGGCGACATCATCGACTATCGGGGTCCCAAGAAAAATGATACGATCCATCATCAAACGCGAAAAAACATCCATCGCGACAACATTGAGTTGTCTTTCCTCAATAATATTCGGAGAAATAAGGTCAGCAGATACAGACTTATATCTTTCGAGGGTCAAACTGCTGATCCCTCTTTCTTTGAGTGCAAATCTTGAAAACTCGTTCATGTCATTTTGTATTTAAATTATTTTCAGGAGCGATATTATTGAGCATGATCTTCATCGGGTTCATGTTCATGTTCATGTTCATACTCATGTTCATACTCATGTTCGTGTGAAGCAGAAACCAATTTGATAAAATCCTCGTAACTTACTTCTTTTTCGATAATACCCAGGTCGGTTTTAAATAATTCAAGAATCCTGGCATTATAAAGCTGGTCATTGATGCGCTGTACTTGCTCCTTGTTTTGCATAAACGCATCAACGATTGTTTCGTATTTTTTTTGATTTTCAGGATCAAGATTCTCCGGAGTTAATTGCCGGAAAATATTTGTCCGGATATAATTCCGGATATCCTCTTCTTTAACTTCAATATGATGATCTTTAATAAGTTTGTTTTCAATTAATTGCCATTTCATCGATTCCACAAACGAACTAAAATCTTTTTCAACATCTTGTTCCGTGAACTTTCCTTCATTACTCTCCAATATCCATCTTTTTAAAAAAGAATCGGGTAGTTGAATGTCAGTCTTCTTTACCAATGTTTCAGTAGCAGTGTGATAAAAAAGTTTATCGGCTTCGGCCGCAAACCCATTTGACGCATCTTTCTTGACTTGTTCCCTGAAATCTTCTTCTGTCTCTATGTTTTGTCCTGGATAAACACGATTAAAAAATTCCGGATTTAAATCTGAAGGCACCATTTTTGGCTCTTCCTTGTTGTCCTGATTGTCGGTTTCCTGATTCTCTGTGGAAATGGGTTTTCCATAACGTTTTTGGGTATCTTCCACATATTTATCGATCATATTATCATCCACTCCGATTTTATAGTACTCAATTTCCGTATCCTTTGTAAACGGGATAGTGAATGTCGGAGCAAATCCAAGATCAAAAAAGAAGTCAAAATCGGTCTGATTTTCAAAATCGACGACGGAATTTTTTTCTTGATTGGGTAAAGGATTCCCAAGGATTTCAAGGTTTTCATCCTTGATATATTTCATGAGGCTCTCGGAGATCAACTTGTTTACTTCCTCTGCGAGGATTGCCTTTCCATACATCTTTTTTATCAAACCCATCGGAACATGTCCGGGACGGAAGCCCGGTATATTCGATTTTCTCTTATAATCGTGAATTACTTTTTCTACAGCTTCAGAATAATCTTTAGGCTCAATTCCGATTTTTACGATTGCTGACAGTTCTCCGGTGTTTTCTCTTGTTATAATCATTGATTTTAATTGTTATTGTTAACGCTACGGCATTGGGCCGGAAAATTGTGCGGATGAAGGGACTCGAACCCCCACGCCCTAAGGCACAAGATCCTAAGTCTTGCGCGGCTACCAATTACGCCACATCCGCAAAAAATATTCTTTGAATGGGAGTGCAAAGATACACAATTGAAATATTTCAGGAAGAATTCGTTTTTAAAACTTAACCAACTATTTGATCTCATATGGTGTCTTATTATACGGAGACCAACCGGAAGTTTTAAACAATGATCAAAAAAGTATTTTTTATCGGTTCACTTTTAGCGTTTCAGTTTAACCTACATCTATCGGGGCAGGAGATGTTTAGTGCTTCCTTGGGGAATTATTCCGGGATAAATGGCATCCAATTAAATCCCAGTGCGATGCATAATTCAAAGACTTACCTTGATATTCAATTTTTTGGATCCGATGTTTTTCTTGATAATAATTTCTTGTACCAGAATAAAGCAGATTATAAATTTTCTCATTTATTTGAAAGTGGATATCAATGGCCGACCCATCAGGAAAGTTACGGTACCGAAGAACGAACGTTTTACCGGTACTTTAATAATAATTTTAAAAATGTTTATTCCTCGATCCGGGTTAATGGCCCGGGAGCTATGCTAATTTGGGATGATCATGCATTTGCAATTACTTCTTCTGTCCGTAATGTAGTATCGATTCACAATCTTCCTTATGAATTAGCAAATTTTTTCTATCTGGGATTAAACTACCGGCCTCAGCACAATATTAATTATCGTGATAACCAACCATTTTCCGCTGCCGAGATGGGTTGGGCAGAATTGGGACTAAGCTATTCCTATCGGTTCTATGCGAAAGGATTTAATTTGTTGTCGGCAGGGTTTTCAATCAGGCGGTTATTCGGGATTGTCGGGACCTATATTTACTCCAGGCAACTGGATTACCTCGTATTAAATGATTCGACTTTAAGCGTTAACAATCTGAATGCTGAATATGGGATTGCATTACCTATATCTTATAAAAACAACCAGTTTGATCTGGATAAACTATTTAAAGGAGGTGGTTTTGGGTTTGATATAGGGATTACGTACCAGCGATTAAAACAATACCATACGCCGCATTATTTTACCTCATTTTGTGCACAGGAGTTCGAGGATTATTTGTACAGAATCGGTGTTTCTTTAATTGATATCGGTGCCATACAGTTTAAAACAAATGCGAGGAAATACAATATTGATAACCGCTCATCTTACTGGGAAAACCTAACCAGTATTAAATTCAGAAGTATTGATCAAATGCTTGATACGATTAGTTATAAATTTTACGGGAATGATACCGCTGCGCTTCTTGGTGAAAAATTCATGCTTTGGCTTCCTTCAGCCCTCAGCATTCAATTTGATTATCATCTGAAAGAACATTGGTACATTAATGCGAGTTTGATCTATGGGTTTAACATTAATAGAGCTTCTTTGTCGCGACCTTCGGAACTATCAATAACTCCGCGCTATGAAAGCAGATGGTTTGAGGCCAGTCTTCCCATTTCGTTATATGATTGGTATCTCCCGCGTATCGGGTTGGCCTTTCGTATATATGGATTCACTATAGGTACCGATAAACTTGGAAGTTTTTTCAACTTAAATAATTTTACGGGACTGGACTTTTATTTTTCTATAAAACTATTTTTCAACAAAGGTTCCTGTAGAGCTGATCGACATACTCCATGCGGGAATCTGGAATTCAATCACAATGACTAAAATTCGGATTTCTTCACATCGAGGGCATCCCGAAGGGAGTTCCCGATCATCATAAAGGCAAGAACCAATAACAAGATGGCTATTCCCGGCAAGATAGCCAGATAAGCATAATCGAGGACTATATAACCATAATTTTCCTTCATCATTGAACCCCAAGAGGGGACAGGGGGTTGGACTCCAAGACCAAGAAAACTTAACCCTGCTTCCATTAAGATGGCTGAAGCGAAATTGGCGGCAGAAATAATGATCACGGCAGCCATGACATTTGGAAGAATATGTTTGATGATGATTCTGATATCTGAAAACCCTAATGCCCGACCTGCTTCGACAAATTCTTTTTCCCTGATGCCGAGAATCTGACCCCTGACAACACGGGCCACTTCAACCCACATCGTAAGACCCACCGCTACAAATACTTGCCAGAAACCCTTCCCTAAAGCAAACGTTATGGCGATGACTAATAATAAAGTCGGAATGGACCATACCACATTAATAAACCATACGATAGCGGTATCGATCCATCCTCTATAATAACCTCCAAGAGCACCAATTAAGATACCGATAAGAAGAGAAATAAAAACAGAGATAAATCCGACTGATAAACTGACTCGCGCTCCGATCATAAGCTGACTCAGATAGTCACGTCCAAAACGATCAGTTCCAAGCCAAGATCTTTTGGTAAAGACCTCTAATAGTGACTTTTTTGCCATTGTTTTTTGAGAGGAAATAGCCGGATTGATCTCATCCGAGTACTCATAATAATAAACAGTGTCATTATGAATTGAATAAGATTTGACCGGTATTACCATCGTACGGCTTCTTGCTCCCCAGATCATCCGCGAAAGGAAATTAACTGTGGAAATCTCAGTCGTTTTCATTGTTCGGAGGCAAAGTACCGAAAAACCTGGCTTTTTAAGCCCAAGTTCAAGATATTGCTCATTTGCATAGGGAGTGGAATCAGGAGTTATCAAATATCCAAGAATTGCAATTATTGCAGTGCATATAATAAAGATCAGGGAAATCATTCCCGGTTTGCTTTTTTTAAATCGTTTCCAGGCTAATGCAGATAATGATCCGGAGGATATGTATGTTCGCTTACGAAAAATCACAATGGATAAGGATATGATATTGTGAACAAAGTTAATTTTTTTTATACTTTTGCAATTCTTTACATGGTGGTCGTAGCTCAGTTGGTTAGAGCGTCAGATTGTGGCTCTGAAGGCCGTGGGTTCGAGCCCCATCTTCCACCCGAAAAAAAGGCTGGTTTTCCAGCCTTTTTTATTTCTTAAATATTATAAAAAGAATTCCACAATAGTTTAATCAGCGTATCGATTATTCAGAAAAATTAAATATGTCGGTCTATTTCTCTTTGAATGTCTTTCTTCTTAAGCGTTTCACGTTTATCATACGAATGTTTTCCACGTGCAAGCGCAATGGTTAGTTTTGCGAAACCTTTGTCATTGATGAATAAAAGTGTCGGAATAATTGTGAATCCACGCTCTTTAACTTTAACATTGAGTTTTCTCAGTTCGCGCTTCGTAAGCAATAATTTTCTGTCTCTTTTAGGTTCATGATTATAATGTGTTCCCAGCACATATTCAGCTATATGCATGTTTCTGACAAACAATTCTTCTCCGGTAAATGAACAGTATGCATCAGCAATGGAGGCCTTTCCATCCCTTATTGATTTAATCTCGGTTCCTGTAAGTTGAATTCCAGCTGTAAACTCCTGTATGAGAATATACTCATGAGAAGCTTTTTTATTCTTTATGCTTATTGATTTTTCCATAATTGGAAAAATATCCTCTCCTGTTAAAATGTTTTGCAAGATTAGGATATTTATCGTAATTACCAAAAGGATAAAGGAGAATTAAATGCGTATCGTAATTCCTATAAGCACATTAATTAATGCCTGGGGAAAATACCCGCTTTCTTCATAATGAACATTATTATAATAGTATTGATATATCCATGCGTTGGATTCATATTTTTGATTGAAAATATTGTTAATCAATATATTAAATCCAATTTCCTTAAAGGGATTTATTTTTATAACGTACCTGGCTGAAAAATTGTTTACAAAATACCCCCCTAAGTACCTTGATTTATTGCTGGTATTGTCAATGAATTGACGTCCGACATACTTTGAGATTAAGGATAAGGAAAAAGAGGGTAGTGGCTTATAAGTCAGTTCGCTGCCAAGAATAATATTCGGAGAAAAGGACAGATCGGTCTCTCCGAGATATTCCGATACCTGCCCGGAAAATGCTCCGGTAGAATCATAATTATCAATATAGGAGACAAAATCCGTTATTTTGTTTTTACTCAGCGTGGCCGTAATATTCCATTGAAGTTTTTTAAACAATTCAAGATCTGCTGCCAGTTCGATTCCCAACCGATAACTATAAGGGACATTCACCATGATTGCTTCTCCGACTTTATTGATTTCTCCGGTCAGAACGAGTTGGTTGGTATAAGCCATGTAATATGCGTTGATATTTGCCTGAAAAGTTGGAATTTTAAAGTGGTAACCCAACTCATAATCAAACAAAGTCTCATAAGTGGGCACCCTATCTGGATCGGTATCCTTATAATTATTCCTGCTGGGTTCCCTGTTGGCTATTCCAAAGGAAAAATATGCCTGATGTTTATCGTTGATTTGAAAAAAGATACCTGCTTTTGGATTTAAAAAATTGAAATCATGTTTCTGGTCAATAGTTCTGAGATTATCGAGAGTCCCTTCCATTTTGTATCCGACGTACCGGTATTGAAGATCTGCATATAACGTTATCAGTTTTATTGGTGTATAGGTAAACTTTGTAAAAACGTTAAAATCATTTTTGAGTCCGGTATTATAGTACCAGTCCTGCTCATTATTCCCATTGGAGGCCAGTTCAGCCCAAATGATTTTCCCAAAATGTCGTCCGCTATATTGATTCCATCCGCCACCGATGGTCATCTTTAACTTCTCATTCCATGAAACATTACTTGAGAAGGTGAAGCCATAGAAATCATTATCCATCATCTTCCGGTTTACTAAATCGGTACTTGTTATCGTGTCATCTCCGATGATGACATTTTGTAATCCGTAATCGGAAAACGAGGCTTCCTGATCATAGTTTTCATAATATCCACGTCCTTTAGTATAATGTATAGCAAGGTTGAAATTCCAATTTGTCAATAGACGCTGGGAAAAGATCAGTTGGTAATTTTCCTGTTGATAATTATCTGTTTGGTTGCCATAATAGGTAATTTTTCCTGTTGAGTCGATATACTCGCCTGCAGGATTATAAGTACGATTCGTCGCAAGCGAATCCTTGGGTACTCCTTCCCAGGATTGATATGTTTTCTCAGAACCGGAATACGTAATCAACTTCAACGTTGTGTTTTTTCCAAAGTAACCGGCGGATAGAAAATATGATTTTAAATTGGAAGAGGCTCTGTCGATATATCCTTGAGAAGTGATATAGGATAAGCGACCGTCAATGCTTATTTTTTCATTAATTAAACCAGTTCCGAAACGCAGAGTCGATTTAAATGTGCTGTAGCACCCACCGGAAAGATCAAGTTCACCGTAAGCTTCTTGCCGCAGGTCAGAAGTTTTAATATTCACGGAGGCCCCAAATGCTCCTGAACCATTCGTAGATGTTCCGACACCACGCTGAATTTGGATATTTTCTGTCGAAGAGGCAATATCCGGGAGATCAACAAACCACACACCTTGTGATTCGGCATCATTTACCGGTATTCCGTTGATGGTCACATTGATTCTTGTCAGATCCGTTCCCCGGATATTCATTCCCGTATAGCCGACTCCGTTGCCTGCATCGGAAGTAGTGACAATAGAGGGTGTTGTTTGTAATAAATAGGGCATATCTCTGCCGAGATTTACGCATTTAATATCGTTTCCGGAAATCATGCTATAAGTTCCAGGCTGTTGATGCTGAACGCGAGTTGCTACAATATTGACTTCTTCCCCAAGAATAGCAATCGATTTCATGTAAATATGAAACGATGTGTCCCTTGTTAGAATAAATTCGATTCGCTGACGCTGGAACCCGATAAATGAAACTTGAAAAGAATATTTTTCAGCTTTCATACCACTCATATTGAATTGACCATTTACATCACTGAGAACCGAAATATTGTTTCTTTCAGATCGAATATGCGCACCAATCAGCGGTTTGCCGGAAGATTGATCAACGATTGTCCCTTTGATGCTAAACTGAGCGAAACCGGATTCGCTGAAAAATGTCACAAAGAATAGGATAACAAGTGTTACCCACTCAGAAAAAGTAAAAGAATATATTTTCATGGTTAATTATTTATTCCTACACCGGGATTATCCGGACCAGGTTCAAAGGGTATAATCTCAGCCCTTATATTAAGGCACCCCCTAAGAGTGATCTTTGCAAATTTACATAAAATTCCATTATTTTTGTATCAGGTTGAAAAAATGATAAATTTCTTTAAAATCAAAAAAGATGAAATTGCTTATTTTAAACGGCTCAAATTTGAATTTGCTTGGGACCAGAGAACCTGATATTTATGGCAAAATGACATTTGAAGCCTATTTGAAAAAATTACGTAAGCAATTTTATGAAATTACTTTGGAATATTTTCAAAGCAATATTGAAGGAGAAATTATCAACACTCTTCAAAAAGCAGCTCATTTGTACGACGGGATTATCTTAAATGCAGGGGGGTATGCACATACATCGGTTTCTATTGCAGATGCAGTAAAATCGATAAAGATTCCGGTTATTGAAGTGCATATATCCAATATTCTGGCAAGAGAACCATACCGGCATGTTTCTTACCTGTCGGCAAATGTAAAAGGTTGCATTATTGGCTTTGGGCTTGATTCCTACCGTTTAGCAGTTGAGAGTTTTATCAATAAGATTGAATAAGATCTTAATTTGAATAAAACTTTTGAGGATTTAATTGGGAGAATTTCTTCTTCCCCATGAGATAATATTCTAAAACGATGTTTTTACCGTAAACATTTTTCAACCTTCCTTTTTTACCTTGTTGAAGTAACCGACGTTTCTGTTTTGTCTTATTCAAGGTGCGGTAGAAACTTAAATGAGCTCGGGATACTGCCCAAAAATCCTGAAATCCCGCCTGAACCAGAAACTTTAATGCGGCAATCCCATCAAGAAGGAATCGAACAATAAAAACCTTTATCAAACGATCTTCCGGTAGGTTTTTATAAAGTAAAAAGAAATTATTCCTGAAATTTAAATAAGTTTTGCGCCATGAAATCTTTGGTAAAGTACCTCCCCCGATATGAAAAACAGTAGAGGATGGGCAGTACATTATCTTATATCCTGCATTTACTAATCTCCAGCAGAAGTCTATTTCCTCCATGTGAGCGAAAAAATCCTCATCAAGTCCGCCATATTCATGAAATAACCTGGCTCTTACGAACATACAAGCTCCTGAAGCCCAAAAAATTTCAATCTGGTCATCATATTGTCCATGGTCCTCTTCAATTGTCTGAAAAATTCTTCCACGGCAGAGTGGATAACCATACTTGTCAATAAATCCACCGGCAGCGCCTGCATATTCAAATCTCTTTGGGTCAAGATAAGATCGTATTTTTGGTTGACAGGCAACAATGAGAGGATCGGAATCCATTAGATCAATAACCGGTCTGATCCAATTTTCTGTAACCTCAATATCAGAATTAAGCAGGATGTAGTACTCTGCTTCAATTTGTTTTAAAGCTAAATTATAACCCCTTGCGAAACCCTCGTTTGTCGGATGGATAATGATCCGGATATCCGGATAACTGGATTTTAAAAATTCGACAGAATCGTCGCTTGATGCGTTATCGGCGACAACGATCTCCGCATCATTTGTTCGAAATTGCACAAGCAGTGGAAGAAATTTTTTGAGAAATTTTTTCCCATTCCAGTTGAGTATTACGATAGCAACTCTCTTCAAAATCAGCTTTATTTATGAGAAAAAAGTTGAGGGAGAGAAAATAACTAATATTCTCATTGATGGGATAAAAGTACAAATAAAACCGATATCAAGGATGATTGATCTGAGGAGATAAATAACTATAAATTTGTTGTCGGCAAATCCCATTCATCGTCGGCATTTTCTCCCCAGGCATTGATGATCTGGGTTTCTTGAAGATCAAGCGGAGCATAGCTCCTATTCCTTAAGACAATTCTCCAGCGAGGCTCCATGACTTCACCAATTGCGTCGGAATGGAGGAGTGTGAAATCACTGGTTACCATATCTTCTGAATAGAAGACAAATTTTTTGTTCCGTTGATTATTGTTCAGCGTATAATATTGCCATATTTCATATGGGTAGGAGCTAGGTTCATTGTAGTTGGTACTGCGTGCATTTGGAGGGCCGTATTCCAGATAGACCCTGCCACGATCTGTCTGAAATCCTTTTTTAATATTATTCCCGAAATTTGCCTGAGCTTTATCGACTTCAAGTTTATATCTCAACCAGGCTGCTGACGGATTTCCCTGGTCGCGTCGCTGCCAATAGTTATAAAAATACTCCTGAAGTGTTTTAAGGTCAGCAGTCTTCAATGATCCCCGAATAAATGCCTTTTCAATTCCGGAAGAAACCGGATAGGTGGAATTGATATACTCTTTAAGCGTATCAATGTTGGTTATCTTTTCAACAAAAGTGTTCTGAATATTTGCAGCCAGAAGGTCGGTGAAAGTCAGTTTAGCATTGGGATTGATTCTTTGAATAAACAATTTCTTTGAAGATAGAAGCTCGTTTTGTTGATTTCTGGCTTCAACAACCAAATTATAATTTCCGGAAGCCAGGTTCTCAATGTTGAACTCTGAAAGAAGAACAAAGACTCCCTTAGGTGACTCCTTTTTGACTTTTGCGAAATCATTCAGTTTCATATTGTTCTCAAATGTTTCCAGAAAATAGGAAAGAAGGTATTTCTGATCTTTTGGAATGGCCTTATCAAGGTTGTATAATTCACAATAAAAAATCAATTTCGCTTCATTCTCGGGGAAAAAAGTATAGACCATGGGAACCAGCTCGTAACCACTTTTCGTTAGAACCGTGGAAGAATCTGATTTTGAGTATGATTTTATCAATTGAATCCCTGAAATGGAAGGCTTTTCAGGAGGGAAGTCAAGAGTTAGGGATTGAACATAAGGGGTTGGTTGGATAGTCTTATGTTTATCTGTCAGTTGGATTTCAAAATCATAGGTTCCATTGGGTACTAAAATACGTTGCTGATCGATGAAATAAATATTTATACTATTTGTATCAGATAATTCTGGGCTGTTCAATTCATATTTTTTAAAGGCTTTAATAGCATTATCTTGTTTAAATGTCATCAAGATGTTAACGGTTGCCTGGAATTTACCATTTTCATTTTTAACAAATTGAACACTATTTCCCGCTATTGAAAGATAGGTTTCAACATAAGGCCCTTCCGGGGAATTAAATGTTGAATAGGTCAAAAATGCCCATAAGTTCTTTGCTTCTAAGCCTTGAGAAAGACAAAAAAGAAAGATTGATATTAAAAAAATATTTCTTTTCATTGGAAAGGTTTTTTGCTTAACGTATTAAGAACACAAATGTACTTTATGTGAAATGAAATTGCAAGGATAATCGATAAATTCGATCATTTACAAGGTAAAAGGAAAGTTAAGTTCTCCATGTTTCATCTTTTACGGTTTCTACATTTTTTATACCTTTGTCCCCGGAGAGATGGCAGAGTGGTCGATTGCGGCGGTCTTGAAAACCGTTGACCTGAAAGGGTCCGGGGGTTCGAATCCCTCTCTCTCCGCGAAGGGAGTGTGATTTTCTTCACATTCACACCCACACTCAAACTCACACCCACTTCGGAGAGATGCCAGAGCGGTCGAATGGGGCGGTCTCGAAAACCGTTGACCCGGGTAACTGGGTCCCAGGGTTCGAATCCCTGTCTCTCCGCACCACTTTTTCAATAAGTAAATAATATTTAGGATTTTTTTACACACACATATGTCCGCGTATTATAGTTTTATACGGTTTCCTTTATTTCTTTATCACAATTCACCTGAATAATTCATTTTTACTAGTTTCCCATGCATTCAGACGAAGATCGTCAACGGGGAGAGGGAATACCACCCCGGTGGAAAAACAAGTCAACATAACATTTTTACCGAATCTGTATTATTTTTACGGATAAGAATATGCTTGAAAAACGAGAAATAGAACCCCATCTTTTGGATCTGGTCATTCGAGATGACGATTTCGTGATTTATCATGGAGATATGCCTTTTACCACTCCCCGGGGGAAAGAATTAGCAAGTCAGACTTCAAGAATTCTTAAACAAGTCCTTCTTGAACTATCGATGAATTCTGATTTGAATCTGAGAACCATAAATTCCTATTCCCTTTTTTCTTATCAGCTTGACTTTCTTGGTGAAGGAAAGGATTTACTTCTTGAAAGCTTTGAACTTATTGCAGAGAAAGATCCTTTTATTCAACTAAAAGATGGAAATAAAAAGCAATCTCAAGTATTCGATCCTATACAGGCACAGGTTTTATTTGAGCATTATCCATCTTTGTTATCTGTTGTTTTTTGGGGAGTATCCGGGCTTCTTGAATCATTTAATACTTTTCTTTCCCCAAAAAATTCCTTCCTGGCACAACAATCTGGTCAGATGGAAAAGAAGGTTGCAACGGTTTTACGGAATGTATATACACAACTTGAGATTAGTGAGAAAACGGTCGTCAACATATTGAGCTTGATTCATAAATCCGGGATCGTATTACCGCTGCTTTTAGTCAGTAAATATATCAATACCTCCGAATATGTGAATGGTTTGATTGCAATCAATATTCAACAAAGAGAAGAGGCGGTAATTAAAAGTGACCATGAACATATCCTTAATGAAATATTTGATAACGCAGGAAGTTTTATTTTTGGAAACAATCCTTCAGAGCAATTTGATGAATGGTTACGGGATGCCCGGAATGCCGTTGATTTTTTAATTTGTTTTAAAACAGTAAGAAAAGAAGGGATTGCCGGACTTATTGAGATGGGAGAAAGTAATGATTTGGAATTTAAATCAACCCTTCGGTGGGATATCAAGGCAGGGAAAACGAGTCAACAGATAGAAAGAGTAGTTCTTAAATCCATTTCAGCTTTTATGAATTCAGGAGGGGGTACGCTTTTAATAGGTGTTCGCGATGATGGTTCTATTGAAGGAATTGAGACAGACCGGTTACCGAATGAGGATAAATTCCTGTTACATTTCTGGACGCTCATCAGAACGTCATTTGGGAGAGATGTAAGTCCATATATAAAGACCCGTCTGGTAAAGATAGAAGGTAAAACTATTTGTGTTGTAAGGTGTTTTCGCAGCCAAAGACCAATCTTTCTTAAACAGCCGGGATTCGAAGAAGAATTCTATATCCGTGTCGGACCCAGTAGTAACGCCCTGGCGGTAAGTGAAGCGCTTAAATATATATCAGACCATTTTTCGGAAAAATAATATTTTCATTTTCTTCAGAAAAAGGAAATATTATTTCTCGCAGTGATCTTTTCGCAATAGTGGCAACGTAACTTTAGCTCGTTCTTATCGATAACCGTAAACCTTGTCGGAACATCTTCATGGTTAGTGATACAATTGGGATTAAAGCATTTTACAATCTTTTCCACTTGATCCGGGATTTCCACCTTCTTTTTCTCGATTACGTGGAATTTTTTAATGATGATCAAGGTCGCGCTTGCAGCAACCAATGCAATTTTGTTAATGTCATCACTTTTAAAATATTTATTACTGACCTTGATTATTCCCTTTTTGCCCATTTTACGGCTTTCCAGGTTAATTCCTATCAATAATTGATTCTGGTATCCCGAAAGATTAAGGATTTTGATAACTTGAAAAACACTTTGTGTCGGGATATGATCAATTACGGTTCCATTTTCAATTGCCGATACTTTCAATTCTTTCCTGAGATCTTCTTTTTCCATTTTATACCTATGATTTAAAGATTATTCTACAACGCCTAGTATGGATGCCAGCAAGGCTTGTCTAACAAAAACGCCATTTAAAGCTTGGGTAAAATAATAAGCCATTGGATTATCATCAACATCTGTCATTATTTCATTGACGCGGGGTAACGGATGCAATATCTTTAGATTTGGTTTGGCTTCTTCAAGCATTGCATTACGAAGAACATAGGAGTTCTTTACTTTTTCATATTCCATTGGATCAGAAAACCTTTCCTTCTGAATTCGGGTCATATACAATATATCAACTTTTGGAATGACTTCCTGAAGTTCGGCATATTGATAATAAGAAAGATTTTGCTCCTTAATATGCAATTTTACGGAGCTTGGAAGCTTTAATTCAGTCGGAGAGACTAAGTGGAATGTTGTATTATAGTTACATAAAGCTAAAACCAATGAGTGAACGGTTCTACCGAATTTTAAATCCCCGACAAAAGCAATATTCAGGTTGTCGAGTGTCCCCTGTGTTTTTCGGATGGAATACATATCGAGCAATGTCTGTGTGGGATGCTGGTTGGCTCCATCTCCGGCATTGATAATGGGAACTTTTGATACTTCGCTTGCAAAACGCGCACTGCCTTCTTTTGGGTGACGGATAACAATAATATCAGCATAATTACTCACTGTAAGGATAGTATCCCGGAGAGACTCTCCTTTTTGAACGCTCGAACTGGCAGAATCGGAAAAACCTATCACCTGCGCTCCCAGATGAGTGGCAGCACTTTCGAAACTTAACCGGGTTCGGGTGGATGGTTCAAAAAACAGAGTAGCTACCACATATTCCTCAAGGATGCGTTGCCTGGGTCGTTTTTCAAAGGCTCCGGCTAAATCAAGAATACGAATGTGCTCTTCTTTTGAAAAGTCATTAATTGAAACAAAACTTTTTCTTTTCATTGAAAGGATATTATTTTGATGTTTTCGGTACTTGCAAAAATAAAAAAATCCCGGTGAGTACCGGGATTCAAATTTATTTGATTTTATATTTCTTTAAGAAATTCTCAAGGATCATTTCAAGATCTGGTTTGCCTATTTCCTGTAAATCATAATAAACGCGGGTATTGGGTTGTTTTATCTTTATGATCCGGTTCAGGTCAATCGGGGTTGCTATAATTACAGAATCACATTTTGTTTTATTTATGGTGGTCTCAAGGTCCTTGACTTGTTGATCACCATAACCCATGGCAGGCAGCAAATGTCCAATATTGGGATAGATTCTGAATGTTTCAGCGAGCTTACCAACTACATATGGTCTTGGATCGATTATTTCAGAAGCGCCATATTTGTATGCGGCAACAATTCCTGCGCCAATTTTCATTTCACCATGAGTTAATGTTGGTCCGTCTTCAATGACGAGGACTCTCTTTCCTTGAATGAGGGATTCATCATCTACACGGATCGGCGATGCACCGTCAACGATTATTGCCTGCGGATTTATTTTTCGAATGTTTTCACGAACTGTTGTGATATTCTCCTGCGAAGCGGAATCGATTTTATTCAGGATAATAACATCCGCAATTCGGATATTCACCTCTCCAGGATAATAACTTATCTCGGCGCCCGGCCGATGGGGATCAGCTACGGTGACCATGAGATCAGGCTTATAAAATGGGAAATCATTATTCCCTCCGTCCCATAAAATAATATCACATCCTCTTGGATCCTTTTCTGCTTCTCGTAAGATTGCTTCATAATCTACACCCGAATAGATGACATTACCCCGAACCACATGGGGTTCATATTCTTCCATCTCTTCAATGGTGCATTTATGCTTGACAAGGTCTTTTAATGTCGCAAACCGTTGAACTTTTTGTGCCACCAGATCACCGTATGGCATTGGATGCCGAATTGCTACAACTTTCAGCCCCTTCTTCATCAATATTTCGATGATCTTTCTCGAAGTCTGACTTTTTCCGCATCCGGTACGTGTTGCACCAACGGCAATGACAGGTTTCTTACTTTTAATCATGGTGTCCTTAGGCCCCAAAAGAATAAAGTTTGCCCCAGCAGCATTTACAATAGAACTCATGTTCATTACTCTTGGGTAAGGAACATCGCTGTATGCAAAATTGCAGACATCGACTTTGAATTTTTTAATCAAAGAAGGAAGCTCGCTTTCAGGAAAAATTGGAATCCCTTTTGGATATAGTTTCCCAGCCAAAGCAGAAGGATATTTTCTTCCGTCAATATCGGGAATTTGAGCTGCAGTGAATGCTACCACATTAAAGTTTTCATTCGCTCGATAATAGGTGTTGAAATTGTGAAAATCTCGACCGGCTGCGCCGATAATAATTACATTTTTTTTCATTTTGACCTCGCTTTTTACGGGTTTTACAATATATCAATGTTTTTAAAATCGAATGGAAATTTATTGCAAACCTACTTATTTTTTGGTAATTAGCCAAACCATTCAGAAAAATTTCCCCTATAATGGACCCGGGAAAGACTCGTAAACATAGCAGGGCAAAATATTTTAACTTTGCGAAGAAATTATTATCAAATGTTTGAACGGATACTCTTAAGCAAGACATGTGATGCAATTAAGATTCTGTATAATCAAACCATCGATCCCAAATCTATTGGCCTTGAAAAAACAAAAAAGGAGATTGATGGCGATTATACAATCATCGTATTTCCTTTGACGAAAGTTTCACGGAAATCTCCAGAAATCACCGCAAATGAAATAGGCAAATTTTTAATAGAACACCTTCCGGAAATAAAATCTTTTATCGTTATAAAAGGTTTCTTAAATATTTCATTACATGACGATTTCTGGATTGATTTTTTAAGAAAAGAAAGTCGTGATGCGGATTTTGGAATGGAAAAACAAAATCATGGTCAACCTGTTGTTTTGGAATATTCCTCGCCAAATACTAATAAACCGTTACACCTTGGACATATCAGGAATAACTTACTCGGATACTCTCTGGATAAGATATTGACAGCAAATGGGAATAAAGTTATTTCGGTTAACCTTATCAACGACCGGGGAATCCATATCTGTAAATCGATGTTGGCATACTTGAAGTGGGGTAATGGAGAGACTCCGGAATCATCTTTGATCAAAGGAGATCACCTTATCGGGAAGTATTATGTTCTTTTTGAAAAACATTATCGTGAAGAAATAAAAGACTTGATGGAAATGGGGCTCACCGAAGAAGAAGCCATGCGTCAGGCCCCACTAATTGAGGAAGCTCAGGATTTATTGCGGAAATGGGAAGCCAGGGATTCGGAAACAGTTGAGCTTTGGGTAAAGATGAACAACTGGGCATATTCCGGTTTTCAGGAAACATACCGACGACTCGGAATTGATTTTGATAAATATTATTATGAGAGCAACACCTATCTTTTAGGAAAAAAACTTGTTTTGGAAGGGCTAGAGAGTGGAAAACTCAGTCAAAAGGAGGATGGTAGTATATGGGCTGATTTGACAAAAGAAGGGTTGGATGAAAAATTACTTCTGCGATCCGACGGTACTTCCGTTTATATGACTCAAGATCTGGGGACCGCTCAATTACGGCATGAAGAGTTTCATCCTTCCAGAATGATTTATGTTGTAGGAAATGAACAAAACTATCATTTTGAAGTCTTAAAGAAAATCCTTTGCCATCTTGAAAAATGTTGGGCTTCCCATATTTATCATCTTTCTTATGGGATGGTCGAGCTTCCTCATGGTAAAATGAAATCCAGAGAAGGTACTGTGGTGGATGCTGATGATTTGATCAGCGAGATGGAAGACACAGCGGAAAAAATAACCCGGGAGTTAGGAAAAACCAATGAGTTTTCGGAAGACGAATCACAAAAACTCTATAATATGATCGGATTGGGTGCATTGAAATATTTTATTCTCAAAGTTGATCCCAAAAAAAATATGCTTTTCGATCCTCAGGAGTCCATAGATTTCAATGGAAACACAGGGCCGTTTATCCAATATACATTTGCCCGTATTCGATCATTGCTGAGAAAAGGTCAGGATGCCGGTTATTCAGGTTTTTTCACATCGCCACTTCAGAAAATCGAGTTATTAAAACAGGAAAAAATTATTATTAAAATACTCTACAAGTTTCCGGAAGTGATCAGAGAGGCAGGAGAGGCGCTTAGCCCTGCAATCGTTGCCAATTATATCTATGAGCTTGCGAAGGAATATAATCAGTTTTATCAGGAAATACCGATACTAAAAGAGGAGGATAAGTTAATGGTATCAATCCGTTTGGCGATTTCCGAATTTTCAGGTAATATTATTGAAAGAGGCATGAAAATACTTGGGATTGAAGTTCCTGAAAGAATGTAGAAAATTACGGACAATAAAAAAAAGGTTCATCACAATAATGCGTACCTGTTTTCATGAAGGGCATAAATTTTCAAAGCAAAATATTCCATGTCTCTAAACCCATATGCTTTACGTTTAAGGACCTTTATCTTGTTGTTGAACCCTTCCAAA
>Ga0247841_10001624_pt1 | contig 49010 bp, 38 predicted proteins | sample LaCruzMarch2015__2_FD_192410 | JGI IMG/M metagenome (GOLD analysis project Ga0247841, IMG submission 192410) | Freshwater microbial communities from meromictic Lake La Cruz, Castile-La Mancha, Spain - LaCruzMarch2015_18m | ecosystem: Environmental > Aquatic > Freshwater > Lake | place: Spain... | reverse complement strand
CAAACCTAAATAAAAATACATCGGTCACCGCCATTTTTTATAAGAGTAAATATTTCAGCATCTCACTCATATTCAAATCCATAAAGCTCCATTATTTAAAACAGTTATACTCTAAAAAATCGCTGATCCATCGGGAGAATAGCCATGATTTATTTTGATAATCATCTGCGTTCACTTTTTTTCAACTATTTAAACTATTACAAGATAGAACCATTTTACCCTTATAAGAATTATGGAATTCTTTCGTATTTCGCCGTTTAATTATTGCCTTCATTTCAAACAAACGGAGAAAGAGTATTAATAAGGGTAGAAAGGTTACATCTTGTATTAATATATAGATATTTGTCAACTATATCAGAAAGGCTATTCAATTATGGATGTACATATTATGAGATTTTTATATTATACAGCAGCTTGCGTTTCATTTTTGTTTATTCAGCAAAATCAGATTTTTGCACAGATTAAAACTACTGATTATTCGGCCAGTCTGGAAAACGGTATAATGACCCTTGAAAACTCAAAAATTTCCCGAAGTTACAGGTGGAACGGTGGTAATATAATTACCCTTTCAATTTCAGATAAAGAATCCGGCAAAGTATGGATCATGAGCCCAAATAAACCAGACTTTTCTTTACCGGGCCAAACGGATAAAGCTGAGAATGGTTCCTTTTCAGCCAAAGTTGTTCATGAAACATCAATTGCGCCAGGGCATCTGGAGGCAGAAATAATTTATTCGCTCGGCCATCTGCAGGTAAAACGTATCTTCAGATTATATCCCGATTGCCCTGCTATTGCCTGCGACCTGTATTTCCGGGGCCGGTCAGACAGTGTTTGGCTGCCTCAGGGTATTGATTTTACCGATTGGTCAAACCTACAAAAGTTAACAGCAAGCGCAACCGGTAACTTTCTGCCCGTAACAGAGAAAATTGAACTCCCGGGAAAACATTGGGAATTGAATGCTATAGAATTCCAGGATTTTACGGACATAAATAACACATTTGTCTTCGATGTTAAGGCCTTATCTTACCTGCAACATTTTTATCGTGGAAATCTACTTTTTGCATTCGATAAATTGTCAGATAACGGGATATTTATATTAAAAGAAGCTCCTGCCTCCAAAGCTCAGTTAGCTTATCCTGGTGGCGACTTCATCACTGTGCACGGAACATTCATGGCAATTGGGATCGGAATAAATCCGGCTGACTTAGATACACTTGAATGGAGGCGGGGTTATGGTTTTGCTACCGGGGTCTATTCAGGTGATGAGAAACGCGGGCTGACTGCAATTCGTAAATATCAGAAAAATATACGGATACATTTACCTGGAAGAGACGAAATGGTGCTTATGAATACCTGGGGCGACTTTAATGAAGACAAGCATATATGTGAAAAATTTGTCCTAAACGAATTGGAGGCAGGGGCAAGATTGGGAATTAGTCATTTTCAGATGGATGCAGGCTGGCAAAAAGGAAATGTTCCATGGGGCCAAAACGGATATTTCGACAAGGTATGGAGCAGAAATGATTTCTGGGAACCAAATCCGGTCAGGTTTCCCAATGGGTTTGACCCGGTGGTAAAAAAAGGAAAAGAGCTTGGGATCGAGATATGCCTTTGGTTTAATCCCTGTGCGGAAAACAGCAATGCGTTTTGGGAGAAAGACGCTGATGCCCTGATTAATATGTATAAAAAGTATGGAATACGCACATTTAAAATTGATGGCATGAGTTTGCCTGATAAGCTGGCTGATGAAAATTTCAGAAAGTTTCTGGGGAAAATACTGGCAGAAACCAATAATACTGCTGTTTTTAACTTTGATGTAACGTGGGGGAAAAGAGGCGGATATCACTATCTGAATGAGTATGGCAATATATTCCTTGAGAACCGCTTTACCGACTGGCAAAACTATTTTCCTTATACAACTCTCCGGAATCTCTGGATGTTATCAAAATACATGCCTACTCAAAACCTTCAGATTGAAATGCTGAACAAGTGGCGTAATGGGTCAAAGTATGAGGGTGATCCTTTTGGACCCGAAAATTACTCATTCGACTATTTATTCGCAATTACCATGGTTGCCCAACCTCTTTTATGGCTCGAAGGAACCAATCTGCCCGAAGAAGCCTTTTCTGTTGCACCTGTTATTAAAAAATACCGCGAAATTCAGTTTGATTTTCACAAAGGCGATATTTTTCCTGTCGGAGATGAACCTTCAGGTAAAAGCTGGTGCGGTTTTCAATCTGTTCAGAACGACAATGGTTATTTTCTGGTATTCAGAGAAGCAAATGAAATTCAGCAATATAGTTTTAAAACATGGCTAACCCCCGGAATAACAATTAAGTGTACCCCGGTACTCGGGAAAGGGGCAGCGTTCATTTCGAAGGTTGGAAAAGAAGGAGCCGTAACTTTCAGAATTGACAAGAAAAACAACTACGCACTTTACAGATACATTCTAAATTAAACAGTCCGGATATGGGTAAAAAGGAGTTTGAAAAGGAGCTGCCGGAATTGAAAAATGGTGTTTCAGAAAATATGCCTTTACTTCTGTTTGTTGGCACTTATACAAAAAACAATAAATCCAAAGGCATTTATTTGTATCAGATGAGCCCCAGGTCAGGGGAACTGAGTTTTGTATCTTCATCCAAAACAGCAAATCCTTCTTATCTAACCATCCATCCGAATAAACTTTGGTTATATGCTGTTAATGAGTCAACCGGAGATAATCCAAAATCTAACGGATCAATAAGTGCTTTTAAAATTGATCAGGTTAATAACCGGCTCAGGTTTATTAACTCAGTTTCATCCCACGGGAGTTTTCCCTGTCATGTAAGTATTGATCAAACCGGGAATTTTGCGTTACTGGCTAACTATGGAACAGGAAATGTTGCAGTCTTTCCAATAAACGGGAATGGCTCTTTAAAAGAGGCCTGTTCAATTCACCAAAACGTTGGAAATGGTCCGGCACCTGAGCAGGAGGGGCCACATGCACATATGATAGTGCCCGGACCTGCCAATTTTATTTATTCAACCGATTTAGGGACAGACAGCATACTTCTTTATTCTTCCGATCATCATGGCAATCTTTTATTATTAAAAAAGATAGCGTTGAAGGCAGGTGCCGGTCCGCGCCATATTACTTTCCATTCCAATCAAAAATGGGTTTATTTGATCAACGAACTTAACGGTACAATTGAGTCATTTAAATTGGATGCATCAACCGGTGATTTTGCCGATTTTCAGACCACATCTACCCTGGCTGATGGTCAGACTAACTTTGCAGGAGGTTCAGATATTCACATATCACCTTCCGGCAAATACCTGTATGCTTCAAATCGTGGAGATGTCAATAACATTGCAATATATAAGATTAATCAGGATTCCGGGGAGTTACAACTACAAGGGCACAAACCGGTATCCGGAAAGACACCCAGAAACTTTGTAATCGATCCAACCGGAACTTTCCTGCTTGTTGCAAATCAGCACTCAAATCAGGTGATCACTTTCCGGATTGATGCTGAATCGGGTGAACTTTGCGAAACCGGATTTAAAACTGAAGTACCAATGCCGGTATGCCTGAAGTTTTTAATTTAGGATCTGTTTTGCTTTTAATTGCAAAATGATATGTAATAAATTAATTTTCCCGACCTTAGGCGACGTTGTATTCATTAATTTGTTTAATTTTATATTTTGTCAGTAATATAATCTGAAGTTAATGAAGAATTTTTTTCTGTGTTTTCTGGGCATGTTGTTTTTCGGGCCAGCACTTGATGCTCAGGATTTTGCTTCATGGAACGGCAATTTATTGGTATTGAACAATGGATTATTAGAGAGAAGTATTGTTGTTGAAAATGGCACTATCTATACCAGAAGCCTTAAAATTAAAGGTAATGATTTGAATTTTAACTCGAAAGAATCAAAGGAGTTTTCTTTATTGATAGATGGGAAGAATTGCGACGGAAAATCTGGCTGGAGTTTAATCTCTTATGTAGCTGCAACCGATATCCGGCAGGGAAAAGGAGCTACTGTAAAACTAAAAGGGGCCAAGAACTTTCAAGGTATTGAAGTTGATATCACCTACCTTTTGTACCCTGATCTGCCTGTGGTACGAAAACAAATCACCATATTTAACAACTCAGGGAAAGAAGTCAGGATAGAATCGTTCGATATAGAAAAATTAATTCTGGGGTTCGGTTTTGTTGAAGCAGTTGCTTACACAAACTACGGGCGGCAGAAACACTTAAGTACTTATGTTGGAGATTGGGATGACCCGATAATCGCAGTTCATTCCTATTCCTATAATGCAGGTATCCTCTTAGGCAATGAATCTCCTGGTGTATTGAAGAGAACTGCTTACAATACGGAATATAACAATGCTGAAATCGGACTTACCCATAAGGAAGAAAAGTATCCCTTCAGGAAATATATTAAAGATAAAGAAAAGTGGAACAGCCCGCAGGTATTTGTGATTCCTTATGCCAATTCAGCAGATCCATGGACGATAATGAATACATCGCTGGCCGATTTCGTTCGCCGCCACATGGGTCTCCGGATAAATGAAATAAAAAAGCGGCCAACAGTAATGTATAATAACTATATCCCATTTTATGACAATTTTAACGATACATTAATAGTTAGTCTTGCTAAATTGGCTTCCGGTTGCGGAGTTAAACAATTTGAAATTGATTGCGGGTGGCATACAGCGCAGGGCAACATTGGCAAAAAGGTTTCATGGATAGCAAATATTGGCGATTGGATTGTCGACAGAACAAAATTTCCCAATGGGCTTAAACCTGTTTTTGATGAGATCAGAAAAGCAGGGATGGAGCCTGGTTTGTGGATAAGCGTTGGTTCTGCAGCAAGCGCATCACAGGTTTTTAAGGATCATCCTGAATGGTCTGCAAGAGATGAAAAAGGAAAAGCTGTAAACCTTCATTCTGCCGGTGATTATGATTTTAATACCATGTGCTTCGGTACAGAATGGACTGGATATATTAAAAAGAAGATATTGGATTTAGTTCATGAAGTGGGTTTGAGCTTTGTAAAACTTGACCTTACGATTGCCACAAGTGCCTATATCACTGATTATAAAAAATCAGGTTGCAGCGCAAAAAACCATCCTTATCACAAGGACCGTGAAGAATCACTTATTGTAATTTATGAAAGGGTGTTTAAGCTTTTTGATGAATTACATGCTGAAGTCCCTGATCTGTATATAGATTGTACCTTTGAGACAGAAGGTAAACTGCAATTGATTGATTATGCCTTTTGCCAGCACGCGGAGGGCGATTGGCTGACAAATATCGTAGAACCATTTCCTGTCGGAGCATTCCGTATCCGTAATTTAACCTGGTGGAAATCACCCGCCCTGCCTGCTTCATCATTTATTATCGGCAATCTTCAGATGGATAGCCCCGATTTTATCGAGGAACTAAAAACATTAATTGGCTCATTCCCAATAGTATTAGGCGATATTCGGAAGTTATCAGAAGAAAAAAAGGGACAAATCCGGCAATGGACAGATTGGATTTCGGCCATGCAAAAAAAATACGATTATGATCTCTTCCGGCAGGATATGCCAGGCTTCGGTGAACCAGCTGAAGGGGCCTGGGATGCATGGTCGCGCATCAATACCGACACCAAAGAAGGTGGTATAGTCGGGATTTTCAGGCAGGGCTCATTGGATGATCAGAGAACAGTATCTGTCCCCGGCCTGGATAAAAACAAACTTTATAGGGTAAAATACGCCCCTTCAGGTGAAGAAATAATAAAACTGACCGGAAAGGAATTGGAAGAAATGGGGTTTAAAGTTAAGATGACAGAAAAATATGACAGCAAATTATATGAGATAGAGGCAATCAAATAATTATCATTACTCAATTGCAGGAAAAATATAATGATGTTGAAATGACAAAAAGAAGATTCAACCGCGGAGTTAAACTAAAATTATGAAAAATAAGATGAACCGCAACTCCTTCGGTCGGCGTGATTTTATAAAAAAAGCTGTCGCTATAGGCGTAGTACCGGTATTACCGAACATTGCAGATAATCATGCTCCTGAAGAGACTTTAAAACATGGAAAACCATATCTGAAGGCATCCGGTGAAAAACGCCGCCTCGTCCTCTGTAATGACGGAACTGATTAGGGTCTGCTGAAAAAGGCTTATGTATTTAATAATTAGATGTTTATACCTATATTTGCATGTGCTGAACGCAAGATTTTATAAATGCAAACAGGAAAAAGCGTGCACCTTGATAAATTTGACCATTTCACAATGCAGCCTAAACCGTTATTTCCATAAAGTTAAACCTTATAAATAAGCAAAAATGTTTTTTAGAAGTACCAATGAATGATTACTGCGGCGTAGCCGTAGTATCTTTGTAGATAGAAAAGGTTTATTTCTAACTGAAGCAGCGGAGCTGCGACATAAATGAATAGAATATGGCAAATACTTATTCTCAGATGTATGTCCAAATTGTCTTTGCCGTTTTGGGAAGGACCAATGTGATAACGGAAATTTATCGAACAGAACTGGAAAAATATATCTGTGGGATAATTACCAATAATAAATGCAAGCCATTAGCATTGTTTTGCAATCCTGATCATACGCATATTCTGATTGGATTGCATCCGACAATTTCTGTTTCAGATTTAACCCGGGATATTAAAGCAGGCTCATCTAAATTTATCAACATTAAGAAATGGGTCATGGGAAAATTTGCATGGTATGATTAATTATGTCGCAGCTCCGCTGCTATCGTTGTTTTATTGCTGTTTTAGCTACAAAGATGACGCAACTACGTTGCTGGAAAATGTTTTTGAGGTATTGAACTCTTGTCAAACAATAAAAAAATAAAGGCCTGAGTTTTTCAGTAGACCCTAATTATTTTTCATCACTATTTTTTTTAATATTATCGGGCTACCCAAGTTAGCAGAATATGCTTTTCCATCAGCCACGACCTCGTATCTGCTCCCTTTTACAGCTATGTCTATAATACGCCCTCTAAGTTTTAAACCTTTAAGACTTAAATAATTACTTAGTTTTGTATGCTTTGGATTGATTGTGATATTGCCATCGAAATCGGAATCTACACCAAAAATGCCAAATATAATAGTCTGCGCCATGGTGGCAGTACCTATTTCTGATTGGAGAGGAGTATGCACCCTGTAATCAATTTCGTTTGCCAACTGCGAATCGCCAAGGTAAGGCATCCGTGAACCCCACCAGAGAATTCTGTGCATAATATTATCAGCCACATCGTTTCGGCCTTCCTTGTATAAAAACTCAGAAATGAGTGTAGGAAAGCTGGTGCAAATGCCTCCGCCGCCATTATCGACGTCTGCCTGATCGTATCCAATATCTTTCTTGGACATGCTGTGCAATCCATATGGTGACAGAAATTCCTCCTCGTTCAGATGGCTAATAAGCCCGTCTTCCATCTCCTTATCCAATACTCCGCTGCCAATCATTTTGAACATCTGAATTGTATAGCGGACATCTTTCCTGCCCTTATCATCAGCAAACATAAGCCACCTGATGCCAGGGTTCCATAGCTCGTCCTTCAGTAATTTTTTAACAACCTGTGCCCGTTCCATAAGGTATGGCTGAGGTTTTCCGGCTGCTTCACATAACCTCGAAACGCACTCAAAATTTGCGTATCTTCTGGCGTTAATGTCTGGCATAACATGGTTATACAGAAATTCCCATCCAAGTTCAAGGTGGTCACCTGAGGGTCCATAGTCAACCAATTTTTCCGGTTTAGACTTATCATCAAGACGCATTGCAGATTCAATCAGCAAGTCCAAAACTGTTTTGTCTTCTTTCACCTGCTCGTTGAGAAACTCGACATCCCCGGTGATTTTAACATAGTGGTATGCCAGAGCAGTGATTTTTTCATCATTCACCATATACCAGGGACCAAAGGCTTCGCCTGTCATTGGGAAAAATGCATAATGATCGCTCACACAGTTTTTCGACAGAAATTGCCATATATGTTTTTTTGTAGCCATACCATCAAGGAGCGGCATGATTTCCCTTACCTGTCCGAAGTTATACAGGTAATTACACTGGCATCCTCCCTTCACCGCCCCGGTGCCATAATATGGGTTAAGGACCAATTCGGGAATCGTAAATTTATTTGTAATAAAAATGCTTAAGGAACGATTGTAAAACCTGACAAGCTCCTGATTATCTGAACTCAGCCGGGGTAGTTTTTCAAAGACATGCCTCACCTCCGAAATGTATTTTTCTGTTGATTGTTTGATATACTTTTCAGGATTTTCGAGCAGGTCATCTCTTAATTGTGATGCCTTTGCTTTTTCCTCTATTGAAAAAACAAGAAATGTTTTGCGCTCTTCCCCGGGATTGAGAGTAATGGCGGCGTGGAAGCGACGGGTCAAAGCCTCCCAGGTGGTACCTTTAATGGCAACACCGATAGCATATTTCCCTTGCACCCTCAAAATACCCTTGCCATCGAACTCATCTGCTACCGCTGTTTTACTTTTTGGTGTTGAAAATCCCCAGTTCTGAATATAGTCTAATGAAATTTTATAATTATACTGGTCGTTAAGGACGAGCTGAAGAGGAATGGTCATCTTTTGCTTAGTTGTGTTTCTGAAGGATAACTCTTCTATACCCGCCCGCATACCATATATTAGTGTGGTGACAGACCGAAATTCAACACCCTTCAGATGCCCAACGCTTTTAGTCTGGAAAGGAAGCCAGGTATAATGTTCTGTCTTTACTTTCTCACCCCAGAGCCGGGGGAGTATATGAAAAGATGAACTTACCAGGGGTTGGGCCCACAGGCCATCAACCAAACCGACGAAGTTATGTGTTATGCCAACAGTAGCCATGCCATTAATAATTCCAAGATGCTCGGGCCGGATAATCATACTGTCGCCATTGGCAGCAAAAACAGATAACGCCTCCTTGTCGCTGAGCATATTTTCATTGTCAATTACTGCCTTGTTCTGTCCATTTGCCTTTGTGAGCAAAGTGGTAATAAACAGCACTGAGATAAATAATTTAAAAAATTTGTTGTTTTTCATTTTAGCAATTTTTATTTATTGTTTGGTTTTTTGGCAACTGTTTCATTCAAGATAAAAATATTCATTTTGGGGATAACCTGGCCAGCATAAGGTTCCCAAACATTGGCTGATTTTTGCATGTAACCAATTCGCCAAACAGAAAACCCGCCAATGACTGATTACCAGTTATTAGTGGTTTCTGAACAAGCGATCTGATACCCGCACATCCTATAATCAGTGATTGCTCTTTTGACATAAATTCCGCCAACCGCAGTGTGGCCTCTGACCTGTTAACAAGGCAAAGCGCTAACCTGCCATTTTCAGGCAAATCAGCCCCGGAAACGATCCGGTCACCTTTAATGCTGCAGTGGACGTTTCGTCTGTTGTGATCATGAAAGGTCAGCGACTCAAAATCATCCTGCCTTATCCCCCTGGTTTCTTTTTGTTGATAAAGGAAATCCAATGCCGGCTGCCAATTACCATCAGGCAGCAACCTGACCTTATCAAACTCCCTGTCTGAAGTTTTATTAATCTCAACACGGATATCTGTTTCATCGTAAATATTGAGTGATTCCAGCTTAAAGTCACCTTCAGCCGCAGCAAGAAGGACAACCTCTTCTGCCAATGGAATTACATCACCCATATTTTGCCCCTCTCCGATAGCAGCTCCACCTCCAATAATTGGCACATCGGGTAGAATTTCTGTGAATTTAAGGATAAAACGCTCCATACCCATCGATTTCCGGAAGAATACAACGCATACCCGTGGAACAAAGCCACAATTACCGAGGCTACTCAAAACTTGTTCATATGTACCGGAATATACTGAGCCAATTATTGTTTTGTCCCAAAAGGAATACTCCCCCATTTCAGGCCCAACCCAGTTTGAGGCGATGGCAAAACCATGGGACGCACAACCAAACAGTTGCTGGTTTTTAGGAAGAATTGTCCCAGGTGTCCAGAATGATATTTGATATTCTTTCATTTCACAACAGGTAAAGAAGTAATAGGAATATAACTTTTCAACCAAATTATATTATGAATTCCGGTTACCATAATTTTATTAGATAGTTTTATTGCCCACCAACGGTTTTGCCCAAAATGCCACGCTTAGTACTATTAAAAACGGCAGAAAAAGGTAGTTTAATGAAACCCCCAATCCAAATGAATCACCCAAACTGCCAACAATCACCGGGCCCAGTGCTCCACCAACAGATGCGGTAAACATAAATCCGGAAAGCACCTCGTGATGTCTGGTAACGGAATTAAGTGCCAGTGACAAGATAACCGGCCACATGACGGATTCAAAAGCAGCAACCATAGGAAACGCAATTTTCGAAACGGCTGTTCCTCCATATAATGCAAATGATAAGCTTGCAATTGCCAATATTGTCAGGACAGCAAGGACCTTCCGGCTGTCGAAAAATTTCAGCAGTAACATACCCCCAAGGCAGCCCACTGTTAGTAGCAGCCAGTAAAACGATAAAACCGAGGCCCCTTCGGTTTGGGGGTTCAGACCATGATAATCTTCAAAAAATTTGGACATCCATGCGGCAATACCCTGTTCGCAACTTGCATAAGCAACTAATGAGAAAAAATAAAAAATCACGTATTTGTTGCGAAAAAGTTCGAGGTATACCCCGTTTCTGGTTTGACCGGAATCCCTGACTACTTCCCGTTTGGGGAATTTCACCAATAAAACAATAACCACCAGTGATAAAAGCAGTACAACAAATAACCAGTATGCCGCGGACCACTCGAATCCTTGTGGCACAAGTTGTGAAAGTATTCTTTTAAGCAGACTACTTCCCCCTGAATTATTAAGCATACTTTTTGTCAGCCTGGAATAGATTACCGGGCTTAAAAATGCCCCTGCTCCATACATCAACTGATTTAGTGTTGAATGAAAAGCAAGGTTTTCTGGGCCGCAGGACCTTCTTAACAAAGGGACTGCAATAACCATAATAATAGCAACTGAACTTCCGATGATGAACAATGAAATGATTGATGCCCAGTAATTTAGAAACAGGACAAACACTAAAACACCTGACAATGCAAACAGAAAAGCAAAAACAAGAATATTTTTTGCATTGAATCTCTCACCTGCCACACCGGCAGGAATGCAGGTTAAGGTAAGTGAAATGTAAAACGCGAACGGTAACAAAGATGCCAATCCGTAACTTAATTTAAAACTCCTGATAATCTCAGGTATCAGGGCGCTCATAATTGACATGAGCAAACCGACCTGAAAAAACATCAGGTTAATGAAGATTACCAGCTTGTTTTTATCCATTCGAAAAGTGAGGATTTCTCATTTTGTTACATGCGTTTACCATTGCAATAAAGTTCTCTGTTTTCACTGGTGGATTAATCTCGCTTGAAGAAGCCACTATCATCCCGCCAGTATTCAAAACTTCTGTTTCAATAATGTGACGTATTACTTCAGCAGTCACCATCTCAGGGGTACCGCGTTCCATCAGCTCAACCCCGTCAACACCTCCGGCCCAGACATGTGCGGGATATTGTTTTTTCAGCTTTACCACATCCATCCCGGAATTTATTTCAAGACAATAAAAACCATCAACACCACAATCCATCAACTGAGGGAGAGCCGGCTTATAATTACCATCTGAATGGTACAATACCTTTATGCCATGTTCATGCCATGCCTCGGTAAGCCTTTTTAAATAAGGAAAATGAAAAGGCTCCAAAACATCGGGGCCAAAAATAGGGCCACCCTTGTGGGAAAAATCTTCCGGGATAAGTATAACAGGCGACAATTCCGGATCAGCAATTGCATGGACCCTTCGAATTTCCATTTCTGTGGATACTTCCATGAACCCTTGCATTATCTCCGGATAGTTAATATAGAAATAAGTGAAAATCTCAATCCCCATAGAATCGAAAACAGAGCAGAATCCCGTCTGACTGTAATTCAGTATGACCGTATCACCGATTTTCTGCTGAAGTGACAGCATATAGTCACGGTACCACTGACGAAGCATATCAGTACTTATCTCTGTCGTACACCGGCTGCTGTCAATACCTGGAACCATGGCATAGCCGGGGTCACATTTTACGGTTTTTATCCTTTCAGTACGCTTCTGTAACCAATCCTTTGCCCCCGTCTCATCATTAAATGGCCGGCTTATATGCCAGGAATTCCAGTTGTCGTTCTGAAAAACAAAACCGTCAATATTAGCAAACCTGCCGGTTCCCTTTGGAGCAACCGGAGGCATTATCAAATCTGTAGTTTTACGGATTACCTCACAAATGTCATCAAGTGAATAATTGAACCCCTCAACTGGTTTAGCCCTGAAGGCAGAGATAACATCAGGGTTGTAACTTAATTGTTCCAGTATTGCAGCCCTGTCGATGGGCCTGTGGTTCAAAGTACGCTCAATACGTTCCCGTTTACTGATCTGATCCTCAGGGAATATTTTTTCAAAACTCATAATTACGGGTCGATTTCGCGAATGATTATCCTTTTTTCCAATGGATGAGTGTAAGACAGCAAAATCCCCCTTTTGAATTGATCACCTCATAATCCCCGAAACAAGCTGGAATTACAGCTGTCTGGAACAGATTAATATCGGTTTGATAATCAGGGTTCGCTTTCGAGCGGATGATCACATTTTCCCCGATCGTAAGAGTTGTGACATGGCAGAACTTTCCATGAGTGCTGTATTCAGCCCTTTTGTAAAAATGGATACGCTCAATTTCAAACGGCATCGGCCCATAGCTTGAATACCGGTCCATAAAATATTCTTTTGTCCATTTTATGATTGTCGGTTTAGCCCTCAGATGTTTGTCAACCCAGTCTTCCCGACGTGTCTGATCCATGTCAAATCCATGGTCCAGGTGCATTTTAACCGGTTTACCTGTCATGGTTTTGGTAGTATCATCCCAGGAAGGGCGCATGAAATCGTACATAAAAAATGAGTATTCTGTACCGGCAATACTCGGTACGGTATCCATTTCAAGTACCATCTGGTTGCCACCATGCCCGTGAGTGGTTCCGGGTGGAATAAGGTACAGGTCACCAACATTTGATTTCCAGTTTTTTATATAGTCTTTCCAGTCTGGAATAGGTTCCTGTTTATCCCATGATTCATAACATTTACGTTCCCATTCCTCTACATCAGCGTCATCCTTAAATCCCATCCATGTATTGGCACCCTCGTATGCCTCCGCAATATAATAGGTCTCATAACGGCCAATGGGTTCATTAAAATGCTTCTCAACGTAATGGGATCCGGGGTGGTTATGGATAGGCATACTGATCCTTTCGGCAGGGGTGTGTTCGGGGAAATAGCCATCGTCAAGCCATACATCCAGAGGGAATAGTCCCGGATAATGCTCCGGAATATATGTACCAAGTAGTTTTTTATCATATTGCATCAGGTTTACAAAAGGCATATTCAACACCTTTCCTGAACCGATATTTACCAGCATACTCAGTTCAGGTCCTGCCAGCTCGTTCCATGCATTGCATTCAAGACCTTCAATATCCCAGAAATCCTTGTAACGGTAAGCACCCCACGGCCCGGGCTGGTATATTTCAACCTCCTTAACAGGATATTCGATAAGTGTTTGCATAATACCATCATAAGCTACCCTCGGGACTAGCTTAAGTTCGTCAAAACTGATCGCTTCCAGGTAAAAATCCATAGTGCTATAGGCAAAATTTTTCTGATGTTCAAGCAGATAGAAATCGCAATAGTAATATTCTTTCCAATCATAAACCTTTTTGGGCACATCATAAGCAAAGGGTATCAGTCCGCCCTCCCACATTTTCCATAACAATGGCTGACGGGTGAAATCAAAATAGAATTTCATATCGATATAATCAGCTATATCAGGGATAAAGGCACCGGAATTAAACAGGATGACGACCTCCTTTACGGTCTTGTCACCAAGGATTTCCTTTAAGCGGGCCAGTTTACCAGGATCAGTAATATCAGAAATTTTACCCTCCATATTGGCATACCCGAAACTGGGGTCTTCACCAATAAATTTCTTCTTATAAGCATCAATTTCTGCAATTGACTTCAGCGCTGAATTAAAATTGATAAAAGTGGTCGCATCGGCGGGAAGATACTTTTTGAGCTCCCCGATAATCCTGTCCCATTCAACCCCGTACCACCCGTCAAGTCCTACTGTCAGGCGGCCGCCTTGCAGTGAAGCACTTTGTATAATCTGTCCGGCTATTTGTCTGCAGACCTCAGCGGGTCCCTTTACAACACTGTCGACCCACTCTTGTTTTACTTTGATTTTGTTTTCGGCATTTGTCCGACCTTCGTAAAGTGGCATATCTTTAATTTTTACTGGTTAATAATAAATCGTTAAATAAATATTGTCATCTGTGAATAAAATTAATATCGCAGGGAGAATTCTTTTAAAAGACTATCTATTTCATTATTTTTCAGATAGCTGCCAGAATTAATAATAACCCTGTACCTGAATGTTACTGATTTTCCGGCTGGTATTGAAAATCCAAGTTTCTCTTTACCTTTTGTGAAATCGCTCCATCCAAGAGGATTAGCGGCAAATAAACCATATCCACGGGCGTGCCAGTATGTTGGGTAGCTTTGGTTTTTGGGATGGTCACAGATTACAACTGAAATTTTTTCGTTCGAGATTATTCCATCAAGTGCCATCCATTTTGCCCTTGTACCCCATACGGCCTCTCCGGTTATCCCTTCGCTGCTGTGATACATTCCGGAAATACCTGTCTTTGATATAACTTTTTCCTTTGCTGGTTTACCATTTAAATCAAGTAATGTTACCATTTCGTCGGAGGCCATTTCGAGTTCCCTCGCAAGACGTATTCCGAACATTCCCTCTTTGGTATCCTTGAACAGGACAGTTGTGTCAACTGCAGTTAAAGTTGTTATTCTGTCAATAATACGCTGGTTACCAATCGCGATAAAACGATACCCGCTCTTCTCTGAAAGTAACTCTTTACCTTTGGGATTTATCCAGCTTTCCCTCGATATCAGAATTCCTTCACCAATGCCGGGTTTTATTTTGTCAATTGAAATATGCTTAATCACACCTCCGCCAGGTTCCCTGATACCCCTGGAACCATTTCCCCAGAAATCGAGTCCGTTAACATTTCCATAATTAAACCAGATACCAACCTGATGAATATGGTCACCTCTTTCACCTGCTTTTGGTTTTAAAGGAAACCCCCTTGTGACAGCTATACCGGAAGATGTAAAAACAGGAAAAAGAATTGGTTTATAAACATTGTCCGGCCAGCAAAAGGATGTAAACAGTTTACCATCAACCGTCACATCCACTTTATTCTCAGATTGTTTAATGACGAAATCAATTTTTGGATTTGCTCTTGCAGGTTTTGTTGCCTCTGAGTAATTTGCAATACAAATAGCCTGAAACAAGACAATAATGCTAACACCAAATAGTTTCATATTAATATTTGTTAATAATTACTACACAATTTTTGGAACGATATATGGTTTTCTGTACTCCCGTGTCAGCATTTTGTCGGCTTCTGTATCCCCGACAAATTTCTCCTTCATACCGTCAAAAATTAACTGATGGCCAACGCGATAAGAAATATTTGCCATAGCCGGAAGGGCTGCCGACATATAACCCTCCATAATATCGCAATTCAGGTCCTCATTTTTGCCTGAGCGTATGGCATCGACAAAATTTGCAAAGTGGTTACCGCCACCCGGGGCAGCCATAAAAGTAGGATCGGTCCGCTTCTCCTCAATATCTGACCCTGCAAATGGCTTCTCCTCCCTTTTCCGGTAAGCTTTCCAGGTTCCGCCGTCGACTTCGACGTAACCCTCTGTCCCATAAAACATATTTCCTACACGGATTCCCAGGTTGGATTCTCCGTTAGTATACCGGCCACGGGTTTCAAATTCCAGTATTTTACCATCCTTGTATTTGAACAGGGAGGTCTGTGTGTTCGGAGTCTCCTGCTCACATTCCTTTGGGTCGATCCCAAATATATTTCCCATCGAATAAACAGAAACAGGATGTTCATTTTTGTTTAATCCCCAACGTGCAATATCGAACTGATGAGGGCCCTGGTTTGCAGTATCACCTCCGCCGGTTGACCAGAACCAGTGCCAGTTGTAATGCAGATGTTTCTCGTTATATGGTCTCCACTGGCAGGGACCGAGCCAGTAGTCATAATGAAGCGAAGCAGGTGGTTCGCCGTCTTTTGCAATCCCAAAGGAATCACGAGGCTTAAAGCACAAGCCTTTTGCCATGAATACTTCACCAATACCGCCATTATGAAGAAACTTTATTGCTGCCATTACCCCCGGGTTTGACCGGTTTTGCATACCTGTCTGTACACGCACGTTGTATTTCCTGGCGGCTTCAACCATTTTTCTTCCTTCAAACAGGTTATGGCATGCCGGTTTCTCAACATAGACATGCTTTCCGGCCTGACATGCCCATATTGTTCCGAGTGCATGCCAGAAATTTGGTGTGGCAAAGGATACTGCATCTATTTCCTTATCTTCAAATACCCTGCGCATGTCCCAGACGGTGCCAGGTGTCTGGCCTGTCATGTCCTGGACTCCTTTTACGCGTGATGCAAAATATTGCTCATCTGCGTCGCATAACGTTTTAAGCTGTATATTTTTGCTCTCTTTCAGGCCGCACCAGCTGTTTATATGTCCGCCTCCTTGCCCTCGTATACCGATCACCGCTACATGTAACCTCTCGTTTGAACCTATAATCGAATTATACGAACGGCGGCTGAAAGCCATACCTCCAATACTTATTCCCGCCGTTCCCAAAACACCTTTTTGAATAAATTCCCTTCGCTTTGTCATAATTTTAAAATATAAAGTTTTACTTGCTGATCTTTTTATGCAGATCCTATCTTTCCTTGTTCAATGAATTGCAGATTTTCAGGTTTATTGCTCTCACCCGATCTTTTTCGATCTTCAATACCTCCCTGTCGTATGTAATCATACCGTTGCATTCTGTTTCAATATCTGTTGTCTGGGTATATATCGCAGCAGAAATTCCGGTTTCTATCAATTTTAATAACTCTTCTCCGTATAGGACATATCTGCTGGTAAGTTCCTCTGCTGTTGAGGCTAATTTATACCCCCAGCTTCCATCTGATTTCCACGTATGACCTCTTAATATGAGGCTAATCCCTCCATATTCCCCCTGGACGGTTGCACGTTTGCCAGACTGATCATAAATGTAAAGTTTAGGTTCAGGGTAGAAGTGGTAATCAATCATATCTCCTGAGGGGAAATCGTTCCCTCCGCTCGCAGCATCGATCAATCGTGTTTTGTCTACACTTCTAACATATTCAACTACTTCCTTTGTCTTAAACTGTCCTGTCCGTTCGTTAAACAAAACCCAGCATACGACTGAAGGAACGGAGTATAAATAATCTATCATCTGGGACAGTTCAAGGAAAAATACCCTTTCGGATTCAGCAGTTCTCACCATCTCCGGTGGCCCTTCTTCCTGATGAGGAAGATCCTGGTCTCCGCCCGGAAAATCCTGCCACACTAAAAGCCCTATTTTATCACAATAATAGTACCAGCGTGCAGGTTCAATTTTCCAATGCTTACGGATCGTATTAAACCCTAAGGTTTTTGTCATCAGAATATCAGACTTCATGGCTTCATCGGTTGGGGCAGTATAGATCCCATCCGGCCAGTATCCCTGATCAAGAAGTCCTAAATTGAAATAGTCCTTGTTGTTTAATTGTATCCTGATTGGCATCCTGTCATTTTTGTTATTGATGGAAACCTTCCGCATCGCAAAATAGCTGTCCACCTGATCAGTTATCTGATCTTTAACATGCAGTTGTATTTTCAGATCATATAAAAACGGAGATTCCGGGCTCCACAATTTGGCATCAGGGATAAAAACCTCCATTTTTTCTCCAACAACTGCTTTTCCCACTGTAATCTCTTTGCCATTGTCCAGGACATATACCTCAAACCAATCCGCATTTCCGGAAACGGCGGTTTTTAATTCCACGTAAAGCATTGACCTGTCAATATCCGGACTGATTTTCAGCCGTTCTATGTGACTTTTATTCACAGGTTCGAGCCATATAGTTTGCCAGATTCCTGATGCGGTGGAATAATAGGCCCCTTTAGGGTTTAAGGCTTGTTTTCCCCTAGGCTGATATCCTTCGGTCAATGGTCTGTAAGGATCATACATCTTGTCACGGTATCCACTTGGATCATAGACCCTGATGACTATTTTTTGTTTCCCCTTCAAATTGAGAAAAGGAGTGATATCAAAACTGAATGGGGTATAACCACCGGTGTGCTCACCAATTTTAATGTCATTAATCCAAATAGATGATTGCCAGTCGATAGCACCAAAATGTAAAATAATATTCCTGCCTTTCCAGTCAGACGGTATATCAAATGTAGTTGAATACCATAATAGCTCATCGGGCATCAATTTTCGCTGAACACCCGATAAACTTGATTCCACTGCAAAAGGGACAAGAATATCGCTGTCAAATCTTTCGGGAATTTTTAATTCTGATTTGGGCGTAATTGTATATTTCCACAATCCGTTCAGGTTGGCCCACTGGGTTCTGACCATAATGGGTCGTGGATAATCTGGCAGTACATGATTGACATTCACATCTTTTGTCCATTTGCTTTTCAAATTGTCACCTGCCGGTTTCCATTGCGTAAATCCGGGCATGGACATAAGTTGCATTGATACAAACATCAATCCTGTAAAGCTTAATTTCATTATGCTGTTTAAATTTTCACTTTCGGTTAAACTACTGCAGGCAAAATATAAGGGGCTCTGTACTCCCTTGTTAGCAATTGGTTGGCATCGTCAACGTCGTTCCCGATAAAACGCTCGGCAACCGGGTCAAAATTGAGCTGCCGGCCTAAGCGGTAAGAAATACTTCCAAGGTGAGCTAATGCAGATGACAAATGGGCTGTTTGAACCGGAGCATTCTGAATACTCATATCCCTAGCCCGAATAGCGTCAAACCAATTCATAAAGTGCAGATTACATTCTCCATCTTCACTCCTTGCCGGGCCTTTCTCCCTTTTTTCCCCAAGATAGGTTTCATAAGTACCATAGCCTTTAACAACCATATATCCTTTGTCACCATAAAAAATATTCCCTACTCCGGCACCATCCTCAAGATTTGTACACCAGTTACGGACTTCAAACTGTATAATCTTTTTTTCTTTGGGATAGTGATAGATTGAGGTTTGAATTTCCGGAGTCTCCTTGCAGTCATCCCAAAGAAATTTTCCGCCCATCGATGTTATATGTTCCGGCAGCGAGTTGACGCCCAGTCCCCACATACATAGATCAGTCTCATGAATGCCCTGATTACCTGTGTCTCCATTTCCGTAATTCCAGTGCCAATGCCAGTTGTAGTGTACCAAATCTCTTGTAAATGGCGACAATGGTGCAGGTCCGGTCCAGAGGTCATAGTTCAAAGTATCCGGTACTTTTGAAATACCCTTAATTCCAATATCCGGTCTCCATCGGAATACCAGGCCACGTGACATATAAACTCTGCCTATCAGCCCATCTTCAAGGTGTTTTACAGCTTCCCTGATAGCGATTGAGCTTCTAAGCTGGACTCCATGCTGCACTATACGGTTGTATTTATAGGCCGCTTCTATTATTTTTCGTCCCTCGTGTACATTATGAGTACCAGGTTTCTCAACATAAACGTCTTTCCCTGCCTGGCAAGCCCAGATGGTCATTAGGGCGTGCCAGTGATTTGGGGTAGCAATTGTAACAGCATCTATACTTTTATCATCAAGGGCCCTGCGAAAATCCTGAAGGGTAGCCACTTTTTTTCCGTATTTTTTCTCATACTCGTCAGAACGTTCCTTAAGGACTACCAAATCAGGATCACAGAGAGCAACAATCTCAACGTTAGATTTATTTGAAACCTCCATTATTTGTTCGATCTGGCTACCACCTCTGCCATGTACACCAATAATTGCAATCCTTAACCTGTCGTTTGCCCCTTTAGCCGAATTTGGAATAATGGTTGGATTCTTTATTGTCTTCCCGGCTAACACACCTGGAATAGCTGCTGCCATCACAGTTCCGGCCATAGCTTTTCCTATAAATTTTCTTCTCGAATTTAACCTTGGCTCTTCCATTTTTTCCGATTTTAATAAATTGGTTATTATACTTGCTACTTAAATTCTCTTGCTATTTTATTTATCTCATTATCACCTAAGTCCCCGGTGACAACAATTTTATACCGGAACTTTAACTTCTGACCTGGCAGCAATACTATTATTACTTTATCTGCTTTCTTATCAAACTCTCTGCCTCCCAGGTTATTGATGGCAAAAAGTCCATACCCTCTTGCATGCCACCATGCAGGATAATTTGGATTGTTCTTATTATCGAAAATAGTAATACTAACAATCTCACCGTCCTTTACAGCCCTTAGAGACACCCATGGACTTCTCTTGCCCCAGACATCTGCGCCAATAACTCCGTTGGCATTGTGATAAAGACCATTAAGACCATCATTATTGACCATTAGTATTTCCGATATTTTACCGTCAGCATCAATAAGCTTTGATGGTTTTTTATATTGTTCTTCAAATACCCTGTCCATACGTATGGCCAGCAAACCCTCTTTTGATTCATTAAATGTGACTGTTTGCAAAGCAGTGAGAACTGCAGTTCGTATAATTGTTCTCCTGTCTGACGTGCCACTAAAAACATAACTTGTCTCTTCATTTAGCAAAACATTTCCGGTATTATCCACCCAATCAGAGCATACCTTCAATTCTCCCTTTTTGGGATTCTGACTTAAAATCTTCCGGAATTTTATTGAGCCATACCTTGACTTCTGATCAGCAGAAACCAGATTTGAATTATTCCAGAAATCAAGGCCGTTAACGTTGCCATAGTTAAACCAAAGACCGAGCTGGTGAGGGGCATCTGCCCTTTCAAAAGGACGCGGAATGAGGGGGTAACCCCTTGTAATTATCTTACCAGATGCACTATGAATCGGATAAAGCGACTGTTTTTCAAGATTATCAGCATAAATATAGCAGGTAAACAGTTTTTCTCCAACAAATATTTCAACTTTTTGTCTGACACTATCATTTCTGAATGAAACTTTTTCCGGTTTCAATCTGCCCGAACCCGGTATAGCTTCGATCAGCAGGACAAAAATTAATAATATAATAAATCTAAATGTCATCCGTAGTTCTATTACTTTAACTTTGAGCTTACTAATGATTCAATATATTCTGACCACAGCATATATATTGCCTACTGAAATATAAACAACATCTCATTGTATCACAGTAGGGTTACCAATATTTGCAGAATAAGTTTTTGGTCCTGAAATGACCTCATATGTATTGCCCTTTACAGAGATGTCAATAGATTTACCTCGAATCTTCAGTCCTCTGACTTCAAGCATTCCGGCCAGCTTAGTATGAACCGGATTGATGGTCAGGGTGCCATCGAAGCTGGTACTTACCCCAAACATGCCAAACAGGATACATTGTGCGAGGCATCCTGTATCGATGTCTGATTGCAGTGGAGTATCCTGCCGGTAATCAATTTCATTGGCTACCTGTGAATCTCCCAGGTAGGGCATACGCTTTCCCCACCATAAAATTCTTTTCACTATATTATCAGCAGCTTCAGTATTCCCGCATTTATACAGAAATTCAGCGATCAACGGCGGAAAGGAGGTGCAGATGCCACCGCCACCATTATCAACATCAACCTGATCGTACCCGGGATCTTTTTTCGACATGCTGTGCAAACCATACGCAGAGAAAAATTCTTCTTCATTCAGGTGACTTAACAAACCCTGCTTTTCTTCTTCATCCAACACATTACCTTCAAATAATTTATACATCTGGATAGTCCACCTGACATCCTTCTGCCCTTTCCTGTTAATAAAATTGAACCATTTAATTTTAGGTTCCCAAAGCTCTTTCTTCAGTAACTGCTTCAGTTGCCCTGCCCGTTCCATCATAACAGGCTGAGGTTTACCAGCAAGTTTGCATAATTCAGAAACTTTAAAGAAAGTATGATATCTTCTGCCATTAGCGTCAGGCATAACATGGCTGTACTCAAACCCTAAGTCTGTTCTTCTGAGTTCAAGATGGCTGTTCACCGACCCATATTTTGCATAGTTAATAAGTGCCACCGGTTTGGTAACATCATCGCCGAACAATGCGCAATCAATCATCAGATCAAGTACTGTTTTCCCCTCTCTTACCCTGACATTCAAAAAGTCAGTATCACCTGTAAGTTTAATATAATCATAAGTCAGTCCGGTGATTTTTTCATGGTTAACGAGGTACCACGCACCAAAGGGTTGACCGGTCATGGGATAAAAAGCGAAATATTTATCCACACAATCTGAACGCAGGTATTGAAGTATATGAGCCCTGTCGGCCACGGGATCCAGCAAGGGGAGTATTTCCCTTATTTGTCCGAAGTTCCATAAATAATTACAAGTGCACCCGCCTTTCACAGCTCCGGTTGAATAATGGGGGTTCAGGGCAAGTTCCGGGGCTTCGGCCTTATTTGTAATAAAAGCGCAGAGTGAGCGGTTGTAAAATTGTTCAAGGTCCTTGTTGTCAGAATAAAATCTTGGCAACCTCGAATAAATGTTTTCAACCATCGAAATATAGCCATCGGTTGCCTTTTTCACCTGTCCGGAAGGATTTGCCAGGATAGCATCCCTTTCATTGACAGCATTTCCGGTCTTTCCAATTGAAAAAACCATGGTTGTTGTAATTTCCTGACCGGGATCAAGCGTAATGGCACCATGAAAACGCCTCGTGGGTTCTTCCCACCAAAGCCCGGGCAAATTGGCTCCCAATGCGACCGCATATTCACCCTGGACTCTTTGAATTCCTTTAGTATCAACAATATCTGTAACTGTAGTTTGGCTTTTTGGTGCGGAAAATTCCCAGTTTATAACATAGTCCAGTGTACTTTTGTAAGTAAACGGATCATTTGCGATAAACTGAATGGGTATCACTTTTTTCACCTGATTTGTGTTTTTCAGGTTTAATGTGAGTTCACCTGCACGCATCCCATAAATCAGGGTGGTGGTTGAAGTGACAACAATACCCCTTACCCTGCCAATCCGTTTTGCCTGATAAGGAAGCCAGGTGTAGTGTTCTGTTTTTATTCTCTCACCAAAAATTCGTGGTTCTATGTAGAAATTTGAACTGACGAAGGGTTGAGCCCAGAATCCATCTATTACGCCTACCCAGTCGTGGCTTATTCCGACAGTTGCCAGACCGTTAACGATCCCCAGGTGTTGTGGCCTGATGATCATGCTGTCGCCGTTAGCTAAAAATATATCCAGGTACTCATTCCCGGTTTTAACAGGAAGCTTATCCTTCTTAACTGTCCCTTCGTTTTGTGTACCTGAGCAGCCGGCAAACATCAATGAAACAATAAATAACGGGATTACAGACTTAATGAACAGATTATTAATATTTTTCATGATCAAATATTTAATAAATAACTTACTAGTGTATTACAGTTGGATCTCCTATTTTCGCTTTATAAGATTTGCCCCCCGAAACGACCTCATATTTATCGCCTTTAACAGAAATATCAATTGTCTTACCGCGGATTTTCAATCCTTTTACTTTCAATTCTTTAGCGAGTTTTGTGTTAGCAGGGCAGATAGTAATGGCCCCATCAAAGCCGGCATTAATACCCAGCATCCCAAAAAGTATTGATTCCGCAAGGCTAATTGTTCCGATATCTGCCTGCAAAGGGGTGTCCTGCCTGTAATTAACCTCATTTGCAACCTGAGAATCACCAAAGTAGGGCAACCGCTGTCCCCACCATAATATGCGCCCCATAATTTTATCGGCATCTTCAGTTTTGCCCGAATTGTATAAAAGTAAGGCTATCTGCGGAGGGAAAAGAGTACATATCCCACCTCCCCCATTATCAATATCAACCTGATCGTAGGCAATATCTTTTTTTGACATACTGTGAACTCCGTACTGTCCCAGAAATTCCTGGTCGTTCAGGTGGCTTAATAGCCCATTTTCAATCTCTTTGTCAATTACACCACTATTTAAAAGATAAAACATCTGAATAGTATATCTCACATCTTTGATCCCTTTATCGTCTGCATAGCTGAACCATCTGATTTCCGGTTCCCATAGTTCCTTTTTAAGAATTTTTTTAAGTTCCTCAGCCCGCTCCATAAGATATGGCTGGGGATTGCCCGCTAATTTACATAGTTCTGAAACCCGTTCATAATTTTTATACCTGAGACCATTCAGGTCTGGAATAACGTGATTATAAGTAAATTCCCTCCTCAGTTCCAGATGATCGCCCCGTGGCCCGTAGTCAACCAGTTTAACAGGTCCTGCTATGTCGTCAAGATGCATTGCATTCCTGATCATGTGGTCCAACACAGTTTCACCTTTGACAACCTCTTCTTTGAGGAAACCGGTATCTCCTGTATTTTTTATGTAATTATATGTCAGTTGAATGATTAAATTCTGATTCACAGGATACCAGGATCCCGTCCCTTTTCCCGATAAAGGATCGAAAGAGTGACCGTTATAAAGACCTCCTGACCTGATAAATTGCAGGATATGTTTTTTATCTGCGTCAGGGTCAAATAGTGGTAAAATCTCGGAAACGGCCCCATAATTCCACAAGTAGTTTTTAAAACACCCGCCCTTTACCGAACCCGTAGGATAATATGGATTTAATGCCAACTCAGGTAACATATACCTGTTCATCATTAATATACTGAGCGATCGGTTGTATATTTTTTCAATATCCTTATTATCTGAGGTTAATCGTGGCAGTTTATCAAAAATGCTTTTTACTTCTGAGATGTAGTAATCATCAGAAGATTTAATGTGCATCTTCAAGTTCGATAAAAGATCGTTCCTCAATTGTAATGCTTTTTCTCTCTTTTCCATGGAAAAAACCAGCGATGTGACTATTTCCTGTCCGGGTTTAAGTTTGATTGTTCCGTGAAACCGGCGCGTTGCCTCTTCCCACCGGAGTCCCTTAAGATCACCCCCGATAGCAATCGCATAATCTCCCTGAACCCTCATGATCCCTTTCTTGTCCTCAGTATCAGCAACCGCTGTTTTGCTTTGCCGTGTACCAAAACCCCATACATCTTCCCTGTCAAGGGTAATACGGTATGTAAACGGGGAATTACAAATAAACTGAAGAGGTATTTCTTTAGCTTCATTGGTTGTGTTTTTCAGCTTTACAGAAAGCACACCGGCACGTATCCCATAGATCAACGTGGTGGTTGACATTATTTCTATGCCGTTTAACCGGCCAATCTGCTTAGTTTGATATGGCAGCCAGGTATAATGGTCAGTTTTAACTCTTTCGCCCCAAAGTCTCGGTTCGATAAAAAAATCGGAACTGACATAGGGTGGTGCCCAAAATCCATTGATAACCCCCACATAATCATAAGCAATGCCTACTGAACCCATTCCATTTACAATCCCCATGTGCTGCGGGCGGGTAATAATGCTGTCGCCGTCAGCCAAAAAAACGTCCCGGAAATAATTGCCCGTCATGATCGGTATCTTTGAATTGTTTTCCCTTTTCTGAACCAGCGAGCAGGTTGAACATACTAATGCTACTGCCAATAAAAGAATTACTTGATGAATCAAATATCTGTTCTTTTTCAAGATCATAATGAATAATTTCTATTCTTTTAAATTATTTTCCTTACAAATAGCACCCCCATACTCAGGCTACCCCTCAACAGCTGTATAGTTATAATATTAAAATACTGTGTTTATATTGGTAGAATATTACTTGCAACAAACAAAATGCAATAGACAGCCGATTTGAGAAAATTGAAAATAACAGTAGTCATCAAATAAAATTATTTGGCGATCCTATGATTTATTGTTCACGGCGAATGCCGGAAATTTACAAATTCCTTTTAAGTATTTTATCGAAGTATGCCTTTTGAAAACTCTGTGGCCCTCTGTGTCTTCTCCATAGTCCCAGTGTAAAAATTGTTCCACAGGGTAACCAGGAGCAGGCACAGAGTTGCACAAAGAGAAAGAACACTTTTTTCAGATTTTATAACAACCTCAAATATTCTTTGTTAATAACCTGGATTCTGAGTTAATACCGGTTTTATCTGTATTTGTGTGTCCGGTATAGGAAACAACAGGCAATTCTCTTTCACAGTTATTATCCTGTTCTGTGTCAGGTAAGCATTAGGGATATAACTATTCATTTCCTGCTTTAGGAAAGGTAATCCTCTGAATACCATATCGAACCATCTATCACCTTCCAACAGGAATTCTTTTGCCCTTTCATCTGCAAGGGCCTGAAACATCTGTGCTTTGGTAAAGCCGGCCGTCAGGTTGGGTAATCCTGCCCTTGTCCTTACCTGATTGATATAGGTGTATGCCTGGGCTGTCTTTCCATTTTCGTTAAGCGCTTCGGCGTACATAAGTAGGACATCTGCATATCGAAGGATAATGGTATTCGCACCTGACCAATAATTGAATGTAGTTTTGAGATCGAGGTACTTGGTAGAATAATTCCATGTATCAAAAATACCGAGATTCGAAAATGCCGTTGTAGCTATAAGTTGACTGGCTCTCTTGTCGTCCGGGGAAAATTTCCTGAGAAAAGCTGGCTCAATCATAAATACGCCGGAGCCTCCCTTTGTTGTGACATTTGGATATATTCCAACAGGACAATTATAGGGAATTGAGGCAGTAACAAATGGACTGCTGAAATTGCCGACCCTGTCATAATTGATACTGAAGATAATCTCCTTGTTGAAAGGCTGATCAGGATCGAACAAAACGGACAAGGTTTCCAGTTGCTTTCCGCTCGTGGCGATAACATCTGCAAGTGTAGTCTCGGCATTTGCAAAATCTTTCTTCCACATATATACTTTCCCCAGCAAAGTTTTTGCTGCTACTGTTGATGCTTTCCCCCCTGCTTTTGCCTGATTGGCTGATGTACGATACGAGTCAATGTTCTTAGCCTCAGTTAAATCACTTATGACCAGCTTAAAAACATCATCCGTTGATGATCTCGGAACGTCATAGATAGTTGCAATATCGGTGACTTTATCGTATACTGGTACCCCTCCAAAAATACGCACCAGGCTAAAGTAGGAGTATGCCCTGAGAAATTTGGCTTCGGCAGCGAATAATTTTTTATCAGTGTCTGATAAAGGAGAGCCTGCAAGTTTATCAAGAAGCAGATTTACGCGCTGAATAGTGGTGTAATTATTCGACCAGTCGGTATTAAGGTCGCTGTTTAGTGCACTTACCACGAGTTTATCAATATCTACCATGGCCCCTGATGGTTGATATGACGTAATAAATACATTGTCACCAGGGATATCACCAATATAAACATTATAAGTGGCCGGGCCCATGATCGACTGATAGCATCCGGCTAAAGCCGCATTGAAATCCTCACTGGTATGATAGAGTTTATCGAGAGTTAACACACCGGGGTGGTTTTTGTCAAGGAAACTTTCACTACATCCCGCGGTCAGTACTATCATCAGACCAAATATGATGGCATTATTAATTAATTTTTTCATAATTCTCTAATAATAAGTTAATGATTAAAATGTCAGGTTGATCCCGAAAGTAAAAGATTTTGCGAGTGGATATGACCCGTAATCTACCCCGAACTGAGCACTTCCTGCTGCACCTCCATAGAAGTTAGCCTGGGGGCTATACCATGGGTAACTCGAAAAAGTGTGTAAGTTCTCAGCACTCAATGTCAGTCTCAATGCACTTATTGATAATGATTTGCAAATATGATCCGGGAAAGTATAACCGAGGGTCAGATTTTTAATTCTAACATAAGAAGCATCAAATACGTCATAAGAACATCTCTCAAGCCTGTTCCCCGAGTAGTCCAGGTTATAAGCTCCGTAAACTGTTCCTGCCCTGTCGAACAAATATTTTGATAAGTTTCCCTCTATCGGCGACATCCAGTTTTGATTCCTGAATGCGGGTACATATTTTGATGCCCCCTGGCTTCCGTCAATCACAATGCCCAGGTCAAGGTTTTTGTAGGTAAAAGTATTTGTCCATCCAAAGGTATAGTCTGGTAATGCTTTACCTATTTTTTGGTAATCGTCAGAATTTAAAACCAAATCTTTTTTAACTTCTTCGTAAATCGGATCACCAATTTTTGAACCACGGGGCCTGGGATACTGAGCAAGTTCTGCTTCGGTTTTAAAAATCCCGATACTTTTATATCCATAAAGCTGGAACATCTCCTCTCCCTCAATAATCCAGACCATATCGTAAGCACCGCTACCGAGAGTGATTCTGCCTGTTTTACTGAATATTGCAGTTGCTTTGTTCCACACTTTGTTAAAAATCCAGTTGGTGGTCCATGTAAAATCCCCTTTCTTAATATTGACTGTAGTCAAAGCCAGTTCAATACCTTTGTTGGTTGCATTCCCAATGTTGTCCAGAATAGAGGTGGATATCCCGTTTTCAGCAGGCAATGACCGGTTGAGCAACATATCCCTGGTATTTCTGACATAACCATCAGCTACTAGTTGGATCCTGTTTTTCAGAATGGTCAGATCAATTCCGGCATTGTATTGCTCGTTGGTCTCCCATTTAAGGTTAGGATTCTCGATCTTGGAAGGAGATGCCGTAGTTACAGCACCTACAGAACCTGCTGCCGGGCCATAAATATACTGGGTGCCGCCAAAATTAGCCTGACCCTGCCAGGAGTAACTTCCAATCTGGTCATTACCCGACGTACCATAGCTTAACCTGAGTTTCAAATCACTAAAAAGATCCTGTGTTTTCATAAACGACTCCTCGGTAATGCGCCATGCAGCTGACACTGCCGGGAAAATACCATAACGGTTGCCCGGGGCAAATTTTGAAGATCCGTCGCGTCGGACAGAAGCCATAAGAAGATATTTATCTTTATAATCATAATTTGCCCTGGCAAACAATGATGAGAAGGTTTCTTCAGAAAATCCACCCGAACCTTTAACATCATTTGCCCCAAAAATATTTGGACGCAGATAATCATTGAAACGCGGTAACGGGCTTACTGCATTGGCTGTTCCCCTGTCGTTTACAGAAGCATCGGCTGCAGTTGACCTGCTGATAGAATACTGTTCACTGAAACCTGCAATTATGCCAAAATTATGGTCATTTGCAAAAGTACGTTTGTAATCAATATAACCGTCATAGGTTCGTCTGGTAAACAGGCTATTACTCTGGCCAGCCTGTATGTCTTTATATTGGGGGGTCGAAAAATTTGCAGCATCGCTGTGACCGTTAGCAGACAGATATGGGCTTTCATTATATTCCCTGTACCCTGCATTGACCAATCCGCTTGCGCTTATATTCAGGTTCAACCCTTTAATAATTTCGTAGTTTAAAAAACTTTTTCCGGTACCATTGAACATATAATTTACGTTATACACTTCTAAAAGAGCGGCAACCGGATTTCCATATCCGTTATACTGGAGAGGTGTGCCCCAATCTTTCGAAACCTGCTGCCCGTAATCACCGTTCGGCATGTAGACAGGAATTACAGGATATTGCACAATAGCGTCTTCCAATATACCACCGCTGCCGTGAGCTGCATCACCCAGTTTATAACTGCTCCTGTTCTTGCCATACAAGGCATAATAAGTAAACCCTAAAGTAAGTTTATCGGTCAATTTTAAATCAAAATTACCATTTGAGGAGTAACTTTTATCGTAAGTAGTCAGGATAATCCCTTCGTTATTAAGATAATTAAAAGAAACGTTATACTTTACCTTATCATTACTCCCATTGGCAGCAATCTGATGGTTCTGGAACAATCCGGTCCTGAATATTTCATCCTGCCAGTTTGTATTCGCAACATCCGAAGCAAAAACCGGCTCAGGTTGCCCCGAAGCTTTATATGCCGCTTTTGAATAAGCAATATATTCCGGGCCACTCAGCACAGGTATCTTCTTTTCCACCTGCTGAAATCCGACCGTTGAATTATAGGTAAACTTCGCTTTGCCTTTACCGCTCTTGGTCGTAACAATCACAACCCCGTTACCGGCCCTCGAACCATAAATGGCACCTGCTGCTGCGTCTTTTAATACATTGACGCTCTCAACTGATTTGGGATTTAAGTTTGTGAATTCATTACTCGTGACTATCATTCCATCTATAACATACAAAGGTTCGCTCCCTGCATTAATTGAGCCGTAACCCCTCACCCTTATAACCGCTGCTGCACCAGGCGCACCTGAACCCTCTTCAACCATAACACCGGAAATGTTGCCTGTAAATGCTTTGGCAATATTAGCTATGGGCATTTCACTTAACTTTTCTGCCTTAATAGTAGACACAGACGTTGTTAACTTCTTCTGACTGACAGTCCCATACCCGATAGCTACCACCTCTTCAATACCAATGGTTTCTGATAACATGGTTACATTAATCGTAGTTTGGTTACCAACAGCAATTTCCTGGGTTTTCATCCCAACAAACGAAAAAACCAGGGTAGATCCTGATGAAACGCTTCCAATTGAATAGTATCCGTCGTTGTTGGTTATAGTACCGGCTGTAGTACCCTTTATCACAACTGTTGTACCAGGCAAAGTGGCACCAGTTGCATCAGTTACCTTACCAGATACCTTTTGTTGCTGAGCTACAGCACTTTCACCATTTACAAGGCTCTTCGAACGATCGTTTGCCTCTTTTACTTCAACAGAATTACTATTCCTGGCAGTCGCAGAAACTTTAATAATCACAAAAAATAAAAAGAAGCACAAACACATAGTTTTTGTAATCCTCTTAAATTCTTTTTTGTGATTAATTTCTAAAAGATGAATTGTTTTTTTCATAACGAGAATTTAAATTAATATTTACGAAAAATTGATTTAATAAATTTCTTTAGGCAGCAAAATAATTTTAATGAGTTTGTAATCAGACATTTTAATTCCAATCCGTATTTTTATTCATAGGCAAATAATATTATAGGGTTAGCAAACACTTTATTTGACATAATTTTTTAGGCTTACAAAAAATTACACCAACAAATCTAATCAGGTATTTACCCTTAGAATATATTTTTTACGAATGAATATGTTTGAAATGCGAAGAAAATTTTAAATACTTTTGAAGACAACCAGTAATGAAGTTTGGACACTTTATGATTGCTGGCGGAATAATCTCCGGAATTCGAGGGGAGTAACCTTCTTACTTTTCTTGAAATAATTTGAAAATGAAGTAGCGGAGCTAAATCCGAATGAATCGGCGATATCATTCAGGTGTGTATTCGAATTAATTAATATATGGCAGATATTGTCCATTCTTATCCGGCTGATTTCATCAAATATAGTCCTGTTAAGTAACTTTCTGAACCGAATTTCCAATATACGCCTTGACAAAAAAGTGGCAGCAACTACATCTTCAACCAGTATATGTCTGAGAGGGACATTCTCACGTATGTAAAGAAGTGCCTTCCTGACTTCTTTGTCTTCAATAGCCATAATGTCAGTCGAAAGTCGCGAGATTACCCTAAAATCTGTCCCGATTATATTTCCTGTGATTAACTTCTTTTCGACTATCATCCTCTGAATGAATTTTGCAATCTCATATCCAACGCTTTCAGGATTCTGATCAATAGAAGACATTGGAGGATCAAATAGTTCGCAGATAAATTCGTCATTATCAACACCCAAAACTGCAATTTCCTGGGGTATCCTTATTCCGGCTTTTTTCGATGCTTCAATAATATGAATTCCAAACTCATCACTGCAGGCCATAATAGCAATCGGTTTCGGAAATTCTTTGATAAGATTAACTATATGTTCAGGATTATTTTGCCAGTTGTCATTCATCAAAGCTTCCATCTCAAAACATTTCAGTCCCATTGCCTCAATCTGTTGTTTAAAAGCATTTTTCCTGATTTTTGACCAAAACAGCTCATCGGAACCATAAAAAGCAAAATTCTTGTAGCCTTTATCAATGAAATATTGAGCTCCAATTTTGCCAACAATATTATCATCAGCTATAATATTTATTACTCCCGGAATTAATTTATTTGAAGGTGTTAAAAAGATTGGTATCCCCATTAATTTTAACTCAGTGTTTAAAAAACTATCATTTTTGATAACAAAATCAGGTTCCCACAATTTAATCTTCTTCATTAACCGCTTCTTTTCGTCAGGAACAGTATAATTAGGGGCTTCGAGAAAAAATTCCCAGTTAGAGGTAAAGCGGGAAAACTTAACAACACCCCTGATTAACCCACGCTCATAGGATTGTGATTTATCAAGCAACAGTGCTATTTTAATCCGTGACTCATCCATTGGTTTCTAATCTTAACAACATTAAAATTCACCTCTTTAAACCGCCTACGGGGAAATATCGTCGTCTGTTATTATTTCTGTGCAAATGGTTGTTTTTTCAAAAGTCGGAAATTGACAAATTTCACAACTTCAAAATTAACATAAATAAATATTGCATGCGAAACTTTCGAATAAATATTTTCGACCTATAAATAATCCGGTTTTGCCGGAATACTATTTTAAATTATCAGACAACTATTTGAATAATAGCATTATCAATAAATATTTTGGATAAAAAACCGAATAACCGCCTCTGGTGCAGATTTTCGACCACTCATGATTGCAAATCCGCACAAGCCCGGGTTGTGTGGGTGGTAAGTTTATCTTTTGGTCATATCAAAACTAACCTGGCATCACGTTGGTCCATATAGTCTGCTGAAAAATTAATATAATACATAATGGCAATAAGTTAAATCACATTTTTATAATTTAGGTGCATACTATTTGATAATAAAAGCTTAAAACCCCTGTACTTGTTTTAATGCAAAACAGTGAAAAATCCTGTGAGGATTTACTGTGCATAACCCTCAGTTTTAACTGGGGGCATAAGTCAGGAAATGGGCAGAACCCCGTAGTGGGTTCACCAATAATTAATTAATATCGTTCAACCCGCTAAAGGGGTTGTTTTTTTCCGGGTTTCACTACACTGGGGGTTATTTACAGTTTACTCCGGAGTTTTTCAGCAGACCCTATATAGGTCTTGCAAGAGTCCCTTTTGATTTGATTTTCTATGCATATTTCGAACATATTATAAAAACAAAAGCACCCAAATCATTGATTTTGAGTGTTTTTGTATCTATTTGACATATGCATTTGTGACCCAATCTGGGTCTATAATATCAATACATTGCAGTTAAATAGAAGTAATTAAGTAATACCTATATCATTAATTACAAGCATTTAGTAAAAATAAGTAAAAATACATTTAAACGATTATTATTTGATTATATCATTATTTGTATGTAATTTTGAAGTATTACATACAAACATACAAGATGAAATATTCCATCAAATTTTATCCTGAGAAAAGAAAAAAAATCACTACTAATGTCCCGGTTATGCTGTCCGTCACCTATGAAAGGCAGCGAATGTTTTATTACACTGGAAAACGATGCAATGTCGAACAATGGGATACTGAAAACAGTAAGTTGAAAAAAAATCAAATTACATTGGATGGTAAAACGTCTACAGATTTTATTGCAGATTTGACAACAATAACAAAAGCCGTCGATGATTTGTTTAAGGTTTACGATGTATCGGAAGTTATGCCAACACCAAGCCAACTTCGTGATGATTTAAAATTGAAATTGGGTAAGGCCGTTATAAATAAAAAACCTGATCTTACACCACAAACATTTTTCGAAACCTTTGCCGAATTTTTGGAAAAACATAAACTTTCAATTGGTAGAAAGAATCATTTCCATGTTGTTAAAAGAGCTTTACAGCGTTACGAGTTATACAATTCAATGATTACAAATAAGCTATTTAAATTAAATTTGAACACCTTAACATCGGATAGCCTTCGTGATATTGAGAACTTTTTAAAAAACGAGGTTACTATTTTTGAAAAAATGCCGGAAATTTATAAAGCAATCCCTGAGAGCCGTGATCCTATACCAAGAGGTCAAAATACAATTAGTGGGATGTTCACAAAATTACGAACCTTTATTTTGTGGTCTATAGACGCGGGTAAAACCTTAAACGATCCTTTTAAGGGATTCACAGTTGATGAATGTGTTTACGGTACACCTTATTATATTACTATTGATGAAAGAAACAAACTTTATAAAACCGACCTTTCGCACCACCCACGGTTGTCAATACAAAGAGATATATTTGTTTTTCAGTGCTTGATTGGTTGTCGAATTGGTGACCTCTACAAAATGAGAAAGTCAAGCATCATCAATGGAGCAGTGGAATATATTCCTCGAAAGTCAAAGGACGGGAGGCCAATAACTGTACGTGTTCCATTGAATTCCACAGCAAAAGAAATATTAAGCCGTTACACGGACAATGAGAGTGAACGACTATTCCCATTTATAGCAGAGCAGAAGTATAATATTGCAATTAAAGAGGCGTTCAAATTGGCTGAAATTACAAGAATGGTAACAGTGATCAACCCTACCACACGAGAGGAAGAGAAACGACCAATTAACGAAATAGCAAGCTCTCACCTTGCCCGAAGATGCTTCATAGGCAATTTATATAAGCAAGTTAAAGACCCTAATTTGGTCGGAGCATTAAGCGGACATAAAGAGGGAAGTAAAGCATTTTCACGTTATCGGGAAATTGATGAAGAGATGAAGATCGACCTTGTAAACTTGTTGGATTAAACGATATTAATAACCCAAATTTTGATGGTATTTCAACATCATTTTTAATCATTGAGATGCGAAACGGTTTTAAGTTAATTCAAAGCGGTTTTTATTTAGACTTAAAATTCACAAACTAAACCAAACTGGTAATTAAAAGCGTGTAAAGTATTGAGATGTTTATAATTAATTCATTTTAGTCAATAACTTGCTATTTTACATTAACAATAATCATATATTGCTAAAGTTATACTATTTACCTTTATAATAATAGGCTGGTATCTAATTATATGAATGAATTATAAATTAAATATAAAATATTATGACAAGTATTAATCAGTTCTCCGACACCATCGAAAGAAAAAAACTTTATTCAATTAAAGAGCTTGCAGACTTTTTAGGATGCAGTACAGTAACGGCACAGAAGTTTAAAAATGAAGGTCGTTTTGATTTTTATCAGGTTGGCAGAAAATGTATCTTCGACACTGAAAAAATATTGAAGGCGCTGGAACATAAAAAAGTCGGAAAATGAAAGGGTGTATCCCCATGCTGTTCACTTTCCACTCTGTATTTACTATGGATAGTATAATTGATTTTGTTCAGTTATAAAAGCGATAATATGAGCTGATATAATCAAATCAGTCAATTTTATAATTAAACATCTCAGGTATTGAATCGCTAAATTTTTCTCCTATTCTGATATAGAGAGGATTGACAATATAAACTTTTCCAAAATCTTTCCTTCCGGGTATTTTTTGATAAGCCAACACCCCTAATTCAACAAGGGTGTGTAATTTTATTTTTGTACGTTGTTCAGAGTAACCGATAATTTTACTTATTGAATTAGTCGTATGAGGTTTTTCATCATCCAGCATGCAAATATTGTAATTGAATAATAAATTTTTTGAAATGGCTGTCAATAAACCAAGATCACTGAGGGTTATCCCATTCTCAAGTAACAATGATAATTTATTTGTATTCAGATAAATAAAAGATCCGTAATCATACTTCACTTGATTTGTTTTGATCATTTGATTTAAACTTCCACTTGCAAATTCATTTGTCTCTCCTGTTACCTTGTTTGCTATGTCAAAATCTTGGATGTTGATTTTTTTGTAAATGTAAACTTGTGTGATTTTATCCATATTTTTTTACAAAGATACAAAAATGTATATTATTATTCAAATATAAATGTATAATGAATGATATTATTCATTTGAAATATGTCATATAATTGTATATCAGTCTATTATAGACTATCACTATTTATTTTATTAAACTATCCTTATATAAAGGGTAAATATCATACTTTCTATGACTTAAAATGAGCGTCAATTGTGTAAGCTTAATTTTGTTCCTCAATATACAGCAAAATAAATATTTAAAAATAAATATTTAAAAATTGATATGCCAATCGTTTAATGCTGGTTTATAACATCGAAATCAATAGACCCTAAGGATGCAAAAACAAATTTGCCAGTCAGTATCAAAATTCGGCTGTATAACCCTCTTCCCTAAAATCTTCCTTCAGATGAAACAATGAATTTTATGATGTAGTTATAAATATAGCATTTATATATGTATATATGTGTATGTATGGTTTTAATTTGCTTCTTTTTATTCTCTAACTTCCCAAGTTACACTTTCAAAAGATACACTTTTTTAATTATTTTAATCCTCGATCATAATTTTTATAATCAGATTAATTATTTTATTTAACTTTTTTGGTTATTAAACACCTCCCCCGTTAAAAATAATTTTTTTTCTAACCCCCGGGTGTTATTTTATAAAACAATTTAAAGTTCTCCCTGGACTTACCCCCCCCTACCTAATCCTCCTGAGAAGAAATTATAAATACAGGAGGCTATTACCAAAATTTTTTAAAAAATTAGATAATACCTTGTATGGGAGATAGTTACCTACTCCCAGCATCAACCCCCTCTACGGCTCAGGAGGTGGGGTCATCGCCCCATGCTTAAATCAATTTTATTAACTTTTTAATTAATTATTTATTATGGTAACAATTACAGATTATGTCCTGAGAACCAATCAGGAAGGAAAAAGTTTCTTTGGGATCATTCTCCAAGGGGGTATTGAGATGGTGAAAAGCAAGGCTACCGAAAGGTATTATGCGACTCTTAAAAAGGCCTCAGTAGCTTCCACGTTTGACGAAGCAACATGCAAGGCCTCAATTGGCAATCAACTGCCAGGATCAATTCAAAGGCAAAGTTGTGAGCCTTACAGCTATGTGGCAAAGGAAACTGGCGAGATTCTTGAACTCACCCATCGCTGGGTCTATCATCCTGATAGTGAGTCCATTGAAGAAGCAATTTTTGAGGGTAAGCCTGAAGGAGCTACTTCCAAAGGTAAGCGTGAAGCTGCTATTTTCATTTAGTCAGCTTCTGATTTGCTGAATGAAATCTATTTTGGTGAAAGGGTGTCCGATGGATGCCTTTTTTTTTGAATTTCCATATATGGAATCTGAGGAATAACTTTTTTAGTTATTCTGCAATTAGCATATATACAGAGAATTAACTTTTTTAATTACAAATAATTTTTAAATTATGGAACTGAAAAAATCACTAAGAAATGAAGCAAAGCTTAGGCTCAGTTTGCAGGGTGGAGCTGGGAGCGGAAAATCAATGAGTGCATTGCTACTGGCTTATGGTATGACTGGCAGATGGGAATCCATCGCTGTAATTGACACTGAGCGAGGATCAGCTAATCTTTACAGCAATCTTGGACCTTACTACGTACTCAATTTAGAAGAGCCATTTACACCGGAGAAATACATTTCCGGCATTAAGCTCTGTGAGCAAAGTGGAATTGAAGTAATCATTATTGACAGCATTAGTCATGAATGGAGTGGGAAAGGAGGCTGTCTTGAGATTCATGAACAGGTAACTACAAGGATGAAAATTCCTAACTCATTCACTGCCTGGAATTTTGTATCCCCTTTACACCAGAGTTTCATTGATGCTATACTTCAAAGTTCCTGCCATGTAATCACAACAATCAGAACTAAAACTGAGTACGTGATTAATGAAAGAAATGGCCGATTTTCTCCACAGAAATTGGGCTTATCACCTGTTACAAGAGATGGTTACGAATATGAAATGACTATCAGCCTGGAAATAGATGATGAACACAATGCAACTTGTTCAAAAGACAGAACTGGATTATTCTCAGATAAAGGAAAGTTTAGGATCACATCAGAAACAGGTCAAACAATTGCCAATTGGTGTAACACAGGAGCATCTTTACAGGACATTAAAGCTGAAATTCAACGAGCATCGACTGTTGACCAGCTTCGTAATATCCTGAAGACTTATCCCAACTATCGTGCTGAATTAGAACCTCTTTGCATTACCAGAAAGCAACAAATTGAAAATCCAATCGCAGAATTTAATCACCCTTAAAATCTGAAAACATGCAACTTATAAATGTTAACAATTCGGTATTACCAAAAGTAAGGCCAGATAATGATTTGTCAGAAGCAATAGACAGTCAAATTTCATCTGAATTGGAGTTTCCACCGTATGACCTGTTTGAACCTGAAGTAATTGTTCCAAATATAGATGAAGAGATTTCCTCTGAACATTTTATCACGGCTAATACAGAGCCAAAATTATTGGACGATCTCAGGAGCAAGTGTATCATTCCATCATTTTCAAAGGACCTCGAAAGCACTCTAAGCCACCCTGAATTTATAAATACAGTGGCTGAAATAGGCTCCACTTTCTTTTCTGGAGAAAGAATGTTAAAACCAGCAATTCGTGTATCTCATCCTGTCAAAGGAAGAATTCCCGAAGCTATGGGGAAATCAGTCGCTGATCTGAAGGAATCGGAAAAAACATTGTATTATGAAAGAATGGTTTTTCTCATTGAGTTTCCAAATATCGCTGAAACCATCAATGGCAACAGGTTATCTCTGTCTATTGGGGGTGCTCGTTCATACCAGTTGGAGAACCTCTATAGTCGCAAGATTGAGGAGCATTTTAAAGTGTTTATTGGTTTTAAGAACCTCGTATGCTGCAATTTATGCATTTCTACCGATGGCTTCAAAAAGGAAATTCGTGTGAAGTCACTTTCTGAGCTGGCTTTAGAGGTATACCAATTGCTTGCTGATTTTAAGATTGAGAGGCGGTTGAACCAGCTGCATCAGCTGGGAGATTATTATTTGAAAGAAAAACAGTTTGCTCAATTGCTAGGAAGGTCAAGGATGTATAGCTACCTTCCTGTCAGTCAGAAGAAGGTCATTGTGCCAATTCCCATTAACGATTCTCAGGTATCAGCGATTGCAAGGGAATATTACCACGATAAATCATTCTGTCGTAATAATCAAGGTGATATAAATCTGTGGAAACTGTACAATCTGTTCACCGGATCAAATAAGACCTCATACATAGACACATTTCTGGATAGAGGTGCTGGTTGTACCAATTTTGTGCAATCCATTGCCTCACATCTGGAATCAGGCACTTCATCCTGGTATCTGACTTAATCTGTTATAAATGGAAAAGATGAATGCACATGGCAGATAACAATCGGGAATATATCCTGGAACTATTTAAAATTGTAAACACGACAAGTATATTGGTGATTGACCAGAAAGGTACTTTGAAGAGGCTAAAATGCCCTTTCAAGGTTGTTGCCATAGTAGATATGCCTCCTCAGATTACCGAGGGGGTTTTCTATTATGTAGAGGCAGTAAAAATGACATTGGAGCTTATAGAGGTTTTTATAATAGAAGGAAAGGGGTACTATATCTGGATATTTAGGATCATTTGAAACGGATTATCAATATGTAAAAACAAACCCGCTGAAAAATGGTAATCTCAGGAGCTGTACAATTGTTATGGCTCCTGATTTTCTGGCAATAATTTGCTGTATGAATTGGTAAAATGATTTATTTTGTAATCCTGTACTACATTTTTGCAATTAATACTCAGTAATTTAATACCATGAATCAGAAGATCCAAGAGTTTGTGTTGAAGTTGATCTAACAGAAATTTTCTCCCCATTATACATTATAAAACCATTAATCTCAATCTTAATAGCTGTATATTTATCAATGGCAGGATCTGTGAACCTATAAGATTCTGCAAAAGAATTCAAATATGAATATATCTCATCTCCATGGTAGCTATTGCCATTAATAAGGAATTTAGCTGTCAAATCCACATTAATAGTAATTAAAATATCACTGGAGAAGGCAGATTTATATTCAAAAGAAAATGTTGCATTCTTTGATATCTCAGTCTGCTCAAATCTTTTTGTATAACTATCTTTCAATAAGAGCTTTAACTCCTCTCTTTTTTTGGATCTCTCCACTTCATCAAGATTAATCAACTTTGCTTTATTAAGATATTGCTCTTCCAGCTTTTTCTGTTCTTCTGACAATCTTAATGATCTTTGAATAATGTCCTGTAAATCTTTTAGATATAATTCCTTTCCATTTTGTATTAATCCATATTCATTAGCACTCCTGGCTTTATCATATTTTCTTTTTAATATTATTTGTTGGTCTCCTCCAATTACACCAAGAACACTTATCAATTCCCATCCAAATCTACCCAGAATATCAAAGTTTGATTGCAAATTGGTAGCCTCATTTCCATTTTCAATACCTACTGTTTTATATGCTAATGTCTTTTCAGGTGTGCCAAATAAAGCTTTTCCAAAAGTTATGACAAGATATTCCCACTGCTGATCTTTTACAATATTAACTTGAGAACCTGTTGGATTATTTTGGGCAATTGCAACATTAAAGTATAATAAGAAACCCCCTAATACTATAAAGACTTTTTTCATGGCTTAATGAGTTAGTTTTACATGTAATTAATTTATTGTACTAATATCAATCATAAATTAAAATTAGTTTAAAATATTAGTTCTACAATCTATTAGCAGATTTTAAATCTCATAACCTTTTAGACCTGTAGTTGTCCAGTGTCCATTTTCCCTAAGGTGATTGGACAGATGGACAGTCCATTCCTCCAATTCCAAAAAATTTCAACGCTGATAGCCAGTCTCTATATATTCCAGTGATGTTAACCCTCTACATGGATATGGCTCCTGATTTTTTTCAACCATAAATTTCACCCTTTGCTGATAACCCTTATTCAGCACATATCACAGTTACCTTTTTTAATCACTTAAAATCAAATAGTATGATAATAGACAAAACTAACGGCAGACTTGCTGAAATTAAAGCATTTGCCAAGGAACATCACCTTGTGGAAAGTTTTAATGAGACTTTTTCAAGGTTGGAAAACTATTCAGTAAAAGGTTATGATGTTAACCTATACAGCGACTTTGCACCACTTTCCCTTGAATTTTCAATAACTGATAAGGGCCAGTTTATGTTTAACGGTGGCTTCATCTTTCATGGTAAACATGATGGCTTTGGAAATGGTGGAGCACCTACATTTTCTGTATGCATAGACAGTGGTGACAGAGTTACAGGATGGTCAATACACACTTAATTTGATTGACATGGAAAAGAGAAAGCAATACTATATTGGATTTTATCGTGATTATTCTTCAAAGAGAAAGCCAATGCCCCTTGTATGCCAGGTAACTGACAATTTAGATAGTTTGTCCTGTGAATTATTAGGTGGTCAATTCCCTTTAATTGAATTATTCTCAACCCCAAATGAAAGGAATATTTTTTCTATTGCAGTAGCAAAGCAAAATAATGCTACCCATATTGAAATTGGGAATTACCCACGAAAGAAAATGAATTATTAATAAATTGGCGTACCAGATGCCATAAACAAGACCCAAAGGTATGGGCACCTATCTATGGATTATTTAGTCTTAGGCTCTAATGGATTTGCCCAGGTTGGTGATCCAGATTATTTTGCTAAAAACAAAATCGAGCTTCGTATTCTATTAAATTTCTTCAAACAGAATTACCCTATACCTGAGCCATTTATCAACATGGCTTATTATTCAATAAAAGCCTTTCCTCATGATTTTGGCACTTACCATGAGATCGTATTAATTTACGATGATTGCTTACTCTCAGGATGGGAAGCCTCAGAACTGGAGTTGGAAAGTGAGTTGTTTGATCAATTCTGGGAATGGTTCAATTCAGCAGAAGCAGCAGACCTTGAATCAGATGAATTAACAGATAAAATCAAAGAGGCTTATTTTAAGACTATTGATTTTACCAAAGGTGAACACCTTAAATTAGATCGTGCATAATTATGAACATGAAAAATAACAATGACCCAAAAGTGAAAATTAGGGAGTTTGGTACACGTGCTGTATCTGATGCAGAACTAATTTCACTCTTTTTCAGAAATGAAAATGGATTTCCAACAGGTAAAGCTCAGTCTTTACTGGAATCTGTGAGTTACAATCTCAACGCATTGGCCAAATTATCAATTTCTGATATGCTGCTATTGGGAGTAAAGGAAAGTGCTGCAGTTTATCTTACTGCTGCTGTTGAGCTTGGCAGGAGAAGGGACCATCATCAGGCAATTGACAAAGGCTCTATTAAGGGCAGTAATGATGTTGCCAGTTATATTCGTCCTCTGATTGGAGATTTGAACCATGAGGAGTTTTGGGTAATTTATCTAAACCGAAGAAATGGCATTCTGGGTTCTGAGAAACTGAGCCAGGGAGGAATAACTGGGACAGTAATTGATGTACGCCTGGTTCTTAAATCAGCCCTGGAAAAGCATGCTACCTCCTTAATCGGATGCCACAACCACCCATCAGGAAATTTGGAACCTAGTGATGCTGATAAGAAGATCACCAGGCAACTGAAAGAAGCTGCTTTAATAATGGATATTCCTTTGATAGATCATCTAATCATTACACAGTCAGGGTATTATTCGTTTGCTGATGAGGGATATATTTAAGAAGGGAGGGAAACCTCCTTTTCTTTTTACTTTACTGATTTTGAATTTATCGAAACAAGAAATACAGCACTCACTAAGAATGTTCACATTTTTTGTTTGGGACTTTGGCAATGTCAATTCTTGACAATCATTGCCGACATTCTGAGAGGTGGTTAATGAATCACCAATCTTTTTGGTGTTTCTGCATTGGGAGGAGAAAAATAAAGTATGACAAGATAAAATATCCGTTGGAAAAGTTTGATATTGTTCAATAAAATAAACTTGTTCTTATGATTTTAATACTACATTTGCAATTATAAACATAAAACTTCGTTTTACACAAATTATTTCATTAATTATTATTTCTTAGCTCCTGCTAATTAATATATTAAACCTAATTGGATGCAATTTTGATGTTAAATTCTCGGTTATGAATGGTTCTTTAACTAGCTACTTATTCAAATATATGTATGAAAGCTTTCGTTATAGTAATTTGTATAATATTCATATCAATTCCGACAGCAAGTAAAGCAAACCCGCTTGTGACATGGCTAGGTGGATATCTGTTAGGCAAGATAGCAGACGGTATATGGGAAAAGACAACAGATCTACCAGACATTCGAACACTGGATACTCGATTGTACAACCTTGAGGTGAATATTGGTGACGAGCCAATAAAAAAGGCAATCTCAGAACTCCGAAATCAAATCAATGAAAGGACCACACATTCAAAATACGAATCTTATGTACGTGCCACATTATCATCACTTCAACGTCAGGTAGACGAGAACACAAAGGTCATTCGTGAAAATACAGAAAATATTAGTAAAAACACGGAAGATATTAATGCAATTCTTAAAAGGGTGGATAGTCTCGAAAAATCACAACAAAGGCAAACTCTCGATTCTAAAGTCCATTTAAAGTCAGCTTCTAGGGCTAGGTCATTCACGTTACATCATGGCAAGAGTATGAACATCATTGTTAGAGGTAGACCTAGGTCAATATGGTCTAATGGATTCATCGAAGTATGGGCCGATCAAAGCACTTATCACCAACTTCTTAGACCAGAACAATATTTGAATTTCCCAAATAGTAGAGTGATCCATGCCAAACCAAGAAGCTCAGGAGAAATTACCCTTTTTTTAAAACCAATTACCAGATGAGCGTTATGCTCACATTGAACTATAAACGCTGCTATCATTGAAAACCTTTAAGTGGTTAAATGATTCTTGAATGTTGTATGGTGGTAGATTGTAGAAACTTTATAGTTGGATTTTTTTTAATCGTATTAGGCCAATCTTGTTTACAACCAGTAATACTGAAAAATTTTATGTTTCATAATTTTTAAATTACAGTAATCGGAAAATACTAATGCTTAGCTTTCAGTAAATAAGAATACACAGAATTTGATAACAATGGTGCACAGAGATTAAATAATGAGAATAGGCATATTCTGAAATTTAAAAACTTTCTGAAAAATATTGTACAGTGTATACCAGAATAATAAAGATAGTTTGAAAGCGAATCACTCTACTGCCTGTTCTCGTGATTTAGTGATGATGGTTTTGCCCTTTTCTCATATAAGATGGGGGTTCTATCACTTTTTAATATCGAAGCCAAATTGTTGATTAGCAAATCATAAAATCAAGGGTTGGGTAATCTGGATAAGTTGACAGGCAAAATGGGGAATGGCCCAAATTTTGAAAAGAACCCCCATAATATTTCCTCTCAATTAGGTAATATATCGAAATTAAGTGTTTACTTTTACAGAAACAGTGAAACAAATATGCCTATGGCAAAATCCTGATGGAATAAACAGAAATGAAAAAATTATAAGGCGTTAGCTTTTATTCCTGCAGTTGAAAATCGCCAGTTTAAAACGCATACATGAATAATAAGTGAAACGCTCACGCTAAGGCGTGGGCTTTACTTATTTGTATGCGTAGGTGTCTGGCGATACCTCAACTGCGAGTATAGTTGAAGTTCCACGCTGTTTTTTTGTGGAAACTTTTTAAGAATATGTTAACTCTGAAATATTGGAACCAAAACCGATAAAAAAAGGAGTACATCCGAAAAGCCATAGAAGTAGAAAATTTTTAAAAACATAAGATAATGAAAAAATACATTCTTTCAATACTATTTATTCTCGGTATAATTTTGACAGGTTTTACGCAGGACGCGATTACAAAGAAGTCAGGTGAGGATATCCAAGCTAAGATTTTAGAGGTAAATCAAAATGAAGTAAAATATAAGAAGTTTGATAATTTGGATGGGCCAACATTTTCCATGCTTAAATCAGACATACTTCTTATTAGATATAGTAATGGCACAAAGGATATCTTTAATGAAGAAAAGAAGACTGAACTAACAGGAACCTCTGAAGAATTGGTAAAAGCAGGCAAAGATGATGCTATAAAGTATTATGATGGATATAAAGGTGCAGGTGGTGGAACGTTAGCTGCAACTTTAGTATCAGGAGCTGTTATCGGTTTAATACCAGCCATCACCTGTTCTTCTGCCGCCCCTAAAACGGAAAATTTAAATTTTCCAAATGCAGAAAAGATGAAAAATCCTGATTATTTTAAGGGTTATACCCGCACAGCTTACAAAATAAAGAAAAATACGGTTTGGTACAATTATTCAGTTGGAGTTGTTATTAATATTGTTGCCATTGTTCTTCTTACAAGATAAAATTATTTTTAATTTTTATACTCTGAATCTTATCTAAAAACACAACTTACAGCCTTGGTTGAATTTTAAAAACTCCAACCCAAAATTATATTAACAATAAATCTTTCAAAGACTTTTTTATTCAAAATTATTAAGCCAAGATCATGAAAAAAATGCCTTTTTTGTTTATTTTTTGTATAAATCTGATCTCAACCTGTTTCGCTCAAGATTTAATAACTAAAAAATCAGGCGAGGACATACAAGTCAAAATACTGGAAGTGAATCCGACTGATATTAAATTCAAAAAAACTAGTAATCCTGATGGTCCAATATTCACGATTTCAAAATCAGATCTTTTAATGATTCGGTATGCAAATGGAACAAAAGATATTTTTGATTCACCCGGAACTACTTTAAATACAGTAGATAACAATACAAATGTTCCGACACAAAATAAAAATAGGTATCAATTTGATCAAATATTAAATCACAAATTGTCCTTAGGTATAAAGGCTGGATGCAATTTAAATTCTCTAAGAAACACTGATTCATTCTCCCATAACGTATCAAATTTTAATAGTGCCCCAGGTTTTCAATTTGGAATTGTTGGCAAGGTCCGGATAAATAATTTGTTTGGTATCTCAGTAGAACCTGGTTTAATCACAAAAGGAGCCAAAAGACCAAATGACGATTTAATCATTAAATTCGGTTATATAAATATGCCGATACTCCTTATAATAAGTCCACTAAAAAGATTAAATTTTGAAATTGGTCCTGAACTGAATTATCGAATTTACAAATCCAATTGGGATTTCACTTATAGCAAATTTAATTTATCAACGATAATAGGATTAAGTTATGACATTACTAAAAAAATTAATTTTGGTACTCGATTTTCATATGATTTAATTAAATCTTCATTTGAGATTCCGTTAAAAGGAATAGATGGTTCAAATATGGGTGCAGTTGTATATTCATTACAGAATAACTATATTGAGATTTTTATGCGCTATTATTTATTTGATAATTAACAAATCGCTGGATTAAACTGTAATAATTGCGATTTAATCTGACAGCCAGGGATTAAAAATTTAAATGAATTCAAACCATTTTGAAAAATCTGTCCAATTTATCGGGGGTTAAGACAATTTTAGGATATTATGGAGAAAAATAAATTAAGTGGCTGTATGACAATTATTGTTGTAATAGCTATTATTCTGATTGTTGGAGGTATTTTAAATCACGTTTCTGAACAAGTTGAAAAACTTGATTGGTTTACAAATACATTTATCGGTGTGATTATTTTAGCTCTGATATTGGGGATTATTTACTTCTATGATCAAAGCAGAAATAAATAGGATTGACTCCAAACATTCTATTAAATTAGGACCATATAAAATGGAGCATAAGTGAAAACATATTTTTCAGATATCATACCAAGAATCGAGAGGTACTCTCAAGAATTAGATAATCTCACCCTGCTGACAAATCAGCATTGGGTAGTAATAGACGATATTAATAAGACCAAGATTGTTTACATTTTTCGTCAGAACAAGGAATTAATTATCTCACAGAATGGCAGGGTTGAGAAAGCAAAATGGGAATATCTGGACCATAATTCATTATTAATAGACCGAAAAGATGAAAGTTATTTATTTAAACAGGGATTTTTCGATGAGAATATTCTCGCCTTAAAGATTGATGGCACAGAGGAATATGCATTTTTTGTAAACGAAACAAAGTATAACAAAGATGTGAATTCTTTAATAGGCGTAATAGAATTCCTTAACCAGAAATATATTCAAGCTCCCATAATTGTATCATCTGAGAATATCAAACCAAGCAATAATGTACCACAATATGTTGCCCCTAAGTATACCAGTGAGGAAAATGGACAAAGTTATTCTTTCTGTTTTGGTCGAGATACTACTGAATATAATATTGAATTCGAGGATGGAGAAAAAGGTAAGATATCTGTTATTCAAAATGATAAAAAAGCATTTTACCTTGATAAAAAATCACGTGGTTTTCCACCATCCAAAGCACTGTATTATTATGAGAATGTTGAATTTTGTATACATGCCTTACATTATTACTTAAAAACTGGTAAAATATTAAAAGAAGGTTTCATTGATACATATTTATAGAAGAATATTACTGATATATACTATAATTAATTGTAATAGTTACGACTTTCTCTGAATGTCAGGGATAATAACTTAAATTGTAGCCAATTTTAAATAGTCAAGATATATAACAAAAAACTATGAAATTTTTTTTTACAAAATATAGTCAACCAGCTCCGTAATTATAGTGAATCTCTCGATAAGACTTCAATTCTTATTAATAAGCCCTGGATGGATAATCCGGAGCATGCTGACCCCCGACCGGCGGGTATAAAATTAGATTATTCTGCGGTTTTTGATTTTTGTTTTTTGTGACAATCCGGCAGATGTTGACCCCCCTAAAATTGATAAATAGTTAATGAATTCAGATTATTTAAATTAAAGTATGCCTCTCAATACCTACTTACAAACAATGCTAAACTACTTCACTTCAATGGACATTGACAAGCTTCGTTTTTATCTAAAGGAGGCGTATTCCTATGAAGACACGACAAAAGAGATTTTTCTTAACAAGCTAGAGGATGTTTTTAATGCACACAAAAAATCAGGTGACACAGAACTGCTTATTTACAAAGGCGCATGTGGGAGTAAAACATGCGAGAATTGCGGAATAAAAGGTTACCGCTTTGTGGGTAATCATTCCAAAAACTATCTGGACCTTCTTTTTATAATGGAAGGAGATGAGATAAAAGATATTTTTCACTGCGTGGAATTTGAGACGAATGTTGAGCTAGATGACTTGGGGGAAAAGGATTCCATGTATTTTGACCTGGATGACCAGGTGAAATTTCCTAAAACTCCAGAATACTGGGCTAGAGTTTATGCTGCCACAGCTGCATTTTCGGAAATAATTACTACTCCACCAAAACTGATAGATTTTGAAGAATTGAGTTATTGGGTAGATAAACACTTCGAATTAAACACTAGGATTGGTGGTTACAACATATTTAGGCCAAGTATGAAGTGGAGCCCTTTTTCAAGCCTTTATGCTGATTTAAACGAAGATAGGGTGTACATTTCCACTCACATAAAAGAATTCATACAGGCGAATAACTCATTTGAACAAATATCTGGGGAACAAAACCTTATAGATTGGTTATTGAAATATGAAGCAATATATGAAGAAGCATCTCTTGAGCTGAAGTATACATTCGTAAAAGAGGGAGAAAATTACATTTCAGAAAAATTGCATTCAGTTAATTATACCGGAGAAAAGTTCATTCAAACGTTTAATTTTATCAATTCTTATCAGGAAAACAATGAAAAACTTCTTAAAAAATACTCCACCTATACTGTTGAAGAGGAAACGGAAGCACACAATAATCTAGAATATTTTAGAGAAGGAATTGACGTTGACTCACTTAGGTTTCATTTAGAAAAAAGAAAAGCATTAGAGAACATAGGCATTAGTCTTCCATTTTATCTGATTACGGATTACGAAAATTAGTTGACAATGATAAATTGGAATAGTTTGCAGTGAGAAGGTAATCAGGAATTTAATTAAAAATTTAATTATGGATTATACGCAATTTGCAGGTTTAAAAGCAAGATGTAAGTAGAAATTACAAATGCACAGAAAATGGTAAATTAGAGTGCACAGAAAATGGCAACAACAGTGCACAACTTTTCTGTTTTCAAAAGTAGGTTATTTTTCTTCATTTTGATTAAATATTGTTT